>QFCS01004828.1_pt1 | contig 156379 bp, 156 predicted proteins | sample 3576561 | NCBI WGS metagenome assembly QFCS01 | reverse complement strand
CGGCATGGGCGACGTCGTCAGCCTTGTCGAACGCGCCGCCGAGACGATTCAGGCCGAAGAGGCCGAGGCGATGGCGAAGAAGATGGCGAAGGGTCAGTTCGACCTCGACGATCTTCGCACGCAATTGAACCAGATGCGCCGGATGGGCGGGCTGGGTGCGCTGGCGGGCATGATCCCTGGCCTGAAAAAGGCACAGGCGGCGATGGCGCAGAGCGGAACCGACGACAAGGTGCTCGTCCATTTCGACGCGATCATGGGCTCGATGACGCCAAAGGAACGCGCGAAACCCGAAATCATCAATGCGAAGCGCAAGATCCGCATTGCCAACGGGTCGGGTACCACGGTGCAGCAGGTGAACAAGGTGCTCAAAATGCATCAGGAAATGTCCACCGCGATGAAGAAGATTCGCAAGATGGGCGGCCTCAAGGGCCTTGGCGCCCTCCTCGGCCGCGGCGGCGGTATCCCCGGAATGGGCGGCGGCGGCATGGGCGGCGGCGGCGGTGCCAGCGGACTGCCCGGCCTTGGCGGTGCCGGACTTCCGCCCGATCTCGCCAATCTGCTGAACAAGAAGAAATAACCCCTAAAAATCAGAGTCAAAGTTAGCAAGTCAGAAGGAAAATATCATGGCTACCACCATTCGCCTTTCGCGCGGCGGTTCGAAAAAGCGCCCCTACTACAAGATCGTCGTTGCCGATTCGCGCAGCCCGCGCGACGGCCGTTTCATCGAACGCATCGGCAGCTACAATCCGCTGCTCGGCAAGGATAATCCGGACCGCGTCAAGCTCGACGCCGAACGTGCGAAGCATTGGGTTTCGGTTGGCGCGCAGCCGACCGACCGCGTCGCCCGCTTCCTCGACGCCGCAGGCGTGAAGGAACGTTCGGCCCGCAACAACCCGAACAAGGCTGTCCCGGGCGAAAAGGCCAAGGAACGCGCCGAAGAAAAGGCCGCGAAGCTGGCCGAGGCCGAAGAAGCGGCGGCGGCCGCCGCTGCGGCTCCGGCTCCGGCCGAAGAAGCGGCTCCCGAAGCGGCTGAATCGGATGCGACCGGCTCGGTGAAGAGCGAAGAAACCGCCGAAGCGGTTGCCGACGCGGTTTCCGAGGAAGTCCCGGCCGACGCGAGCGCCGACGACGCGGCTGCGATCGCCGAAGAAGTTGCCGAAGGCGGCCCCGTCGCCGAAGCCGGCGAAGAAAAGGCCGAAGGCTAAACCTTGGCCACCGCCGATCGTCCCGTCACCCTGGCCGCCATTGCCGGCGCGCACGGGGTGCGGGGCGAGGTGCGGCTCAAATTGTTTGGTGAAGGCGCGGAGGCTCTCCGCGCCTTTTCCGTTTTCGACGCCGGCGCCCGCAAGCTGACGCTGAAATCGGTACGCCCCGCCAATCAGGGGGCGGTGGCAAGCTTTGCCGAAATCGCCGATCGCAGCGCCGCCGAAGCGCTGCGCGGCGCGGTGCTGACGGTCCCGCGCTCGGCGCTGCCGACGCTTGCGCCGGGGGAATATTATCATCACGATCTGATCGGCCTGCCCTGCGTTTCGACCGACGGGGAGGCCGTCGGCCATGTCGTGGCGGTCGAGAATTTCGGCGCCGGCGACATATTGGAAATCGAACGTCCGGCCGAAGCGGGGCACAAGCCGAAGCGCTTCATGGTGCCGATGACCGCGCAGGCGGTTCCTGCCTGGAACGCCGAGGGCGTGACCGTGGCGGCGGCCTTCGTCGAATAGGCGGCGGCGCAAAGGCTTGGCGTTCGCTGCCGGGGCGTCTAGCCTGACCGCCCGCCAACCAGAGAGAGGTTCGCAGAGAGGTCCATGTTCGCTCCCCTGATCCTGTCACTCGTCCTTGCGGTGCAATCCGTTCCGGCACAGACCACGCAACTGCCCCCGCCGCCGCCGCCCGTTCCGGCGGCCGTGACGCCCCCGGTCGAGGTCGCGGCGCCCGATACGCGGCCCTATGTCGCGCTCAAGACCGACGCGGGCACGATCGTCGTTCGGCTGGAGGACAAGCGGGCGCCGATCACCAGCGCCAATTTCCTTCGCTATGTCGACAGCAAGCGGATGGACGGGTTCAAATTCTATCGCACGACGCGCAGCTGGGGCGAGGGAAACAAGCTGATCCAGGCGGGCAACCGCGGCGACCCGCGAACCAACTTCCCGCCGATCGCGCATGAGCCGACAACGAAAACCGGCCTTACCAATTGCGATGGTGCGCTGGTGATGGCGCATTTGCGCCCGGGCGATGCGACGACCGATTTCTTTTTGCTGCTGTCCGACATCAAGGGCTTCGACGCCGACGCGCCCGGCGGCGATGGAGCGGGTTTCGCGGTATTCGGCGAGATTGCTTCGGGGCGCGACGTGGCGGAAAAAATCTTCGCGATGCCGGTTTCTGAGACTGCGGGCGAGGGCGTGATGCGTGGCCAGATCCTCGATCCGGCCGTGACCATCCTGTCGGCGCGCCGCGTTCCGGCGCCTGCCGATGCACCCAAAGGCTGTGTGGTGAAGGCGCCCCCGGTTCCGGCGCCGTGACGCCCCCGGGCGCCGCCGGACGATTTGGTTCGCGATGCCGACGAAAGACATGATCATTTATTTTGCGTTCATCTGCGCTGTGGCTATACCGCGCCCATGACTCAGCGCCCTTCCTCTCGCGCCGCCGTGCGCCTGATCGCCGCCGCCCTCGTGATTTCGCCGCTGCTCGCGGCCTGCGCCGGCGGGGGCGGGGTCAAGAAGGACACGCGCTACGTCGCGCGTGACGTGAATACGCTCTATCGCGCCGCGCAGGATCGTCTCGACCGCGGCCAGTACAAGATTGCGGCGGCGCTGTTCGACGAGGTCGAGCGCCAGCACCCCTATTCGCCCTGGGCGCGCCGGGCGCAGCTGATGAGCGCCTTTTCCTATTATATGGACCGCGAATATACGCCGTCGATCGAATCGGCGCAGCGTTTCCTGTCGATCCACCCCGGCAACAAGGATGCGCCTTACGCCTATTATCTGATCGCGCTCAGCTATTATGAGCAGATCAGCGACGTGACCCGCGACCAGAAGATCACGCAGCAGGCGCAGGCCGCGCTGGGCGAGATTGTGCGCCGCTATCCCGATAGCCGCTACGCCGCCGATGCACGATTGAAGCTTGACCTTGTCCGCGACCATCTGGCGGGCAAGGAGATGGAAATCGGCCGCTTTTACGAGCGCAGCTCGAACTGGCTCGCGGCCTCGATCCGCTTCCGCGAAGTCGTCGACAAATATCAGACGACCAGCCACGCGCCTGAGGCGCTGTTCCGACTGACCGAATGCTATCTCGCGCTCGGCGTTCCCGAAGAGGCGAAGAAGTCAGCGGCCGTCCTCGGCGCCAATTATCCCGGCAGCAAATGGTACGAGCGCGCGTACAAGCTGATGGAAAAGCACGCGCCCAGCGCCTGATGCATCGCGCGATAGATTCGCGCTTTGTTCTATTGTAAGGCGGGGCCGGATGCTGACCGCGCTGTCCATATCGAATATCGTTCTGATCGAACGGCTCGACCTCGATTTCGAGGGCGGGCTGGGCGTGCTCACGGGCGAGACCGGCGCCGGCAAGTCGATCCTGCTCGACGCGCTGGGGCTTGCGCTGGGCGCGCGCGCCGACACGGCGCTGGTGCGGCAGGGCAGTGACCGCGCGCAGGTCACCGCGAGCTTTGCGCCGCCGGCAGCAGGCACGCCGCTCGCCGCGCTGCTCGCCGACAATGATGTCGTACTGGAGGATGGCGAATCGCTGCTCATCCGCCGCACCGTCAAGGCCGACGGCGGCAGCCGCGCCTTTCTGAATGATCAGCCCTGTTCGGCGGCGCTGCTGCGCGAAGTCGGCAGCTATCTCGTTGAAATTCATGGGCAGCACGATGATCGCGGCCTGCTCGCGCCGGCGGGGCATCGCGCGCTGCTCGATGCCTATGCGCGCGCCGATGCCGGCGCGGTGGCGGCGGCGCATGCGAGCTGGCGCAGTGCCGAGGAGCGGCTGGCGGCAGCGCGGGCCGCGATTGCCGAGGCCGAGCGCGACCGCGAATGGCTGGAGCATTGCGTCGCCGAGCTGCGAACGCTGGCACCGCAACCGGGTGAAGAGGCCGAACTCGCCGAGGCGCGCGCCGCGATGCAGAAGGGCGAGCGGATTGCGGGCGACCTTTCGACGATCATGGAAGCATTCGACGGCAGCGCCGGCGGTCCTGCTCTGCTGCGCGGCGCCGCGCGGCGGCTCGACCGGCTGGCGGGCGACCATCCGCTGCTTGCCGAAGCGCTCGCCAGCCTTGACCGCGCGATCATCGATGCCGACGATGCCGAAGCCAAGCTGCACGAGGCGGCGCGCGCTCTGGAATATGATCCCGATCGGCTCGAGGCGACCGAGGCGCGGTTGTTCGAACTGCGCGCCATGGCGCGCAAGCATGGCGTCCAGCCCGACGAACTGGCGGCGCTGACAGACGACCTCGCCGCGCGGCTCGACGCGATCGAGGGCGGCAGCGCGGGGCTTGCCCGGCTCGAAGCGGCGGTCGCCGAAAGTGCCGCCGCCTACACCCATGCCGCGACCGCGCTGTCGGATCAGCGCACCAGGGCCGCGGCGCGGCTCGATGTGGCGGTGGCCGGCGAACTGGCGCCGCTCAAGCTCGATGCGGCGCGCTTCCGGACGCTTGTCGAACGCCTGCCCGCCGAGCGTTGGGGCGCGGACGGTATCGACCGCGTCGAATTTCTGATCGCGACCAATCCCGGCGCACCCTTTGCTCCGCTCGCCAAAATTGCCTCGGGCGGCGAATTGTCGCGCTTCATCCTCGCGCTGAAGGTTGCGCTTGCCGAAGAGGGCGGTGCCGACACGATCATCTTCGACGAGATCGACCGCGGCGTCGGCGGCGCGGTCGCGAGCGCGATCGGCGAGCGGCTGGCGCGGCTGGCCGGCGGAAGCGGAAAAGGGGGGAGCAAGCAATTGCTCGCGGTAACGCACAGCCCGCAGGTCGCCGCCAAGGGCGCGACGCATTTCATGATCGCCAAGTCGAGCGAAGGAACGGTGACGCGCACCGGCGTCCGCGCGCTCGACGAAGCGGGGCGCCGCGAAGAAATCGCCCGGATGCTGTCCGGTGCCGAAGTGACCGCGGAGGCGCGGGCACAGGCAGACCGGTTACTCGAGGTAGTGGGGTGAGCGCGCACCCCCTCGACCGGCCGATCCTCAGCATCCTGACCGGCCGACAGGCACATCTGGCACAGGGCGATGCGCGGGCGGTGCGGATCGACGGGGACTACGGGCCGTTCGGTGCCGCCGCCGACACCGGCGCGGCGGCGCAGGCCGCGCTCGCGGCGCTTGTTCCTGAGCGCGGCGAGCTGTGGCTGGTCGAAGGCGAGGCTTGGCCGCTGCCCCCGGGAACCCGCGAGGTGAAGCGCGCCATTCTGACGCAGATGGTTGCGGAAGGACCACCGCCCGAACCGCGCGCGGACGATCCCCTCATCGCGCCGCTGGGCGAGGCCGATGCGGCTGAAATGACCGCACTTGCCGAGCATGCGAAGCCGGGGCCGTGGGGGCCGAAGACGCATCTCTACGGCCCCTTCTTCGGCGTACGCGAAGAGGGGCGCCTGCTTGCGATGGCGGGGCAACGCATGCTTGTTCCCGGCATGGCGGAGGTCAGCGGCGTCGCGACCTGGGCCGATTGCCGCGGCCGCGGACTGGCGCGCGCGTTGATCGGCCATGTCATGCGCGCGATGGCGCAGCGCGGCGAGATGCCCTTTCTGCACAGCTATGCCGACAATGAAGGCGCGATCGCGCTATATGAATCGCTCGGCTTTCGGGAACGGCGACAGGTGCACGTGCTGGTGATTGCACGGTGATGGACAGACGCACCCATCTTGCCGCGCTCGCGACTTTCGCAGCAGCAGTTCTGGCACCGCGCGACCTGCTGGCCTTGGAGACGATCATGGACGAAGAACAGCCCCATTACGGCCTGATCGGCCAGATGATCGCGCAGCCCGGCCAGCGCGCCGCGCTTGCCGCGATCCTGACCGAGGATACAGACGCGATGCCCGGCAATTTCGCCTATTTGGTCGGCGAAGACAGCGCCAATCCGGATGCGCTGTGGATCGTCGAGCTTTGGGCTGACAAGGATGCCCATGCCGCGTCGCTGCAATCGCCGTCGGTGCAGGCGGCGATTGCGAAGGGGCGACCGCTGATTGCGGGATTTGGCGCTCGCGCCGAGTTCGTGCCGGTGGCAAAAGCGCGTCCATGATCGACATTGAATCGCTGACCGAAGCCGACGCCGCCAACGAACTGATGCGACTGGCGAAACAGATCGCGCACCACAATAAACTCTATCATGCCGAGGATAGTCCGGAGATTTCGGACGCCGATTATGATGCGCTCGTCCGTCGCAACAATGCGATCGAAGCGGCGTTCCCGCATCTCGTCCGCGCCGACAGTCCGAACCGGCTGGTCGGCGCGGCAGTCGAGGCGTCGCCCCTCGCCAAGGTGACGCATGCGGTGCGGATGATGAGCCTCGACAACGCTTTCGCGGCAGAGGATGTCGAAGAATTTGCCGCGCGGGTGCGGCGTTTCCTCAATCTGGACGCGGACGAGGCGATTGCGCTGACCGCCGAGGACAAGATCGACGGATTGTCCTGCTCGCTGCGCTACGAAATGGGCAAGCTGGTTCAGGCCGCGACGCGCGGTGACGGTACGGTGGGCGAGGATGTCACCGCTAATGTCCGCACCATCGCCGATATTCCCGAAACGCTGAGCGGCGATGTGCCCGACGTGTTCGAGATCCGCGGCGAGGTCTATATGGCCAAGGCCGATTTCGCGGCGCTCAACGCGCGCCTGCTTGCCGAGGCCGACGATCCCGAAAAGGCGCGCCAGTTCGCCAATCCGCGCAACGCGGCGGCGGGATCATTGCGTCAGAAGGACGCCGGCGTCACCGCGGCGCGCCCGCTGCGCTTCCTGGCACATGGCTGGGGCGACGTCAGCGCGGTGCCAGAGGCGACGCAATATGCGATGATGAAGCGTATCGAGGGGTGGGGCGTTCCCGTATCGCCGCTGCTGAAGCGTTTCGACAGCGTCGAGGCTGTGCTGACGCACTACCGGAGGATCGAGGCGGAGCGCGCCGAGATGCCCTATGATATCGACGGCGTCGTCTACAAGGTCGACCGGCTCGACTGGCAGGCACGGCTCGGGTTCGTCGCCAAGGCGCCGCGCTGGGCGATTGCGCATAAATTCCCCGCCGAACGCGCGCAGACGACGCTCGAGGCGATCGACATCCAGGTCGGCCGGACGGGTAAGCTCACCCCCGTGGGGCGCCTCACCCCTGTTACCGTCGGCGGCGTCGTCGTCTCGAACGTGACATTGCACAATCGCGACGAGATCGAACGGCTCGGTGTCCGGCCGGGGGACCGCATCATTGTCCAGCGGGCGGGCGACGTGATTCCGCAAGTGGTCGACAATCTCACCCGCGACACGCCGCGCGACCCCTATATCTTCCCCGACCATTGCCCCGTCTGCGGCAGCGAAGCGGTTGCCGAGGAGGGCGAGGTCGATGTCCGCTGCACCGGCGGGCTGATCTGCGCGGCGCAGAAGTTCGAGCGGCTGCGCCACTTCGTCAGCCGCGGCGCGCTCGACATCGAGGGGCTGGGCGAGAAGAGTATTCAGGAATTCATGGACCTCGGCTGGCTCGACAAAGGGCCGGCCGACATCTTCCGCCTGAAGGCGCACCGGGACGAGCTGCTCGGACGCGAAGGGTGGAAGGAAACATCGGTCGACAAGCTGATTGCCGCAATCGAGGCAAAGCGGCAGCCCGATGCCGCGCGGCTGCTGTTCGGGCTCGGCATCCGCCATGTCGGCGCGGTGACCGCGCGCGATCTGCTCAAGGGGATCGGCGACATCCGGCGATTGCCCGAAAAGGCCGAGCAATTGCGGGCTTGGACCGAGGCGAACCCGCAAGATCCGGACGAATCCGACGGCAAATATGCAAGCCGCAAGCTCGACGCAATCAAGGCCATCCTCGAGGTGCGCGCCGACGGCATCGGCCCCGCGGTCGCCGAGGCGCTGAGCGATTTCTTCCATGAGCCGCACAACCGCGCGCTCTGGGACGATCTGTTCAGCGAAGTGTCGCCGCCGCTTTACGTCGTCGAAACCCGCGAGAGCGAGGTGTCGGGCAAGACCGTCGTATTTACCGGCAAACTCGAGACGATGAGCCGCGACGAAGCGAAGGCGCAGGCCGAGGCGCTCGGCGCCAAGGCGGCGGGGTCGGTGAGCGCCAAGACCGACCTGGTCGTGGCCGGGCCGGGCGCGGGATCGAAGCTCAAGCAAGCGGCCGCGCTCGGCATCCGGGTGATCGACGAAGCGCAGTGGGCGGAAATTGTGGCGGCGGCGGGATAGCACCGCGGGACATATGGTTGGTCATGCGGAGTGGGCGAGGGGGGCAAAATGGCTAAGCGCGACTATCTGACAAACCTCATGCGCGATCTGGAATCGCATACCGAGGTGCGACGGTTCGGGAGCGGGTGGCTTTCGGGCTTCTTCGGATTGCTGTTTGCGATCAGCGGCTTTTTCATGGTCGTCGCGCTGCGCTTTCCCGACTGGTTCGCGACCCCCGAGCTCGCGATCGTCAAGGGCTGGACCGGATTTCGCGGGATCGTCCACCTGACTTTGCTCGCGAGCTATGGCCTGTCGCTGCTCAGCCTGCTGCTGCGGCCGCGCAAGGTGCTGGGGCTGACCGCGCTGATGATCGGGCTGGCGGCGGCGTTGATCGGCGGCGCCAATGTCCAGCCCGCCGAGACGCGCGACTGGGGCATTTTCTTCGGGCTCGACTTTTTCGTCGTCAACCTGCTCGTCACCGGCTTCATGTTCGCGCCGCTCGAGCGCGCCTTTCCGCACCGCCGCGCGCAGCGATTGTTCCGCACCGAATGGCGCGAGGATCTTTTCTATTATCTCGTCAGCACGATGTTCGTGCAGATATTGGGCTTTCTTGCGCTCGCCCCGCAGGCGTTCGTCAATGACCATACGAGCAGCTGGGCGGCATTCCGCGCCGGGGTCGCGGCGCTGCCGTGGATCGCGCAGTTCGCCATCGTCCTCCTCGTCTCCGACCTCGCGCAATATTGGTATCACCGGCTGTTCCACAAAATCCCCTTTCTGTGGGGATTTCACGCGATCCATCACAGCGCGAAATCGATGGACTGGCTCGCGGGATCGCGGATGCATTTCGTCGAGATCATCCTCCTGCGTTCGATCACCTCGCTGCCGCTGTTCACGCTCGGGTTCAGCCCGTCGGTGATGCAGGCCTATATCGGCTTCGTCTATGTCTGGTCGTCGCTGCTCCACGCCAATGTCGGCGGCGATTTCAACCGGCTGGGGCACTGGATCGCAACGCCGCGCTTTCACCATTGGCACCATGGGCTGGAGCGTGAGGCATTCGACGTCAATTTCGCGATCCACTTTCCTTTCCTCGACAAGCTGTTCGGCACCTTTCATCTGCCGAAGGATCGCTGGCCCGAAAATTACGGCATCCCCGAAGATGTACCGCGCAGCTATGGCGGCCAGTTCCTCTATCCGTGGACGCGGACGGGCAAGAAGATCGACGAGGCGCCCGCCGAATAGGGCATCATGCCCGCTTGCCAGCGCGCGTGGACGGGCATAAGGCGCGGCGCGTGGGGGTTCTTGCCATCTTGCGCCGTCCCGGCATCCTGTTGCTGCTCCCCGTGCTGCTGGCGCTGGCGGCGCGCGTCTTCGTCGCGCCCGGCTGGATGATCGAAAGCGATGCAAAGGGCGCGATCACCGTGCGCGTTTGTTCGGACCCCGCCAATCCCGGCGCGACGCTGACCATCCCCATTGAAAAGGCGGGCGACCACGAAAGCGGCAAGGGGCAGCAGCATTGTCCTTGGGGCGCGCTCGCGGTCGCGCCGATCGTTCCCGATACGCCCGTGCTCCCCGTCGCGCTCGCCGCAGCCGATCCCGCGCCGGTCGCGATTCCCGCGCTTGGCTATGCGCCCGGGATCGCGTCGCCGCTACCGCCAAGCACCGGACCACCCGCCTTCGCCTGACCCGGTTTGATGACCGTCCGCGCACGTCGCGCGGCGCGGTTCTGCCTGTGTTCAAGCGAAGGATTTTCCATGAAGAGTCACGTTACCCGTGCGGCGCCGTTGCTGGCGCTCGCCATTTCCCTGTCGCCTGCTGCCCATGCCGCGGACGCCGAAGACCAGTCGACGATCATCGTCACCGCGCCGCAGCTTACCGACGCGGCCGAAGCGCGCGCCGCCAGCGTGCCCGGCGGTACCGATGTCGTTTCCTATGAAGATTATGCCGACAAATCGATTGTCAGCCTGCGCGACACGCTGGCCTTTTCACCCGGCGTCTATCTCCAGCCGCGCTATGGGCAGGAAGTGCGCCTGTCGATTCGCGGTTCGGGCTTGTCGCGCGGTTTCCACATGCGCGGCATCACGCTGCTCCAGGACGGCGTGCCGATCAACCTCGCCGACGACAATGGCGACTTCCAGGAACTCGAACCGATCTTCTTCGACCATCTCGAAGTCTATCGCGGCGCCAATGCCCTGCGTTTCGGGTCGGGCACGCTGGGCGGCGCGATCAACGGTGTGACGCCGACCGGCCGCACCGCCGAGGGCGTCTATCTGCGCGCCGACGCGGGCAGCTTTTCGATGCTGCGCGGACTCGTCTCGGCCGGGGTGGCGAGCGATGCGGTCGATGCGTGGGGCGCGGTCAGCGCCGACACGTCCGACGGGGATCGGGATCATGCGAAGCGGCGGAGCTTTCGCTTTCATTCCAATGTTGGCCTGCGGCTCAGCGATACCGTCTCGACGCGCTTTTACGCCAGCTTCAACAATATCAACCAGCAGCTTCCAGGCGCGCTGACCTATGATCAGGCGCTGACGACGCCGAAAATGGCTAACGCGGGCAGCGCGGCGGGCGATCAGCAGCGCGACATCGATTCGCTGCGCCTGCAGAACCGCACGACTTTCGATTTCGGATCGGCGACGCTGGAGGTTGGCGGCTTCGTCAACGCCAAATCGCTGTTCCACCCGATCTTTCAGGTGATCGACCAGAAGTCGACCGATGTCGGCAGCTTCGCGCGCCTCGACTATGCAGCGGGGCCGGTCGAACTGACGCTGGGCGGCGAGATTCGCCATGGCAGCACCAAGGCGAAGCAGTTCGTCAACATCAGCGGGTCGCGCGGCGCGCTGACCTTCGATGCCGACCAGAAGGCGCAGACGGCGAGCCTCTATGGCGAGGTCCGCGTGCGCCCGGTGCCGCAGCTTTCGCTGATTGCGGGCGGCGTCTATGCCGATGGCTGGCGCAAGCGCCACGTCAATTTTTCGGCCTCTCCGGCGACCGACGGGCGCGTCGATCTCGATGCCTTTTCGCCCAAATTCGGATTGCTGTTCGAACCGTCGAGCCGCATCCAGATTTTCGCCAACTATAGCCGTTCGGCCGAATTCCCCGGTTTCGGCGAGGTGTTCCAGACGATCGGCACCCCGCCGACCAGCGCCGTCGTCTCCGCCATCCGCCCGCAGCGTGCGTGGACGGCCGAGATCGGTACGCGCGGCAGCGTTGGCATCGCGCATTGGGATCTGGCGCTCTACCGTTCGACGCTGACCGGTGAGATGCTGCAATTCTCGACGAACAGCAGCATTCCGGCCGCGACCTTCAACGCCGACCGGACGCTGCATCAGGGGATAGAGGCCGCGCTCGAGCTCAATTTCGCACCGTGGGTGCGGCTGCGCCAGATCTATACCTACAGCGACTTCCGCTTCCGCGGCGACAGCCAGTTCGGCAACAACCGCCTGCCGGTGGTGCCGAAGCATGTCTATCGCGCCGAGTTGCGGCTGGGGAGCGAGGCGCTGCACGTCGCGCCGAATGTCGAATGGGTGCCCGACGGCCCCTATGCCGATTACCGCAATCTGGTGCGGACGCCGGGCTATGCGCTGATCGGTATCACCGGCGGTGCGCGGATTACCGACGGCATCGAGGCGTTCGTCGATGTGCGCAACATCACCGGCAAAAAGGCCATCGGCGATATCAGCGCGACGATCACCGCGGCACCGACGTCGGCGATCTACTACCCCGTCGAACGCCGCGCCATTTCGGCCGGCCTTCGCGCGCGGTTCTGAGGGGGAGGAAGGGGATGGCCGACGTCAGCCGCATGCCGCTCTATCGCACGATCTGGCGCTGGCATTTCTATGCCGGGCTGTTCGTCATCCCCTTCATCCTGGTCCTGTCGCTGACCGGCGCGGCCTATCTGTTCAAGCCGCAGATCGACCGGTGGGAGGAGCGCGACTGGCGCGGGTTGGCCGCCGCGCAGCCGGTCGATGCCGACGCGCAGGTCGCGGCGGCGCTCGCCGCCTTTCCCGGCGCGGCCTTTCATTCTTATCGCATCCCGGAAGCGCCGGGCGAGGCCGCGGTGATCCACCTTGGCCTGCCCGGCGGCACAATGCGCGATGTGGCGGTGTCGCCGCAGGGACGCGTCATCGGGTCGGCCGATCCCGACCAGCGCTGGACGGCGTGGCTCGCGCGGTTGCACGGCAAGCTGCTGCTGGGGCTGGGCGGCGGCATTCTGGTCGAACTTGCCGCGAGCTGGGCGATCGTGTTGATCCTGACCGGCCTCTATCTCTGGTGGCCGCGCGGGCGGGGACTGGCCGGGGTCGTCTGGCCGCGGCTGAGCCTTGGCGGACGCGCGGCGCTGCGCGATCTGCACGCCGTCACGGGATTCTGGGTATCGGGGCTCGCGCTCGTCCTCCTCACCACCGCGCTGCCGTGGACCGACATCTGGGCGACGGGCTTTCGCGCCGTGCGCGCCGAGATGGGCTGGGTGTCGGGGGCGCAGGACTGGAAGGGGGGGCTCGATCCGCACGCCGCGCACGACCATGGCGCGATGGCCAAGGCGATGAACGGGGCGACGCCGGCGCATCGGATGGCGAACGTAGGCTATGCGCCGCGGGTCAAGCTCGATCGGATCGTGCTGCGCGCGCAGACCGAACATATGCCCGCGCCGGCGATCATCCAGCCGCCGGGGGCGCCCAATATGTTCGGGCCGCCCAACGGCAATGTCTGGACGCTGACGACGCAGACGCAGAACCGCCCGCTCGTGCGCAAGGTCAGCTATGACCCGGTGACCGGGATCGAGGTGGCGCGCAGCGGATTTGCCGACAAGCATGTGATCGACCGCGCCGTCGGCTACGGCATCGCCTGGCACGAAGGCCAGCTATTCGGCATCGTCAATCAACTCATCGGCGTCGCAACCGCGCTTGCGATGATCACGCTGGCAGTGTCGGGTTTCCTGATGTGGCGCCGCCGCAAGCCCGACGATGCGATCGGCGCGCCGCCCATGCCGCGCGATCCGGCGCGGCTGAAGGGGGTGGCGGCGATCGTGCTGTTCCTTGCTGCGCTGCTGCCGCTGCTTGCGGCGTCGCTGATCGGGCTGTGGCTCGCCGACCGGCTGATCCTGCCGCGCCTGCCGCGGGTGGCACGCTGGCTGGGAATGGCTCCCGCGGCGCGTTGATCCGCCGACCGGCAAACGGCCCGGCATCCCCCCACAGGTGCCGGGCCGCGCGCTGGCGGGACGTGCTGCGACCCGTTCAGCCCGCCGCGACCGCATGCGGTTCGCTGCTCCCTGGCGCGGCGCCGGGGATGACCGCATGCATATCCTTGTTCTCGGGAAAGATCGGCCACAAAAGCTGCTGGCCCAGCGTGGCCGGCGGCAGATTTTCGACGCCATAGCTTTGCGGATAGCTGCGCGTGATCTTCGCGGTGCCGAACAGCACGTCCCAGAAAAACAGAAGATTGCCGAAATTGCCCTTGTAGTTGACCGCCGGGTCGTCGGCGTGGCGGCCGTGATGCGCATGATGCGTTGCGGGGGTGCTGATCGTGCGTTCGACGACCCACATCACCGGCGCGAGTGCCCGGATGCGATAGAGCGGCGCATCCCAGGCGACATCGCTGTGCGCGCCGATGATCACCGCCATCTTCACGATGAGGTAAAAGGCGTAGAACCAGCCGAGCCCGAGGTAGACGAGCACCCCGGCAAACCAGATGCTCGGCATCATCGCATAATAGATGATGTTGTTCCGATAGACGAGCCGGACGCTCATATAGCGGGCATTATGGTGCGCGCGGTGCAGGTTGTAGAGCCAAGCGGTGCTGTGCGACGCGCGGTGCCACCAATATTGCATCATGTCTTCGAAGACGAGGAACAGCGCGAGCGCGGCGTACCAGGGGGCGTGCGCCAGCGCGCCTTCATATTGCGGAAACCAGGCGTGGCCGAGCGCGCCGACGATCAGCAGGATTGCAGGCTGGGTCGCGATGAGCAGCGTGAAGGTGCTGACGATTTCGATGATGCCGTCGTGGCGCGACTGTTCGGACTTGGCGAACAGGCGCGTGCGGATCAGCTCGAGCAGGCAGAAGCCGACATAGATCGCAACGACGATCAGGCTCGATTGAGCCGAGCTAAGCTGCATCCCGATTCTCCCGCTATGGCCTCGTGCCACTTGTCTTTCGCGGCCTGGTGGCACAGAAACCGACTCGTCAATGCAAAGAAGTTATCAATTGGCCCTTGCCGAGCGAACGCGCCTGTCGGGCGTCGAACGCGACCGGCTGCTCGCGATGACGTCGCCGCGATCCTTCGCGGATGGCCAGTTCGTTCAACATCAGGGCGATCCGGGCGATGCCTTCTGGGCCGTGATCGAGGGGCATGTGCTCGTCGGACGCTATGCGGAGGATGGCGCATTCACCGCCTTTGCCGTGCTGGGGCCGGGCGATATCTTCGGCGAGCTGGCCTTCTTCACCGGGCTCGAACGCCAGGTCGACGCGATTGCCAGCGGTCCGGCGCGGCTGGTTGCTATCGACCGCCCGGTGCTTCGCGCGCTGATGACCGCCGATATCGGCTGGGCCGAGCTGCTGCTGCGCAGTTTGGGCCGCCAGCTTGCGGTGTCGCTCGACATCATCGATGCCGAACGGCGGCTGCCTGTCGCCGAACGGCTGGCGCGGCTGCTCGCGGCGATGGCCGCCGACGCCGCCGACGGGATGACGGTGCGTGCGACGCAGCAGCAACTCGCCGATCTGCTCGGCGTCTCGCGCGTCACGCTCGGCGCCGCGCTGCGCGATCTGTCGGCGCGCGGGACGATCGAGCGCGGCTATCGCCATGTTCGCGTCCTGCCGCCGCTTTCGCGCCCCGTCTAGCATGGCTATGGTCGCCGCCATGACGATCCTCCGGCGCCTGCTGCTCCTCCTTGTCCTGACCATCTGGGCGCCCATGGCGGCAGCGGCGGAGCGCGGGCCGCTGATCCTTGCTGCGGCCAGCCTTCAGGAATCGCTGACCGACGCCGCCGACGCGTGGGCGGCGCAGGGGCATGCGCGTCCCGTCCTGTCCTTCGCGGGATCGTCGGCGCTCGCGCGGCAGATCATGGCGGGGGCGCCCGCCGACCTATTCATCTCCGCCGACGAGCCATGGATGGACGCAGTCGCCAAGGCAGGGCTGCTGCGTCCCGGCACGCGCGCCAATCTGGTCGGCAACCGGCTCGTGCTGATCGCCCCCAAGGCGAGCAGACTGCGCCTTGCCCCCGCGCGCGGCTTCGCACTGGCGCGCGCGCTCGGCGGCGGGCGGCTGGCGGTTGCCGATCCGAACGCGGTGCCCGCGGGCAAATATGCCAAGGCGGCGCTGACCGCGCTCGGCATGTGGGGCGATGTAGAAAACAAGCTCGCCCCGGCCGAGAATGTCCGCGCCGCGCTGGCGCTCGTCGAACGCGGCGCCGCGCCGCTCGGCATCGTCTATGCCACCGATGCGCAGGCGTCGCACGCGGTGCGCGTCGTCGGCACCTTTCCCGCCGCCAGCCATCCGGCGATCCGTTATCCGCTGGCGCTGCTCAAGACGTCGCGCAGCCGCGATGCGGCGGCGTTCCGGGCGTTCCTGCTGTCGCGGCAGGCGCGCGCGATCTTTGCCCGCCACGGCTTCACGGCGCCCTGATGCTGTCGGCCGAGGAGTGGGGGATTGTTGCGCTGTCGCTCAAGGTCGGCGGGGTCGCGGTGCTCGCGACGCTGCCGCTTGCCTTCGCGCTCGCCTGGGTGCTCGCACGCTATCGCTTTCCGGGGCGGCTGCTGCTCGATGCGCTGGTCCATCTCCCGCTCGTCCTGCCGCCTGTCGTCACCGGCTGGCTGCTGCTTGTCGCCTTCGGCCCGCTCGGCCCGATCGGCAGCCGGTTGCAGGACTGGCTGGGCGTCACGCTGATGTTCCGTTGGACCGGCGCCGCGCTGGCCGCGGCGATCATGGCGCTGCCGCTGATGGTACGCGCGATGCGCCTGTCGATCGAGGGGATCGACAGGCGGCTGGAAGGCGCGGCGCGGACGCTGGGGGCGGGGCGCTGGCACGCCTTCCGGACGGTCAGCCTGCCGCTCGCTCTGCCCGGCGTGCTGGCGGCGCTCGTGCTCGGCTTCGCCCGCTCGATCGGCGAGTTCGGCGCGACGATCACCTTCGTCTCCAACATTCCCGGCGAAACGCAGACGCTGCCGCTCGCTATCTATTCGGCGCTGCAGGTGCCGGGAGCGGAGGCGATGGTAGCCCGGCTCGCGCTGCTGTCTGTCGCGCTGTCGCTCGGTGCGCTGATCCTGTCCGAATGGCTGGTGCGGCGTACCCATGCCGAAAGGGCGCGGCATGGCGATTGATATCGACGTCGAAAGGCGCTTCGGCGCAAGCGTCATCGGGGCACAGTTCACGGCCGAAGCTGGACTGACCGCGCTGTTCGGGCCATCGGGGGTCGGCAAGACCAGCCTGCTCAACATGGTTGCCGGGCTGCTGCGCCCCGACCGCGGGCATATCCGTATCGGCGGACGGACATTGTTCGACGACGCCACCGACCTGCCGCCCGAGGCGCGGCGCGTCGGCTATGTCTTTCAGGACGGGCGCCTCTTTCCGCATCGGCGCGTGAAGGCCAATCTCCTCTATGGCTGGCGTCTGGCCGATCCGGCTAATCGCTGGATGACGCTGGACGAGGCCGCCGATTTCCTGGGTATCGGCCATTTGCTCGGTCGCTGGCCGCAAGGCCTGTCGGGCGGCGAGGCGCAGCGGGTCGCGATTGGCCGGGCCTTGCTCGCGGCGCCGCAAATCCTGTTGATGGACGAACCGCTGTCGTCGCTCGACGCGGCGCGGCGCGGCGACATCATGACGGTGATCGAACGGATACGCGACGAGCTGAAAGTGCCGATCCTCTATGTCAGCCACGATCGGGCCGAGGTCGACCGGCTGGCGACGCAAATCGTCGAGGTGGGCAAATAAAGTTTCACTTGAAACCATATTGATGGTAGATTGCACGCATGGAAAGCCAGTTTACGCACGTCCACGACACGCCGCCGCCGGGCGCTGCGGCGGATTGGACGATATCGCAGGATTGGGACGCCTTTACCGCCGACGAGCATGCGATGTGGGACCGGCTGTTCGCGCGCCAGTCCGAGATGCTGCCGGGACGCGCCGCCGACGCCTTTCTGCGCGGGATCGACGTGCTCAAGCTCGAAAAGCCGGGAATCCCCGATTATCGCGAGCTCAACGCGCGGCTGATGGCGGCGACCGGGTGGCAGGTCGTGGCGGTGCCGGGGCTCGTCCCCGATGACGTGTTCTTCGACCATCTGGCGAACCGACGCTTCCCGGCGGGCAATTTCATCCGCACGCCGCAGCAGCTCGACTATCTGCAGGAACCCGACGTCTTTCACGACGTGTTCGGCCATGTCCCGATGCTCGCCGACCCGATATTCGCCGATTATATGGTCGCTTATGGCGAAGGCGGGCTTCGGAGCCTGCAGTTCGACGCGCTGAAGCAGCTCGCGCGGCTCTATTGGTACACGGTCGAATTCGGGCTGATCCGCGAGAGCGGGGGCCTGCGCATCTATGGCGCGGGGATCGTCTCATCCTACGCCGAAAGCGTCTTCGCGCTCGATTCGGACAGCCCCAATCGCATCGGTTTCGACCTTGCGCGCGTGATGCGCACCGATTACCGCATCGACGATTTCCAGCAGAATTATTTCGTGATCGATAGTCTGGACCAGCTTCTGGACACGACGGTCAACACCGACTTTGCACCGCTCTATGCCGCGAACGCCGCGCTGCCGCCGATCCCGATCGCCGACATCTTGCCGGACGATGCCGTCATAACCCGCGGCACGCAGGACTATGCGGCGGCGAAAGCCTGAATTTCACCAACTACCGAAGCTTGCATCCGAGGGGCTGGCACGGTGCAAGGCGCGTTCCTTGCGGCGGTAGCCGTAGCGCCGCCGCTTGGTGAGCAGCAGGCAGGGCCATTCCGCGCTGCCGCCGCGCGCGGTCAGGCGAAAGCCGTGCGCGCGATAAGCGGCGAGGACGGGGGCCATCTGGCGCGCGATCAGCCCCGCAAGGATGGCGCGGCCGCCGGGAGCGGTCGCAGCGGCTATGTCGGGAGCGAGCGCGATGAGAGGCCCGGCGAGAATATTGGCGATGACGAGATCATAGGGCGCCCGGTGCCTTATGGCCGGATGGTCGGTCCCCGGCGCGACCGCCAGCGCGAGCCGGCCGCCGCCGCGGCCCAGGGGCACATTGTTGATCGCGGCATTGTCGCGTGTGACGAATATGCTCGCCGGGTCGATGTCCGACGCGATGACGCGCGCGCACGGCCATAGCGCCATGCCGGCAAAGGCGAGCAGGCCGGTGCCCGTCCCGATGTCGGCGATATTGCGCGGCGCGGCGCCCGCGCGGGCGAGGCGGTCGAGCATCGCGAGGCAGCCCGCGGTGGTGTCGTGCCCGCCAGTGCCGAAGGCCTGGCTCGCATCGATCAGAAAGGATGTCGTGCCCGGCGGTACGCGGTCGGCATAGCTGCTGGTATGGACGAAAAAGCGTCCGGCGCGCACCGGTTCGAGCCCCTGCTGCGACAGCGTGACCCAATCTTCTTCGGGCAATTCGGCGACGGTCGGCGCGGCGCCCTTCGCGCTCGGGGCGAGCGATTGGATCAGCCGCAGCAGATCATCGCCCGGCGCGTCGTCCATATAGGCGTCGAGCTGCCACGTTCCGGCATCTTCGTCGATCTCGCGCGTCACGACGACCGGCGCTTCGGGGGCCGCATCCAGCGCAGGGATTTCACCCGACAGCGCTTCGGCCTCCGCGCGCGTGCAGGGCAGCGAGACGATCCAGCTCATCGCGTTGCCGCTTCTTTCGCCAGCCGATCGTCGAGTCGCTTGCCTGCTGCCGCGGCATAAGCGGCGCAGCCATCAGCGGCGGCAAGCGGTGCCTCGCCCGCCAACCGCGCAAACAAATTGCTCGCGCCGGGATGCGGGGTGACCAGAATGTCGCACGGCAGCGTGGGCACCTTGGCAAAGGTCGCGCGCAGCATCGCGACATAGTCGGGATGGTCGCTGAAGCGGTAGCCGTCGGCCGAAATGGCGGTCAGGCTGTCGACATAGGCGATGGTACGGCAGGCGGACCCTTCGCACGATTGCCACGTCCAGCTCGTGCTGCCCGGCGTGTGGCCGGGGGTCGCGTGCGCGGTGATCCGGATGTCGGCAAAGGCGAGGGGCTGTCCGTCGCGCAGGCGCTGTGCGACCGGCACGCCGGTGAAGCTAACGAGGGCGCCGCGCTGCGGATCGCGCGGGTCGGGCGTTCCGCTTTCGAGCTGCGGCGCGGCGTCGGCAAGCGCGATCACCGGCGCGCCGGTCGCGGCATGCAGCGCCGCGAGGCCGCCGACATGATCGAAATGTTCATGGCTGGTCAGGATCGCGCGGATTCGTTTGGGATCGAAGCCCAGCGTGCGGATATTGGCAAGGATCGCGGGCGCCGCTTCGGCGGTTGCGGCATCGATCAGGATCGGTCCGGCCGGCGCGTCGATGAGCAGCGCGGTAATGCCGCAGGTGCCGACATAATATGTGTTGCCGAACAGCTTGGCCGGCGGCGCAGGATCGCTCCAGCCGTCGCGATCGGCGCAGGCGGCGGCGAGCGCCTTGCCCGTCGGCGCGGCCGGCGCCGCGGCCGGAGCCCTCGCCTGCGGCGCGCACCCGGCAAGCATCGGGGCGGCAAGCATCAGGGCGGCAAGGGCAAGACTTTTAGCGGACATAGCTGGCTCCATTGGCATCGAGGATCGCGCCGGTCATCGACGGCGGCGCCTCGAGCGCGCACCAGCGCGCCATTTCGGCGATTTCCTCGGGGCTCGCCACGCGGCCCAGCGGGATGTCGGCGAGCAATGTGTCGCCGCCCCGGCTGGCGAGATAATCCTCGGCCATGCCGGTCATCGTGAAGCCAGGGCAAATGGCGAAGGCGAGGATGCCTTCATGGGCATAGCCGCGCGCAATCGTCTTGGTCATTGCGACCATGCCCGCCTTCGATGCCGCATAATGCCAATGCGCGGGACTGTCGCCGCGATAAGCCGCGCGGCTGGCGATATTGACGATCCGGCCATCGGCCGTGTCGCCTGCGGCCCGGCGCGCCTGCCAGTGCTGCACCGCGCGTCGGCACAGCTGCGCGGCGGCGGTCAGGTTGATCTGGAGGGTCCGGTTCCAGCTTTCGAGCCAGTCGGCGTCGCTGCTGTCGATCGGATTCGCTTCGAAAACGCCGGCATTATTGACGAGCACGTCGATCCGGCCGTCGAGCCGGTCGAGGCTTTTGGCCCATAGTTGGTCCGCAATCGCAGGGTCGCCAAGGTCGCCGTCGGCGCTCGACAGCGCGGCGACCTTCGCCGCGTCGGTCGCAAGCGCGTCGGCGATGGCCGCACCGATGCCGCGGCTCGCGCCGGTAATCAGGATGTGGGTTTTCATCCCCCTGCCTTAGGCGAGCGGCGGGCCGCTTGCCAAGCAGGGCGCGACGGATCAGGCGACGCGGCGGCTGAATTCGCTTGCGGCGGTTTCCAGCGCCTGCAGCCGCTCGCCCATCTTGGAAAATTCCTGGCTGAGCACGCTGATTTCGCTGGCGACGGTGCCCGAATCGTTGCGGATGCTGGCGATGGTCGAGGACATGCTGTCGGCGGCGAGCGCGGTTTCGTCGACGGCGGCGGTGATCGAGGTGACCGTCTGCGCCTGCGCGTCCATCGCGTCGCGAATTCGCTGCGCCGACTGCTGCACCTCGATGATCGTCTGCTGGATCGACTGGTTGGCGGCGACCGACCCGCGCGTTGCCTGCTGGATCGCGGTGATCTTGCCTGCAATATCGTCGGTCGCGCGCGCGGTTTCGTTGGCGAGGCTCTTCACTTCCTGCGCGACGACGGCAAAGCCGCGGCCCGATTCCCCCGCGCGCGCCGCCTCGATCGTCGCGTTGAGCGCGAGGAGGTTGGTCTGGCCCGCAATTTCGCGGATCAGGCCCAGAATGGATTCGATCGATTCGGCGTGACGCGACAGCGCGTCGGACATGGCTACTGCTTCGCCCGCCTGTTCGGAGGCGCGCGTCGCGACGCTGGCCGATGCTTCGACTTCGGTGCGGGCATCCTCGATCGCGCGGATCAGCCCGGCGGCGGTCGATGCGGCTTCACGCATCGCCATCGCCGATTGCTCGGACGCCGCGGCAACTTCGCTCGTCTTGGCGATCATGCCGCGCGCGGCGTGATCGGCCGATGTGGCCTGTTTGGCGAGCTGCTGGCGCACCCCGTCGCTGTCCTGGACCAGCGAGGCGATCGAGCGGTCGAAATCGCTCGCCAGCGCCTGTCGCTCCTGCGAGATCGCCGCCCGGTCGAGCTTTTCGGCATAGGCGAGCATGATGTCCATTTCGAGCAGCGCGAGACGGTTGATCGCCGCGGTCAGGCGCGTCTGGCGCGCCGTGTCGCCGGCGCACGCCTCGATCACATAATGGATGGCGAGCTTGTGGCTTTCGCCGATGCACGACAGCACGGTCGCGATCGGCAGGCCGACGCGCAGCGCCATATGGGTGTTCTGGCACGCGATGGTCGCGGCCTCCTGCCCCCCGGCGTCGGCATATTTGGTCTGCATGTGCCGCGCGCTGCCGCGAATATAGGATTCGAGCAGTTCGCCCTCGATCTTGCGGGTGACGATCGGCAGCGCGTTGAAGGCATCCCAATAGGCGGTCGCCAGCTGCGTCTCCAGCCCCGACAGGATCATGTGCACTTCGGCCCCGTCGGCGGCGAGCCGGCCGTCGAGGTCATAGGTCGGGAAGCGATCGGCCATCAGAACGGGCTCGATTTGCTGCTTATGAATCGGATTTTCCTTCACCATGATCCTGTTCCCTTGCCGACCCCAGGACGCGCGGGTCTGTCGCCCGCCATCATCCCAAACTGCGTCTGCCGGATATGGAAGGAAATTGGTAAATTCACCGTTAACCAGCACGGCCGGTTTCGCGGGGTTCAGCGGCGCTCGGTGGGTTGGACGGGATAGCCTTCGAAGCCCTTGATCGTGCGCAGGGCAAAGGCGCTGTGCATCGCGGCGACACCGGGAAGGCGCGACAGGCAGTGGCGGTGCAGCCGGTCGAAATCGGCGACATTGCGCGCGGCGACGCGCAGCCGATAGTCGGACGCGCCTGACAGCAATTGGCACTCGAGGATTTCGTCGAAGCTTTTGACCGCGCTTTCGAAAGCGGTGAGCGCCTCTTCGCTCTGCGAGGTCAGGCTGATGTCGACGAACACGTCGAGCCCGAGGCCGATCGTGTCGGGGGCAATGCGCGCGGCATAGCCGGTGATGATCCCCGCCGCCTCCATCGCGCGGATGCGGCGATGGCAGGCGGAGGCCGAAAGTCCGACCCGTTCGCCGAGTTCGGCGACGGGTTTTGGCCCCTCGCGCTGCAACAGGTTGAGCAGCTTTGCATCGATTCGATCGATCATGTAGCGTGTGTATCCAAAGTGACGCAAAAATATTGCGTGTTTGTCGTCATGCGAACGATAGTTTGCAAGCAAATCCCGCCGATACGCTGTTATGTTTGCCCGAAGGCTTCGGATAGGCGAAATTGCGCGCGTCCGTTCCCGCAAATCGGAGAAACAGGATGATCATCGGCACCCCCAAGGAAATCAAGAATCACGAATATCGCGTCGGCCTGACGCCCGAGAGTGCCCGCGAACTGGTGGCGCACGGTCACCGCGTCCTCGTCCAGACCGGCGCGGGCGAGGGCATCGGCGCGCATGACCGCTTCTATGTCGAGGCGGGCGCCGAGATCGTCGACAGCGCCGAAGAAATTTTCGCGACCTGCGAAATGGTCGTGAAGGTCAAGGAGCCGCAGGCGGTCGAGCGCGCGATGCTGCGCGAAGGCCAGATTCTCTATACCTATCTCCACCTTGCGCCCGACCCCGAGCAGACGCGCGACCTGATGAAATCGGGCGCGGTATGCATCGCCTATGAAACCGTGACCTCTCCCCATGGCGGCCTGCCGCTCCTCAAGCCGATGAGCCAGGTCGCGGGGCGCATGTCGATCCAGGCCGGCGCGACCGCGCTCGAAAAGGCGCATGGCGGCCGCGGCGTGCTGCTCGGCGGCGTGCCGGGCGTGGCGCCGGGCAAAATCTGCGTGATCGGCGGCGGCGTCGTCGGCTTCAACGCGGCGCAGATGGCGGCGGGGCTGGGCGCCGACGTCACGATCCTCGACCGCGATCCCGAAGTGCTCGAACGCGTCGGCACCTTTTTCGAGGCGCGCGCCAAGACCCGCTTTTCAAACCGCGCGAACCTTGCCGAATGCGTCGCCGAGGCCGATCTTGTGATCGGCGCGGTGCTGATCCCCGGCGCCGAAGCGCCGAAGCTCGTCACGCGCGACATGCTGAAGACGATGCGCCCGGGATCGGTCCTCGTCGACGTCGCAATCGACCAGGGCGGCTGTTTCGAGACGAGCCATGCGACGACGCACGCCGATCCGACCTATGTCGTCGACGGCATCGTCCATTATGCGGTCGCCAACATGCCCGGCGCCGTCGCGCGGACGAGCACCTATGCGCTCAACAATGTCACCCTGCCGCACGCGCTGCGCATCGCCGACCTTGGCTGGAAAGAAGCGCTGCGCCGCGATATGCATCTTTCGCAGGGCCTGAACGTATGGAATGGTAAGGTGACGTTCGAAGCCGTAGCCGAAGCGGTGGGAACGGACTATGTGCCTGTCGAGCAGGCACTCGCCTGACGCCAGACCATAGGATCAAGAGAGACGATGACCGACCAAGTGCCGCCTCCACCGCAAGACGAAGACGAAAATGAAGTGCTGCGCGCCGCGCGCGAGCAGCAGGCCCAGAAGGAAGCCGCCGAGGCAACCGAGGCGGCCGACCGGGAGGCGGCGAAAGGCGGCCGGAAGATCGGCTGGAAGACGGCGGCGGGGATCGGCGTCGGTTCGGCCGCGGTGCTTGCGGCGCTGCTCTACGCGAACCGCGACAAGATCAAATAAGGCGCCCCGGTCCCGGACGATCCTTCGATCCCGGGGCCGCGTGCCTGCGATTTCTTGCCTCCATCGCCCCCTAAGCAATTGCATATCGTGCGCGCGGCGCTAAACCGGCGCCCATCGACCGACTAGAGTCACGGAATGGGGCTGATATGGCTGGCAAAGAACCGAGCGGACGTCCGCTCTCGCCGCACCTCCAGGTGTATAAATGGGGGCCGCACATGGCGGTCTCGATCTTCCACCGCGTCAGCGGCGACGGGCTGGCCATCGTTGGTGCGCTGATGTTCCTCGGCTGGCTCGGCGCTATCGCGGCGGGGCCCGAGGCCTATGCGGCCTTCGTCGCCTGCGTCTGGCACGACCCCGCAGGCGGCAGCGTGCATCAGGTCACCAATATTTTGGGCAAGGTCGTACTCGTCGGCCTGACCTGGGCCTTTTTCCAGCACCTGTTTTCGGGTCTGCGCCACTTCGTCCTCGATACCGGCGCGGGTTATGAACTCAAGGCCAACAAGCTCTGGTCGACCGTCGTGATCGTGGGCGCGATCCTCGCGACCGCCGCGACCTGGCTCTATATCGCCAAGGAGGCGCTCAATGGGTAACGGAACGCCTCTCGGCCGGGTCCGCGGACTTGGCGCTTCGCACCACGGCACCGGCCACTGGCTGCAGCAGCGACTGACCGCGCTCGGCAATGTGCTGCTCGTCACCTGGTTCGTCGTCTCGCTGCTCCGCTTGCCGCTCGGCGACCATGCCGCGCTGATGCAGTGGGCGTCGAAGCCGATGGTCGCCTTTGCGCTGATCCTGCTCGTGGTCAGCGTCTTCTGGCACCTGCGCCTCGGCCTGCAGGTGCTGATCGAGGACTATGTCCATGGCGAAGCGACGCGTCTGCTGTCGATCGTCCTGTTGAATTTCTATGCGTTCGGCGGCGCGGCCTACGGGATTTTCGCGATCGTGCGCATCGCGCTGGCGCCCGCCGCGCTCGGCCCGGGGGGCATGTGATATGACCGAAGCCTACAAGATCATCGACCACACCTATGACACCGTCGTCGTCGGCGCCGGCGGTTCGGGCCTGCGCGCCACGATGGGCAGCGCCGAGGCCGGCCTGCGCACCGCCTGCATCACCAAGGTGTTCCCGACGCGCAGCCACACCGTCGCGGCGCAGGGCGGCATCGCCGCCAGCCTCGGCAACAACAGCCCCGACCATTGGCAATGGCACATGTACGACACCGTCAAGGGCTCCGACTGGCTGGGTGACCAGGACGCAATCGAATATATGGTGCGCGAGGCGCCCGCCGCGGTCTACGAACTCGAACATGCCGGCGTGCCCTTTTCGCGCAACGCCAATGGCACCATCTATCAGCGCCCGTTCGGCGGCCATATGCAGAATATGGGCGAAGGCCCGCCGGTGCAGCGCACCTGCGCCGCCGCCGACCGCACCGGTCACGCGATGCTCCACGCGCTCTATCAGCAGAGCCTGAAGTATGACGCGGACTTCTTCATCGAATATTTCGCGCTCGACCTGATCATGGAAGACGGCGTGTGCCGCGGCGTGATCGCGCTGTGCATGGAAGACGGCAGCATCCACCGCTTCCGCAGCCAGGCGGTCGTGCTCGCGACCGGCGGCTATGGCCGCTGCTATTTCACCGCCACCTCGGCGCATACCTGCACCGGCGACGGCGGCGGGATGGTGCTGCGCGCGGGACTGCCGCTCCAGGACATGGAGTTCGTCCAGTTCCACCCGACCGGCATCTACGGTGCCGGCGTCCTCATCACCGAGGGCGCGCGCGGCGAGGGCGGGTATCTCACCAACTCCGAGGGCGAGCGCTTCATGGAACGCTATGCCCCGTCGGCGAAGGATCTGGCGTCGCGCGACGTCGTGTCGCGTTCGATGGCGCTCGAAATCCGCGAAGGCCGCGGCGTCGGTCCGCACAAGGACCATATCTTCCTGCACCTCGATCATATCGATCCCGCGGTACTGGCGGAGCGTCTGCCGGGCATCACCGAAAGCGGCAAGATCTTCGCGGGCGTCGACCTGACGCGCCAGCCGCTGCCGGTCGTGCCGACGGTCCATTACAATATGGGCGGCATCCCCTGTAACTATCATGGCGAAGTCGTGACGCTGAAGGACGGCAACCCCGATGCGGTCGTCCCCGGCCTGTTCGCGGTCGGCGAGGCGGCGTGCGTGTCGGTCCATGGTGCGAACCGCCTCGGCTCGAACAGCCTGATCGACCTTGTCGTCTTCGGACGCGCGACAGGTCACCGGCTCAAGGAAATCGTCGCGCCCGGCGCCGCGCAGCCTGCGCTGCCCAAGGACAGCGCCGACCTCGCGCTTGGCCGCCTCGACCATTTCCGCAATGCGAGCGGCGGTTCGCCGACCGCCGAAATCCGCACCGAGATGCAGCGCGCGATGTCGCAGCACGCGGCGGTGTTCCGCACCGACGAGCTGATGGCCGAAGGCAAGGACAAGCTTGCCAAGACCTATGAGCGCATGAACGACGTCCATGTCGCCGACCGCAGCCTGATCTGGAATACCGATCTCGTCGAAACGCTCGAGCTCGACAATCTGATCGCGCAGGCGACGGTGACGATGCATTCGGCGTTCAACCGCAAGGAAAGCCGCGGCGCACACGCGCACGAGGATTTCCCGAACCGCGACGATGCGAACTGGATGAAGCACACGATCAGCTGGTTCGACGGCTGGGGCGGCAAGGACGGCAAGGTGACGCTCGATTACCGCCCGGTCCACGAATATACGCTGACCGACGATGCCGAATATATCAAGCCGAAGGCGCGCGTTTACTGAGGATGCGTTTGCGACCGGGCGCCTTCGGGGGCCCGGATCGGCTGCTCGGCCTATTTGCCCAGGATATTGTCGATCGGATTGAGGTCTGAGAAGGGCCTGTCGACGTGCTGGCCCATCAGCCACAATTTGTAACAGGCAACCGCGAAGAACATCAGCGCGATCGTCCACACGATGATCGTCTTGATGATGCGCCAGCGCTTTTCTTCATAGGCGGCGCGCGCGCGCGCCTTGTGATCGATGCCAAGTTCGCCCTCGAACTCGGCAATCAACTGCGCACGGCGAGTCCGCGAAATATTCGCAAGGCTCATCGCCTGTCCATCACTGGCCGAACGCGGGTCCGCCATCGTTGATCCCTGAATCCCAATAGTCCTGCATTGAACGATAGGGGGGAGCCCCTGATAAATGGTTAAGCGGGGCGTCGCTTTGCGATCAGTCGAGCGCGACCGCGACCAGTTTTAGGCGCGCGGTGGCGCCGCGCAGCAGCGTCAGATCGCGGCGTGGCCGGCCGAGCGCGGCCGCGAGCAGGCGCAGCACCGCCTCGTTGGCGGCGCCGTCGGCGGGCGGGGCGGTGACGCGCAGCAAAACGGTGCCGGCATCGATCCGTACCTCGTCGCGCCCCGCGCCGGGCGTCACGCGCACCTCGATCCGGCCGGTCGGCCGCGCCAGTGCGACGAGCGCCTCGGTCAGCGCGGGGTCGGGGCGATATTTCAGATCGTCACGACCAGCTTGCCGACCGCGCTGCGGTCGCCCAGCTTGGCGATCGCCTTGCCGCCATCGGCCAGCGCGAAGCGTTCGGTGACGCGCGGGCTGATCTTGCCCTGTTCCCAAAGCTGGAACAGGCGCGCGATATTGGCGCGGTTGCGCTGCGGCTCGCGGGCGGCGAAGGCCCCCCAGAAGACACCTGCGACGTCACAGCTCTTGAGCAGGGTCAGGTTGAGCGGCAGGCGCGGAATGCCCGCTGGGAAGCCGACGACGAGGTAGCGGCCTTCCCACGCGATCGAGCGCAGCGCCGGTTCGCAATAATCGCCGCCGACCGCATCGTAGATCACATTGGCGCCCTCGCCGCCGACCGCCGCCTTGAACGTGTTGGCGAGCGCCTTCGAGGCCTCCTTGTCGAACGGCTGATAGCCATAGACGACGACTTCGTCGGCGCCGGCCTGACGTGCGATGTCGGCCTTTGCCTCGCTCGACACGCCGGCGACAACGCGCGCGCCGAATGCCTTGCCCAGTTCGACTGCGGCAATGCCGACTCCCCCCGAGGCGCCGAGGACGAGCAGCGTATCGCCTTCCTCGATATGGCCGCGATCGACCAGCGCGTGGATGCTGGTGCCATAGGTCATCAAGAGCGCCGCGCCTTCGGCAAAGTCGCGCCCCTCGGGCAGCGGATAGCTATTGGCGGCATTGACCAGCGCCGCCTCGGCCATGCCGCCGTTGCCGCATGCCGCGACCACCCGGTCGCCGACCTTGAAATCGGTCACGCCTTCGCCGACCTCGGCCACGATACCCGCGACCTCGCCGCCGGGCGCGAAGGGGCGCTGCGGTTTGAACTGATATTTGTCCTCGATGATGAGCACGTCGGGGAAGTTGACCGCGCAGGCCTTCACATCGACGACCATCTGCCCCTTGCCGGGGGTGGGGCGCGCGATCTCGCCCAGTTCGAGCGTTTCGGGGCCGCCGGTCGCGGTCGACAGAAGAGCCTTCATCATCGTCTCCTTTTCCTTTTTCTTCGGTTATTCGGTAAGCGCGGGCTGCAACCAGGGACGCTCGGCCGCCAGTTTTGCCTCATAAGCGTCGATCGCCCCGCCGCTTTTTTCGGTGAGCGAGATCTCGTCGAGACCGCCGAGCAGGCACATCTTGCGGAACGGGTCGATTTCGAAGGTGAAGCGATCCTGAAAGGGCGTCGTCACCGTCTGCGTGTCGAGGTCGACATGAATCGGATCGGTTGCCGCAACTTCGATCAGTCGGTCAACCGCCGCCTGCGGCAGCACGACGGGCAAGATGCCGTTCTTGACGGCATTGCCCGAGAAGATGTCGGAATAGCTGGGCGCGATGACGACGCGGATGCCAAGGTCGCCGAGCGCCCAGGCGGCATGTTCGCGGCTCGACCCGCAGCCGAAATTGTCGCCCGCGATCAGGATGGGTGCGCCCTTGTTCTCGGGGCGGTCGAACAGATTGTCGGGATCGGCGCGCAGGCTTTCGAACGCGCCGCGCCCCATGCCTTCGCGGCTCGTGGTCTTGAGCCAGTGCGCGGGAATGATGACGTCGGTATCGACATTCTTGAGCCCGAGCGGAATCGCGCGGCCTTCGACCTTTTCGATCGGGGTCATGCCATCAACTCCCGCACGTCGGTGAGCTTGCCGGTCACCGCTGCGGCCGCGGCCATGGCGGGGCTTACAAGATGCGTGCGGCTGCCCGGACCCTGACGGCCGACGAAATTGCGGTTGCTCGTCGATGCGCAGCGTTCGCCGGCGGGCACCTTGTCGGGGTTCATCGCAAGGCACGCCGAACATCCCGGCTCGCGCCATTCTAGCCCTGCGTCGATGAAGATGCGGTCGAGCCCTTCGGCTTCGGCCTGCGCCTTTACCAGGCCCGATCCCGGAACGACGATCGCCCAGCGGACATTGTCGGCCTTCTTGCGGCCCTTGATGACCGCAGCAGCAGCGCGCATGTCTTCGATCCGGCTGTTGGTGCAACTGCCGATGAAGATGTTCTCGATCGCGACATCCTGCATCCGCGTGCCGGGTTCGAGGCCCATATAGGAAAGCGATTTGGCGGCGGCGGCCTGTTTCGACGGGTCGGCAAAGCTCGCAGGATCGGGAACGATGCCGGTGATTGGCACCACATCCTCGGGGCTGGTTCCCCAGGTGACGCTCGGCGCGATGTCGGCGGCGTCGATGACGACGGTCTTGTCATAGCTGGCGCCGGGATCGGTCGCGAGGCTGCGCCAATAGGCGACCGCGGCCTCCCAGTCGGCCGCCTTCGGCGCGTAAGGGCGGCCCTTCAGATAAGCGAAGGTAATATCGTCGGGTGCGATCAGCCCGGCGCGGGCGCCGCCCTCGATTGCCATATTACTGACCGTCAGACGGCCCTCGATGCTCAGGCTGCGAATTGCGCTGCCCGTATATTCGATGACATGGCCGGTACCGCCCGCAGCGCCGATCACGCCGGTGATGTGAAGGATGATGTCCTTTGCGCTGACGCCGGGCCCGACATCACCCTCGACGCGCACTTCCATCGTCTTTGCGGGCTGGAGCAGCAATGTCTGCGTCGCCAGCACATGCTCGACCTCGCTCGTTCCGATGCCGAAGGCGAGCGCGCCGATGCCGCCGTGACAGGCGGTGTGGCTGTCGCCGCAGACGATCGTCGTGCCGGGCAGGGAGAACCCCTGTTCGGGGCCGACGACATGGACGATACCCTGTTCGGGCGCGATCGCGTCGATGTAGCGGATGCCATATTCGGGCGCATTCTTTTCGAGCGCGGCGAGCTGTGCCGCACTTTCGGGGTCGGCGATCGGCAGCCGGTTGCCCGCCGCATCGCGCCGCGCCGTCGTCGGCAGATTATGATCGGGAACCGCCAGCGTCAGGTCGGGACGGCGAACCGTGCGGCCGCTCGCTCGAAGTCCCGCGAAGGCTTGCGGGCTGGTGACTTCATGGACGAGGTGGCGGTCGATGAAGATCAGGCAGGTACCGTCGGGGCGCTGTTCGACGACATGCGCGTCCCAGATTTTCTCATAAAGCGTGCGGGGCCGAGTCATGCGGGTTCACTTACGCCGCCTGCCTAACTTTGCAAGCGAGTGGGACGCAAAAACGCAATTTTCGGTCGCCGATACGTCTAGCAGGGAACGAGGAGATGATGGCGCGGCCGCCTTAACCGGCCTATACTCTCCCCCATGTCGACGCTCGCCATCATCGCTCTTGTCCTTGTCACCATCATCGCGATGGAGGGCGTCGCCTGGGCGAGCCACAAATATATCATGCACGGCTTCGGCTGGGGTTGGCACCGCGACCATCACGAACCGCACGGGCGTCGGCTGGAGAAGAACGACCTGTTCGCCATCGTCGGTGCCGCGATGAGCATTTCGATGTTCGCGATCGGCAGCCCGATGGTCTCCGGTGCGGCGGCGTGGGAACCCGGAACGTGGATCGGCCTCGGTATCCTTTGCTATGGCATCATCTATACGCTGGTGCATGACGGGCTGGTCCATCAACGCTATTTCCGCTGGGTACCGCGGCGCGGCTATGCCAAGCGGCTGGTACAGGCTCACAAGCTGCACCACGCAACGATCGGCAAGGAGGGCGGGGTCAGCTTCGGCTTCGTCTTCGCGCGCGATCCGGCCAGGCTGAAGGCCGAATTGAAGGCGCAGCGCGAAGCGGGCATCGCCGTAGTGCGCGAGGCGCTGGTCGATTAGACATATGCGTCGACGGTCTCAAACAGTGCTGCAACACCTTTGCGGTCGGCATCGCTGAGTTCCGGGCGCCAGATGTCGAAGATCAGAACGATGCGGTCGCGGTCGGCGTTGTTCCAGGCTTCATGCTCGACCGAGTCGTCGAAAATCATCAGCTCTCCTTCGGTCCATTGGCGCGCTTCTCCTGCGACGCGAAGCGCGCCTTCGCCTGGAATGATCAGGGGAAGGTGGCATATCAGGCGTGCGTTGATCATGCCATGGTGCGGGGCAATCGTGGCGCCGGGCTGGAGGAGCGAGAACATGACGGAGGGCGACCGCACTGAAATGCGGCACAGCGGAGCCTGCTCGAGCGCCTCCAGCGTTTTGGGGAATCGCGACGCGAGTTCGGCGACCGGCTCGCCCTTTTCGAGCAGGTGAAGGGCCGACCATTCCGGATTATCGTGCATGCCGCCAAAATCGATTCGCGGCCGCCCTGTATCGTGCGTCAAATAGGGCTTGAACAGGGCGGGATCCGCAAGGGCGGCCCGCAGTTCCGAGCGAATCGCGTCCGTCGCGGCTTCCACCGAAGGCGCCCAGGAAAACTCCTCTCGCTCGTAGAAGCGGCGTTGCGGAAGATCGGGAAAAAAGAAACTCGAAGGCTTTTGCAACTCGGATTCGGCAGTCTCCGTGCCGCGCATCACGGCCAAGGCTCGGGCAAGCGCGGGGCTGCGCCGGTCGGCCGGAAAGCCACGCTGCGCCAGACCCGCATCGAGCGCGACGCCAAATTCCGCGTCGAGCGCGTTCGCAGAAGCCTGCGCGGATTGCATCAGCGGCGTCAATGACGGTGGCAATGGTGATGCGTTCTCGGCAAGGCGTAACGCCGCGCCATACCAGCTCGCTGCGCCCCGCCGATCTCCCGCTGCGCGACGGCAATCTGCCTTCCACACCAGAGCGCGCAGCGCATTACTGTCGTGCTCCAACACCGCGTCGGCAGCTTGTTCCTGGCCGTTCAGATCGCCTTCGATGCGGCATGCTTCGCCCAGCATCATCCAGATCTGAGCGTTAGCGAGTCCGGCCGCGGCGATCGGTTGCAAGGCTTGCCGCGCTTCGCGCGTGTCGCCCCGCTGGAGAGCCTGGCCACCTTGCTGCGCCAAGCGCGTTGCATCGGCCACAGTTATAACGGGATCAACCATGCCGATAATCCGCTGTAATCACCCCGGCCGCAGCAAGCTCGGCTTCGTGGCTTTCTTCGCGCCACTCTTCGGCGAGCGCCTGCCGTTCCCATTCGCGCATCGCGGGATGCGCCAGCATATGGTCGACCCACGCCTGTCCCGCGCCGACGTCGAGGCCGTAAGTGCGGATACGAAAGGCAACCGGCGCGAAAAAGGCGTCGGCAGCCGAGAAAGCGGCGCCGGCAAGCCACGGGCCCCCGAATTTCGTCAAGCCTTCCTCGAACAGCTCGCGGATTCGCGCGACATTGGCGGCAAGCGCAGCGGACATCGGCTTGGGCGTCACGCGTACGCCCACGTTCATCGTGCAATCGTTGCGGAGCGCGGCAAAGCCGCTGTGCATTTCCGCCACCGCGCATTGCGCCCAGGCGCGCGCATCGGGGTTGGTCGGCCAGACGCCATCGTGCCGGTCGGCTACATAGAGCGTGATGCCTAGCGAGTCGTGGATGGTGCGCCCCTCGTGGAGCAGGGCCGGAACCTGACCGGTCGGCGAAAAGCTGCGGAAGGCGTCGTAATTGACGGGGTTGGCGAAAGGCTCGACGCGATCCTCAAAGGCGATGCCGAGCCCCTTCATCAGTATCCACGGGCGCAGCGACCAGCTCGAATAATTGCGGTTGGCGGTGATCAGCACATACATGCGTGGTGGCTCCTCAACCATTGCTGTCGTCGGTGCTCAGCGCGGTCGCGGCGGGCGCGCCCTTGACCTTGGGCAGTTCGCTGAGGTCGAGCCAGGCCGCGTCGGCGCGCTTGTGATAGCTGTCGAGCGCAGCAAAGGGGATACGGAAGGGGAAGCCCCAGTCGCTGTTCCACAGCGCGACGACGCCGGTGCGCGTCGCGGGTTCGAAGATCATCGTCGCGCGATAGCCCGACACGGCGCCCGAATGGCCCTGGAGGCGGAGTCCGGCATAGGTGAAGTTACGCCAGCCGAGGCCGTAGGACGCATCGCCGATCGCCTGCCGCAACGCGCCGCCATAGAGCCGCGCGGTGACGACGCGCGGTTGATGGGCGATTTGCAGCACATCCTTCGGCAGCACGTCGGGGCGATCGCCCATCATGGCCTGCATCCAGGTCGCGAAATCGACGATATCGCTTTCGACGCCGGCGGCGGCGGGAACGCGCCAATAGGCTTCCTTGACCGGCTGGACGTGCCGCCCGCGGTGCGGCCGTGCCCAATCTTTCGCGCCCGTGAGCCGCTCGGCGCCATAGCCGGCGCTGACCATGCCGAGCGGCAGGAAAAAGCGGTTCTCGACGGCATCGGCGAAGGATTTGTGCGCCGCGGCGCCCAGAATCTCGCTCGCCGTATCGAATGCGACATTCTGATAGGTGTGGCAGGTGCCGGGCTCGCATTGCAGCGGCGCGCCGGCGAGGCTGGTGCGCAGGAGCGCCGGGCTCTGCCCTTCCTCCAGCTTTTCGTCATAGGCATTTTTGGTGAGGCCGGTGCGCTGGGCGAGCAGTTCGGCCAGCGTCACATGCGATTCGGCGCCGCCGGGTAGGCGCAGCGAGCTGTGCCAGCTTGCGACCGGCCGGTCGAGGTTCACCGCCCCATCCTTGCTCAGCGCCGCGGCCAGCGCGCCGGTTGCGGTCTTGGACACCGACGCCCAGCGGAACAGCGTATGCGGCGTCACCGGCGCGCCGCTATCGGCGTCGGCGACGCCGTAGGTGCGTACGAAGCTCAGCTTGCCGTCCTCGACAACCGCCACCGCCAGCCCCGCCATTTCGGGGCGGGCGGCAAGATCAGTCAATTGCCGGTCGAGCGCACGATAGTCGATCCGCCCGTGCCATTTGTCGGGCGTGTCGGGCAGATTTTCAGGAGCGGCAAAGGGAATCGGTACGCTTGCCAGCGGCTGGCTGCCGCCCAGCGCCTGAACCCCGAACCAGCCGGCGAAAACGAGCGCGCCGGCCGCAACCAATATCATCAAAGCACGCAGCATGGACTCTCGATCAGACGGCGACCTCATATTTGGCCGCCGTCTTAGCTGCGACTTCGTCCGCCGTCACCCCCGGTGCGAGCTCGATCAGCCGGAACGGGCTGTCATGGTCGTCGCGCTTGAACACCGCGAGGTCGGTGATGATCATGTCGACGACATTCTTGCCGGTCAGCGGCAGGGTGCAGGCGGGAATGAATTTGGGGCTGCCGTCCTTGGCATTATGTTCCATGACGACGATGATCTTCTTGACGCCGGCGACCAGATCCATCGCGCCGCCCATGCCCTTGATCATTTTGCCGGGGATCATCCAGTTGGCGATGTCGCCATTTTCGGCGACTTCCATCGCGCCCAGCACGGTAAGGTCGATGTGCCCGCCGCGGATCATCGCGAAGCTTTCCGCCGAGCTGAAATAGACCGACTGCGGCAACTCGCTGATCGTCTGCTTGCCCGCATTGATCAGGTCGGCGTCCTCCTCGCCTTCGATGGGGAAGGGGCCGATGCCGAGCATGCCGTTTTCCGACTGCAGCGTCACGTCCATCCCGTCGGGGATGTGGTTGGCGACCAGCGTCGGGATGCCGATGCCCAGATTGACGTAGAAGCCGTCCTGCAATTCCTTCGCGGCGCGCGCCGCCATATCATCACGCGTCCAGGCCATGTCAGTTCGGCTCCCATTGCTTGTCGGAGGGGAAGATGTCGGCAAAGCCGCCGCGGATCGACGGGCCATAGACGGGGTTGGAGAAGAGGAACCAGCCGTGGCCCCACAGGCCCGCGACCGGTCCGCTCGTCGCCATCGTCTTGCGGTCGGCAACCGACAGCCCGCGTGCGTTGAACGCCTGCGCGAAATCGCCGAGCTGGTCGCCGCCCATCGCGATCACGCACCAGCGCGAAGCGATCAGCGCCCGGCGGCCGTCCTTGCTCGCTCCGTCGGGCGTGTCGCCCATCAGGAACAGGGTCTCACCATGCTTGAAATCGCCAAGGCCGGCGGCGCGCAGCGCATCCTCACTACCTTTGGGATTGGCGGCGCTGCGGTTGGTGTTGACGATGATCGTCACCCCCGCACCGCGCATGATCGCCAGCGCGTCGATGACGCCGGGCATCGCCACCGCCTTGCCGGCGCCGGTCTTTTCCCACTGATCCCAGACGGCGGGATCGAAATCCTTCCCCTGCTCGGCAAAGTAGCGCATTGCGCCCAGATTCCAGATCAGCGTTTCGTCGGCGTCGAACACCGCCGCGAGCGGCTTGTCCCCGCAATCGTCGAACTTCGGCGCGGCGGGCGTCGAACCTTCGGCGAGCACGACCTGGCGGCGCGGCGCCGCCGAAATCGCGGCCATGCGGACATAATCGGCCATGGTGCGGTAGACCTGCGCCGAGGCGATCGCGCCCTCCGCCGAACCATAGAGCCACTGCTGCCCCGCCGGCGGCGAGGTCGGCGTCGGCTTTTCACCGACCTGCGAGGCGATCACTTCGGCGCTGGGCGCTGCGGGTGCCGTCGTCGCAGCGGTCTGGGCACAGCCGGCGAGCAGCAGGCCGGCCGAAAGGGCAAGCGCGCGCATCATGCAGCTTCCCGCGAGCGTACGGTGCGGAATTCGATCTTCTTGTCATAGGGCGCGCCGACGATCAGGCGCTTCACATAGATGCCGGGCAAATGGATGCAATCGGGATCGAGGCTGCCGACGGGGACGATCTCCTCGACCTCGGCAACGCAGATCCTGGCCGCGGTCGCCATCGGCTGGTTGAAGTTGCGCGCGGTCTTGCGGAAGATCAGATTGCCGCTTTCGTCGGCTTTCCAGCCCTTGACGATCGCGAGGTCGGCAAAGATGCCGCGTTCGAGGATATAATCCTGCCCGTCGAAATTCTTGACCTCCTTGCCCTCGGCCACCGCGGTGCCGACGCCGGTCTTGGTATAGAAGCCGGGGATGCCCGCGCCGCCCGCGCGGCAGCGCTCGGCGAGCGTGCCCTGCGGACAGAATTCGACCTCGAGCTCGCCGGCCAGATACTGCCGCTCGAACTCCTTGTTCTCGCCGACATAAGAGGAGATCATCTTCTTCACCTGCCGCGTGCGCAGCAGCTTGCCGAGCCCTTCGCCGTCGATGCCGGCATTGTTGCTGGCGATGGTGAGGTCCTTCGTCCCGGCGTCGCGGATCGCGTCGATCAGCCGTTCGGGAATACCGCACAGGCCGAAGCCGCCCGCGCAGATTTGCATGCCGTCGAAGAGCAGCCCTTCGAGCGCGGATGCTGCATCGGGATATTGCTTGTTCGCCATGACGGGACTCCCTTCCTCTGATCGGCGGCGACCTTGGCGCAAATAAATCATCAATTCTAATTGTTCTATTTTTCGATTATCCATAACCGATGTCGATCAATCGCATCTCCATCTATCATCTCGAAACCTTGCTGTGGATCGATCGGCTCGGCACTTTCTCGGCCGCTGCCGAACGGCTCAACACGACCCAGCCCGCGGTGTCGGCGCGGATGCGCGAGCTGGAGCAGCGCCTGGGTTCGACGCTGTTCCGCCGCGACGGGCGCACCATGTCGCTGACCCCGGCGGGGCGTAAACTCGTCAATGATTGCACCCCGCTGCTGCGCGACATGCAGCTCGCCCTGCTCGGCAGCGGCGGGTTCAACGAGGCGAGCGGCGTGGTGCGAATCGGCGCGGGTGAGATCGCGGCTGCAAGCTGCCTGCCGCCCTTCGTTTCGGCGCTGAAAGCCGAAATGCCCAATGTCGCGCTCGAGATCGAGATCGACCTGACCGCGAATCTGATCCAGCAACTGCTGACCGGCCGCACCGACCTTGCCTTCGCGGCAGGGCCGATCGCGCACCCGGCGCTCCGGACCAGCCCGATCGGCGAGGTCGCGCTGCTCTGGCTCGCCAATCCCGCGGTCGCGGCGCTGTTCGAGCGCGGAACGGGCGAACAGCAGGTGCCGGTCTGGTCACTCGCCAGCCCCTCGCCGATCCACGGCCGGATGCGCGAGGCGATCGCGGCGTCGCGGATCGCGCAGAAATCGCTGAACCTTTGCAACAACGCCCGGATGATGATCGACATCGCACGCGCCGGCGGCGGTGTCGGCATCTTTCCCGAACCGATGGTGCGCGCCGAAGTCACGGCGGGCACGCTCGTCGAACTGGCGGGGCTGCCCGCGCTCGCGCCGGTCGAATTCCGCGTCGCGATGCGCGTATCGGACACCGAACCGGTGCTGACGCGCATCTTCGATCAGGCCGCGGCCCTCAGCCTGACCGCGGGATAGCGCGGTACGCGAAGATTCGTCGCTTTTGACCCCGGTCAATGAACGATAGGATCGCGCGGCGCATTATTCTGATGTTCACTGGATAAAGGAGGCCCCCAATGCGCTCAATTCTGGTTCACGCCGACAGCGATGCCGCGTCCGAAGGACGTTTGCAGGTCGCGCTCGATTGCGCCCGCCGTTTCGAAGGCCATGTCAGCCTGCTCATCGCGACGCCGCTGCGCGAATTCGTCAGCTTCGATCCGTTCGGCGGCACCTATTTCGCCGCCGAGGCGCTGGCGAAGGCGCAGGCCGACGATCTGGCGCTCGAAAGCCGGCTTGCCGACCGGCTGGCGAAGGAAGATGTGCCGTGGGACATCGAAATGGCCGACGGAGAAATCGTGAGCGCCTTGTCGGGCGCCGCGACGCTCGCCGATCTGGCGATCGTCAGCCTGCCCAAGGCGAAGGGCGATTTCCGCAGCGGCCCGCCGATGCTTGCGGGCGATCTGGCGCTGACCGCGTCGGTTCCGGTTCTGGCGCTGCCGCAGGACAGCAAGGCGCTCGATTTCGACAAGCCGGCGCTGATCGCGTGGAACGGTAGCCCCGAAGCCGCCCATGCGGTGCGCGCCGCGGTTCCTTTCCTGAAGGACCGCCCGGTGGTGATCGTCACGATCGGCGGCGATGAGGGCGATTTCGCGGCCGAAGATGCGGCGCGCTATTTGTCACGGCACGGCATCCACGCCGAACTGCGCGCGATCGAGCGCGGTGTCGAAACCCCCGAGGAACGGATCGAAAAGGAAGCCGGCGCGCTTGATGCCGGTCTGATCGTGATGGGCGCCTTCGGTCGCAGCCGGCTGCGCGAGACGATCTTCGGCGGCGCGACGCAATATCTGGTGACCGGCGGCCGCTATCCGCTGCTGCTCGCGCACTAGGCCCAAATCGGTCGTATCGGCACCCAAGGTTCGCCCGCAAACGCCCTCAAGGCAGCAGCACGCCAAGTGCGGCGGACAGGTCAGCCAGCGCCTGTTCGCCGCTCGTCACCTTGATCGCGTGCATGCCGAGCCCCGCGGCGGGTTTGCAGTTGATGCCAAGGTCGTCGAGGTAGATGCAGGCGGCGGGTTCGACGCCCAGCGCCGCGCACATCATCTGATAGATGCGCGGGTCGGGTTTGCGTACGCCGACCTTCGACGATTCGATGACATGGTCGAAGCGCGCCATGATCGCCGCGACCTCGGCCGCCATTGCTTCGCTGCGCGCCATGCCGGCGCCCTTGCCCGACGGCACATTGTTGGTAATGCAGCCGATCGTGAAGCCGCCGGCCTTCAGCGTGTCGAGCGCCGCAACCATTTGCGGGCGCACCGCGCCGGCGAGGACCGCCAGAACCGCTTCACCTTCAAGGTCGTGGCCCAGCGAGCGCGCTTCTTCGGCGAACAATGTGTCGAAGGTCGCGGCGTCGATCTCGGCGCGCTCGAACAGCGCCCAGGCATTGGTGTCGGGGTTGCGGGCATTCACCCCGCGCACGAAATCGCGGGGTAGCCCGCGTTCGGCTTCCAGCCGGTTGAACGCCTCGAAGGGCGAGGCGGTAATGACGCCGCCGAAGTCGAAGATCACATGCGTATATTGAGCCATGCCGACGGCCATGCCGCGCGCTATCGTCCAAGATCAAGCGAATTTGACCGCATCTTTCGGGACGCAACGCCCCTGCCGCTACGGCAAGCACGGCGCTGTTCATTCACCGGAGGATTTATGCTGCTCGAAGGAAAGACCGCCATCATCACCGGCGCGAGTTCGGGAATCGGGCGCGCCGCCGCGCGGCTGTTTGCGCGTCACGGCGCGCGGCTCGTGCTTGGCGGACGCGACCGGGCGCGGCTTGATGCCGTGGTCGCCGAAATTGCCGCCAATAACGGAACGGCGCGCGCGGTCGTGGGCGACGTTGCCGATGCGGCGACGCACGACGCACTGGTTGCCGCCTGCGCGCCGTGGGGCGGGCTCGACATCGCCTTCAACAACGCCGGTACGGTCGGCGCGCTCGCCCCGCTCGCCGATCAGGCGCCGGGCAATTGGGCCGCGGTGATGGCGGCCAATCTGACCGCCGCCTTTCTGGGCGCCCGCGCGCAGATTCCGTCGATGCTGGCGCGCGGCAAGGGCGCCCTGATCTTTACCTCAAGCTTTGTCGGCAACAGCGTCGGGCTGCCGGGCATGGCCTGCTACGGTGCCGCCAAGGCGGGGCTGCTCGGGCTCGTGCGCGGGATCACCGCCGATTATGGCGCGGCGGGCATTCGCGCCAACGCGCTGATCCCGGGCGGGACCGATACGGCGATGGCGGGCGATGCCGAGTCGAAGGCATGGGCAGCCAGCCTGCACGCAATGAAGCGCATCGCCGAGCCAGACGAGATTGCGCAAGCGGCGCTGTTCCTGGCGAGCGACATGGCAAGCTTCGTTTCGGGATCGGCGCTGTGGGCCGAAGGCGGCAACGCCGCGGTCAAGCTCTGACCGCGCGGGCGCTGCGTCAGGGGATGACCAATATCCCCGCCGCGGGATCGGCGCGTCCCGACAGCATTTCGCGATAGGCATCGAGCGCTGCGGCGCTACCTTCGCGCCGGTCGATGCGCGCGATGCGCGGCGCAACCGCCATGAAGCCCAACCATGCCTCGGCGATCCGCTGCCCGAAGCCCGCGGCGCCCCAGTCGCCGACGCGCTTCTGGCTGCGGCCGGGGGCGAAGAAGCCCTGCCGTTCGGGGCCGGCCAGCGCCGCAGCGTCGGCCTCGGCGTCCCAGTGCGATTTGCCGACGATGATCGATACTTTCAGCGCATCGCCGAAATGGCTGTGCACCGCGCGGGTGACCGCGCCATTGCCTGCCATGTCGACAAAGGCCGACGGCGCCGCAGCGTCGAGCGCTGCGATATCGTCATAGGCGATCACACGGTCGTAGATGCCCTGCGCGGCCAGCGCCGCGACATTGGCCTTGCTCGTCAGTCCGATGCTGACGGGGCGGGGCCCCGCACGCTGGGCGAGCGCGAAGCCGAGGCCGATCGCGGTCTTGCTCGACGCGCTGGCGATCAGGATCTGGTCGGCGCCATAATCGCCTTCATCCTCGAACTGGTCTGCGATCAGCCAGCCGGTGAGGAAGAGCGGACGGAAGATCGGCCAATAATCATGATGATCGGCGCGATAGTCGGGCAAAGCCTCGATCCGCTGATACTGATTGTAGATGGGGGGCAGGGTCGTGCGCCGCGGCGTGACGTCGGTGAAGCCGCCGGCGCCGACCTTGCCCGCGCTGAGCACCGCATGACTTGCCATTGGATAATAGCCGTAAAAGCGATCGCCGGGCGCGATGCCCTCGGCGGCGCTCTCGATCACGGTGGCGAACCCCCAGACAGGCAGGCGGGCGGGCTCGTCACGCTCGGCGAAAAAGTCCCAATAGCCCTGATCGTTGCCGAACAGCCCCGCAGGCTTGCCGAAGACGGCGTAGGTGATGTTGTTCGCCGTCATCGCATAGCAATCGATGCGCACACGAACCTCGCCAGCGCGCAGCGGCGCATGATCCGCCCGTGCGAGTGCCACCTTCGAAATTGTGTCGCGATCGATGTCGATGGTCCAGGCCGTATCGTCCATGCTTTTCTCTCCCGTCAGCCCAGCGGCGCTTCGAACAGCGATCCGATCGCGATGGTCAGCGCCATGGCGAAGGCGCCCCAGAAGGTGACACGCAGCACGGGGCGCAGCATCGGCGCATTGCCCGCCCACGCGCCGAGCGCGCCGAGAATCGCAAGGAAAACGAGCGACGCGCCGGACACCGTCCACGGCAGCGAGGACCCCGTATCGAGAAAAACCACCAGCAGCGGCAGCGCCGCGCCCGCAGTAAAGCTGGCGGCCGATGCGACCGCCGCCTGCACCGGACGCGCCTTCATATGGTGGGTCAGCCCCAGTTCGTCGCGCAAATGGCTGTCGAGCGCATTGTGCGCGGTAAGCTGCGCGGCGACCTGTTCGGCAAGCGGACGGTCGAGCCCGCGTTCCTGATAGATTTGGGTCAACTCCTCCAGCTCGAATTCGGGGTCGGTGGCGAGTTCGTGCCGTTCCTTTGCGATGTCGGCCTTTTCGGCGTCGCCTTGCGAACTGACCGAGACATATTCGCCCGCCGCCATCGACATCGCACCGGCGACCAGACCCGCGATGCCGGTGAGGAGGATGGAGGGTTGCGCCGCGCCTGCCGCCGCGACGCCCGCGATCAGGCTCGCGGTCGAGACGATGCCGTCGTTGGCGCCCAGAATCGCGGCGCGCAGCCATCCGATCCGCGCGACAGAGTGGGTTTCGCGGTGAGTATCGCGGCGCATATCTTCCCCTTTTCCGACCGGCGACCGATCAATATTGCAGCGTCAGTCCCGGCCGGTTCCAGCGCGTCTTTACCAGCCGCCCGGTGCCCGACAAGGTGATATAGGCATCCTGCATGTCGGCGCCGCCAAAGGCGATGTTGGTGGTGAAAATATCGTCGGTCGCGACGAACTCCACCAGCTCCCCCGACGGCGACACGACGCTGATCCCGCATTCGCCGATGGTCGCGACGCAGATATTGCCGCTCGCCTCCATCGCCAGGCTGTCGAAGAATTTATAGCCGGCGGGGCGATAGAGCGGGATGCCGGGGCCGCCGGGACCGGCGTCGGGGGCGACCTTGCCGGGCGCCGTGATGTTGAACTTCATCAGGCGGCAGGTGTAGGTTTCGGCGGCGTAGAGTGCCTTGCCGTCGGGTGAGAGGCCGACGCCGTTCGGATTGTTCGATGGAAAGATCACTTCCTCGATAAAACTGCCGTCGGCCTTGGCGTAGAAGATGCCGACAATGTCGTGGCAGCGCTTTTCATAATCGACCTTGCCATGATCGGTGAACCAGAAGCCCCCGTGGCTGTCGAACATGATGTCGTTGGGGCCGCGCAGCACGACGCCGTTGTCGCCCGATTTATAGAGGATTTCGACCGCGCCCGTTTCGATGTCGATGCGTTCGATGCGGCCGCCCGAATAATCCTTCGCGATGCCGTGCGGTGCCAGATAGCCGTTCGATTCGGTATATTCGAAGCCGCCGTTGTTGCAGCAGTAAAGCTTGCCGTCGGGACCGATCGCCAGGCCGTTGGGACCGCCGCCGGGCGTCGCTACCACCGCCTTGCGACCGCCGGGCCAGCAGCGCGTGATACGGCCGGCTTCGATCTCGGTCACGATGACGCTGCCGTCGTCCATCACCACCGGTGCCTCGGGAAAGCGCAATCCGTCAGCGATCAGTTCAAAATCGGCCATTCTCGTCTCCCTTGCTCTCATGCCCTTGCTGTGCTTTGCGCGCATCATGCCCGTTCGCACGCTCTTCGCCACAAATTTTTACGAGGCCGACATTGCCGCGCCCGACCTGCTGCAAGAGCTGGAGGAAAGCTGCCGGCTGTTCGCGCGCGAGGATGGTGCCGGCAAGGCGTGGAGCCGCGCGCACGGCTATCGCGGCTACACCAGCTACGCCAGCCTTGACGACCTGCCCGACCGCGACCCCGCCTTTCACGACCTCAAGCGCCTGCTCGACAAGCATGTGAAGGCCTTTGCCAAGGCGTGTCACTTCGATCTCGCCAAGCCGCTCAAGCTCGACAGCCTGTGGGTCAATGTCCTCAAACCCGGCGGCACGCACAGCGGGCATATCCACCCGCACAGCATCGTATCGGGTACCTTCTATGTCGCCGTCCCGCCCGGATCGGGCGCGCTGAAGCTCGAAGATCCGCGACTCGCGATGCTGATGGCGGCGCCAGGGCGGAGCGAGGATGCGCCCGAGAGTCTGCAGCCCTTCATCTATGCCGAGCCCGCGGCGGGGCGCATTTTTCTGTGGGAAAGCTGGTTGCGGCACGAAGTGATGCCGAACGCCGGCAAGGACGAACGGATCAGCATCAGCTTTAACTATCGCTGATCCGACCCTATATCGCGCTTCGTCATTGCGAGCGAAGCGAAGCAATCTCCCGTTATCGACCATGCGCGTCGCCCACCACCGGAAATTGCCGCGTCGCTTCGCTCCGCGCAATGACAACACTCTGGAATGAAAGTCCGCTCAATGACCGACACCGCGACCTACGACGCCGACCTCCAGCTCTTCATCAACGGTGCCTGGCGGAGCGGCGAGGGGCGCGAGGCGCGGCCGGTCTATAACCCCGCAACCGCGGCGACGATCGCCGAGCTTCCCGTCGCAACCGCAGCCGACCTCGACGAAGCGCTTGCCGCCGCGGCGCGCGGCTGGCCGGTCTGGCGCGCCAAGACCCCTGACGAGCGCGCCGCGCTAATGCGCAAGGCCGCCGGACTGATCCGCGAACGCGCCGACCATATCGCGACATTGCTCACGCTTGAACAGGGCAAGCCGATCGCCGAGGCGCGCGGCGAAGTGCTTTCGGCTTCGTCGTTGCTCGAATATTTTGCCGAACAGGGCAAGCGGATCGAGGGCCGCGTCGTGCAGCGTCCTGCGGGTCAGCGCGCGATGGTGCTGAAACAGCCCGTCGGTCCGGTCGCGGCGTTCAGCCCGTGGAATTTTCCCGTCAATCTGATGATCAAGAAGGTCGCGCCAGCGCTCGCCGCGGGCTGCGTCGTGATCGCCAAGGCGCCCGAGGAAACGCCGGGCTGCACCAGCGCGATCATGCGCTGCCTTGCCGATGCGGGCATCCCCGGCGACGTGGTCCAGCTCGTCTATGGCAATCCCGACATGATCAGCCGCCACCTGCTCGGCAGCGAGGTGATCCGCAAGGTCAGCTTCACCGGATCGACCGCAGTCGGCAAGCATCTGATGAAGCTCGCCGCCGACCGGGTGCAGCGCATCACGATGGAGCTTGGCGGACATGCCCCCGTCCTGATATTCGACGACTGCGACCTTGAAACGACGCTCGACCGCGTCGTGACGCAGAAGTTCCGTAATGCCGGCCAGGTCTGCGTCTCGCCGACGCGCTTCTATGTGCAGGACGGCATTTACGATGCCTTCGTGAAGGGCTTTGCCGAACGCACCGCGCGCGTGAAGATTGGCAGCGGGCTCGATGCCGGCACCCAGATGGGACCGCTCGCCAACGCGCGCCGCGCCCCGGCGCTGGAGGCGATGATAGCCGATGCGACGGCAAAGGGCGCGCGGGTGATCGCGGGCGGCGCCGCGACGGGTGAAGGCTATTTCTTCCAGCCGACGGCGCTGGCCGACGTGCCGCTCGACGCCGATGCGATGAACAATGAACCCTTTGGCCCGATGGCGCTGATCCGGCCGTTCGCGACCGAAGAAGACGCGCTCGAACAGGCGAACCGGCTGCCCTATGGCCTTGCCGCCTTCGCCTTCACCGAAAACGGCCGCCGGATCAACCGTGTCGCCGACGGCATCGAAAGCGGCATGGTCGGGATCAACAGCTTCGTCATCTCGGCCAATGACATGCCCTTCGGCGGGATCAAGGAATCGGGCTTCGGCAGCGAGAGCGGGCCGGAAGGCCTCGATGGTTATCTCGTCGCCAAGGCGGTGCACATCTATTGAGCGGCCAACTGCTTTGCGTGTGCTCCCGCGCAGGCGGGAGACCAGAGCGTCCTAAAGCGAAGCTCGCCTGATCCGGCTCCTGGGTCCCCGCCTTCTCGCGGGGACCGGCGGGTCGTCAATCGCGCTCCAGCGCCACGAAATCGCGGCCCAGCGGCGCCAGATGCGCGCCGCCGTCGACGAAGATCGTCTGCCCCGTCACCGCCTCGGCGCGGGCGAGCCAGGCGACCGCGTCGGCAATATCGTCCGGGGTCGGCAGCGCGCCGAGCGGCATGCGCGCCGCGAGCCGCGACATCTGTCCCGCGCTGTAATCGTCGGTGGGGAGGGTAAGACCCGGCGCCACCGCGTTGACGCGTGCGCGCGCGCCGAAGGCGACCGCCAGCGTCGCCGTCGCCTGCCACAGCGCCTGCTTCGACAGGCTGTAGGCAAGCTGATCGGGCACCGGGTTGGCGATGCGCTGGTCCAGGATGTTGACGATCGCGGGACGCCTGCCGCCTTCGTTCGCGGCGACCATGGCGCGCGCGAGCATCACCGGCGCGTGATGGTTGATCTGCATCGCCTCGGCCAGCGCGGCGCCGGTCAGCGTGTCCCATTCGCCCTCGGGAAACAGCGAGGCGTTGTTGACGAGCAGCACGGGCGCACGGCCGAACCTTGCGATCACCGCGGGCACCAGCGCATCGACGGCGGCGGGGTCGGCGAGGTCGGCGGCGAAGCGGTGACATTCGGCGCCCGTGTCGGCCAGCGCGTCTGCCAGCACGGCGTCGGCCGCGCCGGGACTGCGCTTGTGGATTGCGAGCGCATAGCCCTCGCGCGCGAGCCGCGCCGCGATCGCCGCGCCGATCCGGTGCAGACCACCGGTCACGAGCGCGATCGGCGCCGCCGTCATTTGCGCGTCCGGCGCATCGTGATGCCGATCTCTTCGCCATCCTCGGCGATCGCGAGCTTGACGATCTTCACCTCGACCTCTTCGACCTTTTCGTCCTGCAGGAACAGCGTGTCGATGATATGGTCGGCGACGCTTTCGATCAGGACGAAGTGGACGTCCTTGGGCAGTCCCTCGGTCGCCGCGAACTTCAGGTTCATATAGTTTTTGGAGGCGCTGAGCGGGGTCGCCGGGTCATAATGATTGGCCATCACCAAACGCGCCCGCACCGAAATGCGCAGCGGCTGCGGCAGGTGGGTTTCCTCGGAATAAATGCCGGTCAGCACATCGACGGTCAGCCCGTCCACTTCCAGCCACAATGTGTCGGTCACAAGAAATTCCTGTCGTACTGGCGTGACATTCGGCTTTCCATTGCCGGTCGGCGACCCTAAAGCGCCGCCGCATTAGCGAAAGGGTGCGCGTTGGTCGAGTTACTTCCATTGTCCGAAATTGAACCGCAGGCGGTCGAGGCACTCCTCGACGCCGCTTTCGGATCGGACCGCTTTGGACGAACCGCCTATCGCATCCGCGAGGGCATGGATGCGGTTCCCTGCCTCAGCTTCGCCGCTGTCGAGGATGGCGCGCTGGTCGGCACGATCCAGTGCTGGCCAGTCGCGCATCGCGATGTGCAGGGAGCGGCGACGCCGCTGGTGATGGTCGGCCCGGTGGCGGTGCGCCCCGATGTCCAGCGCGGCGGCCACGGCCGGGCGCTGATGGACCATATGCTCGAAGCGGCGCGGACGATGGCCGACGGCGCCTTGATGATGATCGGCGATCCCGAATATTACGGCCGCTTCTTCGGCTTCACCGCGGACGCGACGGGGGCGTGGGACTTGCCTGGACCCTATGAAAAGCACCGCCTGCTCGCGCTCGCCGTCAACGGTCGCGACGTGCCCGTCGCTGCGGGGATGATCGGCCCGCGCTGAAGGGTCGCGACGCCTGTGTTTGCGGTCGCTTCAGGCGACCCCGTGATACCACCACACGCCGCCGCGATCCTCCTTGCGCACGCGGCCTTCGACCTCAAGCCGCTTGAGATGCGCCAGCGCTTCGCCGGTCGCCAGATTCTGGTTGTGGGCGCCGATCGGGCGGTTGAACAGCAGCGGGAAGGTGTCAACCGCGCGCATCGGGGTTTCGGCGACCGCTTCGGCAACCTTGTAGAGCCGCATGCGGTGTTCGTCGCGGAGCGCCATCAGGCGGACGTGCAGCCCGCGAAAGGGCTCGCCATGCGCGGGACAGGTCACGACGTCGGCGGGAACAGTCGCGAGCAGCTTGTCGATCGAGGCGAGCCATTCGCCCAGCGGATCGGCATCGGGTTCGGTGATGTTGACCGACACGTTCGAGCTGATCCGCGGCAGCACCTGATCGCCCGAGACTAGCACGCCTTCGCGCTCGTTCCACAGGCACGCATGCTCGGGGCTGTGGCCCGACCCGGTGACGACGCGCCACATGTGCTTGCCGAAATCGATCCGGTCGCCGTCGGCGATGCGGACATAGCTGCGCGGCAGCGCGAAGATCATGCGCTGAAACATGTTCCAGCCGCCCGCGCGCTGGCGCTCGATCGCCTCGTCGTCCCATCCCGCGGCGCGCGACTGGGCCAGCACCTCGTCGGGAGCGACGTCGGACGAATCGGCGACGATGGCGCGCGCGGTGAGCATTTCGCCGCGCGTCATCCACAGCTTCACCTGCTGCTTCTTCGCGATCCAGCCGGCAAGGCCGATATGGTCGGGGTGCAGATGCGTGCCGAAGACGCGCGTGATGCGCGCGTCCGCGAGCGGCCCGGCATAGAGCGCTTTCCAGGCGTCCGAACAGATGGTCAGGCAAATGCCCGTATCGACCACCGCCACCCCGTCGGAGCCGTCGGGGGCAGCATCGTCGAGTAGCCAGCTGTTGATGTGGCCGAGCGAACCCGGCATCGGGATGCGCGCCCAGCTGATGCCGTCGGCGATGCGGATCGTTTCGCCAGTCCCCGGTGCGGCGTCGCCCCAGGGATAGGTCAGGCCGGCGTGGCTTGTCGCGGTGAAGCTGTCGTCCTGGGTCAGCGACGCGTCCGGCGAACCGCTGGCCGCCGGAATATCATCCTCGTCGCCGCCGACCGCCATGCGTCAGGCTTCGTCGTCCGAATGATCCTCTGCCGCGCGCGCTTCGGCGGCGGCGCTGCGCTCGGCGCGCAGTTCCTCGAGCAGCGCCTCGCGGTCGCCTTCGAAGCGGCTGTCTTCGGGGGCCTTGATCCCCGCCTTTTTCGCGGCCTTAGCGACGATCGCGTCGAGTTCGCGCTGCGAGCAGAGACCGAGCGTCACCGGATCCTTGGGCACGATGTTCGCGCTGTTCCAGTGGCTGCGATCGCGGATCGCGCCGATGGTGTTGCGCGTCGTGCCGATCAGCTTGCCGATCGCGCCATCCGACACTTCGGGATGGTTCTTCAGGATCCAGGCGATGCCGTCGGGCTTGTCCTGACGCTTGCTGACCGGCGTGTAGCGCGGGCCGCGGGTGCGGCGGATGGTGTCCTGCGCCTGCTTCGTCATCTTGAGCTTGTAGTTCGGGTCGTTCTGGCCCTTTTCAATCTCTTCCATCGACAGTTCGTGGGCGCGAACCGGATCGCGGCCGGTATATTTGGTCGCCGCGGTCTCGTCGGCGATCGCCTGCACTTCCAGGATATGGATGCCGCAATAATCGGCGATCTGCGCAAAGGTCAGGCCGGTGTTGTCGACCAGCCAGGCGGCGGTCGCATGCGGCATCAGCGGGGTGGCATCGGCATTGGCCATGACTGCTTCTCCAAAAGCGGAAATAATAAGGGCCGCCCCTCGCGGGGCGGCCGGACATTGGCCGCGGCTTTATACGCCTTTGCCGATGGCGGCAAGCCCCGGCGATTCGGCGCCGTTTGCGGCAATATTTTTCCGATCCGCCCGGTGATGTGCCGCTTGGCTATTTCAAAAGGAAAGTCAGCATCCCGATCAGGCCTTTCGCCTCTGCCGAGCCTGCCGGCACGGGCGGCAGATAGGCGCGGCAGTCGAGACAGGCGGCCTGCACCGAGCCGCTGCTCGTCAGCATCTGCATATCCTGCACCAGCCGGCGCTCGGCGAGGGTGCGGTTCATTGCCGCAATGCCGAACCAGCCGCGGGGCGCGAGCGCGGTTTCATCCTGCTCGGCGCCGGTCCAGGCGGCGAGCATCTTCGACCACTCGCTCGGCTCTTCCTCGAAATATTTGGCGTGGAAGGCGCCATCGACCTTGGCAAGCTTCGCCGCGGCCGCGAGGGCGTCGGGCAGGCCGCCGAACTGGTCGACCAGCCCGATCTGGCGCGCGGTGCCGCCGGCCCAGACGCGGCCCTCGGCAATCGCTTCGATCTTTTCGACGGGCTGCTTGCGGCTTTTTGCGACAAGGCCGGTGAAGCGGGCATAGACGTCCTCGACCCCCGCCTGCGCGAGCTGGTTGAACTCCTCGTTGACGCCGCCGAGAATGTCGGGCTGACCCGACAGCGGCGTCGTGCGGATGCCGTCGGTGGTGACGCCGATCTTGGCGAGCGTCTTGTCGAAGCTCGGCAGGATGCCGAACACGCCGATCGAGCCGGTGATCGTCTCGGGCTCGGCAAAGATGCGGTCGGCGGGGGTCGAGACCCAATAGCCGCCCGAGGCAGCTACATTCGCCATCGAGACGACGATCGGCAGCTTCTTCGCCTTGGCGACGAGCAGCGCCTGGCGGATCTGTTCGGACGCCAGCACCGATCCGCCGGGCGAATCGACGCGCAGCACGATCGCCTTGACCCCGTCGTCCGATGCGGCGTCGAGGATATGTTCGGCGATCGTGTCGCCGCCGGCGCTTCCGGGGCGCGCCTTGCCGTCGACGATGGTGCCCACGACCGGAACGACCGCGATTGCGTCGCCCTTGGCTTCGGGCGGGTTTGCGGCGACCCAGTTTTTGAGCGGGATCGCATTATAGACCCACGGCTGGCTATCGTCGGGCGCGCCGGCGATTTCGGCTACGCGCTCGCCAAAGGCGAGCCGGCTGCCGATCTTGTCGACCAGCCCGGCGTCGAGCGACGCCTTGCTGAGATCATTGTTCGCGGCCTTCACCACCGCGGCCGGAGTGGCCAGCACCGCGTCGAGCTTTGCCTGCGGCCGCGCCTTCTTCACTTCGGCGAGCCAGGTGTCCCACAGCACCGAGGCATAGGCCAGATTGGCCTCCTTCGCCTCGGGCGACTGATCGCTGCGCAGATAAGGTTCGACCGCGCTCTTGAAAGTGCCGACGCGATAGATGTTCGCGGTGATGCCGAGCCGGTCCATCAGCCCCTTGTAATAGAGGCGCGATCCGCCGGGGCCGGCGACGGCGACGCCGCCGATGCTGTCGGTCCATATTTCGCTCGCATGCGCGGCAAGCTGATAGCTGTCGGTCGTATAGGCGGTGGCGAAGGCGAGCACGGGCTTCTTGGCCGCCCGCACCTTGTCGACCGCAGCGCCGACTTCGGCAAGCGACACCTGTCCGCCGCCGACGAAGCGGTCGAGGTCGAGAACGACGGCGCTGACGCGGTCGTCCTTCGCCGCGGTTTCGATAGCGCGGACGACATCGCGGGTGCGATATTCTTTCATCCGATCCCCGCCCGACACGGCGGCAAAAGGATCGACCTCGGCCGGTTGCTCGCTCAGCACGCCGTCGAGTTCGACGACCAGCGCGCCCTTGCTGACGGGCAGCGACGCATTGGGACGGCCGGAGAGCAGCGCGAACAGCCCGACGAAAAAGAGCAGGAGGAACAGGAGCGCGAGCCCGTCCTTGATCGCGACGAGCAGGTTCCAAACCTTGCGCGGAAAGCTGGTGCCGCCGCGCGGCCGGTCGTCGCCCGGCAGCGAGCGGCGAACCGGAATGGCCCAGGGGCCGGCGGAATCGGGAGTCTGGGGCGGCGTGGCGCTGGTGTCGGTCATGCCCCGTGCCTAATCCGCCCGCCCGGCCTTGGCAATCCAAGCTTCGACGGGCGTCCGACGAAGCCCCACCGGCGACGTCAGAGCCAGCCCTGTTCGCGGTACCAGCGCACCGTTTCGGCAAGGGCCTCATCGGTGGCAAGCGCGGGTTGCCATAGCGCCGCCGGCGGCTGCGTCCCCGCGGCCGCGACCCAGTCGGGATGCGCGATATAGGCGGCGCGGTCGGGCGTCAGCTTCGCGCGATCGCGGCGGACGAGGCGGTCGAGATGCCCGCCCGCCTTGAGCACCGCCGCCGGCACCGACAGCGCCGGTACGTTCGGCCGCCCGATCGCACGGCCGATCGCCTTCGCAAATTCGCGGTGCGTCCAGCCCCCGTCCTGACCGTCGTCGGGTTCATATATCCGGCCAAGGGTTTCTTTGCGGTCGGCGGTCACCGCCAGCAGCAGGCGCGCCAGTTCGTCGACATAGATCGCCGACATCCGCCCCGGCGGGGGGAGCAGTGCAATGCCGCGGCCCACCATGCGGAACAGGTCGAGCATGTCGGTGTCGCCGGGGCCGAAGACGGCGGGCGGACGGATGATGGTCCAGTCGAGCGCGCTCTCCATCACCACGGCTTCGGCGCGCTCCTTCGACCAGCCATAGTTGGACAGCGCCGGCTCGCGCGCGGCGAGCGACGAGACATGGACGAAGCGCGCCACCCCCGCATGGCGGGCGGCCGCAACCACATTGGCAGTCGCGGTGGCATTGCCCGCCTCGAACGCGGCGCGCGTCGGCACGTTGACGACGCCGGCGATGTGCAGCACCGCATCGGCGCCCGCGATCATTGCGGCCAGGCTGTCGGGCCGGTCGAGCGCGCCGTCGATCCAGCTCACGCCATCGCGCGGCTCTTGCGGCCGCCGCGTCAGCGCGCGCACCTGCCAGCCGGCGGCGACCGCCCGCTGCAACGTCGCGCCGCCAACGAAGCCGGTCGCACCGGTCATGGCCAGAATGGGAGGTTGGTCCGGCGCCGTCACAACAGGACCAGATGGTCGCGGTGGACGACTGCCGCGCGCGGCGCGTAGCCAAGTGCGGCCTCCTGTGCGTCGCGGCCGAGGCCGAGGATCATCTGTGCATCGGCGGCGGTATATTCCGACAATCCGCGTGCGATCGTGCGCCCGTCGGGACCGGCGATGTCGAGGATATCGCCGCGTGCAAAGTCACCCGATGCATCGGTCACGCCGGCCGCGAGCAGGCTGGCGCCGCCGGCAAGCGCGCGCACCGCACCGGCGTCGATCGTCAGCCGTCCCTTGGCGGTGAGCCCACCCGCGAGCCACGCCTTGCGCGCGCTTGCGCCGCGTTCGGCTGCAAAGAGCGTGTGGCGCGCGTCGGCCGACAGGGGCCGCTCGATACGCCCCGACGCGATGGCAAGGCTCGCGCCCGCCGAATTGGCAATGCGCGCCGCCGCGATCTTCGACACCATGCCGCCCGACCCCATGCCCGATGCCGATCCCGTGTCGGCCATCGCCTCGATCGCGGCGTCGATGCGGTCGACGCGCGCGATATGCGTCGCGCCGGGCTGCGCCGGGTTACGATCATAAAGGCCGTCTATGTCGGAGAGCAGGACGACGCCGGCCGCGCCCGCGGCCTGCGCGACGCGCGCCGCGAGCCGGTCGTTGTCGCCGAAGCGGATTTCCTCAGTCGCGACGCTGTCATTCTCGTTGATGATCGGAACGACGCCCAGGGTGAGCAAGCGGTCGAGCGTCGCGGCGGCGTTGAGGTAGCGGCGGCGATGCTCGAGATCGTCGAGCGTGACGAGGATCTGCGCTGCGGTCAGCCCTTCGGCGCCCAATACCTCGGCCCAGACCTGCGACAGTGCAATCTGACCCGTCGCTGCCGCCGCCTGCGCATCCTCGAGGCTGGCGCGGCCGCCCTTGGCAAGGCCGAGCCGGCGAGCACCGAGCGCAATCGCTCCCGACGACACCACGGCAACCTGCTGGCCAGCCCGGCAGCGCGCCGCGATGTCAGCGGCGATCCCGGTCAGCCAGTCGCGCCGTACCGCGCCGCCCTCATCGACGAGCAACGCCGATCCGATCTTGACGATCAGCCGCGGGCAGGAGGCGGGCGCGAACAGCATGCGCGCCCGATAGCGCGCCGATGCCTGCGCGCCAACGAAATTAGACTAGCGCTCGCCGCCGAAGGTGTAGCTCAGCGCGATCCCGAATGCCGGCTGGCTGCGCGACCCGAAGGCGCGGGTGACGGGTGAGTCGGCGGCATCGCCGACGAGGCGGTCGTAGCGGGCAAAAGCCGCGACGCCCCAATTGCGCGTCAGTTGGCGCATATAGCCTGCGGTGACGCCGACCGATTGCACGCCGCCCTTGGGATCATAGGCGGGCAGGCCCGAGGCGGCGACATCGGCGGGAGCGACGCCGAAATAGGCGCGGCTATATTTGCTGTCACCGAGCGAGACGCGCGGGCCGATCGAAAACAGCCAGTCGTCGCCCTGGCGCGCGACATAATCGGCGCCGACATCGCCGACCCAGCCGCCATGGCCGCCGAGGCCCTTGCGCGCTTCGACCCGCACGCGCAGCGCCGGCGTCACCCAAGCTTGGGCGAAGGCGCCCGCTTCGACGGTCAGTCCGACCTTGGGCAGGTTGCCGCCGACGGCTTCGGGCTTGCGCTTGCGGATTATGCTGGCGGTCGGGCCGAAGTCGAATTTCTTGTCGTCGACAAGGTCGAAGCCAAAGCTCTGGTCAGGGGCCTCGAAGGCGAAATCCTCGCCAGGCTTCGCGCGCGAGAGGTCGACGAAGGGGCCGAGGACGAGCTTTTTCGATCCGGGGGTCTCGGGCCAGAATTGCGGCCCGGCGAAGACGCGGGTGCGCTTGCCGGTCGTTTCGCCTTCGTCCTGCGCGGCGGCCGGGACGGCGGTGAGCGCGGTAGCCGCGGCCAGGCAGAGCGAGAGAGGCGCGCGCAGGGCGCGGGACGCGTGGGGAGGCATGACGAACTCCTTGTTGTTCCGCGATCAAATGCCCCGCGGGCGCGTTTCGTTCCGCGCGGGACGCCGCGCCGTCAAAGCGGCGACCAAGCGCCTTCGTCGTCGGCGTCGTCGCGATGGTCGGCCGCGGGCGCAACCGGGCCGATGGCTTCGAGCAATTTGTCGAGCACCGCATCGACGCCTTCCCCGCTGGCGCCCGACAGCGCCATGACCGGATAGCCGCTTGCTTCTTCAAGCTCGGCCTTGAGCGCGGCGATCAATTCCTCGTCGAGCGTATCGACCTTGTTGAGCGCGACGACGACCGGCTTGTCGGTCAACCCCGCGCCATAGGCGTCGAGTTCGTCGCGCACGATGTGATAGCTGGTCGCGACATCGGCATCATTGGCATCGACCAGATGCAGCAGCACGCGGCAGCGTTCGATATGCCCCAGAAAGCGGTCGCCGATCCCCGCGCCATCGGCGGCGCCTTCGATCAGGCCGGGAATATCGGCGATGACGAATTCGCGCCCCTTGTGGCTGACGACGCCAAGTTGCGGCCGCGTCGTCGTAAAGGCATAGGCGCCGACCTTGGCCTGCGCGTTGGACACGGCGTTGATGAAGGTCGACTTGCCGGCATTGGGCAGCCCGACCAGACCCGCATCGGCAAGCAGCTTCAAGCGCAGCCAAACCCACATTTCCTCGCCCGGCCAGCCGGGGCCGTGCTGACGCGGCGCGCGATTGGTCGAGCTTTTGTAGCTCGCATTGCCGCGCCCGCCGTCGCCGCCGCGCAGAAAGACGATGCGCTCGCCCTCCTTGGTCAGATCGGCGAGCAGGCTGCGATCTTCGTCATCGGCCAGAATCTGCGTGCCGATCGGAACCTGGATCACCAGATCGTCGCCGCCCGCGCCGGTGCGATCGCGTCCGGCGCCGGGGGTGCCGCGGCGGGCCTTGAAATGCTGGGTATAGCGAAAGTCGATCAGCGTGTTGAGTCCGCTCACCGCCTCGAACACGATGTCGCCGCCCTTGCCGCCGTTGCCGCCGTCGGGGCCGCCATATTCGACATATTTCTCACGGCGAAACGAAACGGCGCCGGGGCCGCCGTCGCCGGACTTCACGAAAATCTTTGCCTGATCGAGGAAATGCATCGGCGCTCTTTAGGGCGAAGGGGCGCATTTGGCTAGGTCGCGATGGCGCCGCTCAACATGCCGCTTCCTTTGCCGCGCGCCGCGATATTTTCGGGCCTATCGCGACGCCCAATAATCGAACGCGATCTGTTGCTGTTCGCGGATGAAACGCGCCGCAGCGGCGCCTTCCCACGGGCCGTCGTAGCCGAGCAACAGCGCCGTGCCGCCGACCCACCAGCCTTGGCCGGGCAGCCGGTCGCTCTCGCGCACCACAAGCACGGCGAGATCGGGTTCGCCATCGAGCGCGCACAGCCGGTCGACCTCGCCCAGCGTCTTGCACAGCGCGCGCATCTTGGGCCGCGTGAAGCGGAAACCCAGGTCGCCGAGTATTTCGGAATAGCTGACGCTGCGTCCGGCGCGCGCCGCGGCGGTCAGGATCGCGCGGATGCGCGGCGCATCGCCCAGCGCGCCGGCATCGGCGGCTGCCGTTTCGCCGCCTAGCCCTTGGTCTTTGGCGGCCATGGGAAAAAGCCCGAGGTGCGCTGGACATAGTCGGCATAGCCGGGGCGTGTCTTGTGCAGGCCCTTTTCGAGCAGCGCCTTGCCCGACCAGCGCGTGAGGGTGAAGGTCAGGAAGATGGGGCCGATGACGCTCGCCACGGCGGCCCACAGCCCGATGTCGGCAGCGATCAGCCAGATACCCCACCAGGTCAGCGCATCGCCGAAATAATTGGGGTGCCGCGTATACCGCCACAGGCCGGTGTCGAGCACCTTGCCCTTGTTCGCCGGATTCTTGCGAAAGGCATCGAGCTGCGCGTCGCCGATGCTTTCGAACGCGATACCGGTGAGCGCCGCGGCGACGCCCGCCCACCCGATGACGCCCAGCGCCGGCACCGGATCGGCCACGCTGGCCCAAATGCCGATCTGCGCGGGGAGGCAGGTGAGGAACAGGAGCGGCGCCTGCGTCAGAAAGACGGTGAGGAGTGCCGTGTGCGCCCAGCTCCAGCCGCGGCGTTCCATCGTCCGCGCCATGATCCGTGTGTAGCGCGGGTCTTCGCCATGCGCGCGCCAGCGCACGAAGAGATGGATCGACAGGCGCAGCCCCCACAGAGCCGTGAGTGCGAGGATTGCAGCCGCGTGCACGCCTTCGATACCGACCTGCGCCGCGCTTGCGAGTGCCAGCAGCACCATGCCGAAAGCCCAGAAGGCATCGATGAACGAGACGTCGCGGATCGCGACCGCGATTCCCCAGAGGATGAGGATCGCCGCGATCAGTGCCGCGAAATTGATCGCCAGAAGCGCCACTATGTCAGTCATCGGCCCGATCCCTCCTCGACCTGCATTTCCTCGTCGCGGCCGACGATGTCGTCGATCGACCGGACGGCGCGTTCGGGTATTTTCGGAATACAGCTTTTATAGACGTCGAACACCTTCATCATGTCGGCCCGGAAATCGCCCGTCGGCCAGATCAGCGGCCCCAGGCCGCCGGTCTTGGTGCCATAGTCCATCAGGCCGACGACCATCGGCACCTTCGCGGCGAGCGCAATCTGGTAAAAGCCGGTGCGCCATCTCTTCGTCTTGCCCCGCGTCCCTTCGGGCGCGACGGTCAGCATGAACTCGCGCCGCCGCGCAAATTCCTGCACCATCTGCTGCACCACATTGCTGCTGTTCCGGCGATCGACCGCAATCCCGCCCATCTGGCGCATGAAGCCGCCGAGCGGCCATTTGAACAGCGACAGCTTGCCCATGAAATGGGCGCGCACGCCTAGGTCGGCGGTCAGGCCGAGATAGTTGACGAAATCCCAGTTGCTGGTGTGCGGCGCCGCGATGATGATGAAGCGGCGCGGTTCGGGCACCTCGCCCACCGCGGTCCAGCCGCGCAGCCGGTACAGCAGCAGCAGCAGGCGGCGCACCGCGCGCGCGACCGGCCCGGGCTGATCGTCTTCGATCGGCGTCACGTCTCTCTCCCCATCCTCAGCGCGACTTGCGCGAAAGCGGCGCCGCGCGCAAGCGGCTTGCGGGACGCGGCGCTTTCTGCTCCTTTCGCGGCCTGTTCAGGGGAGGCCAACCAATGAAGATCATGTCCGCCTTGCTGTCGTCGGCGCTGCTCGTCGCCGCGCCCGCCACCGCGCAGCAGACGGCGCCGCGCGCGGACCAGCTCGCCTTTCGCGATCTTTACCAGGAACTGGTCGAAACCGACACGACGCTGTCGGCGGGGAGCTGCACGCTCGCCGCCGAACGCATGGCGGCGCGCCTCAAGGCGGCGGGCTTCGGCGACGATAAGCTGACGCTGTTCGCGGACCCCGGTCATCCGAAGGAGGGCGGCCTTGTCGCCGTCTATCCCGGCACATCGAAGACCGCGAAGCCGATCCTGCTCATCGCGCATATCGACGTCGTCGAGGCGAAACGCGCCGACTGGGAACGCGACCCGTTCAAGATGGTCGAGGAAAACGGCTATTTTTATGGCCGCGGAACGCTCGATGACAAGGCGCAGGCGGCGATCTGGACCGACACGCTGATCCGCTTCCGCAAGGAAGGGTACAAGCCCAAGCGCACCATCAAGCTGGCGCTGACCTGCGGCGAGGAAACCAACGGGGCCTTCAACGGCGCCGAATGGCTGGCGGCGAACAAGCGCGATCTGATCGACGCCGAATTCGCGCTCAACGAAGGCGGCGGCGGCGACAGCGACGGCAAGGGCCATGTGATCGGCCAGTCGGTGCAGGTCGGCGAAAAGACCTTCGCCAACTTCCGCCTCGAAACCCGCAATGCGGGCGGCCACAGCTCGGTGCCGGTGCGCGACAATGCGATCTATCAGCTCGCGCGGGCGCTGACGCGGATCGACGAATATGAATTTCCGGTCGAAATGACCGACACGACGCGGCGCTTCTTCAGCGAAGCGGGCGCCGCGCGCGGGGACGAAACAGGCAAGGCGATGGCTGCGCTGGCCGCCGATCCCGCCGACAAGGCGGCAGAGGCGATCGTCAACAAGGATCGGTTCCTCCACGGCAATATCCGCACGACCTGCGTCGCGACTCTGCTCGACGGCGGTCACGCCCCCAATGCGCTGCCCCAGCGGGCGGGCGCCAATATCAACTGCCGCATCTTCCCCGGTCATCCGATCGAGCAGATCAAGGCCGAGCTGGAAAAGGTGATCGGCGACCCCGGAGTGACCGTGACGCAGCTCCCGCCCAAGCGCCCCGCGCCGCCGGCACCGCCGCTCGACCCCAAGGTAATCGGCCCGATGGAAAGGCTCGTCGCGCGATATTGGCCAGGGCTGAAGGTCATCCCGTCGATGGCGAACGGTTATACCGATGCGACCTTCCTCGGCGCGGTGGGCATCCCAACCTATGGCATTCCCGGCATCTGGGGCGACCCCGACGGCAACGGCGTCCACGGCCTCAACGAACGGGTCGAAGTGAAGGCGGTCTATGTCGGCCGCGACTTCATGTACGATCTGGTCAAGGCCTATGCCGACAAGCCTTAAGGCCCTGTCCCTGCGCGATCCTCCCAAGCCCTTTGCGTTGATGCGCTAGGATTGCTATCGCGCCGCGACAATGGCCAGCACCACCGACGACCTTCCGCCTCCTGAACCCGGCAATATCGATACGCCCTTCGGCAGCGCGCTGTCGGAGCGCTATCTGGTGTATGCGCTGTCGACGATCACGGCGCGGTCGCTTCCCGACCTGCGCGACGGGCTGAAGCCCGTGCATCGCCGCCTCCTGTGGGCGATGCGCGCGATGCGGCTCGATCCGTCGCAGGGCTACAAGAAGTCGGCGCGCGTCGTCGGCGACGTCATCGGTAAATTCCACCCGCACGGCGACACTGCGGTCTATGATGCGATGGTCCGCCTCGCGCAGGACTTCTCGCTGCGCTATCCGCTGGTCGACGGGCAGGGCAATTTCGGCAACATCGACGGCGATAACGCCGCCGCCTATCGTTATACCGAGGCGCGGCTGACGCGCGTCGCGATCGACCTGATGCAGGGCCTCGACGAAGGCACGGTCGATTTCCGTCCGACCTATAATGGCGAAGACGAAGAGCCGGAGATCATGCCCGGCCTGTTCCCCAACCTGCTTGCCAATGGCGCGAGCGGTATTGCGGTGGGCATGGCGACCAATATCCCGCCGCACAACGCCGCCGAGGTGATCGACGCCGCGCTGGTGCTGCTCGACAATCCCAGGGCCGAGCTTGCCGAGTTGCTGACGCATGTGCGCGGCCCCGATTTCCCGACCGGCGGCGTCATCGTCGACAGCGCGGAGACGATTGCCCACGCCTATGAGACCGGACGCGGCAGCTTTCGCGTCCGTGCGCGCTTTTCGACCGGCAAGCAGGACGGCGCGTGGGAGGAGACGGGGATCGAGAAGCAGGCGGGCGGCACCTGGCAGCTCGTCATCAGCGAGATTCCCTATGGCGTTTCCAAGGGCAAGCTGATCGAAGCGATCGCGCAGCTGATCGCCGACAAGAAGCTGCCGATCCTCGAGGATGTCCGCGACGAAAGCGCCGAGGATATCCGCATCGTGCTGGTGCCCAAGAGCCGCAACGTCGATCCCGACATCCTGAAGGAAAGCCTCTACCGGCTGACCGAGCTCGAAAGCCGCTTCGCGCTCAACCTTAATGTCCTCGATGCGACGCGCACGCCCAAGGTGATGGGGCTGCACCAATTGCTCACCGAATGGTTGCAGCATCAGATCATCGTCCTTGTTCGCCGCGCGGAGCATCGCATTGGCAAGATCGACGATCGGCTGGAACTGGTCGGCGGCTATCTCATCGCCTTCCTGAACCTCGACCGGGTGATCGAGATCATCCGTACCGAGGACGAGCCAAAGGCGGTGATGATGGCGGAATTCGAGCTGACCGACCGCCAGGCCGAGGCGATCCTCAACATGCGCCTGCGCAGCTTGCGCAAGCTTGAGGAAATGGAGCTGAAGCGCGAGCAGGCCGACCTGATTGCCGAGCGCGAGGAACTGGCGAAGCTCGTCGCGAGCAAGGACCGCCAGAAGACGCGGCTGCGCAAGGATCTGGAAAAGCTGAAGGTCGTCTATGGCCTCGACACGCCGCTCGGCGCGCGGCGCACCGCGATCGCTGAAGCCGCGCCGGTGCGTGACATTCCGCTCGACGCGATGATCGAGAAGGAACCGGTGACGGTGATCCTGTCGAAGCGCGGGTGGATTCGCGCCCAGCGCGGCCATGTCCCGGCGGATCAATGGGCCGAGTTCAAATTCAAGGAAGGCGACGAACTCGCCTTTGCGGTGCATGCCCAGACGACCGACAAGCTGCTCGTCGCCGCGAGCGACGGGCGCTTCTATACCGTGGGTGCCGACAAGCTGCCCGGCGGCCGCGGCTTCGGCGAGCCGCTGCGCCTGATGGTCGACATCGACCCCGACGCCCGCATCGTCGCGCTGATCCCGGCGAGCGCCGACGGCCGGCTGCTGCTCGCTTCGTCGAGCGGGCACGGCTTCGTCGCGCAGATGGCCGATGTGATCGCCGAAACGCGCAAGGGCCGCAATGTCGTCAATCTGAAGCCCAAGGCGCACTTGTCGGTCGTCCGCACGATCGCGGCGAACCATGACAGCGTCGCGGTGATCGGCGAGAACCGCAAACTTGTCGTCTTCCCGATCGCCGAAGTGCCGGTGATGGCGCGCGGTCAGGGCGTGATGCTGCAGAAATATCGCGACGGCGGCCTGTCCGACGCGACGAGCTTCGTCTTTGCCGAAGGGCTGAGCTGGACGATGGGCGGCGAGACGGGGCGCGTGCGCACCGAAACCGACCTCGGGCCGTGGCGCGTCGCGCGCAGTGCGTCGGGGCGGATGCCGCCAACCGGTTTCCCGCGTAACAATCGCTTCGACTGATAGCAATTTACGTTGCCGTAAATAGCTTCTTTACCTCCGGTCACTTAGGCATCGACCAATGGGGAAAGGTCGCATCAAACCCTTTGTTATGCCAATAGATAGAACCGGTGAAGACCGGCCATCCTTGTTTGTCGGCTGGATCGACGCCTTACCGGTCCCCGCTGCGCTTGTGCGGCCGCTGGCACGCGGCAATTTTCGCCTCCACGCCAGCAACGCCGCCTTCGACCGGCTGGACCTGTCGCCGGCGGGTATCGAGGCGCCGATCGAACTGCGCCGCGCGATCGAAAAGGCGGCGCAGCATATTGGCGGCGTCCACGAATTTTCCTGCCGCCTGGGCGAAGGCCCGGCGGCGCGCGACCTGCGCGGATCGATCGGCCCGCTGTCGGACGAGAGCGGCGACGATTCACTGTTCCTGCTGACCCTGATCGACCGGACGCAGGAAATGATGACCGAGCGCAATCTGCGCCGCGAACTTGTTTCCGACAGCCTGACGGGCCTGCCCAACCGCGCCGGGTTCGAGGAGCTGGTCGAACAGCGCAGTGCCGAGCGGGAAGCGGGCGATCATGCCATCCTGTTGCTCGACCTCGCGCGGTTCAGCCGCATCAATGAACATATCGGTCCGCTGGCCGGAGACGAGCTGATCATTACCGTGGCGCGGCGCCTGAAATCGAGCCTGCGCAGCGGCGACATATTGGCGCGCACCGGCGGCGACGAGTTCGCGATTTCGACGCGTATCGCTGGCGGCAAGGCCGACGTCCGCGAAATGGCGCGCCGCATCCGTGGCTGCTTCGACCACCCCTTCCGCATCGGCGAGCTGAAGGTCAGCGTCGATTGCGCGCTGGGGTGCGCAATTCAATCCGCGCCCGACACCGATGTCGCCGATCAGATCCGCCACGCGCAGATCGCACTCAAGCGGGCGAAGCAGACCGACCGCATCGAAATCTACGAACCCGAGGCAGCGCTGCTCGCCGACAATCGCTTCGCGCTAGAAACCGAATTGCGCAACGCGATCGAGGAAGACCGGCTACACCTGGACTTCCAGCCGCTCGTCGAACTGTCGACCGGCAAGGTGGCGGGCTTCGAGGCGCTGGCGCGCTGGAACAACAGCGCCGGCCGCGCGGTGTCGCCCTCCGAATTCATCCCCGTCGCCGAGGATTCGGGGCTGATCGTCCCGCTCGGCCAATGGGCGATCGCCAAGGCGGCCGAAACGCTCGCCGTGTGGGACCGCGAGAATGATGCCTCGGTCGACTGCTATATCTCGGTCAACGTCTCAGCGATCCAGCTCGTGCGTGACGATGTCGCGGCGGTGGTCCGCGAGGCGCTGGCACGGCACGGCATCGGCGGCGACCGGCTGATGATCGAACTCACCGAAAGCGCGATCATCGGCGATCCCGACCTTGCGCTGTCGGTGCTGAGCGAACTCAAGGCGGTCGAGGCCCGGGTCGCGATGGACGATTTCGGCACCGGCTATTCGAACCTCGCCTATCTCCAGCGCCTGCCGCTTGACGTCCTCAAGATCGATCGCAGCTTCGTCGACCATATGGTCGAGGACCGCGACAAGGCGGCCATCGTCCGCACGATCCAGAGCCTTGCCGAAGTGCTCGGCATGCGCACCACGGCCGAAGGTGTGGAAACCGCCGACCAGGCGCGGCTGCTCTCGGCGCTCGGCTGCGATTTCGGTCAGGGTTATCTATTCGCGCGGCCGATGGATGCCCGCGCGGCGATCGCCTATTGGCGTCAGTCGCTGCTCCGCCCGATCATCTGATCGACCAGTTCCGCGACGCGCGCGGCGTCCGGATAATCCTCCGCCACCCATTGCGCCTCGACGCCTTGCAGGATGCGCGCAACCTCCGGCCCCGCCGCGATGCCGCGGGCAACGATGTCCCCGCCGCGCACCGGAAGCTGCGGCACGGTCCAGCCGTCGAGCGCCGCGACCGCAGCCGCTGCATCGCTCTCATTCCCGCCGAGCAGCCGCGCGTCGCGCGCCGCCTCGATCCCGATGGCATGGGCAAGCTGACGCACGGGCCGCGCGTCGTGGCGATACGCACTGATCGCCGACAGATGCTTGCGTTGCCGCGTCGAGAGGCGCAGCCGGCTCGCGACCTGATCGGCGATACCGGCGTCGGCAGGCAACAGCGCGGCGAGCCGCCGCAGTGACGCGGGTGCCGCCGCCGCCGCGCTTTCATTGGCGAGCAAGCGGTCGAGCGCGGTCGCGAACCCCGGATCGAGTTCGGGCAGGATCACCGCGAAGATGCCGTCGGCCGCCATCCGGCCGACGATTGCGCGCGGATCGGGAAGCGACAATATCTTGGTCAACTCGTCGGCGATCCGCTCGCGCGACAGGCTCTTGAGCGATTGGCGCGCGGCGGTCACCGCGGCGTGGCTGACGGGTTCGAGGTCGCCGTCCCCGAAACGCGCCGCAAAGCGATAGAAGCGCAGGATACGCAGATAATCTTCGCCGATCCGGCTCGCGGCATCGCCGATGAAACGGACGCAGCCGGTCTGCAGATCGGCAAGCCCGCCGAACCAGTCATCGACCGCGCCGGTCAGCGGATCGGCGTAGAGCGCGTTGATCGTGAAGTCGCGGCGTGCCGCATCTTCGCGCCAGTCGTCGGCAAAGGCTATCGTGGCGCGGCGGCCGTCGGTTTCGACATCGCGGCGCAGCGTCGTGATCTCGTGATGATCGCCGCTCGCGATCGCGGTCACCGTGCCGTGCGCGATGCCCGTCGGAATGACCTTGATATCGGCGGCCTCGAGCCGCCGCGTCACCTCTTGCGGCAACAGCGGGGTCGCAAGGTCGATGTCGGTTACGGGCAGGCCGAGCAGCGTATCGCGCACCGCCCCGCCGACGATCTTCACCGCATCGGCGCCGAGCGCGGCGACGATCCGGCGCAATCCTGCGCGGCCGCGCCACGCGGCACCTGGCAGCATCGTTACCCCCATCTCAGCGATGCCAGCCGGGCGGCAGCCGCCGCGCCAGATTGATGATGATATCCGCCGTCACGCCCCAGATCCGCCGTCCCTGCCAATGCATGTCATAATAGCGGCGCACCTGCCCTTGCCAATGCGCCTGCTGGCGTTCGTAATTGGCGGGATCGAACAGGATGTCGAGCGGCACTTCGAACCAGTCCTCGACCTCGTCGGGATTGGGATCGAGCGGCAGATCGGGCGGGATGACGCCGAGGACCGGGGTGATGTGATAGCCGCTGCCTGAACGATAGGCGTCGGTCGTCCCGGCGACCGCCACGTCGCGGCGGTGCAGGCCGATTTCCTCTTCGGCTTCGCGCAGCGCCGCATCGACCGCATCGGCGTCGCCGGGATCAATCTTGCCGCCCGGAAAGGCGACCTGTCCCGCATGGCTGCGCAGCCATTGCGGCCGCTGGGTCAGGATGACGCCGGGGTCGGGCCGGTCGGTGAAGGCGATCAGCACCGCCGCGTCGCGCAGCGAATCGCCGCGATGGAGCAGATAGCCCTCATCCTCGCCATGATCGGGAAACAGATTGTCCAGCGCATCGCGCAGCTTTGCCGAGAGCATCAGTGGTCCACCAGTGGAAAGCAGGCGCCGTTCGACCAGATGGCAGGCGGATCGCCGCCTTGGGCCAGCGCCATCTCGACAATCTCGTAATAGAGCGCACGATCGATGCGAGCCTCCAGCCCGTTGCCGATCGCGCCGCGCACATGGAGCCGCGGGTCGGGACGGTCGGGATCGCGCCCGAAGGATAGCGGATGGTCGGCGCCCGCCATGACCAGATCGTCGGTGTCGAGACGGAACAGTAGCGTGCGCGCCGCGCCGCCGCCCTCGCTTTTCATCTCGACGGCGCGGAAGGCGGTATCCTCGACGGCAATCGCCAGTTTTTCGGCCGGGGTGACGAGGACATGGCCGCCATCGGGTTCGCGGCGCAGGATCGTCGAAAACAGCTTCACCATCGCCGGGCGGTTGATCCGGCCGCCTTCATGATACCAGCTGCCGTCGGCGCGGATTTCCATCGCGCTGTCGCCCGTACGCGTCGGATGCCAGCTTTCGACCGGCGGCAGTTTGCGCGCCGCGAGCAATTCGGCGGCCTCGGCCGGCGAAAGCTGCGCGAAGGATTTGGGAAGCGAGGGCGCGGGGCTGACCATCAAACCGACATAGGAAGGTGGGTGGGCAAGTAAAGGGAGCAGTCGCGTGCGGGGCGCTGCGCTGCCAAGATAATGGCATTCCCGAACCGCTTACCGCGGGCGATTCATCACCCAGCTGAACGCCATCGCGTTGAAGATGGTGTAAAGGCCATAAAGCAGCATCGCGGTGAACCAGTTGCGCGTCGCGATCGCCATGGCCCCGACGAGGAGCAGGAACTCGAACACATAAGTGATGTGCGGACCCACCTTGTCGGCGAGCGGCCGGACCATCTGCTGCACCAGCGGGTCGTCGCTTTCCATGAAGGCGCGGTGCATCGCGAAATTGCCCACCCCGGCGCAGAAAATGGCGATGATCGCGATCCACATGCGCATCAAATGGGGTCTAATGGGTGGAAATGCCAGCGGCTTTGCGGTTAAGAGCGGCGGCACGGCTCTACGCCCGATCGGAAAACCGGTCCCGGGGACAATTACCCGGGGCATCCCCACAAGAAGGATCCCGTTCGATGAGACAGTTCGCGCCGCTGCCGGTTGCCATTCTCCTGACCGCTGTCGGCGCGCCGCCGGCGCATGCCGCTATTGCCGGCCCCGCGCTGCCCGCCGCAACGGTGCCGGCGGTCACGGCGGCGATGGAGGCGCGGCCCTTGCCCTTGCCCGATCCGGTGCGCGCGATGATTGGCGCCGCAATCGACAGCGGCGAGCGCAAGGATGTGGAAACCGTGGTGGCGCTCGCCAAGGCGACCAATCCGCGTTCGATCGATGAAATCGACGCGATCCTCTCGGCCTGGCGCGCGCGAACCAAGCGGGAGCCCGAGCGTGATCCGGTCCTGCAGATGCTGGCCGCCGCCATGGCGAGCAAGAAGGACGGCGATGTAGAAGCGGTGGGGGCGCTTGCCAAAAAGACCAGCCCCGCGCAGGTCGCCGACATCGATGCGCTGCTGGTCGATTATCGAGCCAAGCGCGCGGCCGAGAAGCAGGCGGCGGCCGATGCGGCGCGGGCGCGGCTGGCGAGCGCGAAATTCTGGCAGCATTGGAAGGGTGAGGGGCAGATCGGTGCCTCGCACAGCTCGGGCAATTCGAAATCGACCGGCCTCAGCGCGGGCATCGCGCTGGCGCGCAAGGGGCTGGACTGGGACCAGCGCTTCCGCGTTCAGGCCGACTATCAGCGCACCAATGGCAAGACGACGATCGAGAAATATCTTGCCGAATATGAACCGCAAATCCGCATGGGCGACCGTGCCTTTGGCTTTGGCCTCGGCCGGTGGGAGCGCGACCGGATGCAGGGGTTTGATGCGCGTTGGAGCGCGTCGGGCGGGCTTGGCTACAAGCTGATCGACGGCAAGAAGATGACGCTCAATCTGAAGGCCGGCCCGGCATGGCGGCAGACCGAATTGGTGACCGGGGGCCACGAAAGTGAGTTGACCGGGCTCGCGGGGCTCGATTTTGGATGGCAGATGTCGCCGAATCTGCGGCTGACCCAGGTCGCCTCGACGATCGTCGGCGATCGCACGACGACGACCAGCTCGCTGACGGCGCTCAATGCCAAGCTGTCGGGCGCGCTGTCGGCGCGATTCTCCTATTCGGCCGACATCGACACCCATCCGCCGGCGGGGGTCAAGACCGTCGATACGCTGACCCGCTTCACGCTCGTCTACGGCTTTTAATCGAAGATTTCGGCGCCGCCGATCTCGCGGCCGGCTTCGAGCAGGCCGACGCCGGGGACATGGTTGAATTCGATGCGGATGCCGTCGGGGTCTTCAAAGAGGATCGAATAATAGCCCGGCGCCCACGGCTCCTCCCGCGGGCCGTGGACGAAGACGATGTCGCTGCGGTCCTTCAAAAAGGCATAGAGGCGGTCGACCGCGTCCCGATCGCGCATCCGGAAACAGGCATGATGCAGACCCGGCGCGCCCTGATCGAAGCGTTTCCCCGCATTTTCCGGGCTGCCGGTCCGGATCCCGATCGCGGTGCGCCCGCCGACGCCGTAAAGCATCGCGTCGCTGTCGAGCACCACCTTGAGCTTAAGATAGCCGATGAGGTCGCGCCAGAACGCCGTCGAGCGCGCGAAATCGCCGGCGGTCAGGATGACATGGGCAACCCCGTTGAGATCGCCGGTCATCGTGCCCGGCTTCCGCCCGGCGTCAACGGATTGGTCACCGCGCTTTTTCTGACCCCGGTTCGCACCAGCAAGCGATGGGGTATCCGACGCTTCGTCTGCTTGTTCATCGCTTGCTCCATCGTTCCGATTTTCAGGATTTGTCCCAATATCCCTGCATCAATTCGTGCGACCAGCCCGGCTGTCGCACATCCCCGCGCGGGAGAAACTCCACCATCACCGGCTTGATGTCGAGCACCGGCGTGCCATTGATCGCATCGAGCCCCTCGACTTCGATCGTCAGGCCATCGACCGCGACAATGCGGCAGGTGGTAAGGCCGAGGCGGTTGGGGCGGTTCTTGCCGCGCTGCGCGAAGATGCCGACGAGCGGCCAGTCGGCGCGGCCCCGCGGGTGGCGTGCGCCGGTCTCGATCTTGTCGTCGGGCACCTTGTCGAAGAGGAAAATCACCTCGGCGTGGCTGAAGTCGGCGAGGCCGGCGAGCGCGTCGGGCGTGAATTTATCGGGGTCTAGAGCAATCGTCGCGCGGCTGGCGCCCCAGTCGTCGTCGATCACGTCGGCGCGGCCGCCGCGGACATGGCCGATGGGTGTGAGGGTGAAGCTCATCGTTGATCCCCTGCTGCGTTGACGCTGATGGCGCAGCGCGCCTAGCCTTGCAAGGAAGGAGAGGCGCGATGGACTTTCAGGGCAAGAGCGTCGTCATCACCGGCGGGGCGACGGGGATCGGTTTTGCGTTGGCTAAGCGCATCGGCGCTGCCGGCGCGCGGATCATTCTGTTCGAGCCGCGCGCCGACAAGCTGGCCGAGGCGGTTGCGGCGCTGGGCGCGCTCGGGATCGAGGCGCTGTCCGTCGCGGGCGATGTCACGGATGCGGCGGCGGTCGAAGCGCTCGCCGATTTCGCTTGGCGACAGAATGGCCGCGCCGACGCGATTATCGCCAATGCCGGGGTCGGTGGCGTACGGACCGAGATACTCGATACCGACGAGGCGGTGGCACGCACGCTGATCGAGGTCAATTTCTGGGGCGTGTGGAACTGCGTCCGCACCTTCGGGCGGCGTTTCCGGGAGGATGGGCTGCCCTCGGCGATCTATGCGACCGCGTCGGAGAACGGTCTGTTCAACGCGGTGCGCACGAACGGCGGCATCTATGTTGCCAGCAAGCACGCGGTGCTCGGGCTGATGGATACGCTGCGCAACGAGGCGCCGGATAATATCGAGGTCGGCGTCATCATCCCCGGCTGGGTCAAGTCCGACATGACGCGCCACGCCGCGCCCGCCATGGATGCCGACGTCTTCGCCGACCGCATCGTCCCGCAGATGGAGGCCGGGCAATTCTATCTTGTCAGCCACCCCTATAATGTCGTGCGGATGGAGGAGCGCTGGGCCGAGGTCTATGACGCCTTTGCCCAATATGCGCCGCGGGAGCCCGGCGACGAGGCGATGGACGTCGCCTTGTTTGTCGAACGGATGCGCGCCGCGCGCTAGGCTTTCGGGGGGGGGCGTTCTTTTCTTTGTGATGGAAGGCGAGCATTTCGCCGTCTCGCCCCGCTCCCTCACGCCTTCTCGAGCAGCCCTTCGTCCTTGATCCGCCTTTGCCAGATTTTCGGCGCGTTGACGTGGACGTTCTGGCCTTCGCTGTCGACCGCGACGGTGACGGGGAAGTCCTTGACCTCGAATTCGTAGATCGCCTCCATGCCGAGGTCGGCGAAGCCGACGACCTTGCTCCCCTTGATCGCACGCGCGACGAGATAGGCGGCGCCGCCGACCGCCATCAGATAGGCGCTCTTGTGCTTGGCGATCGCCTGCGTCGCGGCGGGGCCGCGTTCGGCCTTGCCGACGCAGGCGAGGAGTCCCTGATCGAGCATCATGTCCATGAACTTGTCCATGCGCGTCGCGGTGGTGGGGCCGGCGGGGCCGACGATTTCGTCGCCCACCGGATCGACCGGGCCAACATAATAGATGACGCGGCCCTTGAACTCGACGGGCAGCTCTTCGCCCTTGGTGAGCATGTCGGCGATGCGCTTGTGCGCGGCGTCGCGGCCGGTGAGCATCTTGCCGTTTAGCAAGAGACGGTCGCCCTGCTTCCAGCTCGCGACGACTTCGGGCGTCAGCGTGTCGAGGTCGACGCGTTTCGCCGCGCTGTCGGGCGCCCAGTCGATCTGCGGATAGTCGGCGAGCACCGGCTTTTCGAGATAGGCAGGGCCGCTGCCATCGAGCGTGACATGCGCGTGGCGCGTCGCGGCGCAGTTGGGGATCATCGCAACCGGCTTCGACGCGGCGTGGGTCGGCCAATCCTTGATCTTGATGTCGAGCACGGTGGCGAGGCCGCCAAGCCCCTGCGCGCCGATGCCGAGCGCATTGACCTTTTCATAAAGCTCGATGCGCAGTTCCTCGGTCGGATTGCTCGGACCGCGCGCAAGCAGTTCGGTCATGTCGATCGGGTCCATCAGCGACTGTTTGGCCAGCAGCATCGCCTTTTCGGCAGTGCCGCCGATGCCGATGCCGAGCATGCCCGGCGGGCACCAGCCGGCGCCCATCTGCGGCACCATTTCGAGCACCCAGTCGACGATCGAATCCGACGGGTTCATCATCTTGAACTTCGACTTGTTCTCGCTGCCGCCACCCTTCGCCGCGACATCGATATGCACCTTGTCGCCGGGGACCATTTCGACATTCAGCACCGACGGCGTGTTGTCCTTGGTATTGACGCGGCTGAACGCCGGGTCGGCAAGGATCGAGGCGCGCAGCTTGTTGTCGGGGTGGAGATAGGCACGGCGGACGCCTTCGTCGACGACCTGCTGCAGGCTGCGGGGGCTGTCGAGGCGGCAGTCCATGCCCCATTTGACGAACACGGTGACGATGCCCGTGTCCTGGCAGATCGGGCGGTGTCCCTCGGCGCACATGCGGCTGTTCGAGAGGATTTGCGCCATCGCGTCCTTCGCGGCGGGCGAAACCTCGCGCTCATAGGCGGCGCCCAGGGCGCGGATATAGTCCATCGGGTGAAAATAGCTGATGTACTGGAGCGCGTCGGCGACGGTTTCGATGAGGTCGTCTTCGCGGATGATGACGGTGTTCATGTGCAGCCCTTTGCCCGGTTTCGTGAGTCGCGGTTTCCCTAGACCCGCATCGCGGCAACGGAAAGGGGTCAGCGCCTGCGGCGCCCGAAACCGGTCGCGGGCGGGCTCTCCGGGCGGCGCGCGGACGGGCGGACGACAGACCGAACAGGCGGCGCGGTGGGTGCGACGACGAGTGGACGGCCCTGCATCATGCCGCGCCAGCAGGCGGTGGCCGAGATGCCGAGCAGCAAGATCCAGCCCCCACCCGCGGCCGCGAGCAGCGTCCAGCCATAATGGGCAGGCAGGGCGATCGTCATCAGCGCGGGGACGCAGGCGACGATAACCAGCGTTCCCGCCAGGGACCACCAGCGCCCGCCGAGCTGCGCGAGCGCATGCCCATTCGCGACATTGGTCAGCGCCAGCAGCACGAATTTGGCAGCGACCGGATAGGGCAGGCTTGCCATCGCGGGCGAATGATCGCCCGCAGTGAAGGCGGCCTCGGTGTCGAACGGCAGCCAGTTCTCATACCCGTCGCAAAGCGCGGCCAGGATCGGCAGCGCGGCGGCGAAGGCGTACATGCGTAGCCCCGTCTCGCGTCTCAGCGCGATCAGGCCGCTGGCGAGGAACCCGCCGTAAAGCAGCATGTAGAGATAGTCGCGCTCGTTGCCGGTTCGCAATGCGGCGAGGCGCCCGACCTGCCGCGCGTCGCTGTCGGGTCCGAAGATCGCGAGAAGATCGTCCTGCCCACCCGCGAACTCGAAGGCAAGCACCGGTGCGCCATAACCCGGCTCGGCGGCGAAGCTGTCTTGCGGGAAGCTTTGGCTCAGCCAAAGGCCGACCGTTATGGTGCCGAAACCGAGGAAAAGCGCCGCTAGCCACCAGCGTACCGCTGGCGGCGCGCCCGCATTCAACCTATTGGCACTCGGCGCATTTGCCGCGCACTTCAATCACCGGGCGCTCGGCAGCAAATCCGGTCGCGGCGGCGGCGGCGCGCACGCCGTCGGACAGCTTGTCATTATCAACATGGACGGCGTTGCCGCAGCTGTCGCAGATCAGGAAGATGCAGTCGTGCAGGCAGCCCGGATGGCTGTTGGCGACAAAGGCATTGGCGCTTTCGACCCGGCGGACGAGATTGTTGGCAACGAACAGGTCGAGGATGCGGTAGACGCTGTTGGGCGCGACCCGCTTGCCGCGTTTTTGCGAGACGATGTCGGCGATTTCGTAGGCGCTCGCTGGCTTGCCAATTTCGGCGACCGCATCGAAAATCTGCGCGCGCATGTCGGTCCACGCTTCGCCGGCTTTTTCGAGCGCGTCCTGCGCCGCATTGGCGAGCGAGGCGCCGCTGGCCTCGATATGCGCATGTTCGTGCTTGCCCATAAGGATAATGTAGGCGCTTTGAGGGGCGCCCGCAAGCTGCGGGCAATGCGTATCAGTGCGCCGCGCGGCGATTGAGATCGTGCCCGAGCGCGACGACCGCGACCCCGATCATCGTCGCGAGCACTTCGCTGCCGTCATGCGGCCGCGACAGAGCGCCCGCCATCATGCCCAGCCCGAAGCTGCCGACTGCGAAAGGCATTATATAGCCGTGGCTGAGCACCCCTGCGACGAGCGTCACCAGCGCAAAACCGATCGCGACGACCAGCCCGATCTCGTGAAAGGCGGGATGCAGCAAAGCGCCGCCGACCGAGGCAATCGAGGCAAAGAAGATCGTGCTGGCAAGGCAGTGGACGAGGCACAGGCCCGACAGCCCGATGGCGAGCTGATCGCCCGTCAAAGCGGTCAGCGGCCGCGAATCGCGCGCAGCCTGAACCAGCGCACTAAGGCGCGTCAGAACAGGGGCATGGCTGGCGACGTGCGTCACCCGATTCTCCAAGGAAAGCAATTGCAGACCTTGATATGGCATAACATGACAAAGGTTACAATATCACATTTTGACGAATCTATCCTGCCACTTCCCGTCGCCCGCGCGAAGGCAGGGGTGAGAAGGGGCGGTTGTCATCCCCCCGCTTCGGCCCGCAGGGCTTTGCGGTCCAGTTTGCCGATCATCGTCTTGGGCAGATGATCGCGCACCTCGACGGCGCTCACGCGTTCATGCTTGCCGAGTTGCGGGTTGAGCCAGGCGGCGAGCGTGTCGCCCGACACGTCATAGCCCTCTTCCAGCGTGACGAAGGCCTTGGGGTGTTCGCCGCGATAGGGATCGGGGACGCCGAGGACGATCGCTTCCTTGACCGCCGGGTGCTGGTAGAGTTTGTGCTCGATCTCGCTCGGATAGACCTTGAAGCCGCCAACCGCGATCATGTCCTTCAGCCGGTCGACGATGCGGATATAGCCGTCGGCATCGATCGTCGCGACGTCGCCGGTGCGCAGCCAGCCGTCGGCGGTGAAGCTGTCCTGGTCGGCTTCGGGGCGGTTCCAGTAGCCGCGCATTATCTGCGGCCCTTTGACCGCCAGCTCGCCGGGCTCGCCCTCAGGCGCGTCCTTCGCCGGATCTTCCTTGTCGAGCAGGCGGATATGGGTCGCGGGGATCGGCTGGCCGATCGTCCCGGCCTTGACCTGACCCTCATAGGGGTTGGTCGCGACGACCCCGGCGCTTTCGGTGAGGCCATAGCCTTCGACGAGCGACGCGCCGGTCGCTGCAACGAATTTCTCGCGCAGCTCGGCGGGCATCGGCGCGCCCCCCGAAATGCAGACGCGCAAGCTCGAGAAATCGGTCTTGGCAAGGTCGGGATGGTCGAGCAGCGCCTGATACATGGTCGGTACGCCAGGGAGCGCCGTCGCCTTCGTCCGGGTGATCGTCTGCAGCGCCTGTTTCGCATCGAAGCGCGGGAGCATCGCGATCGTGCCGCCATTCAGCACCGTCCGGTTGAGGACGCAGGTGTTGGCGAAAACGTGGAAGAAGGGCAGCACGCCGAGGATGCGGTCGTCGGCGTCGCGGTCGGGGTCGATCGCATTGACCTGCCGTGCGTTGGCGGTCAGATTCTGGTGCGTCAGCATCGCGCCCTTCGGCGTGCCGGTTGTGCCGCCGGTATACTGGATCAGCGCGACATCGCCTTCCGGGTCGATGGCCACCGGATCGGGGCGCGCATCATTGTCGGTCAGCGCCGAAAAACGGATGATGCGCGGATCCTCGGGCACCGCCGCCGTCTCCTTGCGCCGGAACAGGCGGTAGAGGATCGACTTGGCGGCGGGCAGCCCGCCGGCGATCGAGCCGACGACCAGCCGCTTCAGGCTCGACCCCTCGAGCACCGCGAGCGCGGTCGGCAACAGCGCCGAGGCGCTGATCGTGAACAGCGTGTCGGTTCCCGAATCCTCCACCTGCGCCTCGAGTTCGGCGATCGTGTAGAGCGGCGAGAAATTGACCACCGTCGCACCCGCGGCAAGCGCGCCATAATAGGCGGCGACATAATGCGGGACATTGGGCAGGAACAGGCCGACCCGGCTGCCCTTGCCGATACCGCGCCGCTGCAGGCCGCGCGCGACGCGGGCGACCCCGTCCGCGACTTCTGCATAGCTGAAACGGCGCCCCATGAAGTCGAGCATCGGCGCCTCGCCGCGCCGCGCGACGCTGTCGGCGAGCATGGCGGGCAGCGAGAGCGGCTCGAACGACTGGTCCCAGGCGGCGGGGTGGCGATAATCGGTCGACCAGTCGTAGAGCGTGCCCATCGGGGGATGGCGTCCTTTCGGAAATGAGGCGGGATTTCCTTACACTAGGGTCAGTAAGCCGATATCGCAATCGGCAGCGCGCTTGCGGGCTGGCGCCGCGGCGGCTAGGCAGGGCCATCGTCTTTGCAGGGGGATTGTCATGTCGCAGCTTTCATCTCGGATCGTCGCGCTTCTTGCTGCTTTTGCCTGCATCGCCGCCGGGTCGGTGGCGGCAAAGGACAAGACGCCCGCGCCGCGGCCGGTTCAGATCGACAAGCTATATTCTTGCCGGGAGGTTGCCGATTCGACGGAACGGCTCGCCTGCTATGATCGCGAGGTTGCAGCGCTTTCGGTGGCCGATCAGGCGCGTGAGATTACCTTCACGGACAAGGAAACGGTCAAGAAGACGCGCCGCGGTCTCTTCGGCTTCACGCTCCCGGATTTCGGCATTTTCGGCGGCGATGACGAAGACAAGGTCGAAAGCGTGGAAACGACTGTGGTCTCCGCATCCGATGCCGGTGGCGGGCGTTATCGTATCGAAATGGCCGACGGATCAGTGTGGGTGCAGACCGATAACAAGATCATGCCGCTGCGGCCCCGTCCAGGCCAAAAGATACTGATCAAGTCGGCCGCACTGGGAACCTATTTTCTCAGTGTCGAAGGCCGGCCGTCGGTTCGCGCGCGTCGAGAACGCTGACCCGGATAGCCCCAAGCGGTCGATGACAACACAGTATCTGCTAGCGGCCGCCCCCGCGGCACCCTTTGTGTTGCTGGACGACGCACGAGTGGCCGGAGCAGATGCGCGCCTGTTCCGTGATCCGGTCGATATCGTGCGTGCCGACGACGTCGGCGATGTCGTCTCGCTGATCGAAGCGGTCGAGGCGGCTGCGGCGCGTGGCCTGCATGTGGCTGGGTATCTTGGCTATGAAGGCGGAAGGGCGCTGGCTTCGGCGTGGCGGGGGGGCGGGTCGGTGCATGCAGATCCGCCGATGCCTGTCGGCTGGTTCGGCCTGTTCGAGCGTGTCGAGCGGATCGATGCCGACGCAGTCGCGTCGCTCCTACCCGACCCCGATGCCGCTTGGATCGGCGCACCACGTCCGCGCGTGGCGCGTGCGAACCATGAGGCCGCTCTCGCGCGCGTTCTCGATTATATTCGCGCCGGCGACATTTATCAGGCCAATCTGACCTTTCGCGCTGACGTGCCCTTCGCGGGCGATCCGCTCGCCGTCTATGCGCGGCTGCGGCAGACGGCGCGGTCGGGATATGGCGGTTTCGTCTGGACCGGGGAGCAGGCGATCGCGTCGCTGTCGCCCGAGCTTTTCTTTGCGCTGCGCGGCGGCGCGGTGATGGCGCGGCCGATGAAGGGGACGGCTGCGCGCCGCGCCGATCCTGAAAGCGACGCGCGCGCGGCGCGGGCACTCGCGCTGGATCCCAAGCAGCGTGCCGAAAATCTGATGATCGTCGATCTGCTCCGCAACGATCTGTCGCGCGTTGCCGAGGCCGGATCGGTCGCGGTGCCCGAACTGTTTCGCGTCGAGACCTATCCCACGATTCATCAGCTTGTCTCCGACGTCACCGCGCGCCTGCCCGCGGGCAAGGGCGGCGCTGACGTGCTGCGCGCCGCCTTTCCCTGCGGGTCGATCACCGGCGCACCCAAGGTGCGGGCGATGCAGATCATCGACGAACTGGAGGGTGAGCCGCGCGGGATTTACACCGGTTCACTCGGCTTTATCGCGCCCGATGGCGAGGCGGCATTCAATGTCGCGATCCGCTCGCTCGTCTTTCCGTCGCAGCGCGACTTGCGCGACGGAGCGCATTGCGCCACGCTGGGGCTGGGTTCCGGAATCGTCGCCGACAGCGAACCGGCTGAAGAATGGCGCGAATGTCTGGCCAAGGGGGAATTTGTGGTCGCTGCCGGGCAAAGCTTCGATCTGATCGAGACGATGCACTTCGATCCCGTGGACGGCGTCCAGCGGCTCGAGGGGCATCTGGCGCGCATGAAGGCGAGCGCCGAGGCGCTGGGCTTTCGTTTCGACCGCCACGGCGCGCGCAACAATCTGCAGTCCGCGACCTTTCGCCTACGCAGCGCCGCGCGCGTGCGGATGCGACTGGCGCCTTCCGGCGCGCTCGCGGTCGAGGTGTCGCCGCTGCCGCGGCTTGCCGAGCTGCCGGTGCCGGTCGCCGTTGCGCCTGCGCCGCTCGCTCCGGGCGATTTCCGGCTGACCCACAAGACCAGCCTTCGCGGCGCCTATGACGCGGCGCGCGCGGCGCACGGCACCGCCGAAGTCGTGTTCGTCGACGAACCGGGATTCGTGACCGAAGGAAGCTGGAGCAACATCTTCGTCGAGCGCGACGGCCTGTTGCTCACGCCGCCGCTGTCGCTCGGCCTGTTGCCCGGCGTTCTGCGCTCCGAACTCGTCGAAAAGGGGCGAGCGGTCGAGTCGCATCTTCGCCTCGCCGATCTGGCGGACGGTTTTTTCATCGGCAATTCGCTGCGCGGGCTGATCCCGGCGCGGCTGGCGCAGCCCGCAGGCTGACTTTCGGCTTGCATAGCTAATTTATGGTGCCACCGGCTTGCCTATTGCGGGCGGAGGCTTTAGGCGCGGCCCCGCGCAATTTCCTGTCATTTTGCAGCCTGTCCGCGCAAGCCACGGAAAGTATCGTCATGTCGCTGAAGCCGCACACCTCCGCCGCCCTCAATCGCATCCAGCCCTCGGCCACGCTCGCGATGACCGCGCGCGTCACCAAGCTGAAAGCGGACGGCGTCGACGTTATCGGCCTGTCGGCAGGCGAGCCCGATTTCGACACGCCCGATTTCGTCAAGGAAGCGGCGATCGAGGCGATCCGCGGCGGCCAGACCAAATATACGCTGGTCGACGGCACGGTCGCGCTCAAGGAAGCGATCCGCGGCAAGTTCCGCCGCGACAATGGGCTCGACTTCGGGCTCGACCAGATCACGGTCAATGTCGGCGGCAAGCATACGCTGTTCAACGCGCTCGTCGCGACGGTCGATCCCGGCGACGAGGTGATCATCCCGGCGCCCTATTGGGTCAGCTATCCCGACATCGTCGCCTTTGCCGGCGGCACGCCGGTGACGATCGAGGCGTCGGCGGCGCAGCATTACAAGATCACGCCCGAACAGCTCGACGCCGCGATCACCGCGAAGACGCGCTGGATCATCTTCAATTCGCCGTCTAACCCGTCGGGCGCTGCCTATTCGCCCGAAGAACTCGACGCGCTGGGCGAGGTCATCCGCCGCCATCCGCATGTGATGGTGATGACCGACGATATGTACGAACATGTCTGGTACGCCGATTTCGCCTTCTCGACGCTGGCGCAGCGCTGCCCCGACCTGATCGACCGTATCCTCACCGTCAACGGCTGTTCCAAGGCCTATGCGATGACCGGCTGGCGCATCGGCTATGCCGGCGGTCCCGCATGGCTGATAAAGGCGATGGGCAAGCTGCAGTCGCAGTCGACGTCGAACCCCTGTTCGGTGGCGCAGGCCGCCGCGGTCGCCGCGCTCGGCGGGCCGCAGCAGTTTCTCGAGGAACGCAACGCCGCGTTCCGCAAGCGCCGCGACATGGTCGTCGCGATGCTCAACGACGCGCCGGGGCTGAACTGCCCGGTTCCCGACGGGGCCTTCTATGTCTATCCCGACGCGAGCGGCTGCATGGGCAAGACAACCCCCGACGGCAAGCCGATCGACAGCGACGAAGCGCTGATCGACTATTTCCTCGACACCGCGCGCGTCGCAGCGGTGCATGGCGCGGCCTTCGGTCTGTCGCCGGCCTTTCGCGTTTCCTATGCGACGTCGGAGGCGGTGCTCAAGGAAGCGTGCATCCGCATCCAGCAGGCTTGCGCCGCGCTGCGCTGATCGCAGCGCCGGACGGGCGCTGTCTGAACGATGCCCCGTCATCCGGTTCACCGGATAGTAAGCCATCGTCGCTATGGGTGATGGCGGTCACTGCACGGCGGCACGGGGCGCGCCATATCGTCGCTGTAACCGAGGGGGCCTCCCCCGCGAAAACGACAATATGACAAAAAGAGGCTTTTATGTTTTCGATGTTCCGCTCCGACTGGTTTCCCACCATGCTCGCCGGCTTCGCCATTGGTGCCTTGATCGTCGTGCTGAATCAGCCGGCGGTCGCCATGCCGATCTGACCGCGATGCGGCGCCCCTTCGCCGCGCTGATCGCTGCTGCGGTGCTGGCGCAGTGCGCGCCCGCGCAGGCGGAAAGCGTCGTCAAGCTTCCCGCGGCGGCCGTCGATCCCGCAGTAAAGTCGAAGCGCGCGGTTGCGGTGCTCGCGGGCGGATGCTTCTGGGGCGTCGAAGGCGTCTTTTCCAACGTGAAGGGCGTGGTGTCGGTCGAATCGGGCTATCATGGCGGCAGCAAGGCCACCGCCGAATATGACCAGACCTCGTCCGGCACGACCGGACATGCCGAGTCGGTTCGCATCGTCTATGATCCGTCGGTGGTCAGCTATGGCACCTTGCTGCGCATCCTGTTTTCCGTGGTCGCCGATCCGACGCTGAAAAACCGGCAGGGGCCCGACAGCGGCACCCAATATCGCGCCGCGATCGTGCCGATGGATGCGGCGCAGCGGCAGGTGGCGAGCGCGTATCTGGCACAGATCGGCAAGGGCCGTTATTTCAAGGCGCCGATCGTTGTCCCGGTCGAAAGCTATAAGGGCTTTTTCCGCGCCGAAGCCTATCATCAGGATTTCATGCGCCTGCATCCCGACAATGGCTATATCCGCCGCTGGGACGCGCCCAAGCTGGCGGCGCTGAAACGCCTCTATCCCGAATGGGTGCGGGCGACCCCGGCGCCCTGAACGGCGCCGCACGCGGCAAGCCGTTCACTGGTCCGCCACTTATCGCGCGATAGGAATCATTCACCGCAAATCGCTGGTCTGCGCAGCCCGAGTGCGGGACGCATGCTTCCGACCAAAAGGTCGGGCGATAAACTGGTCGCGGGTTGCGGGGTTGTGATGGCGTTGGGATTTTCGGGCAGGCGGCTGCTCGGTATGGCGATTGGCGGTATGGCGCTGGCGGGCTGCGTCAGCGGCGCGGCACTGGTGCCGACGCCGCGGCAGGCGCAAACGGCGCCGCGCGGTGCGGTCAGCGTTCCGATCGGGCCACCGGTCAGCGCCGCAACCCCGGCACGCGCGGTGAATGCGCCGCCCAAGGACGTCGTCGATCCGGGCTTCCGGCGCCCGCCGAGTGGTCTCAGCGACCGGATTTCGCAGCTTTGGCGAACTTTTCCCGGCAAAACCGGCATCGCGGTTCAGCGTATCGACGGCGAATGGTCGTTTTCGGAACGCGGCGGCGAATTATTCCCGCAGCAGAGCGTGTCGAAACTGTGGGTGGCGATGACCGTGCTCGATGCGGTCGACCAGGGCAAACTCAGCCTCGACCGCCAGGTCGACATCGGTCCCAACGACCTCACCCTGTTCCATCAGCCGCTCGCGGCGCGGGTGCGCGCCGAGGGCAAAGTGACGATGAGCGTGCGCGACCTTATCGAAACCGCGATCACGCACAGCGACAACACCGCCAACGACAGCCTGCTGCGCACGGTGGGCGGTCCCGAAGCGGTGCGGCGCTTCATCGCGAAGAAGGATCTGGGATCGATCCGTTTCGGTCCCGGCGAGCGTCTGCTGCAGAGCGCGACCGCGGGCCTGTCGTGGCAGCAAAGCTATTCGCAGGGGCGGGCTTTCCAGCAGGCGCGTGCCGCGCTGCCCGATTCGACGCGCAAGGCGGCGCGCGAGGCCTATCTTGCCAATCCGATGGACGGCGCCGCGCCGGCGGCGATCGCGAGCGCCTTGACCCGGCTGGCGCGCGGGGCGCTGCTGTCGCCCGAATCGACGCAGTATCTGATGAGCGTGATGAGCCGGACGCATAGCGGGCCGAAGCGACTGAAGGCCGGGCTCCCCTCGGGCTGGGACTTCATGCACAAGACCGGCACCGGCCAGGATTACAAGGGCGAGACGGCAGGCTATAACGATATCGGCATCGCCACCGCGCCTGACGGCACGCGCTATGCCATCGTCGTGATGCTGGGCGACACATCGGCGTCGATCCCCGCGCGCATGGCGCTGATGCAGGCGGTTTCCGGCGCGGTGGCCGAATTTCACGGAAAGTAGGCTTCGATGAAACGGGTGATGGTTCCGCTGCTGGCGCTGCCGCTGGTCCTGTCCGCCTGCGCGACGCCCGAGACGCGGCTGCGCAACGGACTCCAGAATGCGGGTCTGTCGAAGGCGATGTCGACGTGCATGGCGGGGCGCATGGTCGACCGGCTATCGCTCGTCCAGCTTCGCCGCCTGTCGGCGCTGGGCAGCCTGAAGGACCGCGAAATCACCGACCTGACGCTCGACCAGTTTTTCCGCAAGGTCCGCGCGCTCAAGGATCCGGAGATATTGGCGGTGACGACCAGCTCCGCCGCGGTGTGCGCACTGCGCTGATCCAACCGCCGCTTTGGCCCGTGTCAAGAATTTCTGGGCGCGGCAGGGGTAGCCTTGCCGCGCAACTTGTGCTTATGCGGCGCCGCATATCTCCCCGCTTACAGAGTCGAAAGGCCCGGCAGAGCTCATGAACATCCACGAATATCAGGCCAAGGAACTGCTCGCGAAATTTGGCGTCGCGGTGCCCAAGGGCATTCCCGCGATGAGTGTCGAGGAAGCCGTCGCGGCGGCAAAGCAGCTCCCCGGACCGCTTTACGTCGTCAAGGCACAGATCCACGCGGGCGGCCGCGGCAAGGGCAAGTTCAAGGAACTCGGCCCCGATGCCAAGGGCGGCGTTCGCCTGGCGAAGAGCATCGAGGAAGTCGAAGCGCACGCCAAGGACATGCTGGGCAACACGCTGGTGACGATCCAGACCGGCGAAGCCGGCAAGCAGGTCAACCGCCTGTACATCACCGACGGCGTCGACATCGGCAAGGAATTCTACCTCGCGCTGCTCGTCGATCGCGCCACCAGCCGCATCGCGGTCGTTGCGTCGACCGAAGGCGGGATGGACATCGAGGAAGTCGCGCACTCGGCGCCTGAAAAGATCCACACCATCACCATCGATCCCGCTACCGGCCTGATGCCGCACCACGGCCGTGCGGTGGCCAAGGCGCTCGACCTGTCGGGCGATCTTGCCAAGCAGGCGGCAAAGATCCTCGAGGGCCTCTATGCCGCGTTCCTCGGCACTGATGCTTCGCAGATCGAAATCAACCCGCTCGCGATCTGCCCGACCGACGAGGGCGACAAGCTCTATGTTCTCGACGCGAAGGTCGGCTTCGATTCGAACGCCATGTTCCGTCACAAGGATCTCGCCGAACTGCGCGATCTGACCGAAGAAGATCCGGCCGAGGTCGAGGCGAGCGAATATGACCTCGCCTACATCAAGCTCGACGGCAATATCGGCTGCATGGTCAATGGCGCCGGCCTTGCAATGGCGACGATGGACATCATCAAGCTCAATGGCGCTTTCCCGGCCAATTTCCTCGACGTCGGCGGCGGCGCGAACAAGGAAAAGGTCACCGCGGCGTTCAAGATCATCCTCAAGGATCCCGCCGTTCAGGGTATCCTCGTCAACATCTTCGGCGGCATCATGAAGTGCGACATCATCGCCGAAGGCATTGTCGCCGCGGCGAAGGAAGTGAATCTGTCGGTGCCGCTGGTGGTCCGCCTGGAAGGCACCAACGTCGAAAAGGGCAAGGAAATCCTGGCGAACTCGGGTCTCGCGATCGTTCCCGCGAACGATCTGGGCGACGCGGCGAAGAAGATCGTCGCCGAGGTTGCCAAGGCGGCCTGACCGGTTTTCCCCTTCCGCTCTTGCGGCGGAAGGGGGCGCCCACAGGTTGACGTTTACGTAAACGCCAATTATGGCGCACTGCACAATTCTTCGAGAGGAGCTGAAAAGCCATGAAAATCCTCGTCCCCGTGAAGCGGGTGCTCGATTACAACGTGAAGCCGCGGGTCAAGGCGGACGGCACGGGCGTTGACCTTGCCAACGTCAAGATGTCGATGAACCCGTTCGACGAAATCGCCGTCGAAGAGGCGATCCGCCTCAAGGAAAAGGGCGTCGCGACCGAGATCGTGGCCGTCAGCGTCGGTCCGGCGAAGGCGCAGGAAACGCTGCGCACCGCGCTCGCGATGGGTGCCGACCGCGCAATCCTCGTGCAGACCGACGATGAAGCCGAACCGCTCGCGATCGCGAAGATATTGAAGGCGATTGCCGATGCCGAAACGCCGGGTCTCGTGATCCTCGGCAAGCAGGCGATCGACGGCGACAACAACCAGACCGGCCAGATGCTCGCCGCATTGACCGGCTGGGCGCAGGGCACCTTCGCCAGCGCGGTCAATGTCGAGGGCGATCATGTCAGCGTGACGCGCGAAGTCGACGGCGGCCTTGAAACTGTGAAGCTGAAGCTTCCCGCGATCGTCACCACCGACCTGCGTCTGAACGAGCCGCGCTACGCGTCGCTGCCGAACATCATGAAGGCGAAGTCGAAGCCGCTCGATACCAAGGCGCCTGCCGATTACGGCGTCGACACGACGCCGCGCGTCAAGACGGTCAAGGTGTCGGAGCCGCCCGTCCGCCAGGCCGGGATCAAGGTCGCCGATGTCGATGAACTGGTTGCCAAGCTCAAGGCGATGGGAGTGCACTCATGAAAACGCTCGTTTGGGTCGAACATGACGGTAGCGCCGTCAAGGATGCCACGCTCGCCGCAGTGACCGCGGCTTCGAAGCTCGGCGAAGTCCACCTGCTCGTCGCCGGCGAAGGCGTTGATGGCGTCGCCAAGGCGGCGTCGGAAATCGCGGGCGTCGGCAAGGTGCATGTCGCCGACAACGCAGCCTTCGGTCACAATCTGCCCGAAAATATTGCGCCGCTCGTCGCCGAACTCATGGGTAGCCACGACGCGTTCGTCGCGCCTGCGACGACGACCGGCAAGAATATCGCGCCGCGCGTTGCCGCGCTGCTCGACGTGATGCAGATTTCGGAAATCCTGTCGGTCGAAGGTCCGAAGACCTTCACTCGCCCGATCTACGCCGGCAACGCGATCGCCACCGTCGAAAGCTCGGACGCGAAGCTCGTCATCACCGTGCGCGGCACTGCGTTCGAGAAGGCAGCGGCGACCGGTGGTTCGGGTGCAATCGAGGCCGTCTCGGCTGGCGGCGACGCCGGCATCTCGGGCTTCGTCGGCGCCGAAATCGCCAAGCAGGATCGCCCCGAACTCACCTCGGCGAAGATCATCGTGTCGGGTGGCCGTGCGCTGGGTTCGAGCGAGAAATATCAGGAAGTCATCGTGCCGCTCGCCGACAAGCTCGGCGCCGCGCTCGGCGCTTCGCGTGCTGCGGTCGATGCAGGCTATGTCCCCAACGACTATCAGGTCGGCCAGACCGGCAAGATCGTCGCGCCAGAAGTCTATTTCGCGATCGGCATCTCGGGTGCGATCCAGCACCTTGCGGGGATGAAGGATTCGAAGACGATCGTCGCGATCAACAAGGACGAAGACGCTCCGATCTTCCAGGTCGCCGATCTCGGCCTCGTCGCTGATCTGTTCAGCGCGGTGCCCGAACTGACCGGCAAGATCTAACCGCCCGACCATATGGCCGGCAATCATCCCGGAGTGCCCGGACTGGGCGACGCGCCGTTCAACGCCGGCGGTCGCCGGTCCGCGCGGCCGGGGCCGGGGCGCGAAATCGACGATGATGACCGCGCGGGCGACGACGAGGAAGCCGTTCACGGCCGCGCGCTGATTCTGGCCAGCGTCGCGCGCGACGCGCGGCTCAACCAGAAATTCCTGTTGCTGATCACGCTGTCGGCGGCGATCGCCACGCTCGGCCTGCTTCAAGGGTCAGCGGCGGTGGTGATCGGCGCGATGCTGGTATCGCCGCTGCTCGGCCCGATCATGGGCGTCGGCTTCGGCCTCGCGACGCTCGAATCCAATCTCATCAAACGTTCGCTCGTCACCATGGCGGCGGGGATGGCGGTCGCGGTGCTCGTCGCGATGCTGATCATCTGGCTGTCGCCGATCAAGGACGTCACCCCTGAGCTGCGCGCGCGGACGCAGCCGACATTGCTCGATCTGGGCGTCGCGGTCGTGGGCGGCATTGCCGGCGTCTATGCGATCCTGCGCAAGCTGTCGGGAGTCATGGTCGGCGTCGCGATCGCGACGGCACTGGTGCCGCCGCTATCGACGATCGGTTTTGGCCTTGCCACCGGCCGCCCCGACTTCGCGCTCGGTTCGGCGCTGCTCTTCCTGACCAACACGCTTGCCATCGCCTTTGCCGCGACGATCGTCGCACGGGTCAACAAATTCGGCCCGTCGCTGACCCCGCAGCATACCGCGATGCAGGTAACCGGAATCATCGTCACGCTGGGCGTGCTGTCGATCCCGCTGGCGCTGTCGCTCAACAATATCGCGCGCGAGATCCGCGCACGCTCGGCGGTGCAGTCCGAACTCAACCGGCTGCTCGGTGACGGCGACCGCATCGACAGCCTGAATGTGCGCACCGAGGGCGAGGAGGTGGCGGTCGACGGCGTCGTCCTCGTCGATCAATATTCGGCTCAGCTCAACGATCAGCTTGCCACCAAGGTACGCGGCGATCTCGACCGCGACGTCAGCGTCAACCTCGTCCAGCTCAAGCAGCAGACGAACGCCGCGGTGCAGTTCGAGGAGCGGCTGAACCAGCGGCTCGCAACGCTCGAACAGCGTGATGCCGACAGCATGGGGATCATCGCCGGGCTGACCGTCGGCGAACTGATCCCGCGCGCGCGGGTGCTGGTCGATGCGCAGGCGCGCCGCGTCGTCGTCCAGCGCGACCGCGAGGGCGAAGGCGAGCAGGTCGCCGCGGCGATCGACCGCATCATGGCCGACATCCAGGGCCGCTACCCGCAATGGCTGATCGAAAACGGCAGCTTTACCCCCGCCGAACCGCCGAAGGAGCCGGCGGACGGCGCGACCGGGGAAGAGCCTGCGGCGGCGCGCCGCTGAGCCGGGCGTCTTGATACCGACGCATTCGCGACCATAGGGTGGGCGCTCCCCCCTTTGGAGTCGTTCGATGCCCCAATCCGACAAGCGCCTTATCCTCGCCGACGGGTTGGCCGCAGGCGACGACGATGCGGCGCTGCATGCGCGGCTGATCGCCGCGGGCGTGTCGGCAGCATCGGCGAAATATGAGGTCGAGCGGCTGGCCAAAGACCCGATGGCGCTTGCGTTGCGGCGGCAGGCGTCGCGCAGCGCCAAGCAGCAATGGCTGTTCGCCAATCAGGCGCGGCTTGCGCGCGAGAGCGAAGGCGGCTTCGCGCTCGATACCGCCGACCGCATCGCCACTGGAGACTTTTATCGCGGCTATTATGATGCGAACCGTCCGGTGAAGCTAGCGGGCCTCGTCGATCATTGGCCCGCCCTGTCGCGCTGGTCGCTCGATCATTTTGTGGCGGTCGCGGGCGGCGCTGCGGTCGAGGCGCAGGTGGGGCGCGACGGCGACCCCGATTATGAACTCGCCAAGGACGCCCACCGACGGATGCTGCGGTTCGGCGAGCTGATCGACTGGCTGCGCGGGGACGAGGCAAGCAACGACATTTATCTCACCGCCTATAACAGCGGCACCAACGCGGCGGCGCTCGCGGTCCTGTGGGACGATCTGGCGCCGATCGACCTCTTGGAACCGCGCGAGGTCCGCGACGGCTTTTTCTGGCTCGGTCCCAAAGGGACGTTGACGCCCTGGCACCACGATCTCACGAACAATCTGCTCGTACAGGTCATGGGCCGCAAGCGGGTCCGCATGGCGCCGCCCTGGGCCTTTGCGCGGATGCGCAACAGCTGCCATTGCTTTTCCGACTGGGGCAACGAAGCGCTCCCAGCGGGCGATGGCACCGGCGAAACGCCCCCGGTTCTCGAATGCGTAATTGGGCCGGGCGAGGCGATCTTCCTGCCCGTCGGCTGGTGGCATCAGGTCGAGGCGCTAGACCTGTCGGCGAGCATGAGCTTCACCAGCTTCCGCCGTGCCAACGCGCATGTCGACGATTATGGGTCGTGGGGCGCGCTCTGAAAGACTTGCCTTGGCCAGCTTCATCGACGACATTCCGGCCATGGAGAGAGTGACTTACCGCAGTTCGTCCGTCGCCGCCGTCGCGATGCTTTCGCTGCTGACGGCTCCGAACGCAGGCGCCAAGCCGAAAGAGCCGCTGCATCTTCAGCCCAGTTCAAAGTGGCTTCTGAATTATGCGGACGACAGTTGCCGCCTGGCGCGCCAGTTCGGCGAGGGCGACGACAAGGTGATGCTGGTCATGGACCGCTTCGAGCCCGGCGACGGGATGCGGATGAGCTTTTTCGGCAAACCGGCGCGTACGAGCCGGATGGACGGCGATGCGAAAATTCGCTTCGGCCCGAATCAGGCGGAGCAGGCGATCGGATTCTACCCCGGCAAGGGGGATGGCAAGACCCCGGCCCTCGTGCTGCGCAGCGAAGTGAGGATTGCGCCGCGCAGCGAAGCCGAAAGCGCAGCGCATGACGCCGCGCACGACGCGGGCGATTTCGGCTTCCGCTGGTCGACGGTTACGCCTGCCGAAGAAGCCGCGGTCACATGGATTGAAGTGGGCGTTCCAGCCGGCCAGCCTTTCGTCCTGGAGACGGGGCCGATGGGCAACGCCTTTGCGGCGCTGAGCAAATGCACCGACGAACTGCTCGACCATTGGGGCGTTGACGTCGCGCGGCATGCAAGGATGACGCGTCCGGTCACCCCGAAGAGCGATCCTCGCCAATGGATCCGGTCGGATGAATACCCCAAGGAGATGCTATGGCAGGGGCAGCGCGCGCTGGTGCAGTTTCGGCTCGATGTCGATGCGGCCGGGAAGCCCACCGCCTGCCATATCCAGCAAACAACGCGGGCCAGAGAATTCGACGATGCCGTTTGCAAATCGATCATGCGCCGTGCCGAATTCCTTCCCGCGCTCGACGTCGAAGGCAAGCCGATGGCATCCTATTGGCTCAACAGCGTCAATTTCCACGTGGGATTGTAAAGGGGCTCCCTCATGTCGCTGATCCGGCTCGAACGCCAGGATGCCGTCGCAACGGTCACCCTGAACCGCCCTGAGGCGATGAATGCGCTCTCGCGGGCGCTGCGCGCCGAGCTTGCGGCGGTGATGCGGCGGCTTGCCGCCGACGACAGCGTGCGCGCGATCGTGTTGACGGGGGCGGGCGAGCGCGCCTTCACCGCCGGGCTCGACCTCAAGGAACTGGGAGCCGACACCAGCAATCTGGGCGCCGCCAATGCCACCGACGCCGACGATAATCCGGTCAAGGCGATCGAGCTCTGCCCGCAGCCGGTGATCGGCGCGATCAACGGCGTTGCGATCACCGGCGGGTTCGAGCTTGCGCTCGCCTGCGACATATTGATCGCATCGACGGCAGCGCGCTTCGCCGATACCCACGCACGCGTCGGGGTCATGCCCGGCTGGGGCCTGTCGCAGAAATTGTCGCGGCTGATCGGTATCGGCCGCGCCAAGGAATTGTCGCTGACGGGAAATTTCCTGGGCGCCGAGGCGGCGCGCGACTGGGGCCTCGTCAATCGCGTCGTTGATCCCGCAGAACTGGTGCCCGCGGCGCAGGCGCTCGCGCGCGATATCGCCAGCGCCGATCCGGCGATGGTGCGAAGCTACAAGCGGCTGATCGACGACGGCTATGCGCTGCCCTTCGGTGACGCGATGGCGCTCGAACATGCGCGCTCGTCGGCGGCGAACCGCGCCGTTCGCGCCGAGGAGGTCGAGGCGCGGCGGATTGCGGTGATGCAGCGGGGGCGCGCGAACATCTGACGCGCGGCCGCGCCCACCTGTCACGATTACGGGCTTGCGGAGCCCGAAAATACTTAGCAAGGGGAAGTAATGTCCGATCTGTCGACCTTGCTGCCTCCCTTCATGATGCGCGTTGCCGGTGCCGGCGACCTGTCGAACCTGACCCGCCTTTCGGGCGGCGCCAATATGGAAAGTTGGGCGTTCGACTGGGGCGGCGGTGCCTATGTGCTGCGCCGTGCGCCCTCGGCCGAATATATGGAAGGGCGGCCTTACGGTCACCCGGTCGAGGCCGCGCTGGTCCGGGCAGCGCACACTGGCGGGGTCAAGGCGCCCGAGGTGATCGGGGTGCTGTCCGATGCCGACGGCATGGGGACGGGCTATGTCATGCGGCGCGTCATCGCCGAAGTCAGCCCGGCGAAGATATTGGCCGCGCCGCCGCCGTCGCTCGTCGCCGACCTGGGGCGCGAACTGGCGTTGATCCACGCGCTGCCCCGCGCCGTGATCCCGGCCGAAATTCCGGTGATGGATACCGCCGCAGCGCTCGCGGAGCTCAAGGCGCGCTTCCTTGCCTATGGCGGCGACCGGCCGGCGATCGCGCTCGCGGTCAAATGGTGCGAGGATCATCTGCCCGAACCCGCCGACCCGGTGCTCGTCCATGGCGACTATCGCATGGGCAATGTCATGGTCGACGCGGATGGGCTTGCCGCTGTGCTCGACTGGGAGCTCGCGCATCTCGGCGACGCGCATGAGGATCTGGCCTTCGGCTGCATGACCGTGTGGCGTTTCGGCATGCTCGACAAGCCGGCGTTCGGGGTCGGCAGCCTCGACGATTATTTTGCCGCCTATGAGGCAGCGGGCGGGCGCCCGGTCGACCGCGACCGGTTCAAATATTGGCTTGTCTATCGCACCCTGTGGTGGGCGCTCGGCTGTCTGCAGATGGGGCAGGCGTGGCGGAGCGGCGCCGATACGACGGTCGAACGCGTCGTTGTTGGCCGGCGCACTGCCGAACAGGAACTCGACATCATCCGGCTGCTCGAAGATGGGGCGCCCGCGGCCGAGCGCGCGGTGCCGCTGCCGCCTTCGCCCGCCGCCGCGGCGGCGCCGGTCGGCGAACCGACGACGCAGGAAATGGTGCAAGCGGTGCGCGATTGGCTGGGAGAGGCGATCAAGCCGAAGGCCGAGGGGCACGGCAAATTTCAGGTCGCGGTCGCGATGAACGCGCTCGGAATCGTGATGCGCGATCTTGGCGCGGGCATCCGTGCCGAGGACAAGGCGCTGGCCGGGGACATACTGGCCAGGCGGGTGACGCTTGCCGAACCCGGCCTGCTCGCGCGCCTGCGCCGCGCCGCGCTCGACAAATGCGCGGTCGACAGTCCCAAATATGCGGCGCTCGCCGCGGCGCGGGCGGCCTGGAACGGATAGAGACAAGGGGAGAGAAACGATGGATTTTGCGGTTCCGGCCGATTTGCAGGCCTATCTGGACGAACTCGACGCCTTCATCGCGGCGGAGATCAAGCCGCTCGAGGATGCGGACGACAACATCCGCTTCTTCGACCATCGCCGCGAACATGCGCGCACCGACTGGGACAATCAGGGATTGCCGCGCCACGAGTGGGAACAGCTGCTGAAGCAGGCGACCCGCAAAGCCGATGCTGCTGGCCACTGGCGCTTTTCGGCGCCGAAGAAATATGGCGGCAAGGACGGATCGAACCTGTGGATGGCGGTGATTCGCGAGCATTTTGCCGCCAAGGGCCTTGGCCTCCACAATGATCTGCAGAACGAACACAGCATCGTCGGCAATTTCCCCTTTGTCGAGATGTTCGAACAATTCGGCACCAGCGACGAGCAGAAGCAGGAGTTCATCCTCGGCGGTTTCGAAGGCAAGCGCCGCACCGCCTTCGGGCTGACCGAGCCCGATCACGGCAGCGACGCGACGCACATGGAAACGCGCGCGGTGCGCGAAACCCGCGACGGGATCGAAGGCTGGCTGATCAACGGCGAGAAGATGTGGACGACGGGGATGCATGTCGCGACCCACTGCGCGACCTTCTGCCGCACCAGCGGCAACGACGGCGATGCCAAGGGGATCACCTGCCTGCTCGTCCCCAACCCTTCGCCGGGCCTCGTCATCGAGGAATATCTGTGGACCTTCAACATGCCCACCGACCACCCGCGTGTCAGCTTCACCGATGTGTGGGTGCCCGACAGCGCGCGGCTCGGCCCAGTCGACGGCGGCCTGTCGATCGCGCAGAGCTTCGTCCACCAGAACCGCATCCGTCAGGCGGCCTCGTCGCTCGGCGCGGCGGTTTACTGCATCGAGGAAAGCGTGCGCTATGCGCGCGAGCGCAAGCCTTTCGGCGAGGCGCTGGCGAAGAATCAGGCGATTCAGTTCCCGCTCGTCGAACTCGCGACGCAGGCCGAAATGCTGCGCCTCCTCATCCGCAAGACGGCATGGGAAATGGACAATATGCCGCACAAGGAGGTCGAGCGCACCCTCTCCGACAAGGTGAGCATGTGCAATTACTGGGCGAACCGCCTCGTCTGTCAGGCAGCCGACCGCGCGATGCAGGTGCATGGCGGCATCGGTTATTCGCGCCACAAGCCGTTCGAGCATATCTATCGCCACCACCGCCGCTACCGGATCACCGAAGGGGCCGAGGAGATTCAGATGCGCAAGGTTGCGGCCTATCTGTTCGGCTATCTAGGCCCGCGCAGGGAGACGCTGGGGAAGATTTGAGGTTCGCCAAGCCTCGTCATTGCGAGCGAAGCGAAGCAATGACGAGGAATCGGGAGGCTGAGCGGCCTTACCGCTTCCGCACGAACTCCGTTCGCAGCACCAGGCCCCTGATCCCTTCGTAGCGGCAGTCGATCTCGTCGGGATCGGCGGTCAGCCGGATCGACTTGATGACGGTGCCGACCTTCAGCGTCTGGCCCGCGCCCCTCACCGGCAGATCCTTGATGAGGACGACCGAGTCGCCGTCGCTCAGCACATTGCCGACCGCGTCCTTCGCTTGCGGAAGCGCATTGGCCGCCGCCGCCCTCTCGCGGGCTTCGCTTGCGGGCAGCCATTCGCCGCTCGCCTCGTCATAGACATAGTCTTCGTCGTTGCTGCTCATCGGGGCGCTCTATCCATCTATTCCGGTTTGCGAAAGCGCAGCGTGAACTGGTCGGTCTTGCCGCGAATGGCAGGGTCGAAGACATTGGCGGTGCGCGGGTCTTCGGGGCGCTTGTAAAGGTCGCTCTCCGCCTCAAGCACGAAGCCGGCCTTGGTCAGCGCCGCGACGACCGCGGCCTTGTCGATGCGGTGCAGGCTGTCCGACAGCGTCGTGCCGCTGCCGTCCGCCGCGCTGTGATCGACCACGAGCAGCGTGCCGCCGGGCTTGAGCGCGGCGAAGAGCGCGGCGCTGGCCTTGTCGCCCGTCCCTTCGGGGAAGGGCTTCAAATAGAGATCGTGAAAATTCTGCACCGTCACGATCGCGTCGAGCGGCACCGGAAAAGCCGGAGCGGCGAAGGCGCCCCCGACCGGATCGACATTGGCATAGGCGGCCGCGACCGCACTCTGGTCGTCGCCATATTGCTTGCGAAAGGCGATGAACTCGGTGGGCTGAAAAGCGTAGACATGACCCGCGGCGCCGACGGCTCCCGACAGGATGCGCGTCAGATAGCCGCCGCCCATCACATAATCACCGACGCTCTGGCCCGGCTCGATGCCTGCGAAGGCGAGCAATTCGGCGGGCTTGCGGGCGGCGTCGCGGTCGCGGTCGGCGGCCGGGCGTGCCGGATCGGCAAGCGCTGCCGCATAATCGGCGGCGGGCGCGTCGGCGGCGATGGCCGGAACGGCGGCTGCGGCAAGAGCAAGCGCCGCGGCGGTGGCGAGAAGGGTGAAGGGACGGATCATGGCATCGACTCCCGTTGGTTTGTCGCACGGCTATAGCCGTTCGCCGCATGCCGTGCGCGCTTATTTGCACTGTTCCGAATTGATGATAGGTTTCGCACTGAAACCAAATAACGGGAGAGCGAGATGTACGATCTGGTGATTCGCGGCGGCACCGTCGTCGATGGCACGGGCGGTCCGTCGATGGTGGCCGATGTGGCGGTCGAGGGTGACCGCATCGTTGCGGTCGGCACCGACCTGGGCGCGGGGCGCGAGGAAATCGACGCGCGCGGCAAGATCGTCACCCCCGGCTTCGTCGATGTCCACACCCATTATGACGGTCAGGCGACGTGGGACCAGGAAATGGCGCCGTCGAGCTGGCACGGCGTCACCACCGTCGTCATGGGCAATTGCGGTGTCGGCTTCGCGCCCGCCCGGCCCGACCGCCACGACTGGCTGATCGGCCTGATGGAAGGCGTCGAGGATATTCCCGGCACCGCGCTAGCCGAAGGGATGAGCTGGGAGTGGGAAACCTTCCCCGAATATATGGATGCGCTCGAAAAACTGCCGCGCACGATCGACGTCGCCTGTCATGTCCCGCACGGCGCGGTGCGCGCCTATGTGCTGGGCGACCGTGAACAGCCGGGCGCGGTGCCGACGGCCGAGGACATCGCCGAAATGTCGCGCATCGTCGAAGAGGGCGTGCGCGCCGGCGCGCTCGGCTTTTCGACGAGCCGCACCGTCATCCACAAATCGGTCGACGGCGAAGTCGTCCCCGGCACGACCGCGACGGCCGAGGAACTGATCGAGATCGGCCGTGCGATGGGCCGCGTCGGTTACGGCGTGTTCGAAATGGCGAGCGACCTCAACCGCGAATGGAACGAGTTCGACTGGATGGGCAAGCTGAGCCGTGAAACCGGGCTGCCCGTGACCTTTGCGGCGCTCCAGTCGATCGCCAAGGAATTGCCGCTCGACGAACAGATCGAAACGATGCGCGCCGAAAATGCGAAGGGCGCCAATATCGTCGCGCAGATCGCGTTGCGCGGCAACGGCATCATCATGGCGTGGCGCGGCACCGTCCATCCCTTCCGCTTCCGCCCGTCGTGGCGCGCCATCGAAGGCCTGTCGTGGGAGGAGCAAAAGGCGAAGTTGCTCGACCCCGCGTTCAAGGCTCAGCTCCTTTCCGAAGACAATGACTTCAGCGAAGCGCCGCAGGACATCATGGGGCTGTTGATGGTCGTTGCCGGCGGCTGGACGATGCAGTTCGAGATGGACGAGGATTTCGACTATGAACCCGGTGCCGATGCCAGCATCGCGGCGCGCGCCGCGGCTGCGGGCGTCGATCCAGCCGAATATGCCTATGATCTGCTGTGCCGCGACGATGCGGCCGGTTTCGCTTATCTGCCGATCCTCAACTATGCCGACGGCAATCTCGACTTCCTCGAGGCGCTGCAGGACAGCGACGATACGGTGAACAGCCTGTCGGACGGCGGCGCGCATTGCGGTACGATCTGCGACGCCGCATCGCCGACCTTCATGCTTCAGCATTGGGTGCGCGATCGCAAGCGCGGCGGACGCGTCCCGCTGGAACGCGCGATCAAGCGCCAGTGCCGCGACACGGCACTGCTCTATGGGCTCGAAGACCGCGGGCTGGTCGCACCGGGCTATCTCGCCGATCTCAACGTCATCGACATGGAAGCGATCAAGCTCGGCAAGCCGTGGCTCGCCTTCGATCTGCCGGCGGGCGGCAAGCGCCTGCTGCAAAAGGCCGATGGTTATGTCGCGACGGTCAAGTCGGGCGTCGTCACCTTCAAGGGCGGCGAAGCGCAGGGCGCCTATCCGGGCGGCGTGATCCGCGGTCCGCAGCGCGTCGAACTGGCGATGGCGGCGGAATGATGCGGGCGGTTCGGCTTCGCGCTCCCGCTTCGCTCGACAATCTGACGCTCACCGATCTCGCCGATCCCGGGCAACCGGGGCCGAGCGAGATCCGGGTGCGGCTGGCGGCGTCGTCGCTCAACTTCCACGACTATGCGGTGGTGGCGGGCATGATCCCCGCTGCCGACGGGCGTATCCCGATGTCCGACGGCGCCGGTGTGGTCGAGGCGGTGGGCGAGGGGGTGACGCAGTTCGCGGTGGGCGATCCGGTCGTCTCGATCTTTTTTCCCGACTGGATCGACGGCGCGCCGCCGACGAGTGCTTTCACGCGGGTGCCGGGCGACGGCATCGACGGCTATGCCCGCGATGTCGTCGTGACGCCCGACCACTGGTTTACGCGCGTCCCGGCGGGCTATTCGGCAGCGGAGGCCGCTACGCTGACCTGCGCCGGGCTGACCGCCTGGCGCGCGCTGTTCGTCGATGATGCGATCCGGCCGGGTTCAACCGTGCTGGTGCAGGGATCGGGCGGGGTGTCGATCTTTGCGTTGCAATTCGCCAAGGCCGCAGGCGCGCGGGTGATCGCGACCAGCTCGTCCGATGACAAGCTCGCACGGCTCAAGGATCTCGGTGCCGACGAGTTGATCAACTACAAGGCGGTTCCCGCCTGGGGCGCGAAAGCGATGGAACTGACCGGCGGGCGCGGGGTCGATTGCGTCGTCGAGATCGGGGGGGCCGGGACCCTCGACCAGTCGATGATCGCGACGCGCGTCGGCGGCCATGTCGCGCTGATCGGCGTGCTCGCGGGCTTTGCCGGACCGGTGCAGACCGCGCTGCTGATGGCGAAAAATCTGCGCGTTCAGGGTTTGACCGTGGGGAGCCGCCAGCAGCAGCTCGACATGATCGCCGGGATCGAGGCGAATGCGATCCGGCCGGTGATCAGCGATCATTTCCCGCTCGAAGGCCTTGCCGATGCGTTCCGCCATCAGGCCGCGAACAAGCATTTCGGGAAGATCGTCGTCGACATCTGATACGAAAAGGGACCGGCCTGTGGGATTTGCCGAATATGATCGTTACGACGCGCTCGGCCTTGCCGAACTCGTCGCAAAGGGCGCGGTATCGCCGCTCGAGCTGGTCGATAGCGCGATCGAACGGATCGAGGCTCTCAACCCGCGCCTGAATGCGGTGATCTTCACCGATTTTGACGGCGCCCGGGCGCGCGCGAAGGCGCCGCTGCCTGACGGACCGTTCCGGGGCGTTCCCTTTTTGCTCAAGGACATATTGGGCGATCTCGCCGGGTGGCCGACGCGCAACGGATCGCGCATCTCGCCGCCCGTTCCAATGCCCTTTACCGCGACGTTGGTGCAGCGTTTCCTGGCAGGCGGGCTCGTACCGATCGGCAAGACCAATGTGCCCGAATTCGGCGTCGTCGCGACGACCGAGAGCAAGCTGTACGGGCCCGCCTGCAACCCGTGGAACCCGGCGCATTCGACCGGCGGTTCGTCGGGCGGGTCGGGCGCGGCAGTGGCAAGCGGCATGGTGCCCGTCGCGCATGCCAACGACGGCGGCGGATCGATCCGCATCCCGGCCAGCTGCAACGGCCTCGTCGGGCTGAAGCCGACGCGCGGGCGCAACCCCTTGGGGCCGCTGCTCGGCGACGTCATGGGCGGCCTCGCCGCCGAACATATCGTCAGCCGCAGCGTACGTGACACCGCGGCGATGCTCGACGTTACCGCAGGTGCCGAACCCGGCGATCCCTATGCGGCGCCGCCCGCTCCGCCGAGCTGGCGCCGGGCCGCCGAGGCGCCATGCCCGAAACTGCGCATTGCATTCGCCCGCTCGGCCCCGGGTGGTCGGGCGCTCGATCCCCAGGCGGTCGCCGCGGCCGAACATGCCGCAAAATTGTGCGAGAGCCTGGGCCATCATGTCGAGGAAGCATCGCCGCCGGTCGACAATGATGCGATGGTCCCGGCCTTCATGGCGATCTGGTCGAGTGGCGCAGCGATGCAGATCGACGGCATCGCGATGATGACCGGGCAGACGCCCGGTCCCGACAATCTGGAGGGGCTGACCCGCGGCCTGTATGTGATGGGCAAGGCGATCAGCGCGCCGCAACTGTGGGGCGCGATCTTCCAGCTGCAGCAGATGGCCCGCGCGGTCGCGGCGTGGCACGCCGACCATGACATCTGGCTGACCCCGACGCTCGGTGCTCCGCCGCCGCGCAACGGCAGTTTTCCGCTCGACAGCGAAGACGTAGCGGCCGGTTTCGGCGCGATGACCGACTATGTTCCCTTCACCGCGATCCAGAACGCGACGGGGCAGCCCGCGATCAACGTCCCCCTGTGGTGGACGCCCGAGGGACTGCCGATGGGAACGCAGTTCGTCGGGCGTTTTGGCGAAGAGGCGCTGCTGCTCCAACTCGCGGCGCAGCTCGAAGAAGCCCAGCCCTGGTTCGACCGGCGACCGGCGCTCTAGGGTCAGACGAGCGCGCGAACGACCGCTTCGGCGTCGTGGGCGCCATTATAGGCGTGAAACGACAGCCGGACGGTGGTGCCGCGGAAGTCGGCGCTGATCGCATTCGCGGTGAGCGCCGCGGCGACGCGCGGCTGGTCGGTGCCGGTGTCGATGCACAGCGTCCCGCCGATGTCGCCTTTGGGCCAGCGCCACTGCGGCGTCCGGGGTTCAAGCGCGGCGCGGAGGATCGTCTGGAGCGCGCGATTATGCGCGCGGACCCGCTCGACGCCGATCGCGGCGATGGCTTCGATGCCCGCGGCCGACAGGATGAATGGCGCGACGTCGGGGGTGCCGCCCCACCAGCGGCGCGCATCGGGGGCATAGCGGAAGCTTTCGATATCCATCTCGAACGGATTGTCGTGGCTCCACCAGCCGCGCTCCATCGGGTCGAGCGCGGTGCGGTCGTGCGGCGCAGCCCATAGCCACGCCGCGCCCGGTCCGCCGCACAGCCATTTGACGCTGGTGCCGATCACCGCATCGACGCCCCATAGGCCGGGCGTGACGGGAACAACGCCGACCGATTGCGCGCAATCTGCAATGCAGCGCGCGCCTGCGGCGCGCGCTGCCGCGGCGACGGCCGCGATGTCGGTCAGCGCGCCGCTGTTCGAGCTGACGTGCATGGCAACAACCAGCGCCACATCGTTGTCCAGCGCCGATGCCCACTGCGCGGGATCGCGCACATCGGCGGCGGCAGGCAGATAGCGCGTCGTCCACCCCGCGGCGGCCAGCCCGCTTGCGACATAGCCGATCGTCGGAAAGGCGCTCGGCGCAAGCAGGATGGTGCGCCGCGTCGTCGCGGTGCCCAGCGCCGAGAGGTAGCGCGACAGCGCCGCGCTGACATTGGTGGCGGGGCACAGATCGCGCGCTTCGACGCCGATCAGCTCCGCCAGCGCGGCGCGCCAGGCGTCGATCGCCTCCAGCCAGTGCGGCCAGGCCTCGCCCGTCTCGCGCCACGGGGTCAGCATCCGGTCGCGCAGCAGCGCCTCGGCGCTGCGCGGTTGGCATCCGACGCTGTGGCTTTTTAGATAGACCGCGCCGGGCGGCAGGAAAAAGCGCCCGGCCACCGCGGCCGGCAGCAGTGCGCCGCTCACAGGCCGCTGCCGTGTCCGGCCGACGCATTGCCGCTGATGCTGTCGCGCTTGACGCCATATTCGGCGCCCCAGCGGTCGGTCATTGCAGCGCGAATGTCCCACAGTTCGGGGAAGAAGCGATGCCGTGCGCCTGCATTGAGCAGCTCGACCGGGCGCCCTTTGAGCGACTTCGATCCCATGCCGATCGACCGGTGGATGAGATAGATGTGATGGGCGCGAAATATTTGGAACAGCTCGTCGAATTCGATCAGCGCCTCGGCCACCATATAGGCCTCGTCGTGCCGGTAGCCGGTGTCATAGACGTCGGCGACGCTGCGCCCGGCGGGATCGAGATAGGCCGATTTATAGCGCGCCCACAGCGGCTGCGGCAGGGTGAGCAGCAGCTGGAAGCCGGGGCTTTCCTGCCCCGACCCGTTTCCGAGCTGAAGCCGGATCGCCTGATAGTCGAACGGACTCATCGTCTCCAGCAGCGCCAGCTGATCGGTCATCAGCCGCATGATCCGGTTGACGCGGTCGAAGAGCGACAAGACGCGCATCGTCTCGCCCGCCGCCATATGCCCGTCGATTTCGGCGAGGGTGAACGCCATCAGCTTCATCCACAATTCCTCGACCTGATGGACGATCTGGAACTGCAATTCGTCGGGGGTGCAAAGCTCTGCGAGCGGCTTCTGGCAATCGAGCAGACGGTCGACCGCCAGATAGACGCCATAATCCTTCATGACCGGCGCTTCGATGCGCTGGTGAATATCCTGTTTGTCGAGGTGCATGGGAAATCCTTGCGATTGATGGAACCGAAAGGGCGCGCCGCTTGGGAGCGCCGACGGATCAATCGCGCGGAGCCACTCCCGCGGGCGGACGCCGCGGCGATCCCGCCTGGCCGAGCCAGAGGAGGGCGACCGCGGGGGTCATTGCGCGGCGAGATCCGCGGGCAAGGTGGGTTCGCCCAAAAGGCCCAGGAAGCGGCGCCACATCATGTCGCGGGACGGCCCGCCGCGTTCGACATAGCCGCGTACCATCGCTTCGCCGAGCCCGTAGTTGATGACGTAACTGCGATATTTTTCGGTGAAATCGGTCATCTGCTCGGCGCGCGGTCGCGACACGAGCCCATATTTCTGTGTCAGCGCCACCGCCGTCGGCCGGTCGATCGCGCCGTCGAGATATTGCTTCGCAATCGTCAGCCGGGCGCCCGACAGCGCTTTCATCGCATCGAGAAGCTGCCAGTAGCGCTCGTCGGCAGGCGGTTCGACGCCCGCCAGCGGCATGATCGTACCGCGCTCGACGGCGATGCGTTCGTCCCCCGGAAAGGCCAGGTCGATGCCGTAATTGGCACTCCCTTCGGCAAGGAAGCTTTGCGGGCTGTAGAGCGGATAGACGCTATATTCGACCCAGTTGCGGTCGCGGACCAGCTTCGCTTCGATTTGCAGATTGAACAGATGGTGGCCCGGATAGCCTTCGTGGCAGCCGAGATCGAGCGCGCGCGACAGGCGGATCGGCAGGTCGGTGTTGACCTGGATAATGCTGCGATAGCCGCCCATGTAGAAATTATAGCCGCTCCAGCTCTTTCCGGTGACGAACTGCAGGTCGAAATTCTCGCCCTCGGGCATCGCCACCTGCGCGGCGGTCCGCGCGCGGCATTGGGCGATCGCCGCGTCGAAGGTCGGCTTCAGCCGGGCGGCGGGAATGGTGAAGCGGTCGAAATAGGCTTCGACGCGATCAGCCAATTCGCCGTCGCCGGGGACGAGCTGTGCGATCGTGGCCAGCGCGGCGTCATAGGCGGTCAGCGGTTCGAGCTTCGGGCGCACGCCGAAAAGCCGCTCGGCCTCGTCGGCAAAGGCCAGGCGCTTGCCCTGCAACATTTCGCTGCGCGTTTCGGCAGCGAGCAGCATCGCCTTCAGCGCGCGCAAGCGCCGTTGGTCGGCGGCTGCGATCAGGTGCGGCGCGACGTCGTCGAGCGATGCCGAGAGCTGGCGCGCGGCTTCGCCCAGCATCGCAAGGCTGCGCGGATCGGTCACGGCCGCCGCCATCAGCGCCTTCGGTCCGTAATAGGCGTCGATGTCGCTCTTGTTATGTGTGCCCAGTTCGAGAACCAGCCCGACATAATCATGCGCGACGCTGTCGAGCGTATGGCGTGCGACCGCGGCCACGGCGGGATCGAGCGCGGCGTCTGCTCCGGCGGGCGCCGGGATCGGCGGCGGCAGCACCGTCTGCGGCAGGATGGTGACGGCCATTGCCGGCTCCGCGGGCCCCTGCTTGCCCGGCGCGTCCTTTGCAGCGCGTTCGGCCGCCTTGCGCTGCGCCACGACCCGCCGCATTTCGGGGTCGAGCGCATAGCATCCCGAAAGGGCCGTGCCCGCAAGGACCGCAAGGGCCAGAAGAGCGCCGCGGCGGGGCATCAGCCAGCCGTCGCAGGTCGCACTTCGGAGGTGTCGCTGACATCGCCGTCGCGGGCGATTTCCGCGTCCGAACTCGTCTCGATCCCGGAATGGTCGGGATGGAGCGGGGCGAAGCGCAGCACGGCAAAACCGGTCAGCGCGGCGACGAGCGATCCCATCAGGATACCGATCTTGGCCTCCTCGATCAGCAGGGCGTTGCCCGGGAAGGCAAGGCCGCCGATGAACAGGCTCATCGTGAAGCCGATCCCGCACAGCACCGACACGCCATAGATCTGCAGCCAGGTCGCACCGCGCAGCTTGCCCGCGATCCCCAGCTTCACGGCCAGCCAGACGCTGCCGAAAATGCCGACCTGCTTGCCGAAGAACAGCCCGGCCGCGATGCCGAGCGGCAGCGGGGCGAAAATCTGATCGACCCCCAGCCCGCGCACGTCGACACCGGCATTGGCGAAGCCGAACAGCGGAACGATCGCAAAGGCGACCCACGGGTGCAGGCCATGTTCGAGACGGTGGAGCGGCGAGGTTTCGCTGTCCGGCGCACCCGGCGTGCGTTCGAAGGGGATCGCCATCGCCGCGAGGACGCCGGCGATCGTCGCATGGACGCCCGAGAGCAGCATAGCGTACCAGAGCAGCGCGAAGAGCAGCAGATAGACCGCGAGATGTTTCACCCCGGCGCGGTTGACCGCGAACATCACGCCGAGCAGCAGCGCCGCAGCGCCGAGCGCCAGCATGTTGATTTCGGCCGTATAGAAAAGCGCGATGATCGCGACCGCACCCATGTCATCGACGATCGCGACGGTCACCAGAAACAGCTTGAGCGACGTCGGCGCGCGCTTGCCGAGCAGCGCGAGCACGCCGATCGCAAAGGCAATGTCGGTCGCAGCGGGGATCGCCCAGCCTTGCGCAAGGCCCGCCGTGCCCCCCGCAAGCAGTATGTAGATGACCGCAGGAACCGCCATGCCCGCTGCAGCGGCGATCATCGGCAGGCGCCGCCGATCCCAGCTCGCAAGGCGTCCGTCAACGAACTCGCGCTTGATCTCGAGCCCGACGAGCAGGAAGAAAATCGCCATAAGACCATCGTTCACCCACAGGTGAACGGTCATCGGACCCAGCTTGTCGGTCAGCGTCGGCCCCGTCACCGCATGGATTGCGTGATGGTAATCGGCGCCCAGTGCTGAATTGGCGATAATCATCGCCAAAGCGGCCGCGAAAATCAGCAACATCCCGCCGGCGCTCTCGCTTTCAAGAAAATCGCGGAGAGCCGAGCGTGGCGACGAACTGCGGGTCACGAAATTACACCTCTTTTTGTCTGGGGGCCATTTGGTGACGTCGTAGCGCGCTCGAACGGCTGCGTCACGCTTTACCAACCGATTGTGCCGATTAGGCATTGCCATATGTAACGCCAGGACGTCACGAACAGGGGCAGGGCAGACGGGTGGAAGGGGCGACCGCATGGCTCGGCTGTCTGGTACAGGGCGCCGGCCATGAACTGATGCTGTTTGCATCGATGGGCGTCCTTTTGTGCGGGCTCGACGATCTTCAGTGCGATGCCCTCGGGTTTGCCGCTGGTCGGAAGTCGCGCGACCGGAGCGGCGCGCGCCAATCCATTTCAGGCACCGTCGCCTCACGCTTGAATTGCTATCTTCACCGCCGCTCGGCGCGCGGCGGCATTGCCCATTTCATGCCTTGGAACAGGGCGTCCGGCGAACCGCATCTGCCTCCAGCACAGGCCGCATAAGGGATTCGCCCTTTGCACGCTTCTCCCGCTAGTCAGGTGGTTCCACCTGCGCTGAAAAGCCTCTAGGGTCGCCGGAATCGGTGCTGGTTTTGCGCCGCTGACGTGCATACGGGGCCCATGGATCTTTACCTTCCTGTCGCCAATCTGTCGGTCAACGCGCTGGTCATCGTGCTGTTGGGCGGCGGGGTCGGCTTTCTGTCGGGCATGTTCGGCGTCGGCGGCGGCTTTCTGACGACGCCGCTGCTTATCTTTTATGGTATCCCGCCCACGGTCGCCGCGGCTTCGGCCGCGACGCAGGTGACGGGGGCCAGCGTCTCGGGCGCGCTCGCCCATTTCGAGCGCGGCGGGGTCGATTTGCGGATGGGCGCGGTGCTGATTGCCGGGGGGCTGCTCGGATCGCTGATCGGCGCCGGATTGTTCGAACTGCTCACCGCTTGGGGGCAGATCGATACGACGATCAACATCCTTTACGTCGTGCTGCTGGGATCGGTCGGCGGGTTGATGGCGCGCGAAGCGTGGGGCGCGCTGCGCGCGCTGCAGGCCGGGCTTCCGGCGCCGGCGCGCAAGCGGCGCCACCATCCGATGGTCGCGAACCTGCCGATGCGCTGGCGCTTCTATCGCTCGGGGCTCTATATTTCGCCGCTCGCTCCGCTGATTCTGGGCGCTCTCGTCGGCATATTGACGATGCTGCTCGGCGTCGGCGGCGGTTTCATCATGGTCCCGGCGATGATCTTCCTGCTCGGCATGGGTGCGCAGGTGGTCGTCGGCACCTCGCTGTTCCAGATCCTGTTCGTCACCATCGCGACGACGATGGTCCATGCGATGACGACGGGCGCGGTCGATATCGTCCTTGCCGGCCTGCTGCTGCTCGGCAGCGTGACGGGCGCCCAGATCGGCGCGCGTTTCGCGCAAAAGGTCCGCCCTGAATATCTGCGCATGGCGCTGGCGATCATCGTGCTGCTCGTCGCGCTGCGCATGGCGGTCGGCCTCTTCATCCGTCCCGACGAAATCTACACCGTCCAGTGACGCGGATCGGCGCCTCGGTCGCAGCGCTGTTGCTGCTGCTGCTGCCCGCCGCAGCGCAGGCGGTCGATCCGCGCCTGGTGCCCGACGTGTCGAGCCGCTCGATCGAAATCCAGTACAGCTTCACCGGCGAGGAATTGCTGCTGTTCGGCGCGATCCTCTATCCTGGTCAGCGCCTGCCCGACGATCGCGCTGATATCGTCGTCGTTCTGAAGGGCCCGGTGCGGCCGGTGGTGCTGCGCGAAAAGCAGCGCATTGCGGGCATGTGGGTCAACGCCAGCAGCATCCGGCTGCGCACCTCGCCCGGCTTTTACGCGATCGGGTCGTCGCGCCCGGTCGACAATCTGGTCGACGAACGCACCGCGGCGATCTTCGAGCTTGGCCTTAAAAATCTGTCGATGTCGCCGACCGGCTTTTCGGAGGCGAAGAAGCTCGAGCGGTTCGAGGCGGGGCTGGTCGATCTCTATCGCCGCATGGGGCTGTTCTACGAAAACCCTTCGGCGGTCGAGATTACCGAAGGCGTATTGTATCGAGCGCGAATCCCCGTGCCGGCGCGCGTTCCCGTGGGTACCTACCGCGCCGAAACCTATCTGATCAGCAAGGGACGCGTGCTGGCGGTCGCCTCGCGCGACGTCCAGATCCGCAAGGCGGGCTTCGAACGCTTCGTCGCGCTCGCGGCGCAGCGGCACGGGTTCCTCTACGGCCTTGCCGCGGTCGCGCTGTCGCTGCTGCTCGGCTATGCCGCATCGGCGCTTTTCCGCCGCCGCTGATCTATCATAAGCGCTTTGTTTACCCTCGCCTGCGATAGTCGCCGCGGGACAAACATATGGCGGGGCTGAATATGGATATGCATGGGGGCGGTTTTGGTGCCGGCGACGCGACGGCTGCGCAGCATGTCAGGCTGGCGGGCGGCGGCACGGCGGCGCCGATTGCGCCGGTGCAGGCGCACCACCGCGACGACCTGTTGATCGGCGAAGTGATCGACATTGCCGGCTCGGCCTCGCGCATCCTGCTCGATGCTTCGGCGTTGCAGGCCTTGTCGACATCGAACGACCCGTCGGTCGCGATGGCGGGCCAGGTGGGCGCGCAGGTCAAGGTGCGCGTCGGCAATGTCTGGCTGCTCGCCAGCGTGCGCGACCAGCAGCTTTACGAGCGCGGCGAGGGGCTGATCGTCGCGGCGATCGATTTCCTCGGCGAAGGCGAAGAAGAAAAGCTGACCGGCCGCATCCACAATTTCCGCCGCGGCGTGACGCGCTATCCGATTCCGGGCAGCCAAGTCTATGCCGCGACCAGCGCCGACCTCAAGCAGATCTACGCCGCCGACGAGCGGGCGCATGTCGAAATCGGGACCGTCTATCCGACGCGCGACATTCGCGGTTCGCTGTATGTCGACGCGATGCTCGGCAAGCATTTCGCGCTGCTCGGATCGACGGGTACGGGTAAGTCGACGAGCGCCGCGCTGATCCTGCACAAAATCTGCGAACTGGCGCCGCAAGGCCATATCGTGATGATCGACCCGCACGGCGAATATTCGGCGGCTTTCAAGGGCACCGGCGCGCTGTTCGACGTCGACAATCTCGCGATGCCCTATTGGCTGATGAATTTCGAGGAACATTGCGAGGTTTTCGTCACCAGCGAAGGGCGCGACCGCCAGGGCGATTGCGACGTTCTCGCCAAATGTCTGCTCCAGGCGCGGCTGAAGAACCGGCTGGCCGAGGGGATGACCAAGATCACGGTCGATTCGCCGATACCCTATCTGCTGTCGGATCTGCTCAACATTCTGCAGAACGAGATGGGCAAGCTCGACAAGGCCACCTCGTCGGCGCCCTTCATGCGCATCAAGGGCAAGATCGAGGAAATGCGCGCCGACCCGCGCTATAATTTCATGTTCTCCGGCATGCTCGTCGCCGACACGATGGCAAACTTCCTCGGCAAGATCTTCCGCCTGCCGTCGGACGGCAGACCGATCTCGATCATCGACGTGTCGGGGGTGCCGTCGGACATCACGGGCGTCGTCGTCGCGGTGCTGTCGCGCCTGACCTTCGACTATGCGATCTGGTCGCGCGGCGAGCCGCAGCGTCCGATCCTGCTCGTCTGCGAAGAAGCCCACCGCTACATCCCGTCGAAGGATAGCGGGCAGGGGCAGGCGGTACGCAAGATCCTCGAACGTATCGCCAAGGAAGGCCGTAAATATGGCGTGTCGCTGGGCCTCATCACGCAGCGCCCGTCCGACCTTGCCGAAGGCGTGCTGTCGCAGTGCGGCACGATCATCTCGATGCGCCTCAACAACGAACGCGACCAGCATTTCGTCAAGGCGGCGATGCCAGAAGGCGCGCGCGGTTTCATCGATTCGATTCCGGCGCTGCGCAACCGCGAATGCATCATCTGCGGCGAGGGCGTGTCGATCCCGATTCGCGTCCACCTCGACACGCTCGAGGAAGACAAGCGCCCCGCGTCGAGCGATCCGCTCTTCTCGCAGCTCTGGCGCGAAACCGGCGGCGAGCCCGAAATATTGGAGCGCGTCGTCAAGCGCTGGCGCAGCCAGGGCAGGTAAGGCTTCCGTTGTCCCGGCTTTCGCCGGGACGGCGATCTAGTCAGCTTGCGCCGGCTCCCACAATTCGATCGGATTGCCTTCGGGGTCGTGGACGCGCGCGAAGCGGCCGACCGACGGATCGTCCCATTCCTTTTTGGTAATCACCTCCTCGCCGGCGGCGCGGAACGGCGCGAGCACCGCGTCGAGATCGTCGACGCGCAGGTTGATCATGAACTGGCGGTCGGCCGGGAAATAGTCGGTGTCGGCCTTGAAAGGCGAAAAGACCAGCGGTCCGCCAGTCACCGTCCACACCCATTGATTGACCGGCGCGCTGTCATCGGCGCTGCATCCGCCGCCGACGCCGAGGCGGTCGCGATACCAGTCGCTGAGCGCGGCGGGATCGCGCGCGCGGAAGAACAGGCCGCCGATGCCTTTGACATGCCCCATGGAAACGCCTCCTTCGCCTTGTGAGCAGAAGAAGCTAGCGCGTCGCGCCTAGCGAATCCACTCGCCGCTCTTCTGATATTCCTCGCGGATCTGACCCGACTGGTTGAGCCGCGGGTCGCTGTAGGCCGGCGGCGTGGGCGCCGCGGGCGCCGAAGGGGACGGGGCCGCGGTCTGCGCGGGCGAGCTCAGCGTGCCGGGCAGCGGTGCGGGGCCGCCCACGGGCAGGGGGTCGACCGCAGCGGCGGGCAACAGGGGAGCGCCCGGGATCGGCCCTTTCTTCAGCATCGCAAGCTGCTGCGCGACGGGAAGATAGGGGCCGGGCACCGGCTCGCGGCCCAGATAAGGCGCGCGGAACGCGTCGGGCATGCCCCAGCGGCCGCGCCAGCGGTGGAAGATATGGGCGCCGACGATGTTGGTCATCACCAGGCTCTTGCCCCAGCGCGGCCAGATCGCAGTGGTGTGGTAATGGGTGGCAAGCCCGACGCCGGGAAACACGGCGCCGTTCAGGGCCGCCGATGCGATGCGGCTCGCACGCAGCCAGTTGTCGCGGCTCGGCGCGCGCGCCATCGCGCCGTCGCACGAGAAGGTGAACTGGCACACGCCGGCGCGTTCGGAACCCTGAAAGACGACGCCGCACACCGTGTTGGGAAAGCTCGGGTGGCGCACGCGATTGAGCACTGTCTGCGCCACGCCGCGCATCCCGTCGTCGCTTTCGGAGGCGGCCTCGTAATAGAGGGCGGAGGTCAGGCAATAATGCGCGCGTTCGCGGTCGAGCGCGGTGACGCCGCGAAAAACATAGGATTTGGCCGCCGGGCCGACGAAGGCTTCGTCGCGAAGCTGCGCCGGATCGGCGGGCGGCAGCGCGGTCGCATCCGCATAGCCGACGCTGCTGGGATCGGGCAGCGTCGGGTCGATCTTCAGCGCGTCGGCATAGCTGTCCGAATTCATCACCGCCCAGCGCGTCGGGTCATAGGGTTTGAAAGTCAGCGGCACCGACACGCTGTAGGGACCGAAGCCGCGCGGACGGAACTGGCCGCTCGACAGCGCGAGCGCTACGCTGGCGACAAGCACGGCGGCAAGCAGGCCGATCCAGAAATTGCGCCCCGGGCCCGCAGCGGGCGCGGCCGCGCCCGCGCGCGGCGCACCGTGCCAGGCGGCGCGGGCGTCGGCATAGCCGGGAGCGTCGAGGTTGAGTTCGGGTTTCATGCGCGCGTCAAAATCCGGTGCCCCGCCCGATCGGCCGATTCGCCCGGGCGTGCTACGATCCCTGCTTATGCCGCGAGGTGCGAATAAAAGATTGCACCGCGTGTGCGCTGTCCCGCAGCGGGACAGGAGGCAAAGCGGCGGCGGTCAGGGGTGGATATCCGCCTGATACCAGCCGTGCCGCTCCGTCACCGTCATCGGCAGGCCGAACAGGCGCGTCAGGCCGTCGCCGGTCAGCAGATCGGCCTTCGCACCATCGCGGTCGAGGCGGCCGCCGCGCAGCATCACGATGCGGTCGATTTCGGGCAATATTTCCTCGATATGATGGGTGATCAGGAGCAGCGCGACCCCGCTGCGCGCGACGCCGCGCAGCATGTCGAGGAAATGATGCCGCGCCGCGGGGTCGAGCCCGGCGCACGGTTCGTCGAGCAGCAGCGCGCGCGGGCGGTGCGCAAGCGCGCGGGCGATGAGGACGCGGCGGGCCTCCCCCGTCGACAGGCTTGCCATGCTGCGCCCGATCAGATGCTGTGCGCCGACATCGCCGAGCGCCGCCACCGACACATCGACCATCGCCTGCGTATAGCTTTGATGCGCCCACAGCCCGCGCGAGGCGAAAAAGCCCGAGACGACGCAGTCGAGCACCTCCAGCGGCGGCTCGGCGTCGAAGTCGAGCTGCATCGTCGACGACACGATGCCGAGCAGCTTGCGCAGGTCGAAGACGTTCCAGCTGTCCTGCCCGAAGATGCGGACGTCGGCACCCCAGGCGGGATAGAGCTGGCGCGCGATCAGCTTGACCAAGGTCGATTTGCCCGACCCGTTTGCGCCGAGGATCGCGGCGCTCTCGCCCGCCGGAATGGTCAGCGCAGGCAAATCGAGAATGCACGCCTCGTCGGCCATGACGCGGACATTCGATAGCGCGAGCAGGGGGGAATCGTCGACCATGCCGGCGCGTTGAGCATGACCGCGCGCGCGAGGGAAGGGGAAAGGCGAAGGCAGCTGGGACGGGGAGGACAAGCGATCCTGGAAACGCGGCCCCGCACTCTCGATTTGTATTTGACTATGTCCGAGGCAGGATCGCGTTCCAGATATATTAGATCTCTCTATCGCGCCGCCATGTATAGACAGGTCAGCGCTTGGATTCCGCTCATCGTCCACCACGAATCCGAGCATGTCTTGGCTAGTTTTGCCGCGATCGGCTTATAGGAAGGCTGATTGGCCTGGCCGACCGAAATGTCCGGGCGCTGTTGCGACGTGATCTCCGTGGCCTTCTGTTTCGGTTTGACGGTCCCTGCAGAGACGGGTGCCGAAGTCAGTGCAACGGCACCAAAGATCGCGATTGCGATTGCCTGATTACGCATTCTGTTGCTCCTTGCAATTTGTTGGTCTGCTATCGGCGATCCGCAATTTGCCAGCGTTTTGCCGACCAGCCTGAAAAGCTTAACATTCCAGCAGGGCAAGGACGACGTCGGCGCGATACCGGTACACCGGGGACGCGGAGGAAGGTTCGTGCGTCCGCAACCGACCGAAAGCCGCCCACCCCAATCTCCGCTTGCCGACTCCCCGCAACGCGCCTATATGCACGCTCACTCCTAGACATGGGTAGCCAGATAGGACGTCGGGGCCGCGGGCCGCGGCGGCCGTAAACGCATGGCTTTTCCGGTCGCGATATTTGGGAATGAAGCTTGGTCGATTTCGACGTCCTCAATGCGATCATCGCGCCCGAAGCCGAGGCGTTGGGCCTTGCGCTCGTGCGCGTCGCCTTTTTCGGCGGCGAGGAAGACCCGACGCTGCAGGTAATGGCCGAACGGCCCGATACGCGCCAGCTGACGATCGAAGATTGCGCCGATCTGTCGCGCCGCATTTCCGACCGGCTCGACGCGCTGGAGGAAGCAGGCGAGGATCCGATCGAGGGCGCCTACCGCCTCGAAGTGTCGTCGCCCGGGATCGACCGCCCGCTGACGCGTCCCGCCGACTTCGCCGACTGGGCGGGGCATGAGGCGAAAGTCGCGCTGAAGGAAAAGCGCGACGGTCGCTTGCGCTTCAACGGCGAACTCGCTGGCATCGACGCCGGCATCGTCACGATTTTCGACAAGGAAGGGGTCGAGCACAAGTTGCCGTTCGATGCGATCGACACGGCCAAGCTCGTCCTTACCGACAAATTGATTGCCGCAACCGTCCCGCTCTCGATCGAGGGTGCCGACGACATGGAAGAAGAAGGACAGGACTGATGGCCACTGCCATTTCCGCCAACAAGGCCGAACTGCTCGCGATCGCCAACAGCGTCGCCAGCGAGAAGATGATCGACAAGGGCATCGTCATCGAGGCCATCGAGGAAGCGATTCAGCGTGCGGCGCGCGCCCGCTACGGCGCCGAGAACGACATCCGCGCCAAGCTCGACGCGCAGACCGGCGACCTGCGCCTGTGGCGCGTTGTCGAGGTGGTCGAACAGGTCGATGATTATTTCAAGCAGGTCGACCTTGCCGCCGGCCAGAAGCTGCAGAAGGATGCGAAGGTCGGCGACTTCATCGTCGATCCGCTGCCCGCGGTCGACCTCGGCCGCATCGACGCCCAGTCGGCGAAGCAGGTGATCTTCCAGAAGGTCCGCGAAGCCGACCGCGAGCGCCAGTTCGAGGAATATAAGGACCGCGCGGGCGAGATCATCACCGGCGTCGTCAAGTCGGTCGAATTCGGCCACATCGTCGTCAACCTGGGCCGCGCCGAAGGCGTGATCCGCCGCGACCAGCAGATCCCGCGCGAACTGATGCGCGTCGGCGACCGCGTCCGCGCGCTGATCCTGTCGGTGCGCCGTGAAAATCGCGGACCGCAGATTTTCCTCAGCCGCGCGCACCCCGACTTCATGAAGAAGCTGTTCGCGCAGGAAGTCCCCGAAATCTACGACGGCATCATCGAGATCAAGGCCGCGGCGCGCGATCCGGGCAGCCGCGCCAAGATCGGCGTCATCAGCTATGACGGCTCGATCGACCCCGTCGGCGCCTGCGTCGGCATGAAGGGCAGCCGTGTTCAGGCGGTCGTCCAGGAAATGCAGGGCGAAAAGATCGACATCATTCCCTGGTCGGAAGACACCGCAACCTTCGTCGTCAACGCGCTTCAGCCCGCGACGGTGCAGCGCGTCGTCATCGACGAGGATGACGGCCGTATCGAAGTCGTCGTTCCCGACGATCAGCTCAGCCTTGCCATCGGCCGCCGCGGCCAGAACGTCCGTCTCGCCAGCCAGCTGACCGGCAAGCAGATCGACATCATGACCGAGGCCGACGCGAGCGAAAAGCGTCAGCGCGAATTCGTCGAACGCTCGACGATGTTCCAGGAAGAACTCGACGTCGACGAAACGCTCGCGCAGCTGCTCGTCGCTGAAGGCTTCGGCGAACTCGAAGAAGTCGCTTATGTGCCGCTCGACGAACTGGCGAGCATCGAAGGCTTCGACGATGAACTGGCCGAAGAGCTGCAGAGCCGTGCGACCGAAGCGCTCGAACGCCGCGAAGAAGCCGCGCGCCAGGAGCGCCGCGGACTCGGCGTCGAGGATGATCTGGCCGAACTGCCGCACCTGACCGAAGCGATGCTCGTCACGCTCGGCAAGGCGGGGATCAAGACGCTCGACGATCTGGCTGACCTCGCGACCGACGAACTGATCGCGAAGAAGCGCAGCGAGAATCGCCGCGGCCCGGCGCGCGAGCGTTCGGAACGCGCCGAAGACAAGGGCGGCGTGCTCGGCGAATATGGCCTGTCGGAAGAGCAGGGCAACGAGATCATCATGGCGGCGCGCGCGCACTGGTTCGACGACGAACCGGCTGCCGAAGCCGAAGCCCAGACCGGGGAGGCCGCCGATGCGGACCCCGCGCAATGATCAGCTAAGCCAAACCGACCGCGCGGGTAAGCGCGGACAGCACGCGCCCGAAAGGCGCTGTGTGGTAACCGGCGACGTGGCGCCGGCCGGACGGCTCGTGCGCCTTGCGCTCGGGCCCGACGGCACGATCGCGCCCGACGTGCTCGGCAAGGCGCCGGGGCGCGGCGCGTGGATCGGGGTCGACCGCGACACACTGGAAGCGGCGCAGGCGAAGGGCAAGCTCAAGGGCGGGCTGGCGCGGGCGCTGCAGGACAGCGCCTTCACGATTCCTGACGATCTGGGCGCGCGGATCGAGGCGCAACTCGCGCGTGCGACGCTCGACCGGCTGGGGCTCGAGGCGCGCGGCGGAATGCTGATCCTCGGCAGCGAGCGGATCGAGGACGCGGCGCGCCGCGGCCAGGTCCGCCTGCTCCTGCATGCGCAGGATGCCGGCGAAGACGGGCGCAAGAAACTGGCACAGGCGTGGCGGGTCGGCGAGGATCACGAAGGGTCCGGCCGCGAGGGCACGGTCTTGCCGGTGGACCGATACACCCTATCTATGGCATTGGGGCGTGAAAATGCGGTGCATCTGGGCGTGACCGACGCCCGTGCCGCTGACCGGGTGCTGGCGCATTTGAGCCGCTGGCAGTTTTTCACCGGATGGTTTAGGGACGCGACCAACCGCGTTTCCGATCAGGATTCCCGCACGGCGGGGAATGGGATGGCGTCCAGGGAGCCCGACACGGACTCTCCGGTTTCGGACGCGTATTGAAGGAATAAGACGTTTCGATGAGTGACGAACAGGACAAGCCGACTCTGACCCGCAAGCCCCTGGGGCTGAAGCGTACGGTAGAGGCCGGACAGGTGCAGCAGCAATTCAGCCACGGCCGCCGCAATACGGTGGTGGTCGAGGTGAAGCGCCGCCGCGTGCTTGGCCGTCCCGGCGAAGCGGCGCCCGCGCCCGAGGCTGAAGCGGTCGAGGCCGCGCCCGCACCCGCGCCGAAGCCGGCTGCGCCCGCACCGGCGCCCAAGCCTGCCGCGCCCAAGGCCGACAGCCTGATGTCGCGTCAGGAGCGCCAGACGCAGTTGCTGCGCGAAGCCGAAGAGGCGCGTCTGGCCGCGCTTGAAGAAGCGCGCCGCCGCGAAGAGGCCGAACGCGCCCGCGCGCTCGAGGAAGAGCGCGCGCGTGCCGCCGAAGCGCGCGAGGAAAAATCCAAGGCTTCCGAGGAAGCGCCCGCTCCGGCTGCTGCCGAGCCCGCCGCCGAAGCGCCGGCCGCGCCCGCTGCCGAAGCCAAGCCGGCCGAAGCCGCGCCGCGCGCCGCCACGACGAGCAGCGCCGCGCCCGCGCCGCGTCGCTTCACGCCGGTCGAGGCGCCGAAGCGTCCCGAACCGAAGCGCCCCGAACAGAAGAAGGAACATCGCGGCGATCATCGGCGCCAGTCGGGCAAGCTGACCGTCACGCGCGCGCTCAACGAGGATGAAGGCGCGCGGGCGCGCAGCCTCGCCGCGCTGAAGCGTGCTCGCGAAAAGGAAAAGCGTTCGCATCTGATGCCGAGCGGTCCGCGCGAAAAGCAGGTTCGCGAAGTCGTCGTTCCCGACACGATCACCGTGCAGGAACTGGCGAACCGCATGGCCGAAAAGGGCGCCGATCTCGTCAAGGCGCTGTTCAAGATGGGCATGATGGTCACCGTCAACCAGACGATTGACCAGGATACCGCCGAACTGCTCGTCACCGAATTCGGTCACGAGATCAAACGCGTCAGCGAGGCCGATGTCGATATCCGCAACGATCAGGACGTCGATGCGCCCGAACAGATGAAGCCCCGCGCGCCGGTGGTCACCATCATGGGCCACGTTGATCACGGCAAGACCAGTCTGCTCGACGCCCTGCGCGGCACCAGCGTCCAGTCGGGCGAAGCCGGCGGCATCACTCAGCATATCGGCGCCTATCAGGTGAAGACCCCTGACGGGAGCCAGGTCACCTTCCTCGATACGCCGGGCCACGAAGCCTTCACCGAAATGCGCGCGCGCGGTGCCAACGTCACCGACATCGCGGTGCTGGTGGTGGCGGCTGACGACGGGCTGAAGCCGCAGACGATCGAATCGATCAACCATGCGAAGGCAGCCGGCGTGCCGATCATCGTGGCGATCAACAAGGTCGACAAGGAAGGCGCGAACCCGCAGCGCGTGCGCGAGCGCCTGCTCGAGCATGAGATCGTCGTCGAGGAAATGGGCGGCGATGTCCAGAATGTCGAAGTTTCGGCGCTCAAGAAGACCGGCCTCGACAAACTGCTCGACGCGATCGCGCTTCAGGCCGAGATCATGGAGCTCAAGGCCAACCCCGACCGTTCGGCCGAAGGGACGGTGGTCGAGGCGAAGCTCGACAAGGGCCGCGGCCCCGTTGCGACGATCCTCGTCCGCCGCGGTACGCTGAAGGTCGGCGACATCTTTGTCTGCGGCGCCGAAAGCGGCCGCGTCCGCGCGCTCGTCAACGATCAGGGCCAGCAGATCAAGGAAGCCGGTCCGTCGATGCCGGTCGAGGTTCTTGGCCTCGGCGGGGTGCCGATGGCGGGCGACACGCTGACCGTCGTCGAGAATGAGGCGCGCGCGCGCGAAGTCGCCGCCTATCGTCAGGAACAGGCGCTCAAGAAGCGGACGGCGCAGGCGCCGGTCAGCCTTGAAGGCATGTTCTCGGCGCTCGCCGACAAGGCCAATGTCATCGAATATCCGGTGGTCATCAAGGCCGACGTGCAGGGCAGCGTCGAAGCGATCGTCAACGCGCTCAACAAGCTGTCGACCGACGAGATCCGAGTCCGCGTGCTCCATTCGGGCGCCGGCGCGATCACCGAAAGCGACGTGACGCTGGCGGCGGCGACGAATGCGCCGATCATCGGCTTCAACGTCCGCCCCAACGCCAAGGCGCGCGAGATTGCGAACCGCGAAAAAGTGCGCTTCATGTATTATGACGTCATCTATCACCTGACCGAGGAAGTCGCGAAGGAGATGGCAGGCGAGCTGGGTCCGGAACGCGTCGAAACCGTCGTCGGCCGCGCCGAGGTCAAGGAAGTCTTCCCCGCCGGCAAGCGCGACAAGGCCGCTGGCCTGCTGGTGCTCGAAGGCATCATCCGCAAGGGGCTCCACGCGCGTCTCACGCGCGAGGACGTCATCGTCTCGGCAACGACCATCGCGTCGCTCCGCCGTTTCAAGGACGATGTCGCCGAAGTGCGCGCGGGTCTGGAATGCGGTGTCGTGCTGGCGGATACCAACGATATCAAGCCGGGCGATCACCTCGAAGTCTTCGAGGTCGAGGAACGCGCGCGGACGTTGTGATCGAACCATCGCCGCACCGCTGCATGCGCGGGGGTGCGGCAGGATATTGAGCGATGCGGCATAATGAAAAACCCGAAGGCCCCTCGGTCCGCGTCCTGCGCGTGGGCGAACAGGTGCGCCATATACTGAGCGAGATACTTCAGCGCGGCGACGTGCATGACGATGTCCTCGCGACGCATCCGGTGAGCGTGACCGAAGTGCGCATGTCGCCAGACCTGCGCCATGCCACGGTGTTCGTGAAGCCGCTGCTCGGCCGCGACGAGGAGGCGGTGCTGAAGGCGCTGCGTACCAACACCGCCTATCTCCAGCGCGAAGTCGCGCACCGCATCCGCATGAAATATGCAGCGAAGCTCAAATTCCTCGCTGACGAAAGCTTCGACGAGGCGAGCCACATCGACCAATTGCTGCGCGATCCCAAGGTGGCGCGCGACTTGGGCGGCGGCGAGGGCGAAATTCAAGACTGAGCCCAGATGACGGGTTGGTGGGAGCGGGTAAGCGCTATTTTCCCTTCGGCGTCTTGATCCCTGCTGCGGCCTCCAGCTCGACCAGCGCTTCTTCCAGATAGTCGATCATCCGCTGTGCGTGCGGCACGCTGCGGCGGCAGGCGGTGATTCCGAAGTCGATGTTCCTGAAATTCGACACCTGCGTGATGTTCATCGCCATGCCGTCGACGGGGATGCTCGCGGGATACATGCCGTCGAGCCGCGCGCCGTTCCAGTACATCTGCTCGCGTGGGCCGGGGACGTTGGAGATGGTCGCCGAATAGGCTGGGAATTTATCGGCGGTGCGGGTCAGCGCGGTGAGCATCTGCGGGAAATTGGTGATCGCGGTATAGAGCTGGATCTGCTGCGCGGTCATCGCGCGCAACTGCGCCTTGGCGGCGTTCATTGACGCCTGGATCGCTGCCATGCGTTCGGCGGGGTCGTCGATATGGGTCGCGAGATTGGCCGTCACCGACGCCACCGAATTACCCGAATCGATATCGTCCTTGGGCCGGATCGACACCGGCGCCATGGCTTTCAAAGGCTTGTCGGGCAGCTCGTTGAGCGATTGCAGATATTTGCGCATCGCGCCCGCGCACATGCCGAGCACCGCGTCGTTGATCGTCCCGTCATAGGCCTTGCCGACCGCGCGGACGCGTTCGAGCGACCAGCTTTGCGCAACGAAGCGGCGGGCGCCGGTGATGTTGCGGTTGAAGCTGGTGCGCGGCACGCCGGCAAAGGGGGTGACCAGCCCTTCGCCGCCGATGCCGAACATCGCCGCGACATATTGATTGAGCGCCTTGGTCACGCCGACGCTGTTGCCCCATTGCTCCTTCAGAAACTCGCCGATCGCGGCGATGTCGGTCAGGCTGGGGCGCGGCGGCTTTTTGGGCGACGGGAATTTGCGCTTATAGGCTTCATAGGCCTCGACCGACAGCGGCGAACAGGTCCGCCGTTCCTTGGGGTCGGGCGAGAACATCGAATTGTAGAAATGGATGCTCGCCGCGCCGTCCATCAGCGCGTGATGCACCTTCTTGAACGTCGCGATCTGCCGATTGGGCAGCCCTGAGATCAGCGTGATTTCCCACAAGGGGCGGGTGCGGTCGAGCAGGCTGGAATGGAGGCGCGAGGCGAGTTCGAACATCTCGCGATAGCGCCCCGGCTTGGGCAGCGCGGCCGAGCGCACATGATAGTGCATGTCGATGTCGCGGTCGGGTTCGAGCCGGATCGGGCCGTACTGGCCGAGCGGGGTGAGTTTCAGCACCTCGCTGAACGGCCGCCGCAGCCCTTCCGACTGGCGCAACAGTGCGAGCTGTTCGTTCAGCCAATCGGTTTCGTCGACATCGTCGGGCAGCGTGTAGAGGTTGATGCCGCCGATATGCATCGGCATTTCGCGACTTTCCCCCCACAGGAACATCGCATCGGTCACCGGCATCAATCGCATTGCAGCTCTCCCCACTGTTAATGCTGCATCTTTTGTGCGCAGCATGACAGCGGGGGCGGGCGAGTCAAGCTGCGGTGTCGGCGGCTGCCGGCGCGCGGCGGGTATCAGACGTGGGGCAGCACCATCCGGCGGGTGATGTCGGGGTCGCGGTCGCGGTGGACCGCGATACCGGTGAGCAGACTTTCGGCGATCATCCGCGCCCGCGCACCCACCAGCGCGACCGCCCCTTCGCTCGGCGCCAAGTCGCGCAGCGTGGCATAAAAGAGCCCGAGCCAATGCTGGAAATGGCTCTCGCCGATGGTCGGGATCGCAAGATGCCTGGCCATCGGATTGCCGGTGAAATTGCCGGCGCCGAGCAGGATCGACTGCCAGAAGCGGTTCATCTGCGCGAGATGCGCGGGCCAGTCGTGGATATGTTCGTCGAAGATCGGGCCAAGCAGGGCGTCGCGCCGGATCGCGGCATAGAAGCGATCGACCAGCGCCGCGATAAAGGCTTCATCGACTCCCATCGCAAGCGCGGCGGCGCGCCGGTCCTCGCGCGCGGCGATGGCATGGGGGTGGGCGGGGACAGTCTTCTTCATCGCCTCGACTCGATAAGCGGCATTTTATTTACTTCTTTATCGGTCTTGCCGGCAAAAGCAATATTTCATATGCCTATTTTATGCGATTGAGCCTTCATAGCGACTATGCGCTGCGCATCCTGATGGTGCTGGCGGCGACCGGGCGCCAGATGTCGGTCGGCGAGATCGCCGGCCAATATGGCGTGTCGCGCAATCATCTCGCCAAGGTGGCGCAGCGGTTGCAGGCGCTCGGCTATGTCGAGGCGCAGCGCGGACGCGGTGGCGGGCTGACGCTCGCCAAGGCGCCCGAGACGGTGATCGTCGGCGCGGTCGTCCGCGAGCTCGAAAGGCTGGACGGCTTCGTCGAGTGTATGGACCCCGCGACTTCGACCTGCCCGGTGCGCGGCGGCTGCGGATTGCAGGGCGCGCTCGCCGGGGCGTTGGCAGCCTTCGCTGCGCATCTTGACGGCTATACCCTCGCCGATCTGTTGCCGCAGCCGGCGCGTTTTCGCGCGCTGCTCGGCGCGGCCTGATTGGGCTTGCGCGGCGCCGCCGAGGCGGTATCGCTCATGCCATGGCCAAGCTCTATTTCTATTATGCCAGCATGAACGCGGGCAAGTCGACGACGCTGCTGCAGGCGGATTTCAACTATCGCGAGCGCGGGATGGAAACGATGCTGTGGACCGCCGCGCTCGACGACCGCTACGGCGCGGGGCAGATCACCAGCCGCATCGGCCTGCTTGCCGAGGCGCATAAATTCGACCCCGAAAGCGATTTGTGGGCGGCGGTGAGCGACGAACATCGGCGGCGCCCGCTGGCCTGCGTGCTCGTCGACGAGGCGCAGTTCCTTTCGAAAGATCAGGTGTTCGCGTTGGCACGGCTCGCCGACGAGGCCGATATTCCGGTGCTCTGCTACGGGCTGCGCACCGATTTCGCGGCCGATCTCTTTCCTGGTTCGGCGGCGCTGCTCGGCATCGCCGACGCGCTGGTCGAACTGAAGGCGGTGTGCGAATGCGGGCGCAAGGCGACGATGAACCTGCGCGTCGATGCCGCCGGCCGTGCGGTGGTCGCGGGCGCGCAGACCGAGATCGGCGGCAACGACCGCTATGTCGCCATGTGCCGCCGCCATTTCATGGCCAAGCGCCGGGCTGCGGCAGAGGCTTTGCAGGAGGCGGGCGCCGATGCTTGACCGGCTGTATGTTGAACTGACCGACGGCGACCTCCGGCTCGTCAAGCTGGCCGAGCCGCACCGCGAGGCGCTGCGCGCCGCCTGCGCCGCCGATACCGATATCTGGCCGATCTATTCGTCGAGCTTCGATCCCGATCATTTCGACGCGAGCTTCGACGCGCTGATCGGGCATGAAAGCCGGATGCCCTATGCGATCGTCGACGGCGATCGGCTGGTCGGGATGACCGCTTATCTGCGTCCCGATGTGTCGGCGCAGACGGTGGAGATCGGCAACAGCTATATCGAACCCGCCGCGCGCGGCACCGGCCTCAATGGCCGCGTCAAACGACTGATGCTCGACCATGCCTATGCCGTCGGCGTCCGCCGCATCGAATTCCGCATCGACGAGCGCAATAAGCGCAGCCAGGCGGCCGTCACCAAGCTCGGCTGCACCAAGGAAGGGGTGCTGCGCGCCGAGCGGATCACCTGGACCGGCTTTGTCCGCGACACCGGCCTGTGGTCGCTGCTCGCCGATGAATGGCGCACAGGAAGCTGAAGTTGGTGGGGGCGTCGCAAGCCGGTCAGCGCCGGTTCAGCATCGATCCGCTAGGCCGTGTGCCGGGATGGGCCTTCATCTGGAAAGGTTCGTTATGAACAGATTATTCGCACTCTCCCTGGCCGCCGCCTTGCTCCCCCTTTCGGCAACTGCGGCGGCCGAAGGGGCACCGCAGGAATCGCGCGCGCTGGGCGTCGAAACCGGCATCAGCTTTCCCAGCAACGCGACGATCCGCACCTTTCAGGCCGATGGCGAGGATGGCGTGTGGATTCAGGACAGCCGTCGCGACTGGTATTATGCCACCTTCTTCGGTCCTTGCCGCGACATCGATTTTGCGCAGGCGATCGGCGTCGACACGCGCGGAACCTCGCGGCTCGACAAGTTCGCGTCGCTTCTGGTGCGCGGCGAGCGCTGTGCGATTTCGTCCTTCGTGACGTCGGCGCCGCCGCCGACCAAGGAAGAGCGCAAGGCGGCGCGCGAGGCGGAGAAAGCCGCCAAGGCCGCAGCCGACGCCGCCAAGTCGAATTGAGCTCGATCGAATCGATCCCGGTCGAATTGACAAGCATCGCCTGCGCGGCCTAGCCCGCGCGGCGATGAACGGATGGATCATAATGGACAAGCCCGTCGGGCTCGGCTCGACGCAGGCGGTCGCCGCGGTGAAGCGCGTGTGCCGCGAAGCCGGGCTGGGCAAGGTCAAGGTCGGCCATGGCGGGACGCTCGACCCGCTTGCCTCGGGCGTGCTGCCGATCGCGCTCGGCGAGGCGACGAAGCTGTGCGGCCGCATGCTCGACGCGAGCAAGGTCTATGATTTCACGATCGCGTTCGGGACCGAGACCGCCGGGCTCGACGCGGAGGGCGACGTCGTTGCGACCAGCGACGTGCGGCCGCGGCTTCCGGAAATTGCCGCGGTTCTGCCGCGCTTTACCGGCCCGATCGAACAGGTGCCGCCCGCCTATTCGGCGATCAAGATCGACGGCGAGCGCGCCTATGACCGCGCGCGCGCCGGCGAAAGGGTCGAGATGAAGGCGCGGGCGGTGACGATCCATTCTCTTCGTCATGCCGGACTTGATCCGGCATCCATTGCTGAGGGCGCCGAATGGACCCCGGCTCAAGTCCGGGGTGACGAAAGTGGAGAGGCGGAGCGGCTCGTTTCCATCACCCTCACGGCGCATGTTTCGAAGGGCACCTATATCCGCAGCCTTGCGCGCGACATTGCGCGGGCGGTCGGCACCGTCGGGCATGTCACCATGCTGCGCCGGACGAAAGCGGGGCCGTTCGCGCTCGATCAGGCGATTTCGCTGGACAAATTGAACGCTTTCGGCCAAGGGGCCGCCCAATCAGAGATATTTCTGCCGCTGGAGGCAGGGCTGGTCGACATCCCGGCTCTGGACCTTTCCCCGGAAGCGGCAGGGGCGATCCGTCAGGGTCGTGTCTGGACCGGGGGAAGCACGCAGGACGGGCTCTATTGGGGACGCGACGCCGACGATCGGCCCGTGGCATTGATAGAGGTTTTGGCGGGAACGCTGAAGGTCGTGCGGGGCTTCAATCTGTAACAGGATGTTCGAAGGACGAAGCACATGTCGATTACCGCCGAACGCAAGGCCGAACTCATCAAGGAACATGCCCGCGAAAAGGGCGATACGGGTTCGCCCGAAGTGCAGGTCGCGATCCTGACCGACCGCATCAACACGCTGACCGGCCATTTCAAGTCGCACGCCAAGGACAATCACAGCCGCCGCGGGCTGCTGATGATGGTCAACAAGCGCCGCAGCCTCCTCGACTATCTCAAGAAGAAGGACGAGGGACGCTACACCGACCTGATCGCGAAGCTGGGTCTTCGCAAGTAAGACCATGAGGGCGGCTCCGGGTTCGGGGCCGCTTTCATTTTTTGCCGTTCGCAAGAGCGGCGTGGAGAGGAGCCGCCGCAATCCGGCGCCGGCTTCCGAAAACCAGGGGCAGACAGACGCCCCGACCCGCCCGGGCCGGATTGCCCGGAACAGAGGCCCCGCCCGGCATAGGGCCCGGCGGGCGAAGGAAATTCCATGTTTGACGTGAAAAAAGTATCGATCGAGTGGGGCGGTGAAACGCTGACTCTCGAAACGGGCAAGGTTGCCCGTCAGGCCGACGGCGCCGTGATGGCGACGCTGGGCGAAACGGTCGTCCTGTGCGCCGTGACCGCCGCCAAGTCGGTGAAGGAAGGGCAGGACTTCTTCCCCCTGACCGTCCATTATCAGGAAAAATATTCGGCCGCGGGGCGCATCCCGGGCGGCTTCTTCAAGCGCGAACGCGGTGCGACCGAAAAGGAAACGCTGGTCAGTCGTCTGATCGACCGTCCGATCCGCCCGCTGTTCCCCGAAGGCTTCTATAACGAGATCAACGCCATCGCTCAGGTGCTGAGCTATGACGGCCACAATGAACCCGACATCCTCGCGATGGTCGCGGCCTCGGCCGCGCTCACCATTTCGGGCGTGCCCTTCATGGGTCCGATCGGCGCTGCGCGCGTCGGCTATCTCGACGGCGAATATATCCTCAACCCGACCGACGAACAGGTTGCCGAAGGCGACCTCGACCTCGTCGTCGCAGCGACGCACGACGCGGTGATGATGGTCGAATCCGAAGCGAACGAGCTGTCGGAAGAGATCATGCTCGGCGCCGTGCTGTTCGCGCACGACGCGTGCCGTGAAGTCGTCAAGGCGATCATCAAGCTCGCCGAACAGGCTGCCAAGGAACCTTGGGAAATCGCGTCGTCGGACGACAATGCCGCGATCAAGGACAAGCTCAAGAAGCTGATCGGCAAGGATATTGCCGCCGCCTACAAGCTGACCGACAAGTCGGCCCGTTCGAACGCGCTCAACGAAGCGCGCGCGAAGGCGAAGGAACAGTTTGCAGCCGACGGCCTCAGCCCGCAGGAAGTCATGGCCGGCATCAAGCTGACCAAGAAGCTGGAAGCCGAAATCGTCCGCACCGCCATCCTGAAGGACGGCAAGCGTATCGACGGCCGCACGACGACGCAGATCCGTCCGATTGTCGCCGAAACGCACTTCCTGCCGCGTGCGCACGGTTCGGCGCTGTTCACCCGCGGTGAAACCCAGACGATCGCGACCTGCACGCTGGGTACCAAGGAAGCCGAACAGATGATCGACGGCCTCAACGGCCTGTCGTATCAGAACTTCATGCTGCACTATAACTTCCCGCCCTATTCGGTCGGCGAAGTTGGCCGCTTCGGCGCGCCGGGCCGCCGCGAAGTCGGCCACGGCAAGCTGGCGTGGCGTGCGCTGCACCCCGTGCTGCCGAAGAAGGAAGATTTCCCCTATACCATCCGTCTGACCAGCGACATCACCGAATCCAACGGTTCGTCGTCGATGGCGTCGGTGTGCGGCGGCAGCCTTGCGATGATGGACGCCGGCGTGCCGATCGCGCGCCCGGTGTCGGGCATCGCGATGGGCCTGATCCTCGAAGGCCAGGATTTCGCGATCCTGTCGGACATTCTGGGTGACGAAGATCACCTCGGCGACATGGACTTCAAGGTGGCGGGGACGTCCGAAGGCATCACCACGATGCAGATGGACATCAAGATTGCCGGTATCACCAAGGAAATCTTCGAAAAGGCGCTGGCGCAGGCCAAGGAAGGCCGCGCGCACATCCTCGGCGAAATGAACAAGGCGCTCGGCGAAGCCCGCACCGAACTGTCGGCCCACGCGCCGCGCATCGAAACGATCACGATCGACAAGTCGAAGATCCGTGACGTCATCGGCACCGGCGGCAAGGTCATCCGCGAAATCGTCGCGACGACCGGCGCCAAGGTGGACATCGACGACGAAGGCACGATCAAGATCGCCTCGTCGGATACCGCGCAGATCGAAGCCGCCAAGGCGTGGATCCTCGGCATCGTCGAAGAAGCCGAAGTCGGCAAGATCTACAACGGGAAGGTCGTGAACCTCGTCGATTTCGGTGCCTTCGTGAACTTCATGGGCGGCAAGGACGGCCTCGTCCACGTGTCGGAAATCAAGAACGAACGCGTCGAAAAGGTCGCCGACGTCCTGTCCGAAGGCCAGGAAGTCAAGGTCAAGGTCCTCGAGATCGATCCGCGCGGCAAGGTCCGCCTGTCGATGCGCGTCGTCGATCAGGAAACCGGCGAAGAACTGGAAGACACGCGTCCGGCGCGCGAACCCCGCGAACCGCGCGGTGATCGTGGCCCGCGCCGTGACGGCGGCGATCGCGGCGACCGTGGCCGTGGCGGCCGCGATCGCGGCCCCCGCCGTGACGGCGGCGACCGCGGCCCGCGCCGCGAGCGCAGCGAAGACGGTCCGGAAGATCAGGGCCATGTGCCCGACTTCCTGAAGGACTGATCCTTCAACCCTCGAACCAATGCGAAGGGGCCGCGAAAGCGGCCCCTTTTCTTTTGGGTGCTGTCGGCTTCCGGGTGGGGAGAGAGGCTTCGGCGTGCCCGCCGGAACATTTGGGCCGGCCCGAAACAGGGCGATTCTTGGGGTGGTCCGCAACGCGCCCGGAGTCCGGACGCTATTCCTCGGTCCGGATCAGGATCATCTCGCCGATCAGCGCGAAGAGGATGAATGGCCCCCATGCGGCGAGGAAGGGGGAATAGGCGCCGAGGTCGCCCATTGCGAGCGCGAAATTGTCAGCGACGAAATAGGCGAAGCCCAGCGCCATGCCGATGATCGCACGCACGAACAGCTTGCCCGATCGCGCCAGGCCGAATGCCGCGACGGCGCCGAGCAGCGGCATCAGGACCGCCGACAGCGGGCCCGAAATCTTGTGCCACAGCACGCCTTTCAGCGAATCCACCGGTCGCCCCGCTGCCTCGAGATCGCCGATTGCCGCCTTGAGCTCGGTGAAGGGCAGTTGATCGCCGTCGACCTGTGCGAGCGTGAACTGGTCGGGGCGCACGCCCGGCGCGGCGACGATGGTGCCGAGCGGCTGGACGATACCGGCGCGGCGCAGGAAGCGCTTGGCGTTGGTGAGTTCCCACCCACCCGCGACCGGCCGCGCGCTGTCGCCCGACAATATCGAGGACAATACGCCGCCCGATCGTTCATAGATGCGCACGCCGTGCAGCGTGATCGCCGTTCCGGTACCGCTGACGGTCGCTGCATTGATCAGATTATTGCCGTCGCGAACCCATATGTTCGACCGAATCCCGGTGTCTTTCGGAATCTGCGCATATTCGACCTTCTGCCAGGCGGCGAGCGCCGCGGTCGCGCGTGTCACGATCCTTTCGTTGAAGCCGAAGCTGATCGCGGCGACGAACAGCGCGGCGAGAAACAGCGGCGCCAGCACCTGATGCGCCGACATGCCCGACGCCTTCATCGCGATGACCTCGCTGTTCTGGTTGAGCGTGATCAGCGTCAGGATCGTCCCGAGCAGAACGGAAAAGGGCAGAAAGGTTTCGATGATCTGCGGCAGGCGCAGCCCGACATAGCGCCACACGTCGCTGTCGCTGTTGCCCGCGACCGACAAGATCTTGCCGCTCTCGCCCAGCAGGTCGAGCGTCTGGAGTACCAGCACGAGCGCGAACAGGATCGCGAAGCTGCGCACCAGAAACAGCCGCCCGACATAGAGCGCCATGGTTCGCGACGGAAAGAAATGGAGCTGGTTCATCGTCAGATACGCTGCTGCTTGCGCTGGAACAGGCGGATGAAGGCGCGGACTTTCTGCCCCGCCTTGGCCGCGACGCGCTCGAGCGCGCCGATCGGCTGGCCGCCCGGGACATGCGCCACCGTATAATACATCCACACCGCGAGCGCGCCGAACAGCAGCAGCGGAATCCACAGCGCCAGCAGCGGATCGACCGCACCGCGCGCGCCCAGCGCTTCGGCATATTCGTTGATCTTGTGCTGGGTGACGAGCAGCACGATCGACAGGAAGACGCCCAGCGAGCTTGTCGATCGCTTGGGCGGGATCGCCAGCGCGATCGCCATCAGCGGGATGAAGAACATCGACACCACTTCGACGATCCGAAAGTGGAAATTCGCGCGCGATTCGAGTCGCGTCGCCAACGGCTCGGCCTCGTCGTGCCCGACGACGAGCAATTCGGGGATCGTCAGTTCGCGATCGGCGCCGCCGCGGGTACGGAACGCCTCGATCTTGGGCAGCGGGATCGGCAGGTCGTGACTGTCGAAGGTCAAGACCCGCGGCACCGCGAATTTCGGCGATTCATGGATCAGCACGCCGCGCGTCAGGCGCAGGATGATCGTGTCGGGATCGTCTGTGGCAAGAAACTGGCCCTCGGCGGCGGTTGCCGAAACGCTTTGCCCGTCCTTGTTCTCGCCGCGCACGAAGATGCCGCGCAGATTGCGCCCCTCGTTATAGCTCTGCTCGATGCGCAGCGTCATCCGGCTGCCCAATTTGGTGAATTCGCCGACCTTGATCGACGCGCCGAGCGCGCCCGACCGCAATTCGAAGCGCAGCCCTTCATAGGCATAGCGCGCATAGGGCTGGATAAAACCGACGATCGCGAGGTTGAGCAGCGCCAGCGCGAAGGCAAAGGCATAGGGCACGCGCATCAGCCGTCCGAAGCTCATGCCCACCCCGCGCAGCACGTCGAGCTCGCTCGATGTCGCGAGCCGGCGGAAGGCGAGCAGGATCCCGAGCATCAGCCCGATCGGGATGCCAAGCGACAGATATTCAGGGATAAGATTGGCGAGCATCCGCCACACGACGCTCACCGGACCGCCTTCGGTCGCGACGAAATCGAACAGGCGCAGCATCTTTTCCAGCACCAGCAGCATGGCCGAAAGGACCAGCGTACCGAGCATGGGAAAGAAGATGAGCCGCGCGATGTAACGGTCGATGGCGGGCAGTCTATTCAATCTTTCGTCGCCCCATCACCATGATTTGGCCGCAAATGGTTCCGATATCCCGATTCAAGGGCAACAGGGACCCATGTCGGCTCGGTGCTGGCGTGGCTATAACCACTGGGAGCTAATGCGTCATGTCGAAATTTATGTCGGCGTCGCTCTGCGTGGCTCTGCTTGCCGTATCCGTGGCAGCGAACGCAGAGGGACAGGTTATCACCAACGACCTGTCGAAATGCCGGAGCGGTCCGTCCACCCTCGTCCACATCAACGGCGTGAAGGCCGGGACGGGCAAGATTCGTGTTCAAAGCTATCGTGCCACTGCGTCCGAATGGCTCGCCAAGGGCCGCTGGATCACCCGTGTCGAAGTGCCGGCACAGGCCGGGGCGATGACCGTTTGCGTGCCGCTGCCCGAAGCGGGACACTATGGCATCGCGGTGCGTCACGATGTCAACGGCAACGGCAAGACCGATCTGACCTCGGACGGCGGCGGCATGTCGAACAACCCGAGCATCAACATCTTCAATCTCGGCAAGCCGAGCTACAAGAAGACGGGGTTCGATGTCGGCAACGCGCCGAAGACGATCTCGATCACCATGAAATATATGTAGGGGCTCGATGGCAAGCGTCGCCCTTCTTTCCAATCCGCGCTCAACGGGGAATCGTGCCCTGTTGCCGCGGGTTCGGGAATATTGCGCAGCGCATCCCGACATTTTTCATTACGAGGTCGAGGATGTCGACCAGATCGGTGAAGCGATCCGTACGATTGCGATGGTCAGCCCGCGCATCGTCGCGATCAACGGCGGTGACGGCACCGTTCAGGCCGCGCTGACCGAACTTTATTCGGGCGGTCATTTCGGCGGTTCGCCGCCGCCCGTCGCGGTGCTGCCGAACGGCAAGACCAACCTGATCGCGCTCGATCTCGGCGCCGAAGGCGATCCGATCAAGGCGCTCGAGCGCGTCGTCGAACTCGTGTCGAATGGTCGGCTCGAGGATCATGTCATTGAACGGCAGTTGATCGCGCTCGACAGCGGCGGCAATCGCCCCGTGCTCGGCATGTTCCTGGGCGGTGCCTATCTGGCCGACGTGATGCTCTATTGCCGCAATCGCATCTATCCGCTTGGCCTGCCCAACGGCCTGTCGCATGTGCTGGCGGCAATCCTCGGGCTTTTCGCGATCATCTTCGGCATTGGCGGCGGGCGCCTGCCGCCGAAGCCCGAGCCGCTGACCGTGTCGCTGATCCGCCAGGGTCAGCTCAAGGGCAAATTCTCGCTGCTCATCGTCACGACGCTGGAAAAGCTGCTGCTGAGTATCCGCACCAGCGATACGCACGGCGGCGACGGGCGGATGAAACTGCTCGCGGTCGATCGCAGCGTCGGCGCGCTGTTCCGCATGCTCGGGGCCACCTGGCGAGGGACCCTCGGCCAGCATCAGCTCGCCGGGGTCCATTTCGAACAGGGCGATGAGATCCGTATCGAGGGCGAGCGCTCGAACGTCATCCTCGACGGCGAGATTTTCGAGGCAAAGCACGGCCGGCCGATCATCCTGACCTCGACCCAGCCGGTGCCCTTCCTGCGCCTCGCTGCCTGAGCGGCCGCATGTCGGCGCTTACCGATCTCGTCCGCGAAGAGCTTTCGACACCCGTCGATCCGCGCGTCGCTGCGATGGCGGCGGCTATCGCCGCCCGCTATCCGGGCAGCGCCCGCGCTGTGCTCTTTTACGGCAGCTGCCTGCGCGAGAGCGAACTCGACGGGCTGATGCTCGATTTCTATCTGATCGTTTCGGATTATGGCGATGCCTATCCGAAGCGCTGGCTCGCGGCCGCCAACCGGCTTATCCCGCCAAACGTCTTTCCGTTCGAGCATGAAGGGCTGATCGCCAAATATGCGGTACTCAGCGAAAGCGACTTTCACCGCCTGAACGGCTCTGAAACGCGCAACGTATCGGTCTGGGCGCGCTTTGCTCAGCCGTCGCGGCTTGTGTGGGCGGTCGACGATACCGCGCGGGACCGCGCGGTATCGGCGGTGGCACGCGCCGCGCCGACATTGCTCGCTGCGGCCGGAGCGGTCGATGGCGAGGCGCCGCTCGACTGGTGGCGGCGCGCCTTTTCGTTGACCTATTCGGTCGAATTGCGGGCCGAACGCAGCGGCCGGGCGCAGTCGGTCGTCGATGCCGACGCCGCGCGCTACGACCGCTTCAGCCTGCCGGCGATGGCGGCAATCCCCGTCGGTGCTGCCGGTGGCGGCTGGGCGCGGCGGCGGATCGAGGGCAAGCTGCTCAGCATCGTGCGGCTCGCCAAGGCCAGCCTGACTTACGCCGGCGGGATCGATTATCTCGCCTGGAAGATCAACCGCCATGCGGGCACCAAGATAGAGATCAAGCCGTGGCAGCGCCGCTGGCCGTTGGTCGCTGCGCTGACGCTGGTGCCGCGCCTCGTGAAGAGCGGCGCAATCCGCTAGGAAGCGACGCGCTCCGGTGCGCGCGCATCGCCGCAGCGGCGGATCGCCTGCTCGAGCGCGTTCAGCGTAAAGGGCTTGCGCAGCACGTCATGGTCGCCAAAGCTTTCGAACTCGCTGGCATCGCCGGCGTAGCCGGTGACGAACAGCACCGACAGATCGGGCCAGCGTTCCTTCAGTTCTGCGACCATTTCCGGACCGGTCAGGCCGGGCATCAGCACGTCGCTGAGGATCAGGTCGAACCCGCCGTGCGCTTCGACCAGCCCGGCGGCGGCGCGCGGATCGTCGCAAGCGATCGCTTGATGGCCAAGCTCGGTTACGGCGTCGACGGTGGCGGTCAGGACGCGCTCGTCGTCCTCGACCACCAGGATGCGCATCGCGTCCGTCGGCGGTTCGCTCGCCGCGGCATCGGAACCGCCCGCGGGCGCCGCCGCCTCGGCATGCGGTTTTGCGACGGGCAGCAGCATCGCAACGCGCGTGCCTTCGCCCTCGACCGAATGAATCTGCACCTCGCCGCCCGACTGGCGACAAAAGGCAAAGACCTGACTCATCCCCAGGCCCGTGCCCTGACCTGCGGGTTTCGTGGTGTAGAAGGGGTCGAACACGCGCTTGAGCACCTCGGGCGACATGCCGCAGCCGGTATCGATCACCTCGACCGCCAGCGCGGCGGTGTCGTCCTCTTCGTCGCGCAGCGTCCGGATCGTCAGCGACCCGTGCCCGTCCATCGCGTCGCGCGCGTTGACGGCAAGATTGAGCAGCGCATTTTCGAATTGCTGCTTGTCGACCCAGCAGGCGAGCCCTTCGGTCTGAAGGTCGAGCGTCAGCGCGATACGGTCGCCGATCGTGCGCCCGATCAATTCCGAAAAGCCCGCGATGCAGGCGTCGATCGGCGTCATTTCAGGGCGCGCGGGTTCGGACCGTGCGAAGGCCAGCAGGCGGCGGGTCAGGTCGGCGGCGCGATTGGCCCCGTCCATCGCATTGCCGATGTGGCGCTGTGCCTTTTCGGGCGCTTCGCCGATCCACCGCTGCGCAAGTTCCAGCCCGCCGACGACGACAGCGAGCATATTGTTGAAATCATGCGCGATGCCGCCGGTCAGCTGGCCGACCGCTTCCATCTTCTGCGCTTGGCGAAGCTGCTCCTCGGCGGCGGCGCGTTCGGCCATTTCGCTGCGCAGCGCGCTGTTCGCTTCGGCCAGCTCGGCCGTTCGCTCGTTGACCGCCGCCTCCAGCAGCATCGCGCGGTCGCTCTCGGCCAACTGTTCGCGCCGTGCCGCGCGGCGTTCGCTCTGCGCCCGAACGAGTGAGACGGTCGCTGCAATCGCGATCACGGCGGCGGCGGCGGCGAGCACGGTGAATAGCAGGATCGCCTGGTTCAGGCTGGCGCGGTCGGCGGCTGCAAGCTGGTTGCGGTTGGCAAGGATCGCGCGTTCGTTGCCAATCAGTTCGGTCAGCAGCCGGTCGATGCGCAGCAGCGCGGCATCGTGTCCGGCGGCGTTATATTTCGAGATCGCGGCAATGGTCTGGTTGTAATTGGCGCTGAGCGCCGCATCGCCGAGCTGTGTCCCGCGCCGATCGAGTTCGGCGGTCAGTGTCTTGACCAGCGCCGCCTGCTCCGAATTGTCGCGGACGTTGCGGCGGAGCAGCGCGAGATATTGCTGCGACAAACCCCATTGCTGCTGAAAGACGCGGCCGTCCTCCTTTTTCAGGCCGACAGCGAAGCGGCCGAGCGCCGCCTCGGCGCGCGCCAGCGCGGCATCGAGGCTGCGCGTCTGTGAAATCACTTCCAGGCTGTGCGCCTGCCAGCTCAGCGAGCGGTCATAATTGTCGTTGGCACGGCTCATCAACATGATGAGTGCGCCGACGACGCCCGTCAGCACCGCGCCCAGCCCGACGGTCAGCCAGAAGCGCAGCCGTTCGCGACGGCCCTCATTGTCGTGATCCAAATCCCGCTCGAACACGCTGATCTTCTATCCAACAAGCGTTCCGGGGCAAAGCGGTGAAGACCGCACGGCGCGGCGTCCCGCTCGGTTCGCCCCGAAAATGAATCCGCTGGTCGGCGGCGCGGCTCGATTCAGCCGATAATTCCCACGCGCTTGCCCGCGCGCTCGAAGCGGCCGAGGATCTCGCTCACCTGCTCGCTCGAATGTTCGGCGCATAGCGAGCAGCGCAGCAGCGTCATACCCGCGGGGGTCGCGGGCGGGCGGGCGAGATTGACGTAGAGGCCTTCTTCGAGCAGCGCTTCCCACATCATCGCGCCCTTCTCGAGGTCGGGCATGATGACCGCGATGATTGCCGACTGCGGCTCTTCGGTACCCAGCGTGAAGCCGAGATCGCGCAGCCCCTTGTGCAGCGTCTTCGAATTTTCCCACAGGTGCGCGCGCTTGTTCGATCCGTGCATCAGCTTGCGGATGCTCGTCGCCGCGGTCGCGACGACGCTCGGCGGCAGCGAGGCGGTGAAGACGTACGGGCGGCAGACGAGCCGCAAGATCTCGAACTTCGGGTGGTTCGACACGCAGAAGCCGCCGACGGTGCCGACGCTCTTCGAAAAGGTGCCGATGATGAAGTCGACATCGCCGATCACGCCCTGCGCCTCGGCGACGCCGCGGCCATGTTCGCCGATGAAGCCCATCGAATGCGCTTCGTCGACCAGCACCATCGCGCCATTTTCCTTGGAGACGCGGATCATCTCCTTCAGCGGCGCAACGTCGCCGAGCATCGAATAGACGCCTTCGAGCACGACGAGCTTGCCCGCCTCGGCGGGCAGGCGCTTCAGCCGCTTTTCGAGCGCTTCGACATCGTTGTGGCGAAAAGCGACGATTTCGGCGTCGCCCATCTTGCATCCGTCATAGATCGACGCATGGCTGTCGATGTCGAGGATGACATAGTCGCCCTTGCCGGCGATCGTCGAAATGATGCCGAGGTTCGCCTGATATCCGGTCGAGAACACCATGGCATGATCCATGGCGTAAAATTCCTTCAGCGCGTCCTCGCACTCCTTGTGCCCCTGATAGGTGCCGTTGAGGACGCGGCTGCCGGTGGTGCCGCTGCCGAACTTGTCGAGCGCGTCCTTGCCCGCGGCGATGACATCCTCGTCGAAGGTCATGCCCATATAATTATAGGTGCCGAGCAGGATCGTCTCGCGCCCGTTGCAGATCGCGACAGTGGGCGAGAGCACCTTCTCCATCACCAGGCTGAAGGGATCGGTCACGCCGGTGGCGAGCAGCGCCGCGCGCTGTTCGATGAGCGGATCGAATTTGGAGAAAAGGTCGGTCATATTCGTTTCTTCCGTGTGCCCCGGCGATAGCCGGGGTCCAGATAGGTCGCGCGACGTCGCGTTGACCCCGGCTTTCGCCGGGGAGCACAAGATTTTCAGCTCCGCAGCTTCTCGACAGCGGCGACGAGCTGGCCGACGGTTTCGATTTCGGCCTGCATGTTCATGCTGATGATGATGTCGAACGTATCCTCGACCTCGGCGACGAAATCCATCACCGTCAGGCTGTCCCATTCAAGGTCGCCGGCAAAGGTCGTCGCGTCGGTCAGGGCGACGCCCTTCTTGTTGAAAGGTTCGATCAGGCCGTGGATCTGGTCGGCGAGGGGGGTGCTCATGCGGGTGCGTCCCATAATGAAAAAACTGCTGGCGGGCATGCCGCGCCCCGTTCCGCTTGGCAAGCGATTGCGGCGGCAATCGGGCAGCATCTTGCCGTTCGCGGTCCTTCGTGCCATCCGGGCGAAGGTCGCCGCAAGCTGAAGGGGCAGGGAAGGGGACTGGATGGACAGCGACAAATCGGACGCGGCGCCGGAACGGCCCGCCATATCCTTTCCGCCCAACGCGGTGCATCTCGTGCGCACCAATCAGCAGATCACGATGCAATTGTCGCAGATGGCCGATCAAAAGGCGTCGATCCTGATGGGCGCGACCTTCGTGGTCTTCACCCTCGCGGTCGGACAGGCGCGCGCCGGGGCGGGGGCCTTTGCGCTGCCGCTCGCGGTGCTGGCGACCTTTTCCTTCCTCTCGGCGCTGCTCGCCATATCGGCGGTTCTCCCGCGCGTCGGCAAGGCGCCGCCGGCGGTGTTTCGCGACGGCAAGGATCATAGCAATATCCTCTTCTTCGGCCGGTTCGAGCAGTTGGAGGAGGACGAGTTCATCGACGCGGTCAAGGCACGGATGCGGACCGAGGAGGATATTTATGAAACGATCCTGCGCGACACCTACCAGAACGGTCTTGTCCTCGCGCGGCGCAAATACCGCTACCTCGCCTATGCCTATCGCCTGTTCGTCGTCGGGCTGACGCTGACCTTCCTCGCCTTCGTCTATGAGATGGCGGTGACGTGGAAGGGCTAAGGCAACGATTGTTGCCTTTTTATCACCCCCGCATCCGAAACCGCGCGCCGCGCTCGCGCGCTATTGAGCGGCCGTAAAAGCGCGCCTATCCGGGCCGGCTATGCTCGAGCAGGCCCACCCCCTGACGGCGGATCAACCGCAGACTTTCCGCGCCGAATTTCGCGCGACGCTGGCGCTCGCCCTGCCGCTGGCGGCGGCGAATCTGCTGCAGATGATGGTCCATGCGATCGACGTGATCTTCGTGGCGCGGCTCGGCGATGCGCCGCTTGCCGCCTCGTCGCTTGGCGTCTCGATTTTCGGCCTGTTACTGTGGACCGGGACAGGGCTCGTCGGCGCCGCAGCGCCGCTCGTCGCCGCCGAACTCGGGCGGCGCAAACATGCCGTGCGCGAAGTGCGGCGAACCGTCCGCATGGCGCTGTGGCTCAGCGTGATCGTGTCCGTGCTGTTCATGGGTGTCTGCGCCGCGGGCGGCCCGATCATGCGCGCAACCGGGCAAGACCCCGAAATCACGGCACATGCCGCCAGTTTCCTGTTGATCCTGATGTGGGGCATGGTGCCGATGATCGCAGCGAGCGTGTTGCGCATCTTCGTTTCGGCGCTCGGACGTCCGACGATTGCCACCGCGATCACCTTCCTCGCGCTGTTCGTCAACGCCCTCGGCAACTGGAGCCTCGTCTTCGGCCATCTCGGTATGCCGGCGCTCGGACTGCGGGGTTCGGCGCTGTCGAGCGTCATCACGAGCACGGTGATGCTGATTGCCTATATCATCGTGATCCAGACCGACCGGCGACTGCGCCGCTATCATCTGTTCGGCAACTGGTGGCGCTCCGAATGGCCGCGCTTCTGGGAAATGCTCCGCATCGGCACCCCGATCGGCCTCATCATTCTGGCCGAGGCCGGGCTGTTCACCGGCGCCGCTTTCCTGATGGGCCGGATCGGTGAGGCGCAGCTTGCCGGGCACACCCTCGCGCTTCAGATCGCGGCGCTCGCCTTCCAGATCCCCTTCGGCGTGGCGCAGGCGGCGACGATCCGGGTTGGCCTTTCCTATGGCGCGCGCGACCATCGCGGCATTACGCTTTCGGGGCAGGCGTCGCTGATCCTCGGTATCGGGTTCATGGCCGTGACCGCGGCGGTGATCTGGCTCGCGCCGCGGCTCGTGCTGTCGATCTATGTCGATGTCGATGCGGCGCGCAACGCCGCGCTCGTCCATTTTGCGCTCCAGTTCCTGATCGTGGCCGCAGCGTTCCAGCTGTTCGACGGTGCCCAGACGGTCGCGGCGGGCGTTTTGCGCGGGCTTCAGGATACGCGCGTGCCGATGATCATCGCGGTCTGCGGCTACTGGATCGCGGGCTATGGCACCGCCGTCTACCTGGGCTTCTGGACGCCGCTTGCGGGCGTCGGCGTGTGGATCGGTCTCGCTGTGGGGCTCATCGTGGTGTCGGCGGTACTGCTGATGCGCTGGAGGATGCGCGCCCGTCTCGGTCTGCTTCCGGCCTGACGCAAAAAAAGTTGATCGGCGCTGCTTGACGCCCATCTGACTCCCACCCATATGCCGGCTTGTTAGCACTCACGCCCTGTGAGTGCTAAGTCTGACATCCATTGCATTACTGGAGGGACATCCATGCAATTTCGTCCGCTGCACGACCGCGTGCTCGTCCGCCGTATCGAAGCCGAAGAAAAGACGGCTGGCGGCATCATCATTCCCGACACCGCCAAGGAAAAGCCGCAGGAAGGCGAAGTCGTCGCCGTCGGCACCGGCAGCAAGGCCGAAGACGGCAAGGTGACGCCGCTCGACGTCAAGTCGGGCGATCGCATCCTGTTCGGCAAATGGTCGGGCACCGAAGTCAAGGTCGATGGCGAAGAGCTGTTGATCATGAAGGAATCGGACATCCTCGGCGTTCTCGCCTGAGCCTGTTTGCCGATTTCAGTGTGAAGTTACGCAGTTTTCTGCGCTTTTATTAAAGGAGCATCCTCATGGCTGCCAAGGACGTTAAATTTTCGCGCGACGCACGCGAACGCATCCTGAAGGGCGTCGACATCCTCGCCGACGCCGTCAAGGTCACGCTCGGCCCCAAGGGCCGCAATGTCGTGATCGACAAGAGCTTCGGCGCCCCCCGCATCACCAAGGATGGTGTCTCGGTCGCCAAGGAAATCGAACTCAAGGACAAGTTCGAAAACATGGGCGCGCAGATGCTGCGCGAAGTCGCCTCGAAGGCGAACGACAAGGCCGGTGACGGCACCACCACCGCGACCGTCCTCGCCCAGGCGATCGTCCGCGAAGGCATGAAGTCGGTTGCTGCCGGCATGAACCCGATGGACCTGAAGCGCGGCATCGACCTCGCGGTCACCAAGGTCGTCGAAGACCTCAAGGGCCGTTCGACCGCCGTGTCGGGCTCGTCGGAAATCGCGCAGGTCGGCATCATCTCGGCCAATGGCGACATCGAAGTCGGCGAAAAGATCGCCGAAGCGATGGAAAAAGTCGGCAAGGAAGGCGTGATCACCGTCGAGGAAGCCAAGGGCCTCGAGTTTGAACTCGATGTCGTCGAAGGCATGCAGTTCGACCGCGGCTATCTGTCGCCCTACTTCATCACCAACCCCGAAAAGATGACGGTCGAACTGGCTGATCCGTACATCCTGATCTTCGAAAAGAAGCTGTCGAACCTCCAGTCGATGCTTCCGATCCTCGAAGCGGTTGTGCAGTCGGGCCGTCCGCTGCTCATCATCGCCGAAGACATCGAAGGCGAAGCGCTCGCGACGCTGGTCGTCAACCGTCTGCGCGGCGGCCTCAAGGTCGCGGCCGTCAAGGCACCGGGCTTCGGCGATCGCCGCAAGGCGATGCTGCAGGACATTGCGATCCTGACCGCCGGCGAAATGATCAGCGAAGACCTGGGCATCAAGCTCGAGTCGGTTACGCTGAACATGCTCGGCCAGGCGAAGCGCGTCACGATCGACAAGGACAACACCACCATCGTCGACGGTGCGGGTGAAGGCGACGCGATCAAGGCCCGCGTCGAACAGATCCGCGCGCAGATCGAAACCACCACGTCGGATTACGACCGCGAAAAGCTGCAGGAACGTCTGGCGAAGCTCGCCGGCGGCGTTGCGGTGATCAAGGTCGGCGGTGCGACCGAAGTCGAGGTGAAGGAACGCAAGGATCGCGTCGACGACGCGCTGCACGCGACCCGCGCCGCGGTCGAGGAAGGCATCGTCCCCGGCGGCGGTACGGCTCTGCTGTACGCAACCAAGGCTCTCGAAGGGCTGAAGGGCGCCAACGACGACCAGACCCGCGGCATCGACATCGTCCGCAAGGCGATCGAAGCGCCGCTGCGTCAGATCGCGGCGAACGCCGGCCATGATGGTGCTGTTGTCGCCGGCAACCTGCTGCGCGAAGACAACCAGGATCAGGGCTTTAACGCCGCGACCGACGTCTATGAAAATCTGAAGGCCGCCGGCGTCATCGACCCGACCAAGGTCGTGCGCACCGCGCTTCAGGACGCTGCCTCGGTTTCGGGCCTGCTCATCACCACCGAAGCGGCGGTGAGCGAGCTTCCCGAAGACAAGCCGGCGATGCCGATGGGCGGCGGCGGCATGGGCGGCATGGGCGGCATGGACTTCTAAGTCCGTACCGTTCGGCGCTCAGCCAACAAGAAACGGGGCCGGGGGAGCAATCCTCCGGCCCTTTTCTGTCCTCACACCTTTTCCCGGGCCATTGCCAGTTCATGCGCCGCAGCATAGCTAGGCGGTCATGAGCCTGCTTCTCGCCCTTGCCGCGCTGCTCGCCGATCCCGCGGCCGCCGTCGCTCCGCCTGCGCCGCCGCCGCCGCGCGCCACGATTGAACGCTGCGGCTACCGGGTCGTCCAGACCTATCCGCACGATCCGTCCTCCTTCACGCAAGGCCTGTTCTGGGACGACGGCCATCTTTACGAAGGGACGGGGCAGTACGGCCATTCGCGCATCGCGCGGCTCGACCTGGCGACCGGCAAGGCGCTCGCCGAAACGCCGCTCCCCGCCGATCAGTTCGGCGAAGGGGTCACGCGCTGGCGCGATCAGATTATCGGTATCACCTGGCAGAACGGCATCGGCCATCGCTGGCGCCTCAAGGATCTGAAGCCGGTCGGTGACTTCACCTATTCGGGCGAGGGCTGGGGGGTGACGACACTCGGCGATACGATTGTGCTCAGCGACGGGACGCCGACGCTGCGTTTCTTCGATCCCGCGACGATGACGGAAAAGCGCCGCATCACCGTTCGCTTCGGCGGCCGTCCGCTCGCCATGCTCAACGAACTCGAGGCGATCGACGGACAGGTCTGGGCGAATGTGTGGATGAGCGACGTCATCGTGCGGATCGACCCCGACAGCGGCGCCATCGTCTCCTACATCGACCTGACCGGGCTGCGCAAAGACGCCGGGGTCAGCGACAGCGACAGCGTGCTCAACGGCATTGCCTGGGACGCGAAGGGCAAGCGGCTGTTCGTCACCGGCAAATATTGGCCCAAACTCTACCAGATCGCCCTCGCAAACTGCTCATAGGGGCCGGTTCTAGCTTTTGAGCGCCGCCGCCATCCGCGCTGCCGCTGCGTCATAGACGCGCGCTTTCAACCCCTCGGTCACCGCGGCCGGCGCCCGGTCGGGATGGCCGCCGGCGAAAGGCGGGGCCGGATCATATTCGATTGCGAGCTGGATCGCCTGCGCGGCCGCGTCGCCCCGCATCCGCGCGACCAGCGTCAGCGCGAAATCGAGGCCCGACGTCACCCCGCCGCTCGTCACGACAGGGCCGTCTTCGACCACGCGCGCCGCTTCGTGGCGCGCGCCGACCATCGGCAGCAGATGCGTATAGGCCCAATGCGTGGTCGCGCGCCGCCCTTCGAGCAGCCCGGCGCGGCCGAGCAGGAAGGCGCCGGTGCACACGCTCGTCACCCAGGTGGCGCCCGCCGCCTGCCGCTCGATGAAATGGATCGTTGCCCCGTCGCCCAAGGCTTCGGTGACACCATGTCCGCCGGGAACGCACAGTATATCGGCCTGCGGCGCCGCGGCGAATTCATGCGTCGGCAGGATCGCAAAGCCGCAGTCGGTCGATATCGGATCGAGGCTGGCGGCGGCGCCGATCAACCGCGCGCCGGGCAGGCGGCACAGCGCCTGCGCCGGCGCGGTGAAATCGAGCTGGGTGATGCCGGGAAAGAGCAGGAAGACGATAGTGGTTTGCGGTGCATCGGTCATCGGGATGGTCCTTTTCTGGCGGATCACCCAGGCGCGCGGCTCGCATCGGTCCCGCTCCCCGATGGAACTCCATCTTCAGCGCCAGTCGCGGGACGCCTGCCTTCTATCGCGGCTTTCGCATCGACGGAAGCCTATTTGCCGCGGTCTTCGCCGCCGGCGGCGCCATCGGATTTGGCCGCAGTGCCGTCGCGGCTTTCGAGCATTTCGGCCGCATCGTCGAGCGCCTTGGCCTCGCTGACCGTGACGCCGCCGGGGCCGGGCTCATTGTCGGTGCGGCTGCAGCCGGTGACAAGGCACAGCGCCGCGGCCAAGGCCGCGCAGGTTGGAAATTTCGTCATGGCCGCCTCCTGCGAAAAGGGGCCCCGCCATTCCGGCGAAGCCCCTCTTTCCCTATCAGGCCAAGCGCCTGCCGACGACTTACTTGTCGTTGGCTTCGGCCTTCTTGGTTTCTTCCTGGATCTTGTCACCCGCGGCGGCGGCGGCGTCGCCAGCAGCATTCACGGTGCCTTCGACGGCGTTGCCGGCGTCCTTCGCGGCATCGGCGGTCGCGTCAGCGGCGTCGGCCGCCCCTTCGGCAGCGGCATCGCCGGCGCTGGCGGCATCAGCGGCGATCGCATCGCCGGCTTCAGACGTTTCCTGCTGCGCCTTTTCCGAGCAAGCGGCGAGGCTGAAGGCCGCTGCGGCCATCGAGGCGAGGATGATCTTGCGCATATATGTTCCTTTCGATGTGCAAGCGGCCGGATAACCGGCCACTGGGCGCGGAGACTAACTGCGCCTGCCCGGCTTGGCAACCGTGCGGCGGGAGGTGGTGGCGGCGGGGTATCGATCGCAAAAGGAAAAGGGGTCGCCGACGCATGTCGACGACCCCCGATTTCCTTGCCTGTGCAGGCGAAAGCGGAAGCTTACTTCTTCGCTTCTTCCATCTTCGCGGCAGCGGCGTCGGTCGCTTCCTTGGCGGCCGCAGCGGCTTCGCTGGCCTTGTCGGCAGCTTCGCCAGCCTTGTCGGCAGCGTCGCCGGCGGCAGCGGCAGCGTCGGTCGCGGCCGCAGCGGTCGCGTCGGCGGCGCTCGAAGCAGCTTCCATCGCGCCGTCGGCGGCGCCTTCTACGGTTTCGGTGGCCGCGGTGTCGGCCGGAGCGGCTTCGTCAGCAGCCTTCTGCGAGCAAGCGGCAACGCTCAGCGACGCAGCGAGGACGAGCGACAGAGTGATCGACTTCTTCATTTGGGATACCCCTCTTGATTGAACTTCTCGACCGGCGGGCGGACCGGACCAATGCGATCCTGCTCCCGTTGATCGGGCGCCGGAATTACAAGGTTGTAAGTGGGGGCGCAACGGACTTTTTGTCCAAGGTGCGGCGTTCGTCGCAATCGCGCCCCGCCGTCGTTGCACGACAATTCATTGACCACATATAAAGAAGTCTTTATATGACCCTGCGATGAGCGAGCTGATCGATATTTTCCGGGCCTTGGCCGACCCGACGCGGTTGCGCGTCGTTGCCTTGCTGCGCGAGATGGAGTTGGCGATCGGCGAGCTGGCGGCGGTGCTCGAACAGAGCCAGCCGCGCGTTTCGCGCCACGTCCGCATCCTGGCCGAAGCCGGGATCGTCGAGCGTCGCCGCGAGGGGAGCTGGGTCTTCCTGCGCATCGCCGAACAGGGACCGGGCGCCGACATGGCTGCTGCTGCGGGGGCTTGGCCCTTTTCGGCGCGCGAGGCGCTGGTGATTGCGCAGGATGCACGCCGGCTTGCCGCGGTTCGCGCCGAGCGGGCGGCGGTGGCCGAACGCTATTTCGCCGACCATGCGGCCGAATGGGATGCGATCCGGTCGCGCCACGTCGCTGAAAGCGAGGTCGAGGACGCAATGGTCGCGATGATGCACGGGCGCGCGCTGGGTCATCTGCTCGACGTCGGCACCGGCACCGGGCGCATGGCCGAAATCTTTGCACCGACGGCGCAGCGGATCACCGCGCTCGACCGCAGCCCCGAAATGCTGCGCATCGCGCGCGCCAAACTGTCGGATCAGGCAGTGCCGGTCGATCTGGTGCAGGGCGATTTTCTCGCGCTGCCCATCGGCGACGCCAGCGTCGATTCGGTGGTTATCCACCAGGCGCTGCACTTTGCGCACGAACCCGAGCGGGTCATCGCCGAAGCCGCTCGCGTGCTGCGCGATGGCGGGCATTTGCTCGTCGCCGATTTTGCGCCGCACGAGGATGAGGAGCTTCGCGCGCTGGCGGCGCACGCGCGCCTCGGCTTTTCGGATGCGCAGATTGGCGGCTGGTTCACCGCGTCGGGACTGACGCTCGAAGGCACGCAAACACTCGAAGGCGGTGCGCTCGCGGTCAAGCTGTGGCTTGGCGCGCGCCGCCGCGACCAGGATCAATCCCCCGTCGCCGCGGGCGACGGCGAAGGCAAAAGGCTCGCCGCATGACCACTTCACTCGACGCGCTGGCCGAAGCGCGCCGCGCTGCGGCGTCGCCGCTGTTCGCCAATCTGGAAGGCGACATCGGCGTCAGTTTCGAATTCTTTCCGCCCAAGACCGAGAAGATGGAGGCGCAGCTGTGGGACACGTTCCGCACGCTCGAGCCGCTGGCGCCGCGCTTCGTTTCGGTAACTTATGGTGCGGGCGGATCGACGCGCGAGCGCACCCATGCGACGGTGGCACGGATCGCGTCCGAAAGCGCGGTGCCGCCCGCCGCGCACCTGACCTGCGTCGAGGCGTCGCGCGGTGAGATCGAAGAAGTCGCGCGCGCCTATTGGGACGCAGGCGTGCGACATATCGTCGCGCTGCGCGGCGATGTCCCCGGCGGCGGGGCGTATCGGGCGCATCCCGACGGTTTTGCGAATGCGGTCGAACTGGTCGCCGGGTTGAAGCGGATCGCGCCGTTCGACATTTCGGTCGCTGCTTATCCCGAGGTGCATCCCGACGCCGATTGCCCGCAGGCCGATCTCGACAATCTGAAGCGCAAGCTCGATGCCGGGGCGACGCGCGCGATCACGCAATTCTTCTTCTCGCCCGAAGCCTTCCTGCGCTTCCGCGACGCCGCGGCTGCGGCGGGCATCGACGCGCCGATCGTACCGGGCATCCTGCCGGTGTCGAACGTGTCGCAGACGCGGCGCATGGCCGATATGTGCGGCACCGCGATCCCCGCGTGGATGATCGCGCTGTTCGAAGGGCTCGACGACCTGCCCGCCGCTCGCCAGCTCGTTGCCGCGACGGTCGCGGCCGAAATGTGCCGCCGCCTCTACGCGGGCGGGGTACGCGATTTTCACTTCTACACGCTCAACCGCGCCGAACTCAGCTATGCGATCTGTCATATGCTGGGGTTGCGGCCGGTGGCGCCGGCAAAGGATAAGGCGGCATGATCTCAGCGCGCGAGGCCCTGATCGTGGCGGCGAAGGATCGCATCCTGCTCACCGACGGCGGCTGGGGCACCCAGATCCAGCTCCGCAAGCTCGGCGAAGCCGATTATGCGGGATCGCTCGGCCTCGGTCACGATCAGAAGGGCAACAACGATATCCTTGCGCTGACGCGGCAGGATGTCGTGACCGCGATCGGCGAGGCCTATCTCGCCGCCGGATCGGACATCGTCTCGACCAACACGTTCAGCGCGAACCGGATCAGCCAGGCCGATTATGGCGCCGAAGCGCTCGTTGCTGACATCAACCACGAAAGCGCGCGCCTGGGGCGCGAAGCGGCCGACAAGTTCGCGGCGCAGGACGGCCGCCGCCGCTTCGTCGCGGGCGCGGTCGGGCCGACGAACAAGACGCTGTCGCTGTCGCCCGACGTCAACAATCCCGGCTATCGCGAGATCGATTTCGACGAATTGAAGGACGTCTATCGCGAACAGGTAATCGCGCTCGCCGAGGGCGGAGCCGATTTCATCCTGATCGAGACGATCTTCGACACGCTGAATGCCAAGGCGGGGATCGCCGCGACGCTCGAGGCGGAGGCGAAGGTCGGGCGCGAGCTGCCGCTGATGATCTCGATGACGCTCACCGACCTGTCGGGCCGCAACCTGTCGGGCCACACGGTCGAGGCTTTCTGGTATGCGGTGCGTCATGCGAAGCCGCTGACAGTGGGGCTCAACTGCTCGTTCGGCGCGGCGCAGCTTCGCCCGCATGTCCGCGTGCTCTCCGACCTCGCCGACACGCTGGTGATGGTCTATCCGAACGCCGGTCTGCCCAACGAGCTCGGCGAATATGACGAATTGCCCGACACGACCGCGGCGCTGGTCCGCGAATGGGCCGACCATGGTCAGGTCAACATCCTCGGCGGCTGCTGCGGATCGACCCCGGCGCATATCGCGGCGATGGCAAAGGCCGTGCAGGGCCTCCCCGCGCGCCGGATTCCCGAGGTGCCGGTGCGCACGCGCCTTGCCGGGCTGGAGCCCTTCACGATGGCGGCGGCATCCTGATGGAGGACGGACCGACATGGGCGATCCGCGAGGCTGGAGAGGCTGATGCCGCCGCGTTGGCATTGATCGGCGCCGCGACCTTCCTCGAAACCTTTGCGGGCATTCTCGACGGCGAGGCGATCGTCGGGCATTGCGCGGCGCAGCATCAGGAGGCCGCCTATCGCGCCTATCTGGCGTCGGGCGCGCGCGCCTGGGTTGCCGAGGCGCAGCCGGGCGGCGCGCCGATCGGCTTCGCGCTGATCGGCCGGCCCGACCTCGCCGCTGCCGAGGCGGGCGACATCGAACTCAAGCGCATCTATTCGCTGTCGCGTTTCCATGGCAGCGGACTTGGCGCCGCGCTGATGCGCTGCGCTCTTGACGCTGCGGCAGGGCATCGCCGCCTGTTGCTCGGCGTTTACGCCCGCAACGAACGGGCGCTCGCTTTCTATCGCAAGCAGGGCTTCGTCGACGTCGGGACACGCCAGTTCAACGTCGGGGGAAAGCTCTACAACGACCGCGTTCTCGCCCGCCCCCTTGCTGCCTGATTCTCTTTGGACCGTTCGATGACCGCAACTCTCTCCTCCTCCTCGTTCGTCAACATCGGCGAACGCACCAACGTCACCGGCTCCGCCGCCTTCAAGCGGCTGATCCTCGCCGACGATTTCACCGCGGCGGTCGAGGTCGCGCGCCAGCAGGTCGAAAATGGCGCGCAGGTCATCGACGTGAACATGGACGAAGGCCTGCTCGACGCTGTGCGCGCCATGACGACCTTCCTGAAGCTGATCGCCGCCGAACCCGACATCGCGCGGGTGCCGGTGATGATCGATTCGTCGAAATGGGAGGTGATCGAAGCGGGGCTGAAATGCGTCCCCGGCAAGCCGATCGTCAATTCGATCAGCATGAAGGAGGGCGAGGAGGCTTTCCTGGACCATGCGCGCAAATGCATGGCGTATGGCGCCGCGGTGGTCGTGATGGCGTTCGACGAGGTCGGACAGGCCGACACCAAAGAGCGCAAGATCGAGATTTGCGAGCGCGCCTACAAGCTTTTGATGACCATCGGTTTTCCGCCCGAGGACATCATCTTCGACCCCAATATCTTCGCGGTCGCGACGGGGCTCGAGGAGCATGACAATTATGCGGTCGATTTCATCGAGGCGGTGAAGGAAATCCGCGTTCGCTGTCGGCACGTCCATTTCTCGGGCGGGCTTTCGAACCTCTCGTTCGGCTTTCGCGGCAACGAGACGGTGCGCCGCGCGATGCACAGTGTCTTCCTCTACCACGCAATCCCCGCCGGGCTCGACATGGCGATTGTCAACGCGGGGCAGCTCGACGTCTATGACACGATCGACCCCGAACTGCGCACCGCGTGCGAGGATGTCATCCTCAACCGCAAGGTGGAGGGCGAGGAACTGAGCCCGACCGAGCGGCTGATCGCGCTCGCCGAACGCTACAAGGGCAGCAACGCGGCGCAGGAAAAGGCGGCCGAGGAATGGCGCGGCTGGCCGGTCGAAAAGCGGCTCGAACATGCTTTGGTCAAAGGCATCGACGCGCATGTCGTCGACGATACCGAAGAGATGCGGCTGCTGATGGACCGCCCGATCGAGGTGATCGAGGGGCCGTTGATGGACGGCATGAACGTCGTCGGCGACCTGTTCGGTTCGGGCAAGATGTTCCTGCCGCAGGTCGTCAAATCGGCGCGCGTCATGAAAAAGGCGGTCGCGCATCTGCTGCCCTTCATCGAAGCCGCCAAGGAACCCGGCGCGAAAGGCAAGGGCAAGGTCGTGATGGCGACCGTGAAGGGCGACGTCCATGATATCGGCAAGAATATCGTCGGCGTCGTGCTGCAATGTAACGGGTTCGAGATCGTCGATCTGGGCGTCATGGTGCCTTGGTCGAAAATCCTCGAGGCGGCGAACGAGAATGACGCCGACATGATCGGCCTCTCGGGCCTCATCACCCCCTCGCTCGACGAGATGGTGACGGTGGCCGAGGAAATGCAGCGCGCCGGCATGACGATGCCGCTGCTGATCGGCGGCGCGACGACGTCGAAGGTCCACACCGCGCTGCGCATCGACCCCGCCTATCAGGGGCCGGTGCTGCACGTGCTCGATGCGAGCCGCGCGGTCGGTGTCGCGACCTCGCTCGTCAGCGACACCGGGCGCGACGCATTCGTTCGCGGTTACAAGTCGGATTACGAACATATCCGCGATGTGCGCGCCAACAAGGGGCAGAGCGCGCTGGTGCCGATCGACGATGCGCGCGCCAACGGCTTCGTCGTCGACGAGCATATCCGGCCGTTCCCGCCCGAAAAGCCCGGCGTCCATGCGTTCGACAATTGGGATCTGGCTGAACTCGTCGAATGGTTCGACTGGACTCCCTTTTTCCGCGCGTGGGAACTGGCGGGCAATTTTCCGGCGATCCTCGACGACGAGATCGTCGGCGAAAGCGCGACGAACCTCTATGCCGACGCGCGCGCGATGCTCGAAAAGATCATCGGCGAGGGCTGGCTCCACGCGCGGGGCGTCGCGGCGCTATGGCCGTGCCGACGCGAAGGCGACGATGTCATCATTCACCTTGCCGAGGAAGAACGGCATGTCCGCATTCCCTTCCTGCGCCAGCAGATCGCGAAGCGCGAAGGGCGCCCGAATATGTGCCTGGCCGATTTCGTCAGCCACGACGGCGACTGGATCGGCGGCTTTTCGGTCGCTATCCACGGCATCGAGCCGCACCTTGCGCGCTTCAAGGCGGCGCACGACGACTATAGCGACATATTGCTGAAAGCGCTCGCCGACCGCTTCGCCGAAGCCTTTGCCGAACGGCTCCACGCGCATGTCCGCACCGATCTGTGGGGCTATGCGCCCGCCGAACAGTTGACGCCAGAGGCGATCATCAAGGAAGAATATCGCGGCATCCGGCCCGCGCCCGGTTATCCCGCGTGCCCGGATCACAGTCTGAAGCCGATCCTCTTCGACCTGCTCGATGCCGGGGCCAATTCGGGGGCAACACTGACCGAAAGCTTTGCCATGCTGCCGACCGCAGCGGTTTCGGGCTTCTATTTCGGCCATCCCGACGCAAGCTATTTCGGGGTCGCGCGCGTGGGGGAAGATCAGCTTGCCGACTATGCCGTGCGGCGCGGGGTCGATATCGAAACCGCCCGCCGCTGGCTGCGTCCGAACCTCGATTGACATCGGTAAACGGGGCGGGGGTTAACCCGGCGGGGGAGGGCTGTCCGACAAAGGGACAGCGCCTCCGTTAACCAGCTTCGCGAAGGACGTGGGGCCGCAAAAGGGCTATGGCGCGGCGATGATCCAGATGCTTCTCCGCCGGCCCATGCTGCCGCTTCTCGCCCTGCCGATGCTGTTCGCGCCCGCGCCGCTGCCTGCGCGGGCGGGGGCAGCGCCCTATGTGGTCGCCGAAAGCGGCCGCGCCTTCGGGCGGCTTCAGGAGGCGGTCGACGCGATCGGCGATGGCGACGGCACGATCCGCATCGCGGCGGGCTATCATCGCGATTGCGCGGTCCAGACCGCCGGGCGCGTTGCTTTCGTCGCGGCCGAGGCAGGGCGCGCGATCTTCGACGGCGTGAGCTGCGAGGGCAAGGCGGCGCTGGTGCTGCGCGGCCGCGCCGCGCGCGTCGATGGTCTGGTGTTCCAGAATATGCGCGTTCCCGACGGCAATGGCGCGGGCATCCGGCTCGAACAGGGCAATCTCGACGTCGCGAACAGCCTGTTCCGCAACAGCGAGGAAGGGATTTTGACCGCCAATGATCCCGCGGCGACGCTGACGGTCGACCGCTCGACCTTTTCGCGCCTCGGCCGCTGCGACCGCGGGCTGAGCTGCGCGCACAGCGTCTATACCGGCGAATATGGACGCGTCGTCGTGACGCACACGCGCTTCGAAAAGGGCAGCGGCGGCCATTATCTGAAGGCCCGCGCGCGCGAGGTCGAAATCAGCGACAATAGTTTCGACGATACGCAAGGGACCGCGACCAATTATCTCATCGATCTCCCCTCGGGTTCGACCGGACGGATCACGGGCAATCTGCTCGTCCAGGGGCGCGATAAGGAAAATTACTCGGCGCTGATCGCGGTCGCGGCCGAGAGCCGCGACAATCCGTCGCGCGGGCTGGTGATCGAGGGCAATCGCGCGAGCATCCCGCAGGGCATCGGCCGATCCTCGGTGTTCGTCGCCGACTGGAGCGGCGAACCGCTGGCGATCGGGGCCAATCAGATCGGCCCTGGCCTCAAACCCTTCGAAAAGCGGTAAGCAAGCGCGCCCGGCGCGACGGTTCAGGCCTCGCCGCGCGTTTCGATCAGCGACGCGGCCAGCGCCTCGGCGGGCGTCTTGCCGCCCCACAGCACGAACTGGAACACCGGATAAAAGCGCTCGCATTCGTCGATTGCGCTTTCGACCAGCGTTTCGGTGATGTCGAGCGGCATGGCCGCATCGCTGCCGATCAGCATCGCGTGACGATAAAGGATGGTGCCGCTGTTCGACCATAGCTCGAAGTGGCCGAGCCAGAGCTGTTCGTTGATCATCGCGAGCGCTTCGTGCGCGACGCTGCGCTTGTCCTCGACGACACGGATGTCGGGGAAGGCGAGCAGTTGCAGCACCCCGTCCTCGGGCCGCCACACCGCGCGCAGTTCATAGGTGGTCCAGCTGCCCTGCGCGGTCGCGACGATCTCGTCCTCGCCGATCATTTCGTGCGGCCAGTCGTGCGCCGCAAAATAGGACGCCAGCATATCCATCGGCGCGGCTTCCTGGCCGTCCTCGTCGTCGTAAATATCGTCGGTCATGGCTGCGCCCTTAGCGCGACTTTGGCCGGGTGGCGAGTCGCGCGGGGGAAAGCCCGCTCCGTTACTTCTTGGGTGCGGCGCGGGGCTTGGCCGGCGCCTTCGCGGCGGCAGCCGGTTTTGCCGCGGCTTCGAGCTTGTCGAGCCGCGCTTTCAGCGCGTCGGCTTCGGCGCGCGCCTTGGCCGCCATTTCCTTCACCGCCTCGAATTCCTCGCGGCTCACAAAGTCCATGCGGCCGACGAATTCCTTCGCGCGTTCGCGCATCGCGGTTTCGGCTTCGCGTCCGGCACCGGCGACGGTGCCTGCGATGCCGTTGACCATCTTGGCCAGATCGTCGAAAAACCGGTTTTCGCTTTGCATTATCCTGTCCTTTGTAGGGGTCGTCCCCTGGATTGGCCCAATTCGCGTCGTCATCCTATCTGGGAGGTCGCTGCGGCCGGCACAAGGGTTTCGGCGTCGGGGTTGCGCTGATCGATCTGGAAATTCAGGATCGTCGCGAAGCTGAGCCATATCATATAGGGGACGAGCAGCCACGCCGCCGCCTTGCGGATCGGCGCAAAGGCAAAGGTCGTCGCGATCGTCACCATCAGGATGAAAATGACGAGATAGAGCGCGGCGGTCACCTGATGCATGCCGAAAAAGAGCGGCGACCAGGCGAAATTGGCGATCAGCTGCACGAAGAACAGCGTCAGCGCAAAGCCGCGCCCGCGCGCGCCGCGCGCGTGGAGGATCATCGCCAGCGACAGGCCAAGCAGGATATAGAGCGTCGTCCAGACGACTCCGAAGACCCAGCCCGGCGGAACGATCGCGGGCCGGTCGAGCGCCATGAACCAGCGATTGTCATAGCCGCTGTTCGAGAGCAGACCCATCAGGCTGCCGATCAGGACGAGCGCCGGGACGGTGAACATCGCCCAGCGCCAATAGGACATGCGTAGCTGACCGGGGGTGGCAATCTCGCTCATGCATCTGGTCCTTCGCGCGCGAATCTGTGTCGGTCATGCTGTCGCGGCGCGCACCGCCCGCGTCAAGCTGCGGATTTCGTAGCCGCAATCAGAAATTCGACATTTCCTTCGGGTCCGGTGATCGGACTTTCGACCGTCTCAACGACGCGCCAGCCCGAACGTTCCAGCCAGTCGCGCACCTCGGAGCAGACGCGGGCGTGCACCGCGGCGTCGCGTACCACGCCCTTTTTGCCGACCTCGTGCCGTTCGGCTTCGAACTGCGGCTTGATCAGAGCGACGAGGCGCGCGCCCGCTTTGGCAAAGGCCATCGGCACCGGCAGCACCTTCGACAGCGCGATGAAGCTCGCGTCGCAGACGATGAGATCGACCGGCTCGGGAATATGATCGGCGGTCAGGATGCGCGCGCTCGTCTGCTCGTGGACGATGACGCGGTTGTCCTTCCGCAACTTCCAGGCGAGCTGGTTGGTCCCCGAATCGACCGCATAGACGCGTGCCGCGCGGCGGTTCAGCATCACGTCGGTAAAACCCCCGGTCGACGATCCCACGTCGATCGCCACCGCGCCCGCAATATCCCAGCCCAGATGCGTCAGCGCATGGTCGAGTTTGATCCCACCGCGCGACACCCATGGATGGTCGCGGCCCTTGACGCTGATCGCGGCATCCTCCGCGATCTGCTGCCCCGCCTTGTCGATCTTGCGGTCGCCGACGAAGGCGAGGCCGGCGAGGATCAGCGCCTGCGCGCGCGTCCGGCTTTCGGCGAGTCCGCGATCGACAAGCAGCTGGTCGGCACGCTGCTTCACCATCAGCCGCCTGCCCGGTCGGTGAGCAGCCCCGGTGTCAGAATCTGCGGCAGGATCTCGGGTTCGGCCTTGCCCGGCGCGTACCAGAGGTAAAGCGGCACGCTGTTGCGGCCATGCTCGGCCAAGGCGCGCGTGATGACCGGGTCGCCGTTGGTCCAGTCGCCGACGAGCGTGACGACGCCCGCCTTGTCGAACGCATCCTGCACCACCTCGCGGTTGATTGCGCCTGCCTCATTCGCCTTGCACGACAGGCACCAGTCGGCGGTGAAATAGACAAACACGGGCTTTCCCGTCGCACGCGCCTTGGCAAGCGCCGCAGCCGAATAGCGATCTGCAGAGACTTCGATTCCGGCGCCATGTCCCGCCTCGCGCCCGTCAACCTGTCGCCACAGGAGGACGGCGAGGGCGAGCGCGGTCAGGGCCATCGGCAGCGCCATCCATTTGCGGAAGGTCGCCATCCACGGTCCCGGCTTTGGCATGCGATTGCGGAGCGCGGGCACGAAGCCGACGGCCAGAAAGGGGAGGGCGATACCAAGGCCGAGCCCGCCGAAAATCGGCAGAGCAGCCCAGGCCGGAAGGACCAGCGTGGCGCCGAGCGCGGCGCCTAGCAAGGGGCCGCTGCACGGCGTGGCGACGAAAGCCGCGAGCGCGCCGGTCCAGAAACCGCCCGCCGCGCCGCTCTGGTTTGCGAGCCGTTGGCCGCCGCCGAATGACGGCAGTTCGAAGACTCCCAGCAGGTTGAGCGTGATGGCGAGCGCGAGCAGCAGCAGCACGAACACGCTCGCCGGATGCTGCAGCTGAAAGGCCCAGCCGACCTGCTCGCCCGCCGCGCGCAGGCCCAGCAGCAGTGCGCCGAGCAGCAGCGCGGTGAGCACCGCGCCCGCCGTATAGGCCACCGCCTCGACCTTCGCGGCGCGTGCATCGCCGCCCGACCGCGCAAGGCTGAGTGCTTTCAGGCTCAGGATCGGGAAGACGCAGGGCATCAAATTGAGGATCAATCCGCCGACGATCGCGCCGCCGAGCGCAGTCCAGAACAGCGCCAGGTCGATACCGGCCCCGCCGCCGGTGCCGCCCCCGGCGATCGCCTTGCCGGCCGCCGGAACCGCGCCGCGGACGAAGCGCACGGAAAGGCCACGGTCCTGGCCGAGCTTGAGCAGCGCGTCGATCTCCCCTTGCGCGTTGCCCTTGCCCGCCGTTTCGATCACGATCCAGTCGCCGTTGCGGCTGAAGCGCTGCACTGCCGGATAATCGACGACGGCTTGGGTCGCTGCGAACAGATGCGGTGCCGTCAACGATGTTCCCTCGGGCAGCGGTACGGCGAAGCGCACCATCGCGCCGCGGCGTTCCCACCGGCCCGCGCGGTCGAGCGGCTGCGGAAGCTTGGCGCGCCATGCGTCGAATTGCTGCTGCGCGCCCGCCGCTATGGCTCCGTCGCCGGCCTTCATCGCGACCGAGATCACCGCCTTTTCGGGAACGCAGATCTTGTCGGTGCAGGCGAGCCAGTTGGCGATGCCGGTCAGCGTCAGGTTGGTTCCCGGCGCGACGCTCTTGTCGACGCGGACATCGGCGAGCAGCGCATAGGGATGTTCATAGACATGGTTCATCAGCCCGAAGAGCGTCAGCGCCTCGGGAACCGGATAGCGAAAGGGGCCTACGATGACGCCCGGCGGCGCGTTCCATTCGACTTGCATGCCGAAACCGGCATCGCCGCCGTTCGACCAATAGCCGTGCCAACCCTTTTCGGGGGTCATCGCGAGAGCAATGGTCGTCGCTCCGCCGGGCGACGGTACCACCGATTCGGCGACCAGCCGCGGCGCGATATGCGTGGTCTGCGCGCGGGCGGGGGCGAAGGCGAGCAGAACCAGGGCGAACAGCGCCAGCAGCGCGCGCACCGTCGCCGATGCACTTCGGTCTGTCACAAAGCCGTCTTCCGCGCGATCCATGCCTGTCCTGTGTCTGCCTGTCGTTCGAGGCTTGCCATATAGGCGGCTTTCGTCGAGAGGACAGCCCGCGCTGACGCCCCCAGCCATGGAGATGTTCCCCGTGAAGCTCAAAAGCCTGACCACCGTTCTCGCCGCCACCCTCTGTTTCGCAACTGCCGGAGCCGGCCTTGCGCAGGATTCGGCGCCACCGGTCGCAAAGGTTACGGCGGCAACCCCGCCGCCCAGGCTGATCATCGCAATCTCCGTCGACCAGTTTTCGGCCGATCTGTTTGCCGAATATCGCAGCCATTACACCGGCGGTCTCGCGCGGCTTGCGTCGGGCGTGGTATTTCCGGCGGGGTATCAGTCGCACGGCGCGACCGAAACCTGCCCCGGCCATTCGACGATCCTGACCGGAAATCATCCGGCGCACACCGGGATCATCGCCAATAATTATTTCGACCTCTCGGTCGCCCGGTCCGACAAGCGCGTCTATTGCGCCGAGGACGAAGCCGTGCCGGATACAAGCTCGGGCGGCGGCAAATATGCGGCATCGGTGAATCATCTTATGGTCCCGACACTCGGCGATCTGATGAAGGCGCGCGATCCGAAGGCGCAGATCGTCTCGGTCGCGGGCAAGGATCGCGCCGCGATCATGATGGGCGGGCGCAAGGCGGACGAGCTGATGTGGCTGTTTCCGGGTGGCCTCACCAGCTATCGCGGCACCACGCTGTCGCCGGTCGCGCAGCAGGCAAGCAGCGCGATCGCAGCGGCGATTGGCCAGGCGCGCCCCGCGATGGACCTGCCTGCCGATTGCGCGTCACACGATATCGCGATCCCGATCGACAAGGGCGGCACGGTCGGCACCGGTCGCTTTCAGCGCGATGGCGGCGATTTCCGCCGCTTCATGGCCTCGCCCGAAGCAGACGGCGCGGTGCTGGCCGCCGGCGCCGCGCTGCGCGCTGCGCGCAAGCTGGGTGAAGGCAGCACGACCGATCTGTTGATCCTCGGCCTGTCGGCGACCGACTATATCGGCCACAGCACGGGCACCGAGGGCGCCGAGATGTGCATCCAGATGCACGCGCTCGACCAGCAGCTCGGCGATTTCTTCGCACGGCTCGATGCGACCGGCATCGACTATGCCGTCGTGCTGACCGCCGACCATGGCGGTCACGATCTCCCCGAACGCAACCGCCAAAACGCCTGGCCCGCCGCCGAACGCGTCGATGCCGCGCTCGATCCCGAGGCGATGGGTAAGGCGGTGGCTGAAAAGGTCGGCCTGCCGCAGCCGCTGCTCTATGGCGACGGCCCGTTCGGTGACATGTATCTGTCGAAGGCGTTGACCCTCGCGCAACGCAAGGCGGCGCTGGCCGAACTGGTGACGCGCTACCGCGCCCACCGCCAAGTCGAGGCGGTGGTGACCGGTGAGGAACTGGCGAACCATCCGATCTCGAAGCGGTCGCCCGACGTGTGGACGTTGATGGACAAGCTGCGCGCTTCCTATAATGCGCAGCGTTCGGGCGATTTCCTCGTCGTGCTCAAGCCGCGCGTCACGCCAATCCCCGAATCGGGCCTCGGCTATGTCGCGACGCACGGTTCGGTATGGGACTATGACCGCCGCGTGCCGATCCTTTTCTGGCGCAAGGGGCTCACCGCCTTCGAACAGCCGAATGCCGTGATGACGGTGGATATCATGCCGACGCTTGCCGCGCTCATCGACCTGCCGGTCGACGCGGCCAAGATCGATGGCCGCTGCCTCGACCTGCTTTCGGGACCGGAAAGCAGTTGCCGTCCGTAAAGAAGAATGAAGAACAAGGAATCATGACGAAGACTTTGGGGAAATTTGCCGGCCGGATGCTGCTGGTCGGTTGCGGCAATATGGCGGGCGCGATGCTCGATCGCTGGCTCGCCGCGGGGCTCGATCCGGCGCGGGTCGCCATCGTCGATCCGGTCGCGGAGCCGCGCGAAGGCACCGCGCATTTCACCTCGCTCGCCGACTGGCGGGCGGCGGGTCAGGCCGCCGACTGGATCATGCTCGGCATGAAGCCGCAGCAATTGGGCGAGGTCGCCGGCGATCTCGCGGCGGTTGCGGGTGGCGAGGTGCATCTGCTCTCGATCCTCGCCGGCGTCTCGCTCGCCGATCTCGCGGCCCGTTTTCCCGAAGCGCGGGCGCAGGTCCGCATCCTTCCCAATCTTGCCGCGCGCATCGGCGCCGGGGTTTCGGCTGTGACCAGTACGGGTGATGCCGACCGTGCCGCGATCGAAGCGCTGCTCAAGCCGCTCGGCGAGATCGTTGCGCTCCCCGACGACGGCATGATGGACCTTGTTACCGCCTTCACCGGCAGTGGTCCGGCCTTCGTCTTTCGCCTGATCGAAGCCTATGCAGCGGCGGGCGAGCGGCTCGGCCTTTCGGGCGAGGATGCTCTCAAGCTTGCGACCGCGACCTTTGGCGGAGCGACCGCCCTGCTCGCGCGCAGCGGCGAAAAGCCGGGCGCGCTCGTCGCGCAGGTCGCGAGCAAGGGGGGCACGACGCAGGCCGGGCTCGACATCCTCGACGAAGGAGGCGAACTCGTTGCGCTGATGACCAATGTGCTGCGCGCGGCGCGCGATCGCGGCCGCGAACTCGCCGATCTTGCTCGCGGCGAAGATTGATCGGCGCGCCCGCGAAGGCGTGGGCCGTGACAGCGCCGGGCAGCTATCGCCCGCTCAGCTTTCGCTGCCCAGCCTGGCGACGCGCTGCCGCTCGCGCGGCGACATCAACGCCTCGTTGACCTGCCAGAAGCCGGTGACCGCCGCCTGACCTGCATGGGTGTAGGCGCGGCTCATCGCGTCGCGTAGTTGCCCGAAGACCGCAGCCTCGACGGCGCGTCCGGTGGGGGTGAGCCGTAGTTCCTTCTGCCGCCGGTCGCGGTTGCCGGGACGCGTGACGAGCATCTCGCGCGCCTCCAGATCCTTGATGACCCGGCCAAGCGACTGTTTGGTGATGCCGAGCAGCGCGAGCAGGTCCGAAATCGTCAGCCCCGGCTGGCGCGCGATGAAGTAAAGCGCGCGGTAATGCGCGCGCCCGATGCCGTTTTCTGTCAGCCGCGCATCGCCCGCGCGCCACAGCGCGCCATGACCGAAAAACAGGAATTCGATACCGCGGCGCACCTCCTCTTCGCGCAAGAAAAGGGCAGAGGCAGCGGGAACTTGTGAAAGAAAATTTTCATCGGCCATGGCGACTACCGTTGCGCGCGGCGCCGCGCTTTGGCAAGAGGCGCGCACCGAGTCACTGCCAAGAGGTTAGATTTTTCCATGTCCGCACCCGCTTTCACCCGTCTTCCGCATCCGAACCCGACGGCGGACGATGTACGCGCGGCGGCGATTGCGGACCCGGTCTTCGGCCGCGTCTTCACCGATCATATGGTCTCGATCCGCTACAAGGAAGGCCAGGGCTGGCAAGATGCGCAGGTGATGCCGCGCGGCCCCTTGTCGCTCGATCCGGCGACCGCGGTGCTGCACTATGCGCAGGAGATATTCGAAGGGCTGAAGGCCTATCGGCTCGACGACGGATCGATGGCACTGTTCCGTGCCGAGGCGAATGCCGCACGCTTCAACGCCAGCGCCCGCCGCATGGCGATGGCCGAACTGCCCGAGGACCTGTTCCTTGCCGCGGTGCGCGAGATTGTCCGCGTCGATGCCGACTGGTTCCCGAACGTGCAAGGCGGCGCGCTCTATCTGCGCCCCTTCATGTATGCGAGCGAGGTGTTCCTGGGCGTCAAGCCTGCCGCCGAATATCATTTCCTCGTCATCGCCTCGCCGGTTGGCAATTATTTCAAGTCGGGCGCGCCGGCCGTCTCGCTGTGGGTGTCGGAAGACTATACCCGCGCCGCGCCCGGCGGCACCGGCGCCGCCAAATGCGGCGGCAATTATGCCGCGAGCCTGATTGCGCAGCAGGAAGCGATCGCAAAGGGTCACGATCAGGTCGTCTTCCTCGACGCCGCGGAGCATCGCTGGATCGAGGAACTGGGCGGCATGAACATGTTCTTCGTCTTCGACGACGGCAGCATTGTCACCCCGCCGCTCACCGGCACGATCCTGCCCGGCATTACCCGCGACGCCATCATCACGCTGGCGCGCGATGCGGGCCTGACGGTGCGCGAGGAACCCTATGCGATCGACCAGTGGCAGGCCGATGCGACCAGCGGCAGGCTGACCGAAAGCTTTGCGTGCGGCACCGCGGCGGTGGTGACCCCTGTCGGCAAGGTGACGCGCGGCGCCACCGGTTTCACCGTCGGCGCCGGCGGCCCCGGACAGGTGACGGCGATGCTGAAGGACAGGCTTGTCGACATCCAGCGCGGCCGCGCCGCCGACCCGCACGGTTGGGTCACGCGCCTCTGATCCGGCGCCTTGCCAATCGGTCGCGAGACGCTATAGAGCGCCCTCGCACCGGCCGATGGGGCGTAGCCAAGCGGTAAGGCAGCGGTTTTTGGTACCGCCATGCGCAGGTTCGAATCCTGCCGCCCCAGCCAGCCGGTGTTTTCAGAAGCGCTCACTAGGCCGCAGGGCGTCTCATCTAAATCAATAGAAACAATGAGTTATCTTGAGACGGAATCGTATTTCCGCTCAGGCCGTCCCCTTGCAGCTCGACCCGTTTTTGGTCAATTTGTTGGTACGCATTTCGCGCTTACCAACAAATTTTCCGTGCGCAGGATTCGAAGTTGCAGCCACGGGGGAAGGTACCAACATGCTTACCAACGTCGCGCTCAAGGCGCTCAAACCCGGCCCCAAACCCTACAAGAAAGCGGATGGCGGCGGGCTGTTCGTTCTCGTCCAGCCCAATGGAACGAAGGTCTGGCGCTTTGCCTATCGCTTCGAGGGCAAGCAGAAGCTGCTCTCGGGCGGGCCATTTCCTGCGACCACGATCCTGGCGGCGCGAGCGTGGCGCGATATGATGAAGCATCAACTCGCGCTCGGGCTTGATCCGTCGCAGGAGCGCCGAAAAGCCAAGGCGCGATCATCGGGGCCTCATGCTGATGTCGTAAACACATTCGAGCATGTGGCCCGCGAATGGCTCGAGACGCGTTTGCTTAGCTGGTCGCCGCGATACGCCGCCTTGGTCGTCGGCCGGCTTGAAGCGGACATATTCCCGGTTATCGGCTATCTCGATATCGACACCATCACACCGCGTCAGATGCTCGAGGCGATCCGCAAGATACAGGCGCGCGGCGCGATCGAAATGGCGCACCGCGTCAAAAACCACTGCAGCGAGATCTTTCGATATGCAATTCCGGATGGTCGATGCGAGAGCGATCCCTGCCGCGACCTCTCGCCGGCGCTAACCAAGACGCGACCGGTCAAGCATCACCCGAAGGTCGCGGCCAAGGACCTCCCGACGTTCTTTGCCAAGCTCAACGCGGACGGGGCCGAGCGAATGAGTCATCTCGCCCTTCGCTGGACCATCCTCACGATGGTTCGGACCCAGGAGACGCGGTTTGCCGAGTGGGATGAATTTGAAGATCTCGATGGCCCCAATCCCTTGTGGCGGATTCCTGCCGCGCGAATGAAAATGCGATCCGAGCATCTTGTCCCGTTGCCGCGGCAGGCGCTTGAGTTGCTAAAAGAGATCAACGACATCAATCTCTATCGCAAGGCGGGGAACTTGAAGCTCGGCCGCTACCTCTTTCCAGTCGCCTACACCAAATCACGCGTAATCAGCGAGAATCGGATGCTCGACATCATGTATCGGATCGGTCTGCGTGGAAAAGCAACGGTTCACGGGTTCCGCGGCCTCGCCAGTACGGTGCTGAACGAAAGCGGACTATTCAAGGGCGACTGGGTCGAGATGCAGCTCGCGCATCAACCAGGAGGGGTCCGCGGCGCCTATAATGCAGCGCGCTATTTGGCGCATCGCCGCCCAATGCTGCAGTGGTGGGCGGATTATCTCGACGAAGCGGAACGCAAGGGCGAGAGGGCTGGGTAGCGGGTCAGCTCTGGTAGAAAGTCTGGCCGTCTCCTCAACGTAGATTCTGCGTTTGCCCGCCTCATTTCATGCGGACCCAAATTGACGCGCCGGCCTAGTGGGCCGGCGCGGCGCTTCTGATTTTGCGCGCGCCATTGCCGCAATCGGCGACGGCGACGGCGCTCGGCTCGGCCAAAGAAAGAGGCGACGCGAAGTCACCTTCACGCCGCCCCAAACGAAGGATGCTGCATCCGTCGCCTCACCGTCCGTCACATGCCTGGGGTCGCAATCCGACACGCCGGCTCAGCAGTCGGGGCTGCTGTTAGAATCCTCCTTGCTGCTTGATCGTACGAGAACGCGAAAACGCGCGCCGTCGGCATCATTCTCATGCTCGCTGAAAGCGGGTGCGGGCACGAAGCGGCTATTATGTGCGGGGCTCGGACGTCCCGGTCACGCCTAGCACGCTTTGAACTTACGTTTAAACTGCGATGATTGATTCTTCGGATAGCTGCTGCTCGCTCTCACTGTCCTGCGGAACCATCCCCGGCGGCGGGCGATTTGACCTGGACCGGCGCGGCACCCCGCGAAAGTGCGCGCGGCGCGATTATGTCCCCGCGTGCTGTGCACGCTCCTCGCGGCCGCTTCGCTTCACATAATCACGCCGCCCGCACTCCTCCGCTGCGCTGCGGCCCTTGCAGGTTCGCGGGGGCGCCTCAAGCGCCGGTCCCTGGTCCGCCCATGCCGCAGGGATGGTCCCGCGGCACAGTGAAGGAGACGACCAATGGCAGCTATCGGCTTTGTGAACGGCACCATCGACAAGGGTTTCGTGGGCCAGCTCAAGACCCTCTCGATCCGCGCAGCGATCGAGAT
>QFCS01000492.1_pt1 | contig 157603 bp, 146 predicted proteins | sample 3576561 | NCBI WGS metagenome assembly QFCS01 | reverse complement strand
TGGGCGGAAAGCGCGGTCGAGGCCCCGTAGAGGCCGCAGAAGAAGTTTCTTCAGACAAAGAAAAGCCCCAGTCGTTGACTGGGGCTGAATTGTGGGCCTTAAGCCCGGTCTTATCAACAGCTAGCCGGAACGGCTAGGCCCCGGGGGCGGCTTTTTCATGGCTGCGGAACCGTGCGTGCTCAGCTCTGCAGGGCCGCCCACATCTCCTTGTCGCGCTCGGCCGTCCAGATGCGCGGGTTCTTGATGCCCTTGGCTTCGTCGTAAGCGCGGCTCACGTCGAACGGCAGGCAATGTTCGTAGATGAACACGTGACCAAACACGGGGTCCATGCTCTTGCGGGTGTGGGCCATGGCGGCCTTGAGGTCCATGCCGGCGGCGGCAGCTTCCTTGCCCGCCTGGAACAGCGTGCTCACCCAGCGCTGCGTGTAGTCCAGCGCCTTGTTCACGTCGGCGCTGCCCTTCATGGCTTCGCCACGGCCCGGCACGATCGCCTCGGCCTTGAGCGCGCGCAAGGCCTCGAGCGTGGCAGGCCACTCTTCCAGCTGCGCGTCGCCGGTGTACACACCAGCCTCGTACTCCACGAGGTCGCCACTGAACAACACCTTCTCTTCTTCCACCCAGGCGATGGTGTCGCCGCGCGTGTGGCCCTGGCCGGGATGCCAGATTTCCACCTTGACGCCACCCAGATCGACGGTCAGCGAGCCCTGGCGGCCCGGTTGGCCGTCACCGATCACCAGCGTCGGCCAGGTCAGGCCGGGCACGCTGTCGGCACCGCGGAACAGGCGGGGAAAGCGCTCCATCTCGCTCTGCATGTCCTCGGCGCCGCGTTCGACGATCAGTTCGTAGGTGCCCCGGCTGGCGATGACTTCTGTCGCGCCTTCGGCTGCATAGGCGCTGGCACCCAGCACACGCACCGCGTGGTAATGCGTGAGCAGGACGTATTTGATGGGCTTGTCGGAGACGGTGCGGATCTGCTTGATCAGGTCCTGCGCCATGGCCGGGGTGGCGGTGGCGTCGCTCACCATGATGTACTTCTCGCCAATGATCACGCCGGAGTTCGGGTCGCCTTCGGCGGTGTAGGCCCAGCAGTGCTTGCTGAGCTGTTCGAACGTGGTTTTCTTGTCGTCCAGGTCGGCCTGGGAGGCGAAGGCTTTGCTCATGGATGGGTCTCCTGTGGGGAAGGCGGAATTTTACCTAAACGAAATCAATTACGCATAAGTGAATCACAAAGCCCGCCCGGCACTACCGGACAAGCCCCGCTCCAGCACGTCCACCACCTCCTCGGCGAAGGCGCCATAGCTCATGGCGCCGCCCGGGCGCAGCCAGGTGAAGGTCCAGTTGATCATGCCAAACAGCATCATGGTGAGCGCGGTCTGGTTGGCTGCGCTCACGCGCTCGGGGTAGGCGCGCCTGAGGAAGCGGGTGAAGGCGGCGACCACGTCCCGCTGGCGGTTCACGATGAGTTCGCGCTGCCCTTCACCCAGGAATTTGGTGTCGGACAGCAGGGCCACGTGGCGGGTGGCCGAGGTCTCGTATTCGGCGAGGAAGGCCCGCACCAGCTCGCTCAAGGCCTCGCGTTCGCTCAGGTTCTTGCGCTGCGCGCGGGCCTCGGCCTCGCCGATCAGGGCCAGCAGGCGCTGGGTGTAGCGGTCCAGCAGGTCGTACAGGATCGCGTCCTTGCTTTCGTAGTAGTGGTACAGCCGCGCCTTGCTGGTGCCGCATGCAGCAGCGATGTCGTTCATGCTCGCGGCGGGAAAACTCTGCGCGGCGAAGCAGCGCGCGGCGACATCGAGGATTTCGTCGCGCTTGAGATCGTGGGTCGCGGATTTCGGTCGGGCCATGGGGGGATTGTCACCCCCTGCGCCGCTTACCATGCGGCCATGGTCAAACCCGTGGATCCCTTTGCATTGCACGCCTGTGAACTGCTGTCGGGCGTCGGCCCCTGCGTGCCCAAGCGCATGTTCGGCGGCTGGGGCATTTCCACCGATGGCATGAACATCGCGATCATCGCGTGGGACACGCTCTTCCTGAAGACCAATGCCGCGACCGAGCCACGCTGGCTCGCTGCGGGCGGACAGCCCTTCGTGTACGAGGCCAAGGGCAAGTCCATGAAGCTGAACTACCACACGCCACCGGACGAGGCGCTGGAGTCGCCCGCGCTGATGCTGCCCTGGGCCCGGCTGGCCCTGGAAGCGGCGGTGGCAGCACGCAAGCCACCGAAGCGGCCACGCGGCAAATAGGCCCGGGTGGCGCGACCGGGCTCAGCGGCAGTTCGGTGCGCTGGGGGTCAGCGCACGGCCACGCCCGGCCACCCGGTGCTCGCCATACGCCCACAGCCCGCGCAGCAACCGCGCGAAAGCACCACCGGCCTGGCCGAGTGCCCGCGCCAGATCGCGGGAAGGCGCCACCACCTCATGACGGAACGCGCCTGCGGACGTGGCCGCCAGCGGCTCCACGCTCCAGTCGAACCGCACCGGGCCTTCAGCGGGCTGCCAGGGCTCCATGACCAGCCGTGCGCCGGCCGGCACCATCAGGCTTTCGCCTGCGGTCAGCATCAGATCGCCCGACTCGTTGCCCGCGCCCTGCGGTTGCCCCATGGTGACCCACACGCGGCCCTGGTTGATCTGCAGGCGGCTGGGCGCATGCGGGCGCAGGGTCATCGCCCGGCGCGCATCCAGGCGCCAGCCGCGCACATTGGTGGCGCAGGACAGGTGCTCGGAAGGAACGGCAAACGGTGCGATACGGGTGTTCATGAAAGGCTCCTTGTAAGGGGACGATGGCTCATCCTGGGAATGAATGATCGGCCCGCAGCCCCTTGCAGTCCAATGAATACGCAGTAAGCTATTGATTCGATTCCCGCATCAATGCCTGAAGCCCCCATGCAGCTCACCAGCAGCCACCCACGCACCCGCCCGATTGCCGCAGGGCACCTGCGCGCCTTCGAAGCCGTGGCGCGCCACCTCAACTTCCGCGCCGCCGCCGAGGAGCTGTCCCTGACGCAGAGCGCGGTGAGCCGGCAGATTCAGGCACTGGAAGACGAGGTGGGCACCGCCCTCTTCCTGCGCCACACGCGCGCGGTGGAGCTCACCAGCGCGGGCTCGCAGCTGCTGCGCGCCTCCAGCATGGCGCTGGAGCGCATCGACGCGGCCGTGCGGCAGATCCGCCAGAGCGCGGGCCGCAAGGCCGTGGCCATCACCACGTGGGCCTCGTTCGCCTCCATGTGGCTGATCCCGCGCCTGGAAGCGTTCCAGCGCGACCACCCCGACATCGACATCCGGATCGACGCGACCGACGCCGCCGTCGACCTCGCCACCTCCGACGTTGACCTGGCGCTGCGCTACGCCGTGCCGCAGGCCATGCCAGCGAGTGCGCACCGCCTGTTCGGCGAACAGCTCACGCCCGTGGCCAGCCCCTGGCTGCTCAAGACACATCCCATCCAGAGCATCGACGACCTCTCGCGCTGCGCGCTCATCGAGGCGGGCGACGCGCACCGCACACGCCACCTCGAGTGGCTCACCTGGCAACGCTGGCTCGACACTTTCGGCACGCCTGCGCCAGTCTCCGGCAAGCGAGGTGGCCGCCACGCGCCGGCCAAACTATCGCCACAGCGCTGGATGTACTTCAACTACGCCAACCAGATCGTGCAGGCCGCCCTCACCGGGCAGGGCGTGGCGCTGGCGCGGCTGCCGCTCGTGGCGGAAAGCCTGGCCAGCGGCGCGCTGGTGGAGCCGCTGCCGCACACCAGACTCGACTCGCCGCTGGTGTACTGGCTCCTGGTTGCCCCGCGCAGCGCGCAGCGGCCTGAAGTGAAAGCGTTCTGCGACTGGCTGCTGCTGCAGGCAGCCGCCACGCGCGAAGCCATCGGCGACGTGCCCGACCCCGATACATTGGATGACATGGACTGATCCCCCGCGCCACCTGCGGCGTCACCCCCAGTGGGCAACGCTGGCAGCCCGGCAAAGCCGGCTCCGCGGCGTTCCGGACGAAGACACTTCCGATTTCGCACCATTCCTTCATGACGGTCTCTCACCTCGCCGCCGGCAACCTGCGCAGCATCACCTTCATGCTCATCGCCGTGGGCTTCTTCGCCCTCATGGACGCGGTGCTCAAGACCCTCTCGGCCACCTACCCGGTGCTGCAGATCGCCGCGCTGCGCGGCATCACCGCACTGCCCCTCGTGCTGCTCTACATCGCCTGGCGCGGCGCGTGGCACACGGTGTTCAGGGTCCGCTGGCCGCTGCACGTGCTGCGCGGCGTGCTCGGCATCACCATGCTGTCGCTGTTCACGCTGGGCGTGCGCGAGCTGCCGCTGTCGGCCGCTTACACGCTGTTTTTCATCTCACCGCTGCTCATCACCGCGCTCTCGGTGCCCGTGCTCAAGGAACGCGTGCCCAAGGCACACTGGTGGGCGATCGCCATCGGCTTCGTCGGCGTGCTGATCGCGCTGCGGCCCAGCGGTGAAGACCTGCAGGCCGGCTTCGTCACCCTGGGTGGACTGGCCACACTGGGGGCGGCGGCCTGTTATGCCGTGGCGGCGGTGGCAGGCCGACTGGCCAGCCGCACGGACAGCAGCGAAAGCATGGTGCTGTGGATGATGCTGTTCATGGCCGTGGGCGCGGGAGCGATGGCCTGGGCTGGCTGGGTGCCCATCCGGCGCGGCGACGCGTTGCTGCTGCTCGCTCTGGCCGTCACCGGCTTCTGCGGCCAGCTCGCCATCACCGAAGCCTTCCGCCACGGCCAGGCCTCGGCCGTGGCCCCGTTCGAGTACAGCGCACTGGCCTGGGGAGTGGGGCTGGACTGGCTGATCTGGCAGAGCCTGCCGTCCTCACACACCTGGATCGGCGCCGCCATCATCGTGGGCAGCGGTCTCTACCTGGTGCGGCGCGAGAAGCGCATCACCGACGTGCACGCGAACGCCGATCATCCCTAGCGTTTCAACGCTCCGGCCACATCACGCCCGTGTCGCTCAGGATCGCATCCAGCGGCACGTCATGAATCTCGGGCTGCAGATAGGGTAGCCAGCCAAAGTCGTAGCCCAGGCCCACGGTGAAGGGCTTGGGTTTCAGGCTGGCAAGCGTGCGGTCGTAGAAGCCACCACCGTAGCCCAGCCGGAAGCCGCCGGGACCGTAGCCCACGCAGGGCACGAAGATCAGGGTGGGCTCGACGATCTCGGTGTCCTTCGGCTTCGGAATGCCATAGGCATCCTCCTCCATCGGGCACCCCGGGTACCAGGTGTAGAACGTCAGCGTCTTGTCCACCTTGTTCACGACCGGCAGCCCAATCCGTCGGTGGCGCTGCTGGCTCTGCGCATCCTCCTCCAGGCCCGCCTCCTGCCAGCGGAACAGCGCCGGCAGCGGATCGAATTCGCCCTTGATGGGCCAGTAGGCGCCGATGACGGTGTCGGGTCGGTGGATGAGCCAGACGCGCATGACGCGCTGCAGCAAATCGTTGCGCCAGGCACGGTCGGCCAGGCCCTGGCGTTTCTCGATCAGCGATTTGCGCCACTCGGCCTTGAGCGCCGCCGCCGATCCATCGGCGGACGAGGCGTGGGGTTTGTGAGGGCTCTGACCGTCGTTGTTGTCCATAATCGGCACATGAATCGGGTTGACGAGAAACAGGGTGGCTCGCAGCGGATCGGTCTGCACCTTCGCGGGCTGGGCGTGCGGCTGATTATGGCGGTCCTGGCGGGGCCGGGTCTTGCGCTGGCGCAAGGCACTGGCGGAGATGCCACGCTGCTGGAGATGCGCTCTGCGTTCTCTCGCGGCAACAGCTTCCAGCTGGCGAACCTGCTGCCCACGGTGCGGGGCCACGCGCTGGAGCCGCTGGCCATGTATTGGGATGCGCGTGCCCGCCTGGACGTCGCCACCCCCACCGACATCCGCGCCGCCTTGAACCGCATGGCGGGCACCTACTGGGAAGACCGGTTGCGCAACGACTGGTTGCTGCAGCTCGGCAAGGCACGCGACTGGGCCAACTTCGACGCCGAACTGCCGCTCTTCCGCATGAACGACGACCGGCAGGTGCGCTGCTATGGCCTGATGCGCGACGTGATGACGGGCCGCGCACCAGGCGATGCGGTGGCACCGCTGGTGCAGACCAACTGGCAAGCGCAGCGCGAGGCCGACGACGGCTGCGCGACGGCGGCCAAGTTCCTGCTGGACGCCGGGCACCTGAAGCAGCAGGCCGTGTGGCAGCGGGCCCGGGTGGCCATGGACGCCAACCGGCCGCGCGTGGCCACGCAGGCCGTGGGCATGGTGGATCCGGACCTGACTGCGACGGTGGACAGCATCGCGGCGGATCCCGCGAAATACCTTGACGAGAAGTTCACCGCAATCCGGCCCCGCACCAAGGAAATGGTCACGCTGGCCATCATCCGCCTGGCGGCCAACGACCCGGTGATGGCCGCGCTGGAGATGGACCGCACGCGATGGAAGGCCCAGCTGACGAAAGAAGAACGCGGCTGGATCTGGGGTGTGATCGGCAAACGCTCGGCGCAGAAGCTGCAGCCGGAGGCGCTCACCTATTTCGCGAACGGCGAAGACCGCTACATGAACGACGACCACCTGGCCTGGAAGGCGCGCGCCGGCCTGCGCGCCGGTGCCTGGTCCGCTGTGCACGAAGCCATCGCTGCAATGGGTGAGGCACAGCAAAGCGATCCCGCCTGGGTGTACTGGGAAGCGCGCGCCGTGCAGGCGCTCAAGCTGCCCGATCCGGTGGCCGCTTCGGCAAAAGCGCGCCAGCTGTTTGAAAGCATTGCATCGCCTCGCGACTTCTACGAGCAGCTCGCCATGGAAGAACTGGGCCTGCCCATCACCGTGCCGGCAGCACCCGCACCGCTCACCGCGGAGGAGATCGCAACCGCCCAGAACAACCCCGGCCTGCGCCGCGCGCTGATCGCCATCCGCCTGGGCCTGCGCGGCGAAGGCGTGCGCGAATGGAACTACACCGTGGGCCTCCACACCCCTGGGGGCATGGGCGAACGCGAGTTGCTGGCCGCCTCCGCGCTGGCCTGCCAGCATGAACTTTGGGACCGCTGCATCAACACCAGCCTGCGCACGCCCGAAGTGCTGGACCACGCGCAGCGTTTTCCCACGCCCCACCGTGAACAGGTGGTCAGCCGCTCGAACGAGATCGGGCTGGACCCGGCCTACGTGTACGGTCTGATCCGGCAGGAAAGCCGTTTCATCACCGAAGCCCGCTCCGGCGTCGGCGCCTCAGGCCTCATGCAAGTGATGCCAGCCACCGCCCGCTGGACCGCCAACAAGATCGGCATGACCAATTTCAGGCCCGCGCAGATCACCGAGCGCGACACCAACATCCGCATCGGCACGGCCTACCTCAAGTTCGCGCTCGACGACTTCCAGGGCTCGCTGCCCCTCGCCGCCGCCGCCTACAACGCCGGGCCCGGCCGCTCGCGCCTGTGGCGCAACGGGCCGGTGCTGCCGGGGGAAGTGTGGGCCGAGAACATCCCGTTCGAGGAAACGCGCGACTATGTCAAGCGCGTGCTGGCCAACACCACCAACTACGCCGCCCTGATCACAGGCCAGCCGCAGTCGCTGCGCGCGCGGCTGGGCACGGTCGGCCCACGACCCGCCAACGCCCCCACCGTCAACCCCGACCTTCCCTGACACGCACCTTCCAGACCCGCATCCCATGAAGAACGTTCTCGTCCTCGGCGGCACAGGTTTCATCGGCCGCCATGTCTGCGAAAAGCTGCACCGCCAGGGCTGGCGCATCACCGTGCCCACACGCCGCGCCATCCATGCCGCGCGCGTGCAGCACCTGCCCCGGGTGACCGTGCTGGAAGCCGACGTGCACGACCCCGGGCAGTTGCTGGGCTTGCTGGATGGGCACGACGCGGTGGTCAACCTCGTGGCGATCCTGCACGGCAGTGAGGACGATTTCGAGCGCGTGCACGTGGAACTGCCGCTCTCGCTCGCGGAGGCCTGCGCAGCGGACGGCGTCCGCCGTGTGGTGCACGTGAGCGCGCTGGGTGTGAACCTGGACGCACCATCCCGCTACCAGCGCAGCAAGGCGCGCGGCGAGGAGGTGCTTCGCGGCGCGGGGCTGGACCTCACCATCCTGCGCCCCAGCGTGGTGTTCGGGGAAGGTGACCGCTTTCTCAACCTGTTCGCGAAGCTGCAATCGGCGCTTCCGGTGGTGCCACTGGCCCATGCCCAGGCGAAATTCCAGCCGGTCTGGGTGAGCGATGTGGCCGACGCGGTGGTGGCCTGCCTGCGCGACAGCAACCTGCCCATGAGCAGTGTGGGACAGACCTTCGAATGCGCCGGCCCCGACGTCCTGACCCTGGCGGACCTGGTACGGATCGCGGGCAGGCATGGCAGCCGGCAGCGACCCATCCTGCCACTGCCGGCATCGCTGGCGCGGCTGCAGGCCCGCCTCATGGAATGGCTGCCGGGCGAGCCGGTGTTGAGCCGGGACAACCTGGACGCGATGACGGTGGACAACGTCGCCACGGGCCAATGGCCCGGCCTGTCGGCCCTGGACATCACGCCGGCCCACCTTGATAGTGTGGCGCCCACCTACCTCGGCCAGCGCGGCGGGCGCAGCCAGTTGCTGGATTACCGAAACCGCGTGGTCCGCTGATTGGTGAAACTTCGGGGAAAGGTGGGGTACGGGGGTATCTTTTTTGGCAAACTTGGCCTTCCGAGAAAGTAATACCTTTAACCGACAGGAAAGCCGATGTCCACCTCCCCATTCAAAAGCCTCGCCCGCCGCCCGTCCTCCAGCAACGACGTCATGACCCACCGGCCCGAGCACCACCGCGACGTGGTCAACCGGCTCAAGCGCATCGAGGGCCAGGTCCGGGGCCTCATCGAGATGGTGGAGGCGGGGCGGGGCTGTGAAGACGTGGCCCAGCAGATGGCGGCCGCCCGCAAGGCCATGGACAAGGCGTTCTACCGCATGATGGCTTGCTCGGTGATGGAAGCGGTGTCGGAATCGGACTCCGAGATCAACACATTCCGGCAAGTGGAGCGGTCCACGCGCATTCTCGAAAAATACGCCTGAAGCCCTTCACAAGAGGCGGACGCCGGGGTCGGTATTCCGGGGCCTGTCGGCAGCGAATCAATCGCGCGGCGTTTTGGCATCAATGCGGCGCACACAACGCCCTACCATGGACAGTTCTTTCAGGAGATTCTTCCCATGGCTCTGCAGCTCTACGTTGGCAACAAGAACTACTCGTCCTGGTCCATGCGCCCCTGGGTGCTCATGAAACAGGCAGGCATCCCTTTTGAGGAAAAGATGGTGCGATTCGACTCGTTCGACGCCAATTCGGTCTTCAAGAAAGAACTTCGCGCCATCAGCCCCATTGCCAAGGTGCCGGTGCTGGTGGACGACGGCTTCGCCATCTGGGACACCCTCGCGATCGCCGAATACCTCGCGGAGCGCTTCCCGGAGCTCCATCTCTGGCCCAGGGAAGTGAAGGCCCGTGCCCGCGCGCGCAGCGTCTGCGCCGAGATGCACAGCGGCTTCGGTGCCCTGCGCACCCACTGTCCCATGAACATCGAGGCCTCGCTGCCCGACACGGGACGGCTGATCTGGCGCGACAAGCCCGACGTGCGCGCGGACGTGGCCCGCGTGTGCGGACTCTGGGGCGAGCTGCTGGCGGCGCAGCCTGCGGGCAGCCTGCTGTTCGGTGAGTTCACCATCGCCGACGCCTACTTCGCACCGGTCTGCTCCCGCATCCGCACCTACGACCTGCCCCTCCCCGCCGACCTCGAAGCCTACGTGGCCCGCGTGCTGGCCTTGCCCGGGGTGAAAGCCTGGGTGGAGGAGGCGCTGATCGAGCACGACTTCATCGATTTCGACGAGCCCTACCGCCTGGGCCGCTAGCCCGACAGAGCACCTAAACTCGCTCCCATGAAAACCTATCTCGTGGGCGGCGCGGTGCGCGACGCGCTGATGGCGCATGCCGGCGGTGCGCCCACGGCATCGCACGTCGACCGCGACTGGGTGGTGGTGGGCGCCTCCCCCGAATCCATGGCGGCCTTGGGCTTCCTGCCCGTGGGACGTGACTTCCCGGTGTTCCTGCACCCGCAGACGCGCGAAGAACATGCCCTGGCGCGCACGGAGCGCAAGACGGCGCCGGGGTACCACGGCTTCACGTTCCATACCGCCGCGGGTGTGACACTGGAAGACGATCTCGCGCGGCGCGACCTCACCATCAACGCCATGGCCGTGGCCGCCGAGCACGCGGACGATCCGGCGCAGGCGCCGCTGATCGACCCGCACCACGGCCTGCACGATCTGCAGGAAAAAGTGTTGCGCCACGTGACCGGCGCGTTCGCCGAAGACCCGGTGCGCATCCTGCGGCTGGCGCGCTTCGCGGCGCGGTTTCCCGACTTTTCCGTGGCGCCCGAAACCATGGCCTTGATGCGCCGCATGGTCGAGGACGGCGAAGCCGATCACCTGGTCGCCGAACGGGTGTGGCAGGAGCTCGCACGCGGTCTCATGGAGCAGAGGCCCAGCCGCATGCTGGAGGTGCTGCGCGAATGCGGCGCGCTGCAGCGCCTGCTGCCCGAGGTGGAGCGGCTCTGGGGCGTACCGCAGCGCGCCGAGTACCACCCGGAGGTGGACACCGGTGTGCACCTGATGATGGTGCTGAACATGAGCGCACGCCTGGGCGCGCCACTGGCCGTGCGCTTCGCCTGCCTGTGCCACGACCTGGGCAAGGGCACGACGCCCGCCGAGGTGCTGCCGCGGCACATCGGCCACGAGGAGCGCAGTGCGCGCCTGCTGCGTGGGGTGTGCGAACGGCTGCGCGTGCCCAACGACTGCCGCGAACTCGCCGACGTGGTGGCTCGCGAGCACGGAAACATCCACCGCAGCAGCGAATTCGGTGCGGGCGCCGTGGCACGCCTGCTGGAGCGCTGCGATGCGCTGCGCAAGCCCGCGCGTTTCCAAGAGGTGCTGCTCGCCTGCGAATGCGACGCGCGCGGCCGCCTGGGACTCGAAGAGCAACCCTATCCGCAACGCGAACGGCTGGCGCGGGCGCTGGCCGCCGCGCAATCGGTGGACACCGCGACCGTGGCCGCGCAGGCCCAGGCCGATGGGCTTTCGGGTGCGAAAGTTGGCCAGCGCATCCACCAGGCGCGTGTGGATGCGGTGGCGCGCTCGCTGGGCGACAGCGGCCCCGAACCCTCGCTCGATTGAGCCGGACGCGCCCGTCAAGCACGGGGCGAAGTCTCTCACCCCGGTGGTGGGTTAAACGATTTTTCACGACATGGGAGCACATACCCTGTTACGGTAGTGGCCAATGAGCACACTCCCAAGGCTGCTGACCGACCGCACCGCGCTGTTCCTGGACTTCGACGGCACGCTGGCCGATCTGGCCGGGCGACCCGATGCGGTGCAAATCCACCCGGAACTGCGAACCCTGCTGGACCGCCTGCATGCGCGACTGGATGGCGCGCTCGCCCTGGTCACCGGCCGCTCCCGTGAAGACCTGGAGCCCATGCTGGCCTCGCCCTGGCCCTGGCCGGCAGCGTTCGAACACGGTGCGGTGCGCCTCTCGCCGCGAGGTGGTTCAGCATCGGCCCGGCCGGGCGGCCTCGCGCGCGCCATCGCGGCGGCCGAACAGCTGGTGGCGGGCCATGGCGGCCTGCTGCTTGAACGCAAGCAGACATCGATGGCGCTGCACTACCGCCAGGCACCCATGCTGGAGGCCCTGTGCATGAGCACGCTGCAGCAGGCCATCGCCAACGAGCCCGGCCTGCAGCTGCTGCGCGGCAAGGCGGTGGTGGAAGTGAAGTCCGCGCGCGTGAGCAAGGGCGCTGCGATCGAGGCCTTCATGCAGGAAGTACCCTTCGCTGGCCGGACGCCCGTGTTTGCGGGCGATGACGTGACGGACGAAGCCGGCTTCGAGGTGGTGCAACGTCTGGGCGGTGAAGGCATCAAGGTGGGCAACGGGCCCACCCACGCCCGCCACCGCTGTCCCGACCCCCAAGCGTTGCGGGCCTGGCTGTCCGACGCCCTTTCTCTCTCGAACACCGCAACATGAAGACACCTGGCTTTGCCCCGCCCGCGCGCCCTTCGCTGTCACTGGGCATGGTGGGCAATTGCGCTTTCAGCGCCCTGATCGATCCGCATGGCCGTGTGGTCTGGAGTTGCCTGCCGCGCTTCGATGGCGATCCCGTGTTCCATGCCTTGCTGGGTGGTGAGGACGCCGAACAGGGGGCGTTCGCCATCGAGATCGAGCACCTGGCCGAGGCCAGGCAGCGCTATGAACACAACACGGCGGTCCTGGTCACGGAACTCTGGGACAAGGACGGCAATGGCCTGTCCATCACCGACTTTGCACCGCGTTTCCTCTCGCGCGGGCGCTATTTCAGGCCCACCCAGCTGGTGCGCCGGGTGAGGCCGCTCAAAGGGGCACCGCGCATCCGCGTGAGCCTGCTGCCGCGCTTCGACTGGGGCCGATCGGCCCCCACCATCACATCGGGCAGCAACCACATCCGCTATGTCGGGGACGGGCAGACGCTGCGCCTGCACACAGACGCATCGATCAGCCACGTGCTCTCGCGCGAGCCCTTCCTGCTGATGCGCGAGCACAACTTCATCTTCGGCCCGGACGAGACGCTGGACACCGGCATCGGCGACACGGCGCGCCACTTCGAGCAGGAGACGATTTCCTACTGGCGCAACTGGAGCCGCCGCCTGGCCTTGCCGCTGGAGTGGCAGGAAGCGGTGATCCGCGCGGCCATCACGCTCAAGCTCTCGCTGTACGAAGACACCGGCGCGATCATCGCGGCGATGACCACCAGCATCCCTGAGTCGCCCGGCAGCGAGCGCAACTGGGACTACCGCTACTGCTGGCTGCGCGACGCCTTCTTCGTGGTGCGGGCGCTCAACAGCCTGTCCGAGGTGGGCACCATGGAGGACTACCTGCGCTGGCTGGCCAACGTGGTGGTGGGCGCGGGCGGCGGCCACATCCAGCCGCTGCACGGCATTGGTCTTGAACGCGAACTGCCCGAGCGCATCTGCGACACCCTGCCAGGCTACCGCGGCATGGGGCCGGTGCGCGTGGGCAACCAGGCGCAGGAACATTTCCAGCACGACGTGTACGGCAACATCGTGCTGGCCGCCGCCCAGTCTTTCCACGACAAGCGCCTGCTGCACCAGGCCGGCCTGGCCGAGTTCGAACAACTGGAAGCGGTGGGCGAGCGCGCCCTGCTCATCCACGACCAGCCCGACGCCGGCATGTGGGAACTGCGCACCCGCGCGCGGGTGCACACCAGCTCGGTGCTGATGTGCTGGGCCGCGTGCGACCGCCTGGCCAAGATCGCGCGCACCCTGGAACTGCCGGGTCGCGCCGAGCTCTGGGCGGCTCGCGCCGACGCCATGCGCGAGCGCATCCTGCGTGAATCCTGGAGCGAGAAACGCCAGGCCTTCGCCGAGAGTTTCGGTGGACACGACCTGGATGCCAGCGTGCTGCTGATGGCCGAGGTCGGGCTCATCGACCCGAAAGACCCGCGCTTCATCTCCACGCTGGACGCGCTGGAGAAGCACCTGTGCGATGGCCCTTTCATGCGGCGCTATGAGGCCGCCGACGACTTCGGCAAGCCCGAGGTGGCGTTCAACATCTGCACCTTCTGGCGCATCGACGCGTTGGCGCGCATCGGCCGCGTGGACGAGGCACGCGCCATCTTCGAGACCATGCTGGCCGCGCGCAACCCGCTGGGCATGCTGTCGGAAGACACACACGCCACCACCGGAGAGATGTGGGGCAATTTCCCGCAGACCTATTCGATGGTGGGCATCATCAATGCGGCCGTGAGACTCTCGGCCAGTTGGGACACGGTCATATGAGACTCCCCCCGCAGCGCCTGTGGCGCTACCCCTCGAGGGGCGACGCCTGCGGCCCGGCAAAGCCGGTTCCGCGGCATCTCTGGACCCTGAATCGGCATATGGAGGTATTCACATGAGCCGATTGGTTGTGATCTCGAACCGCATCGCCGATCCGCGCAAGACCGCCTCTGGCGGGCTGGCGGTGGCGCTGGGGCAGGCGCTGGAGGCATCGGGCGGGATGTGGTTCGGCTGGAGCGGCAAGGTCGTGGAAGACGGCACACCCGGCGAAGGCGACCTGCATGTCCAGACCGCCGGCAAGGTGCAGCTGGCCACGGTGGACCTGAGCCGCGAAGACCACGACAGCTACTACCTGGGCTACAGCAACGGCGTGCTCTGGCCTGTGTTCCATTACCGGCTGGACCTCGCCGATTTCGATTCAGGCTACATCGCCGGCTACCGGCGCGTGAACCAGATGTTCGCGAACAAGCTCAAGGGCCTGCTGCGCCCCGACGACATCATCTGGGTACACGACTACCACCTGATTCCGCTGGCGGCGGAGCTGCGCGCCATGGGCTGCCAGCAGCGCATGGGCTTCTTCCTGCACATCCCGCTCCCTCCGCCCCTGATGCTGGCCGCCGTACCGGAACACGACTGGCTGATGCGCTCGCTGTTCGCGTACGACCTGGTCGGTTTCCAGAGCGAGGCCGACGTGTCGCACTTCGCGCGCTACGTGAATACCGAAACCCCGGCCGACATTTTGGGCGAGCACGAGTTCCGCGCCTTTGGCAAGACACTGCGGGCAAGGGCGTTTCCCATCGGCATCGACGTGGACGAGTTCATCGGGCTCGGCGAAGGCCGCGAATCGCAGGAGATGTTCGGGCAGATGCGCGAGGAGTATTCGCGGCGCCGCCTGCTGCTCGGGGTGGAGCGGCTGGACTATTCCAAGGGCCTCCCTCAGCGACTCAAGGCGTTCCGACAGCTGCTGCAGGCCTACCCGGAAAACCTGGGCAGCGCCACACTGATCCAGATCGCCGCGCCGAGCCGCGAGTCGGTGGACGCCTATGCCGCGCTGCGCCAGGAACTGGAGAGCCTGTGTGGCGCGATCAACGGCAACTACGGCGAACTCGACTGGATGCCGGTGCGCTACATCCACCGCAACGTCGCGCGCAAACGCCTGCCCGGGCTGTACCGTGCGGCCGCGGTGGCGCTGGTGACGCCGCTGCGCGATGGCATGAACCTGGTGGCCAAGGAATTCATCGCCGCGCAGGACCCTGACGACCCTGGCGTGCTCGTGCTATCCCGCTTTGCAGGCGCGGCCGAGCAGATGAAGGACGCCCTGCTGGTCAACCCCTATGACACCACGCGCACCGCAGAGACCATGCAGCGCGCGCTGCAGATGCCGCGGGAAGAACGGCAGCGCCGCCATCAGGCGCTGCTGAAGGGCATCCGCGAACAGGATGTGCACTGGTGGCGCGAAAGCTTCCTGGCCGCGCTCGCGGCCGTTCCCGAGGCATGACGCGGCTCAGGCCCGCGCGTCGAACGCGTGTGAAGCGCCCAGCAGCGCGGGCGACTGAGGCGAAGTGATCACCCAGATCGGCACGCCGCTCAGGTAGCCTTCGAAACGCCCCTTGGCCTCGAAGCGTTCGCGAAAGGGCGACGTGTCGAACCAGGTGCCCAGCCGCGGCACCACGCCGCCGCCGATGTACACGCCACCCAGCGCACCCAGCGTGAGCGCGAGATTGCCCGCCACCGAGCCGAGCACGGCACAGAAGATCTGCAGAGCCTCCAGCGCCTGCGGGTGACGCCCCTCCAGCGCAGCCTCGGTGACGGCTGCGGCGCTGGTGAAGGCACTGGCGTCGGCGCGATCGGCCTCACACAGGATCTGGCAGGTTTCCAGCAGGCCGGTGCCGCTGGCCACGCGCTCGGCCGAGGCGTGGCCATGGCGCGCCACCAGTGCATCCATCACCCGACGCTCGCGCGCCGTGGCGGCCGGCAACGTCACATGGCCGCCCTCGCCCGAGATCGGCACCCAGCCTCCCGCACCATCGGGCAGCAGGCCCGACACACCCAACCCGGTTCCGGCGCCCAGCAACGCAATCGCGGTACCGGGCACCGGTTCACCCCCGCCCACCTGGCGCAACTCGTGCGCCGGCAGATGCGGCAGCGCCAGCGCCAGGGCTGTGAAATCGTTGAGCACGCGCAGTGCCGATAGGCCGAACTCCTCGCGCAACGCAGCCTGCGAGAACGACCAGTGGTGGTTGGTCATGCTGACCCGGTCGCCAGTGACGGGGTTGGCCATGGCGATGGCCGCCTCCGCCGGCTGGCGACCCAGCCCATCCAGATAAACGCGAATGGCGGCCTGCAGGCTGGCGTGGTCGGCCACGGGCAGCACGCGGATGTGTTCGATCGGGGCATCTGAGCCCTCCTGCCAGGCCAGCCGGGCGTTGGTACCGCCCACGTCGGCCAGCAGGCGGCCTCGGTTTGAAGGTGAGGACATGGTGTGAAGAAATCGGTCGGACAGGCCCCGACCATAACGCCTATCGGGGCGGGGCGTCGCCGCAGTCAGGTGCGCGGCAGGTTCGAACGCGCCCAGCGCACGATGTCGACTGCCCCCATGGCCCCGGGCTGGCGCGCCACCTCGCGCCCGTTCACGAACAGCGCCAGCGTGGGAATGCTGCGGATCTGCAGCCGCGCGCCCAGCGCCTGCGCCTCTTCGGTGTTGACCTTGGCCAGCCGCATGTGCGGCTCGAGTTCGCGCGCGGCGGCCTCGAACTGGGGCGCCATCATGCGGCAGGGGCCGCACCAGGGCGCCCAGAAATCCACCAGCACCGGCACCTGGGAACGCGCCACGTGCTTCTCGAACCCGGCCTCGTCCAGCGCCACCGGTTGGCCCGCGAACAACGCGCGGTGGCACTTGCCGCAATCGGGCGACTGGCCCAGCGCGTCACGCGCCACGCGGTTGGTGGTGTGGCAATGGGGGCAGACGATGTGCAGGGAATCGGTGGTCATGGGTCGCTCCGGGCAATGCCTGCAGATGAACGCCGTGCGCCGGATTTCAAGGCCGCCGGAAGCCGTCAGATCAGGTAACCGAGCAGGCTGGCCAGCATGCTGAGCACGATGGTGGTGGCGAACGGCAGGTTCCAGTCGCGGCCGAAGGCCTTGAACCGCAGGTCGCCGGGCAGCCGGCCGAAGCCCAGCCTGCGCAGCAGCGGCGTGAACCAGCTGATGAGCACCAGCGCCAGGAAGATGACGATCATCCAGCGGATCATGGTCAGAGCCTGTGCGTGCGGTCGCCCGTGGCGAAACCCACCGGTATCCAGCCGGCACCGCCGCCGGCTGGCGCCAGCCCGATCACCTTGAACAGCTCGCCCATTTCGTGCTCGTTGACGAGCTTCTGCATCATGGCGTTCTGCCGCGCATCGGCGTGCTGCGCGAGGTCCAGCAGGCCGCAGTTGAGCAGGAAGCGCCCCTGGCTGGTGTAGCCCAGCACATCGAGCCCGGCGTCCTGCGCGGCCAGGGCAATGCCGGTGAAGTTCACGTGGGCGGTGATGTCTTTCTGACCCGGATCGCCCAGCGGATCGTGGTCGCTGCGGTGCGCCCGATGGCAGATCAGTGTGCCCATGGCCCGCTGCGGGTGGTAGTACTCGGCCTCGGGAAAACCGTAGTCGAGCAGGAAAGCCGCGCCACGCTGCAGGCGGTCGGCCAGCGTGCGGACAAAGGCTTCAGCCTGCGGGTGGATCTCGGTCACGTAGTCGTGCACGCCCTCCACCTCCAGCGGCGGGCGCAGCCGGGTGGGGCGATCGGCCCAGGCCAGCGTGCCCGCTGCGTCCAGCGTCACGCCGCGCTCGTGCCAGGCGCCACCGACACGGGCGAGCAGTTGCACCGGCATGGCATCGAGCACTTCGTTGCCCAGCACCACGCCCTCGATCCGCTCGGGCAAGGCATCGGCCCAGTGCACCGTGTCACCGTGGGCGGCCAGTGTGGCGCGCTGGCGTTCGCGCAGGCTGCCGGACAGATCGACGATGGTGTAGCGGCGCAGCGGCTGCCCCAGCGCCGCGAGGGCCTCGATCACCTGCAGGGCCAGGGCACCTGTGCCCGCGCCGAACTCCCACACCTCGCCGGTGCCGGTGGCGGTGAGGGCCTGTGCCACCTGGCGCGCCAGCGTCTGCCCGAACAGGGGGGTGAGACCGGGCGCCGTCACGAAATCACTGCCGCTGCCCGGCAGGTGGCCGAATTTCGCCAAGGCGTTGGCGTAATAGCCCAGACCGGGTTCGTACAGGGCGATCGCCATGTACCGGTCGAACGGCAGCCAGCCGCCCGCCCGGGCGATGGCCTCGCGCACACGCGCCAGGAGGGGGCTCGTTAAACTCTCGGGTTCTGTTGCCATGGGGTTCTGCACCCCCGGATTGTCCTTCATGCCCAGCGCCACACCCCCACCCGCCACGCGCACGGTGCTCGTCACCGGCGCGGGCAAGCGCCTGGGCCGCGACATGGCCCTCGCCCTCGCACAGGCGGGCTGGAACGTGGCCGTGCATTACCGCCATTCCGCCGACGACGCACAGCGCACCGCCGCCGACTGCGCTCTGCGCAGCGGGCGCGACGGCAGCGCCCACACCTTCTTTGCCGACCTTGGCGACGAAGCCAGCGTGCGCAACCTGCTGCCGGCGGTGGCTGCGCACTTCGGTCAGGTGGACGCCGTGGTCAACAACGCCTCCACCTTCGAGCACGACAGCGCCCAGACCTTCGGCTTCGCCGCGCTGGAACACCACCTGCGCGCCAACACCGGCGCGGCCGTGCTGCTCGCACAGGCACTGCACGGCCACGTCGTGGCGCGGCAGGCCGAAGGCGCGGTGGTCAATCTGCTGGACCAGAAGCTCTGGAACATGAACCCGGACTTCTTCAGCTACACGCTGTCCAAGGCGGCCCTGGAAGCCGCCAACACCATGCTGGCGCTGGCGCTGGCGCCTCACGTGCGCGTGGTCGGCGTGGCACCGGGGCTCACGCTCACCAGCCACATGCTCACGGACGAGAAATTCGCCGAGCTGCACCAGAAGTCGCCCCTGGGGCGCTCCTCCACCCCACACGATGTGGCGGCCACCGTGGCCTTCGCGCTGGACAACCGATCCATCACCGGCACCACCCTGCTGGTGGACGGCGGCCAGCACCTCATGCGCTTCGAGCGCGACTTCTCGCTGATGTGAGCATCATGCCCGCCCTGAACGCCACCGCCGCCGGCACGCAGATCCTGACCCTCACCGGACTGCGCTTCAACGCCAATCTGGGCATCCTCGACCATGAGAAGTCGAGCCCCCAGCCGATCCAGGTCGACGCCGAACTGAACCAGGGCACACAGCCCCTGCTGCCGCACGATGACGACATCGGCCATGTGCTCGACTACCGCAAGGTGCGCCAGATCATCATCGACGAGTGCACTGCCGAGCACGTCAACCTGCTGGAGAGCCTGATCGGCAAGCTCGCGCGCCGGCTGATGCAGCTGCCCGGCGTGATCGGGGTGCGCGTGAAGATCGCCAAACTGGAAATTTTCGACGACTGTGAAGTCGCCATCCGCATGGAAAGCGGACAGTGGTAAGGACCACCAGATGAACACCGAATTCGAAAACCACAAACTCGAAAAACGCCTGTGCCGCGAAGTGGGCCGCGCGATCGTGGACTACAACATGATCGAGGAAGGCGACCGCGTGATGGTCTGTCTCTCTGGCGGCAAGGACAGCTACGGCATGCTCGACATCCTGCAGAAGCTGCAGGCGCGCGCACCGGTGCGGTTCGAGCTGATCGTGGTCAACCTGGACCAGAAGCAGCCCGGGTTCCCGGCCGATGTGCTGCCCGCGTACCTCACGAAGCTCGGCGTCAGGTTCCACATCGAGAACCAGGACACGTACTCCATCGTCAAGCGGGTCATTCCCGAAGGCAAGACCATGTGCAGCCTGTGCAGCCGGCTGCGCCGCGGCATTCTGTACCGGGTGGCCGGCGAGCTCGGCGCGACCAAGATCGCGCTCGGCCACCACCGCGACGACATGCTGCAGACGCTGATGCTGAACATGTTCTTCGGCGCCAAGCTCAAGGGCATGCCACCCAAGCTGGTGAGCGACGACGGTCAGCACGTGGTGATCCGCCCGATGGCCTACGTGCCCGAGAAGGACCTGATCCGCTGGGCCGAGATCCGCCAGTTCCCCATCATTCCCTGCACGCTGTGTGGCAGCCAGGAGAACCTGCAGCGCAAACAGGTCGGCCTCATGCTCAAGGACTGGGAGAAGCGCTTTCCCGGCCGCGTCGAGAACATGTTCACCGCACTGCAGAACATCGTGCCCAGCCACCTGATGGACCGCGCGCTGTTTCCTTTTGAAACCATCCGGGCCACCGGCGAAGCCAGCGAAGACGGTGACAAGGCCTTCGACGAAGAGCCCCTGCCCGGTACGGCACGCGCCTTGCCCGGGGAAGATGGCTGGCAGGCCGCGCCAGGGAACGCTTCAGCCCCCAGCGCGGTCATACCGATTGCCGCGGCGCACTGAGTCACCCGCACCAGGCCGCCGCCACCCATTCAGGAGGCTTCCATGAGAACCCATCCCCTTCTGCGCCACGCCAGGCTGTTCGCGGCGGCGGGTGCACTGTTCGCCCTCGGTGGCTGTGCCAGCGTCTACCTGGTCGACAACCAGGTGCAGAGCTACGCGCGCTGGGCGGACCAGGCGGCCAAGCCTGGCACCCCGGTGACCGTACCGCAGGCACCGCAAATCTACCGCTTCGAACGCCTTCCCTCGCAGCGCGAAGGCCGCATCGCCACCGGCCAGGACGAACTGGAAAAGCTCACCGAGACCGCGATGGCCAAGGTCGGCTGGACCCATGCCGCGCCAGGCACCGCCGCCCCGTGGGTGGTGCAGGTGGACGCCGGCACGCTGCGCCTGCCGCGCGCGCCCTGGGAGAGCCCCTATGACCCCTTCTGGGGTGGCGGCTACTGGGGCGGCTTCGGCCCTGGCTACGGCTATGCCATGCCCGGGCGAGACTACGTGGTGACCGGGCGGGGCCAGATCATCTGGATGCCGGTGTACCCGCGCATCGAGACCCCCTACTACAAACGCGAGGTATCGCTGGTGATCCGCCACGCCGCCACGGGCAAGGTGGTCTACGAAACCCGTTCCGCGCACGATGGGCGGTGGAACAGCTCCAGCGGCCTGTGGTCCGCCATGCTGGACGCGGCCCTGCGCGACTTCCCCGCACCGCCCGAGGGCGTGCGGCAGGTCAACATCGAAGTGCCGCGCTGACCGGCAGGCCGGGCGTCGGCCGGCTCAGCGCGTGGCGCGCGCGAGCAGCTCGCGGATCGCCTCACCCAGGGCGTCCATGCTGTCCTGCTTGCCCATCACATCGCTCACCCCGGCTTCGGTGGCCTCGGCGATCAGCTTGTCGTTGACATGCCCTGACACGATGGCCACGCGCAAGCCAGGGCGCAGGGCACGGGCCTCCCGGGCCACATCCACCCCCGACATACCGGGCATGTTCTGGTCGGTCACCACGAGGTCGACCGCGTCATCCGGGTTCTCGCGCAGCCATGCCACCGCGGCCTCGCCCGATTCGAACGTGCTGGCGCGGTAGCCCTGCTTGCGCAACAGGCGCCCGACCAGGAACACCAGCGCTTCGTAGTCGTCGATATAGATCACGTGTTTGCCCTGCACCACCGGCGCGGCCGTGGGGGCCGCTGCAACGGCCGGCGCTGGCGCCTCCAGGGAAGCTTCCGGAGCCAGCGGGAGGTAGACGTCGAAGCGGGCGCCTTCGCCGGGACGGCTGTGCAGCGAGATCACTCCCCGGTGGGCCTTGACGATGCCGTGCACCACCGCCAGCCCGAGCCCCGTGCCCGCGCCGGGTGCCTTGGTGGTGAAGAAAGGCTCGAAGATGCGCTGCTGCGTGGCCTCGTCCATGCCCGGCCCGTTGTCGGCCACGCTCAGGCAGGCATACGCACCGCTGGCCAGCCCTCCCAACTGCAGCCCTTGCGAAGCATCGAGCCGAACCTCGCGCAGCGCCACGGTGATGTCGCCCGCGCCGCCCTCCATGGCCTGCCACGCGTTGGTGCAGAGGTTCATCAGCACCTGCTGCATCTGCGTCGAGTCGGCCAGCACCGGCAACCCGGCGGCCGGCAGCCGCGCCACCAGCTTGAGGCCGGCGGGCAGCAGTGACCGCATCAGGCCCAGCGCCTCCTCCACCAACGGAGTGAGTGGCTGCCGAACCATTTCCTGTGTCTGGCGGCGGCTGAAGGTGAGGATCTGCTGCACCAGCTGGCGCGCGCGGATGGCCGCCCGGTTGATCTCGGTCAGGCTTTCCTGCGCCGGGTGCTGCTCACCCAGGTCTTCACGGGCCAGCGCCAGGTTGCCCAGGATCGCCGCCAGCAGGTTGTTGAAGTCGTGCGCCACGCCACCCGCCAGCGTGCCGATGGCCTCCATCTTCTGCGACTCGCGCAGTTGCACCTCGAGCGCACGTTGCTGGGCTTCGGCCTGCTTGTGTTCGGTGATGTCGGTGTGCGTGCCGATCATGCGCAGCGGCTTGCCGTTCTCGTCGCGCGACAGCACCATGCCGCGCGACAGCACCCACTTCCACTGGCCATCCTTGCAGCGGATGCGCCGTTCGTTGCGGTACACCGGTGCGCGCTGCTCGAAATGCGCCTGCCGGTCGGCCAGCATCTGCGGCACGTCTTCGGGGTGGGTGCTGTTGTCCAGCTCGAACGAGAGGTTGACGTCGTCCGTCTCGTCGTAACCGAACATGGCCTTCATGCCCGAGGAGAAGTACTCCTCGTCGGTCACCAGATTCCAGTCCCACACGCCATCGCCGGCGCTCTCCAGCGCCAGCTTCCAGAGCGCTTCGTTGGCGTGCAGCGCGGCCTCGGCTTCCTTGCGGTCGGTGATGTCGAGCAGCATGCCCACGCGCAGAAAGCCTTTTTCGTCCTTCGACACGGCCGACGACCGGTTGCTGATCCACTTGATGGTGCCGTCGGGCAGCACCACCCGGAACTCCGTCTCCAGGTTCGACTGGCCCGCGAGGATGGCACGCCGGTCACGCTCGAGCATGGCCTGGTCTTCGGGATGGAAGTACCGCCCGAGCAACGAGGGGTTGCGCATCAGGTCCTCGGCCTCGAAGCCGTAGATGTCCTTGATGCCCGCGCTGAGGAACCGGTATTCCCGCTCGCCGTCATGCCGCACGTACACCGAGAACACCGCGCCCGGCACCTGCGAGGTGATGAGGCGCAGCTGCTCTTCGCTGTCCCGCAGTGCCTTCTGGTCGCTCATGCGGTCGGTGATGTCTTCGACGGTGCCCTCGTAGTAGCGCAGTGCGCCGGTGGCGTCACGCACGCCGTGCGCGTTCTCGCTGATCCAGACGCGCTCGCGCGTCTTGTGCCGGTGGATTTCAGAGATGAAGCCGCGCACGAAGCCATCGCGTTCGAGCAGGCTCTTGAAAGCGGCCCGGCGCGTCGGGTCGACATACCACTCCATGGCGATGTCGTTCACGGCCTCGAGCATCTCGGCTTCGGAAGTGTAGCCATTGAGCGCCACCAGCGCCTGGTTGGCCCGCAGCATGCGGCCGCCTGGTGAGCTGCGGTAGGCGCCGATCGGCAGGAAATTGAAGAGGGAGGAAAAGTCCCCGTCGGTCGGAAAAGGCGACAGCGTCATGCCCCGGATTGTCTCGCAAACCCCGGTTTTGCTGGCCTGCGGCCGTGCGCGACAGTGGCGCGGCCGGTACAGTTGCGGTTTCCGCCCGTGTTCAAGGAACCGCTTTGCAAGTCACCCGCATCCTGGCCGTGCGCCATGGTGAAACCGCCTGGAATCGCGACACCCGCATCCAGGGCCACACCGATATCGCCCTCAACGAACGCGGGCGCTGGCAGGCCGCCCAGCTGGCCGAGGCGCTGCGCGACGAACCCATCGCCGCCGTGTACGCCAGCGATCTGGGTCGCGCCTTCGAAACCGCCCAGGCGGTGGCGCGCGTCAAGAACCTCACCGTCATCCCGCACCAGGGCCTGCGCGAGCGCCATTTCGGGCGGTTTGAAGGCCAGACCTGGGCCGAACTGGAGCAGCGCTGGCCGGCGGAAGCCCTGGCCTGGCGCAAGCGCATGCCCGATTTCGCACCTGCCGGCGGCGAATCGCTGGAGCAATTGCAGCGCCGTGTGATACCCACCGTGCTGGAGCTGGCCTCCCGGCACCCGGGCGAACAGGTGCTCATGGTGGCGCACGGCGGCGTGCTGGACATGCTCTACCGTGCAGCCACGCGCGTGGAGCTCACGGCGCCGCGCAGCTGGGAACTGGCGAACACGGCCATCAACCGTCTGTTGTGGTCCCCCGAAGGCCTGAGCCTGGTGGGATGGGGAGACACCCAGCATCTGCAAACCACCGGAGCACCGCTCGATGAACGCAGCGTTTGACGCGTCACCGGCCACCGCCTGGCAGAACGCGCAGGCACTCATCGGTCAGAGCGTGGCCGACATCGACACGCCGGCCCTGGTGGTCGACCTGGACGCCATGGAGCGCAACCTCGCTCACATGGCGGCATACGCGCGTGCGCACGGGGTCCGGCTGCGGCCGCACGCCAAGATGCACAAGAGCGCCGACCTCGCGCGCCTGCAGATGGCCCATGGCGCCGTGGGCGTGTGCGTGCAGAAAACCGACGAGGCCCTGATCCTGGCCCGCGCCGGCGTGACCGACATCTACATCAGCAACGAGGTCATCGCACTACCGAAACTGCAGCGCCTGGCGCAAGCCGTGCGCTCGCTGCCAGACACACGTTTCGCCATCGCGGTGGACAGCGCGGCCGGCGTGCTGCGGCTGGCGCAGGCACTGGAGGCCGCCGGCGTGGGCGGCGAGGGGCGCATCGATGTGTTCGTGGAAGTCGATGTCGGCCAGGGCCGTTGCGGCGTGCCGCCCGGTGAACCGGCGGTGGACCTGGCGCGGCTGATCGCCCAGCACCCGGTGCTGCGCTTTGGCGGCCTGCAGGCGTACCACGGCGGGGCACAACACCGGCGCGACCCGGCGGAACGCGCCAAGGCCATCGGCGAAGCGGCCTGGGCCGCAGCCCTCACCCGCGAGCGCCTGCAAGCCGCCGGGTTCACCGTGCCGCTGATCACGGGCGCAGGCACCGGCACCTTCGCACTGGAAACGTCCAGTCGCGTCTGGGGCGAATTGCAGGTGGGGTCTTACCTGTTCATGGACGCGGACTACGCCCGCAACGAAAGCGCGCCGCTGGCGCCCGTGTTCGAGCACGCGTTGTTCATCAAAGCCCAGGTGATGAGCCGCAGCGCCCAGCACGCCGTGTGCGATGCGGGCCACAAGAGCCACGCCGTCGACAGCGGCCTGCCGGCGGTCTGGAGCCCCGCGGGGCTGGTGTTCGCCAACGGCGGGGACGAGCACGGCATCCTGCGCGCGGCCCACGCCGGCCACCCGTTGCCCAGCCTCGGCGACACCGTCTGGCTGGTGCCCGGGCACTGCGACCCGACGGTCAACCTGCACAACCTGATGCTCGGTGTGCGCGGCGGCCTCACGGAAGGCACCGTCGAGCGGCTGTTCCGCGTGGACGCGCGCGGCGCGCTGGGCTGAGACGCCCTCGACCGGCCGTCAGGGCGCGAACACCACCGCGTCGAGCCCCATGGCGCGGATGCGCGCCGCCGCTTCCTCTGCCTGGGCGCGTCCCGCGAACGGGCCCACGCGCACGCGGGTGCGCTCGCCGCTGGCCGATTCCACTTTCTGCAGGATGGCCGGGAAACCCGCCTCGACCAGCCGGGCATGCGCCTTCTCGGCATTGGCAGGGTCGGCGAACAGGCCGACGTTGATGCCGTGTGCCTGAGGGGCGGCCGATGCAGCCGTCGCGGGCGCTGGCCTGGGCGGCGAAGCGGGCTTGGCGGGCGCTGGTGCGGGCAGGGATGGGCGGTCGACCAGCGTGGCGCGCTCCGGTGAAGGAAGCGGTGGGGAGATCGGAGCCGGCATTGGCTCGGGAGGTGGCGCCGCCTCTGCGGCAGCCGGAGACGGCGGCACGGGAGGGGACACGATGACTGGCGGGGGTTCCGGCGCGGGCGCGGGTGCAGCCGGCGTTGCCGGCCCGGAAGGCGGAGGCGGTGGGTCGGCCACGGCTTGCGAGGCAGGACCCGGCGCTGCCAGCGCCAGGTTCGACGCCGGCACGGCGGGGGACTCGGGCACCTCGTTGAGCACGGCCGCGGGCGAGGTCGCCACGGGTCGCCATACCAGGTAGGCCGCCACCGCGGCACCGGCCAGCAGCAGGTTGAGCACAACCAACACCCAAAGCCGGCGCCTCGTGCTGGCCTGCTTCTCCAGCGTGGCGCAGGCCTCGCGCACGGTGCTGGCCGCTTTCACCGCGCGCGTCATGCGGCGGCGCGTATCGGCGTGCAGCAGCGCCGTGCCATAGGCGCCGGGCAGCGCAATGCTCAGCAGCAGCAGCGCCAGCAGCACCCCCCATTCCACCGACGGCGGCCACTGCAGAAAACGGCGGGCCACCACCAGCACCAGCAGCGCCGCGCCCTGGACGCAGGCCAGGTACACCAGGGCAGCGCCCCAGAGCTGGCGGAACAGCAGCCAGTTCAGCGTGAGCAACCCCGCCGCCGGGTTCCACACCGGGCTGGTGCGGCCCGCGTGGTCGAAGCGGTCGAACATGTCCAGGTAGTGCGCCGTGTTCACCGGCCCCAGCGCGGCGCGGTACAGCGCCACGGTGGCGCTCTCGGGGGCGGCGGGCTGCGAAGGGGCGGACATGTCCGCAATTCTGGCACGGGGCATGCGGGTTGATGCCAAGGGCATGTCGAGGCGCTTGTGCCCACAATGCGCGGATGCCTTTCTGCCGCCCGCCGCGCCAGCCATGAGCCCCAGCCAGATCATCGTGCTGGCCACGCCGGTGTTCTTCGCGCTGATCGCGGTCGAGTACGCCATCGGTGTGAAGCGCCGGCGCAACACCTACCGGCTGGACGACGCCATCACCAGCATCGGCCTGGGCATGCTCAGCCAGATCAGCGCGGTGTTCACGCGGCTGCTGCGCGTGGGCATCTACACCGCTGTCTACTCGGCGGTGGCGATCTGGCCCGACCACCCCTTCTGGACCTCCTGGGCCGGCTGGCTGGTGGCCCTGGTGTTCTACGACTTCTGCTACTACTGGCTGCACCGGGCCGGCCACGAATGCGCCGTGTTCTGGGCCGCGCATGTGGTGCACCACCAGAGCGAGGACTACAACCTCTCGACCGCGCTGCGCCAGACGAGTTCAGGCGCATTGCTCGGCTGGGTGTTCTACCTGCCGATGGCCGTGGCCGGCGTGCCGCCGCTGGTGTTCGGCGTGGTCGCGCTGATCGATCTGCTCTACCAGTTCTGGGTCCACACGGAACAGGTCGGCAAGCTCGGCTGGTTCGACCGCTGGTTCTGCAGCCCCTCCAACCACCGCGTGCACCATGCGGTGAACGACCGCTATCTGGACCGCAACTACGGCGGCATCCTCATCGTCTGGGACCGGCTCTTCGGCAGCTTCAAGGAAGAAGACGAGAAGTGCGTCTACGGAACGCGCAAGCCCCTGCGCAGCTGGGACCCGCTGTGGGCCAATGGCGAGGTGTACTGGGGTTTGCTCAAGGATTCGTGGCACACCCGTCGATGGTCCGACAAACTGCGGGTGTGGTTCAAGCCGCCGGGCTGGCACCCCGCCGACCTGGCCGAACGCTTTCCGACCCCGGCCTTCGACATCGCGCAGGTGCAACGTTACGCACCCCCCATGGACCGTGGCGCCATGGGGTTCGCAGGGATCCAGTTCGGGCTGCTGCTGGCGGGCGTGGCGGGCTTCCTCTGGTTCGCCGATACATGGCCGCTGGCGCGCAGCGCCGTGGTGTTCACCGTGTTGCTGGTGGCGTTGTGGGTGATAGGGGCGGTGATGCAGGGGCGCATCGGCATGGGCGAAGCGCTGCTGATCGAGTGCGGCGCCCTGTCCATGGCCACCGCCGCACTGGGCTGGCTGGAGCTGCACCGGGTGTTCAAGCCGCTGGCGATGCTGCTGGCCATCGGCGTGGTGGTGTCGCACGCACGCGTGACCGGCGGGCCGCGGCGCTGCGATCTGCTGCTGATCGCCGCCCTCGTCTTTTCACTGGCCGGCGATGCCTTCCTGATGTTTCCCGGCTACTTCATCCCGGGCCTGGTGTCCTTCCTGGTGGCGCATCTGGCCTACATCGCTCTGTTCCGGGAGGGCGTGCCGTGGTTTCCGAGCCGGCTCGCACTCGTGGCCACGCTGGGCATCGGCATGGCCATGTACGCCTTTCTCTGGCAGGGTGGCCTTCCCGCGGCGCTGCGTGGCCCGGTGGCGGCCTATGTGCTGGTGATCGCGCTGATGGCGGCGCAGGCCTTCGGCCGAGCCACGCTGCACCGCGACGGCGCGGCGTTGGCGGTGGCGCTGGGCGCCGGCTGTTTCATGGTCAGCGACGCGTTGCTGGCCATGAACCGGTTCGTGTCGCCATTGCCGATGCCCCAGGTCTGGGTGCTCACGACCTACTACCTGGCGCAGGTGCTGATCGTCATGGGCGTGCTGCGCGGCAGGTCAGCCGAGCGGCAGCGACCGTTGTCATTGAAGACCCGGCCACGGGCGCTGCGGAGGTTGCGTCAAGAGAAGGGACTCAAGCTGGCAGCGCGAACAGACGACGCACATTGCCCGACGACAGATACACCAGCGGCAACAACGAAGACGCCTTGACAAGTCCGCTCCATTGCTGGTTTGCGTTGCCGTGATAGCCATACAGAATGACTTGCCCGATCGCCTGATCCAGATCCAGCACATCTTGGTTACGCACAGAGCGGAGCGTGTTATCGCTTGCATGTGTCCATTTCTGACCAGCCCACATTGGACGGCACTGGTTCAGACTTAGCACATTGCCCACACCGACTGTCAGACAGGCATCGAGCCTCTGGCCATTGCGAATAGCCCCCTGCGCATCCATGATCCACTGCTGCTCGGGTCTGGAGGCATCGCAGGCGCTGGATGCCACGACCCAGACCGAAGCCGCCGACAGTTCGCTGCCACTCAGGCGCAGGCTCATGCAGCTGTTGTTGACGCCGCGCACCAGCCCCGGCGTCGGTAGCGACGCCCCGGCCGCCAGCCAGCCGGACTCGACCAGCTTCGATTTGAGCATCTGCACCACTTTCGGGTCCTGGAGGTCGAGCGCCTCGGCATTCGCGTTCATCCACAGATCCAGTTCACGGACGGCCATTCGCTGTGCGCGGATTTTTCTCCAGACGGCCTGGGCTCGCGTGCTCAAGGTTCCAAGCCGATCGTTCCAGCTTTGCAACAGGATATCCACCCGATAAGTTGGCACCAGTGACCCTGTCGCGTCCATCGTCAACAGCGCCTGCTCAAGTTCCGCCAACTCTTTTGTCGCCAACGCTTCGTAGCCCGCCGCCTCTCCGATCACTGCGGGTGGCTCCATTGGCGCCAAGCGGTCGACATCGGGGAAAACCACCTGGTCCAGTTTGCGCGCGATGCCCGCCGTACGACACCAGAGACCGGCATCGGCCGGTCGATCTTGTTCAGCAATGTTGACGTGGTACTTGTTGGCTGCACCATGGTTCAAGCGGGTGACGGCCACAGCAATACGACGCCGGCCACCCGAGACGTAACCTACGTCCAGCCAACAGGCATCGACGGCCTGCACACTGCTGGGTTCGGGCAGGTTGTCGTATACGTTTCCGTAGTTGGCACGCGCCGGCGGATACATCACTGCGGTGCCGCTGACCGGGTCGTACCCACCCAGCAGGGTGAACACCGGCACGCCGAAGCGCGTTGCTTTCTGGAAGCCAGTTTTCACTGCATCCACCACCTGGCCCGATGCCGCATCGTATTGGCTGTAGCCGGTGGACGAACCGGCGTCATACCAGGCGCGCGCCATCACGTTGTTCTGGATGCGTCTGGCCGTGTAGCCCGTGTAATGCGTGTACAACGACAGGTCACCGGGCTCCCACCCACCGGCCATTGCATCCGCGTTGTAGCTGTACAACCGCATGAACGATTCCGGATTTGCGTAGCCATCGACATCCAGCCCGGTCCGGGCTGCCTTGTCGAACGCGAGGTTGGCACGCATGCGCTTGCGATGAGCGATATATCCCCAGCCGCTGTCGGCGTGGTGTGAAGACCAGAAATAGTTGGTACCGATGGCTCCTGGATAGTGCCCCATCTCGAAGTGGTGGCCGATTTCGTGGCTCCACTCATTGCCAGATGACTGGGACAGCGTGCCGATCGCATTGCCGCCCGACAGTCCATGGCGTTGAATCCCATTGGCGTAAGCACCCACCGCATGGTGGTAGACGAACTGCGAGGTCAGGAGGCTTGGCGACTGCTCGTCCAGACGGGAGCTGGTCACGCCGTAGTTGGCTTGATTGATACCCACACTGTAGGTGGCCTTGGCCACGTCCTCGCGCATGTCTCCGTTGTAAGCATCACCATTGTCTGCGCTAGAAGTGCCATAGATGGCGCCGCTACCCACCATGACACGCGTGAGCCATTGAGTCTCATAACTGGCGACGATGATTTGCGACGCTGGCAATGTCTGAAGGCAATCGGCCGCCCCCGTTGCGGGATGGTTTAGCAGGATTTGATTGTCACCGTCACTTGTCACGGCCTGCGGATCTGTCAACATTCCCAGCCGGATACCCCACACATACAGTTTGCCAGGAGCAGCGAACGTGAGCTTGTGCGCAGGGAGTGTTCCTGTCAGACCATTGGTGTCCTCGAAGTGCAATGACAGGCCCTTGCGCATCAAATCCCATGGCAATGCAATCGACCACGCGCGCTTTGAATACTCGACTGCCGCGCGCCCGTCGTCCACGTTGCTGGATGGAAGATTCATCGGTGCCAGCAACGTCAACGTCACTGGACTTTGCCCGTCGATCTTGGCCGTCACCTTGAGCGGTGCCATGACATCGACGCCGGGTGTGAAAAGCAGCAACGCCTCGCGCCGCGTCACCAGCGAAGGCATCTCCTTGGCATCGTTGTTGGTCGGGTCGATCGTGTGACTCTGCGCGAACTGCACCATGCCCGCCAACTTGCCGTCGAGATCATTTCGAATGGGACGCGTGTTGCCGGATCGGTCGATGTCGTAGAAACCCAGGGCACTGTCGAAAAATGCCTGATCGGCAAGAGATACGGGATCGGATGAATCCTCTTCAGGTGTCTGCGCCTGCGTTCCAGCGGGAGAGCCCCCGCAGGCAACGACGATCAGTGCGCCGATGAAGACGCTGCCCAGAAGCAAGAATGGCTTGAAAATTCCAAAGTCGCCGGAAGTATTGTGGGTCACCACGTGCGTGCTCTCTCAAAGTTGATGCACGCAACAGAACCGTCGGTCCATGCTGCGCGGTGGCACTATGCACCGCGCTCAAGGCAGCATCCGGAAGAGAGCCCAACCCCGGTACCGGTCGGATTGAAACACCTGTTTTGAAGCACGAACGGACCGGGGGAGCAAAGGAATGGCACGGGCAGTCCGGTGCCACACCCGATCAAGAGCCCCTCAATCGCCGAACAACGCCTCTGCACTGCTTGGCGGCACCACCCCCAGGTGCCGGTACGCCGCCAGCGTGGCGATGCGTCCGCGCGGCGTGCGCTGCAGGAAGCCCTGCTGGATGAGGTACGGCTCGATCACATCCTCGATCGTGTCGCGCTCTTCGCCGATGCTGGCGGCGATGTTGTCCAGGCCCACCGGCCCACCATCGAAACGGTGGATCACGGCTTCCAGCAGCTTGCGGTCCATCAGGTCAAAGCCTTGCGGGTCCACGTCGAGCATGGCCAGCGCACGGTTGGCGATGTCTTTCGTGATCGTGCCGCTGCCCTTCACGTCGGCGAAGTCGCGCACCCGGCGCAGCAGGCGGTTGGCGATGCGGGGCGTGCCGCGCGAGCGTCGCGCGATCTCGAATCCGCCCTCGGCCTCCATGGGTGCGTTCAGCAGGCCCGCGCTGCGCTGGACAATGCGCGCGAGCTCCTCGGCCGTGTAGAACTCCAGCCGCGCCACGATGCCGAAGCGGTCGCGCAGCGGGTTGGTGAGCATGCCGGCGCGCGTGGTGGCACCCACGAGGGTGAAGGGCTGCAGGTCCAGCTTGATGCTGCGCGCCGCGGGGCCCTCGCCGATCATGATGTCGATCTGGTAGTCCTCCAGTGCGGGGTACAGGATTTCCTCGACGACTGGGCTGAGCCGGTGGATCTCGTCGATGAAGAGCACGTCGTTGGCTTCGAGATTGGTCAGCAGCGCCGCGAGGTCTTTCGGTTTCTCGAGCACCGGCCCGCTGGTCTGACGCAGATTCACGCCCAGTTCCTGCGCGATGATGTGCGAGAGCGTGGTCTTGCCCAGCCCGGGCGGGCCGAACAGCAGCACATGGTCCAGTGCCTCGCTGCGCTTGCGGGCCGCGCCGATGAAGATTTCGAGCTGCTCGCGCACCTTGGCCTGCCCGACATACTCGTCCAGCAGCTTGGGCCGCAGCGCGCGTTCGATCGCCTCTTCCTTGGGTGAGGCCGGCGCGGCGGACACCACGCGCGGCGCGGGAGCGAAATCGTCGGTCTGGATGCTCATTTACTTTGCCAATGCCTTGAGCGCGAGCTTGATGCCCTCCGTCACACCCACATCCTTCGGCAGCGCCTTGAGTGCGGTGGTGGCGTCCTTGTCGCTGTACCCCAGTGCCACCAGCGCCTGGTGGATGTCACCCTGCGCGTCGCCCAGGGCCTGACCTGCACCGGGCAGGTTCATGTCGGCGCCCAGCTTGCCCTTGAGTTCGAGCAGCAGGCGCTCGGCCGTCTTCTTGCCAATACCGGGTACCTTGACGATGCGCCCGCTCTCCTGGGCACTCACCGCCTGGGCCAGATCGGTGACGCTCATGCCCGAAAGCACCGAGAGCGCGGTGCGCGGGCCCACGCCACTGATCTTGATGAGCTGACGGAACGCCTCGCGCTCGGGTGCGGTGCCAAAGCCGTAGAGGATCTGCGCATCCTCGCGCACGACGAAGTGCGTGAGCAGGGCCACCTTCTCGCCCGGGGCGGGCAGGTTGTAGAAGGTGCTCATGGGCACATCCACCTCGTAACCCACGCCATGGCAGTCCAGCAGGATCTGGGGCGGATTTTTTTCCAGCAGCGTTCCGGTCAACTTGCCTATCATCGGGAAATTCCTTGGTTCACTGGATTATCGGTTTGATTCTCAGGCACACCTTCTCCCCACCGGACAACACCCGCATGGCGCATCTGTGCGGCCCGATGGACAGCCATATCCGGAGCATCGAGGCCGCGTTGCAGGTCAAGGTGGCGCACCGGTTCGAGCAGTTTCGCATCGAGGGCCCCAAGGCAAAGGCCACGCAGGCCCTGGAGGCGCTCCAGGCGCTCTACGAAATGGCGAAGCGGCCCATTCCGGCCGAGCAGGTGCAGCTCATGCTCAGCGGCGACACGGCGCTGGTCGATCCGGGTGACGGCGCGCTGGCCATGCAGACACGGCGTGGCGAGGTGCGCGGGCGCACACCCAATCAGGCACGCTACCTCGAGAACATGGCCACGCACGACATCACCTTCGGCATTGGTCCGGCCGGCACCGGCAAGACGTACCTCGCCGTGGCCTGCGCGGTGGACGCCCTGGAACGCAGCGCGGTGCAGCGCATCGTGCTCACGCGCCCCGCAGTGGAGGCCGGCGAGAAGCTGGGTTTTCTGCCCGGCGACCTGGGCCAGAAGGTGGACCCCTACCTTCGGCCACTGTACGACGCGCTCTACGACCTGATGGGGGCCGACAAGGTGCAGAAGGCTTTCGAGCGGCAGCAGATCGAGATCGCGCCGCTGGCCTTCATGCGCGGACGCACGCTCAACCACGCGTTCGTGATCCTGGACGAGGCGCAGAACACCACGCCGGAACAGATGAAGATGTTCCTCACGCGCATAGGCTTCGGCAGCAAGGCGGTGGTCACCGGCGATGTGAGCCAGATCGACCTGCCGCGCACGCAGCTCAGTGGCCTGATCGACGCCGAGCGCGTGCTCAAGCGCGTGCAGGGCATTGCCTTCACCCGCCTGTCCAGCGCCGACGTGGTGCGCCACCCGCTCGTGGCGCGCATCGTGGATGCGTACGACACGCGATCGCCTGACCGCGACGACACGTCGCCCGCTCCCGTGAAGCGCGCGCGCCGCACCGCCAACTGACCGCCTGCCCATGCTCACACGAACCCTGTTCGCCAGCCTCGTCGCCGTGCTGGCCCTCGATGTCTCCGCCCAGGGTGCCACCCCAGCCCCGCAAGCCCAGGCCAGCCCGCCACCCCAGCTCGTCTTCAGCAGCCAGGCCGTGCAATACAAATGCGACGGGGGCGGCGAGATCGAGCTGGCCTACCTGAACCTGAGCAATGGCACCACGTTCGCGGCGTTGCACCACGACAAGCGCACCCTGATGCTGCAGGGCCGCCGTGCCACCACCGGCGTGCGCTTCTTCGCGCTCGACCCACAGTCCCGCCTGAGCTGGTACACCCAGGGCATGAAGGGCGAACTGAGCGCCATCGCGCCCGACCCCAACATGCAGGACCAGATCCTGATGGCCAACTGCTTCGCCCAACCGGCCAAACGCTGATGGCACTCCCTTCGCTCACACTCTCCCTGCAATTCGGCGAACTGGCCGACGCCGCCACGCACCGTGCCGCCCTGCCCCGCCACTGGGTCATCCGTTGCATCCGCCACGCGCTCGACGCGGACGCCGAGATCACCGTGCGCATCGTCGACGCCGAAGAAGGCCAGGCGCTCAACCGCGACTACCGCGGCCGCGACTACGCCACCAACGTGCTCACCTTCGACTACGCGATCGAACCGGTGGTGATGGCCGACCTGGTGCTCTGCGCGCCCGTGGTGGCGCGCGAAGCGGCCGAACTGAAGAAGCCGCTGACCCAGCACTACGCGCACCTGCTGGTGCACGGCACCCTGCACGCCCAGGGCTGGGACCACGAGACCGGCGAGGCCGACGCCGAAGAAATGGAAGCGCGCGAAACCGAGATTCTCGCGGGGCTCGGGCAGCCGAATCCCTATCGCTAGATCCCCCGCGCCGCCTGCGGCGTCAAGCCGTCATTCGCAGGGGGATCGTCACGGGCCCGTCGTTGATCAGGTGCACCTGCATGTCGGCGCCGAAATGGCCGGTCTGGACCAGCGGATGCTGCGCACGCGCCGTCGCCACGAACGCGTCATAGAGTGCCTCACCCAGGGCGGGCGGGGCGGCACCCGTGAAGCCGGGCCGGTTGCCGCTCCGGGTGTCGGCGGCCAGGGTGAACTGGCTCACGATCAGCAGACCGCCGCCCACGTCCTGCACGCTGCGGTTCATCTTGCCGGCCTCGTCGCTGAAGATGCGCAGCTTCAGTATCTTGGCCAGTAGTCTCTCTCCGGTGGCCGCGGTGTCGCCGGGCTCGGCGCACACCAGCACCAGCAGGCCGTGGCCGATCGCGCCCACGGTCTGTCCATCGATGTCCACACGGGCTTCACGCACGCGCTGCAGCAGCGACATCATGTCAATTCGTCCTCGTCAAAAAAGCGTGTTTCCACATCGGCAGGCAGCAGCTGGATGGACGCGCGCAGCCCGGGCACCGCATCCATGAGCGCATGCTCCACGCGGCCCCGCAATGCCGCGGCGCGGCCGAGCGTCCAGCCCGCCGGCACGTGCATGTGCAAGTCCACGAAACGCCGTTGCCCGGCGCGGCGTGTGCTCACGTGGTCGAAGCGGATGGTGCGATCGTCGCCCTGCGATCGCGCAAAGCCGTCCAGTGTCTGCTGGATGATGGCCTGCACCGCCGGCTCCACCGCCTCGTCCATCAGCCCCTGCGAGGACCGCCACGCCAGGCGTCCCCCCTCCTTGAGGATGTTGAGCGCCACGAGAATGGCCACCGCCGGGTCCAGCCAGAGCCAGCCGGTGAACGTGACCAGCACCACGCCCACCAGAACGCCCCCGGAGGTCCAGACGTCGGAGAACAGGTGCTTCGCATCGGCTTCGAGGGCGATGGACCGGTGCCGTTTCGATGCCCGCAGCATCACCCAGGCCAGCCCGCCATTGAGCACCGAACTGGCCACCGACAAGGCCAGGCCCCAGCCCACCTGCTCGATGGGCTGCGGGTCGAGCAGTCGCGCGCTGGCGGCCCAGATGATGCCCAGCCCGGCCGCGATGATGAGGATGCCCTCGAAGCCCGACGAAAAGTACTCGGCCTTGTGGTGCCCGTAAGGGTGGTCCTCGTCGGCCGGGCGCGCGGCGACGGTCACCATCACCAGGCCGACCACCGCGCTGGCGAGGTTCACCAGGGATTCCATGGCATCGGACAGCAGGCCCACGGAGTCGGTCACCACCCAGGCCAGGGTCTTGAGCGCGATGGTGATGACCGCGACCACGATCGATGCCATCAGCAGGCGCCGGGGGCTGAGCAGGTCGGCTTGGGCAGGTGTCATGGCTGGATTGTGATCCACCTCCCCGACCCGGAACGCCAGGAAATGAGAGGCCGGGACGCGAGCGGTGACAGAATGGCTCGACCACACGCACACATGACGGCCCTACCCGACCCCCACACCGCCCCTGCACCCGCCAGCGCCTGGCTGGGTGACATCGATGTCTGGCTGCTGGCCGAAGGCAAGCACCTGCGCCCCTGGCAGAAGCTGGGCGCGCACCCGACCACCCTGGACGGACAGAGCGGCACCGCCTTTGCCGTGTGGGCCCCCCACGCCCGTCAGGTGGCGTTGGTGGGCGACTTCAACCAGTGGCTTGCGCAGCCCATGCGCCTGCACCCCGCCTGCGGCGTGTGGGAGCTCTTCGTGCCCGGCGCGGCCGTCGGCGACTGGTACAAGTTCGAGGTGTCGGGCAGCGATGGCCGACGGGTCTTCAAGACCGACCCGTACGCCCGGGAAACCGAACTGCCACCCGGCAATGCCGCGCGCGTGTGCGAGCCCTTGCGCGCTCCGGCCGAGCGTGGCGACGCCGTGCACGAGCGCCCCGATCTGCCCATGGCGGTGTACGAGGTGCACGCGGGCTCGTGGCGCCGGCCCGACGGCGTGCACACGGTGCCGACCTGGGACGACCTCACCACCCACCTCGTGCCTTACGCGGTGGAGATGGGCTTCACCCACCTGGAACTCCTGCCGGTGAGCGAGCACCCGTTCTACGGCTCCTGGGGCTACCAGCCCACCGGCCTGTACGCCCCCACCGCGCGCCACGGCTCGCCGGCGTCGTTTCGCCGCTTCGCGCAGGCCGTGCACGCCGCCGGGCTCCAGCTCATCCTGGACTGGGTGCCCGCGCACTTCCCCACCGACGAACACGCGCTGGCCCGCTTTGACGGCACGGCGCTCTACGAACACGCCGACCCACGCGAAGGCTTCCACCGCGACTGGAATACCCTCATCTACAACTTCGGGCGCCACGAGGTGCGCAACTTCCTGGTGGGCAACGCGCTGTTCTGGGTCGAGCAGTACGGCGTCGACGGCCTCCGGGTCGACGCGGTGGCCTCCATGCTCTACCGGGATTACAGCCGCCCCGCCGGCGAGTGGGTGCCCAACGAGCACGGCGGGCGCGAGAACTACGAGGCCATCACCTTCCTGAAAGAAGTGCACGAGGTGCTGCACCGGGAGGCCCCCCGCGCCATCACCTGCGCCGAGGAGTCCACCGCTTTTCCGCGCGTGACCGGCCCGGTGGCCGAGGGCGGGCTCGGCTTCGACCACAAATGGAACATGGGCTGGATGCACGACACCCTGTCGTACTTCGGGCTCGACCCGATCCACCGGCGCTGGCACCACAACAAGCTGACCTTTGCCATGATGTACGCGCACACCGAGGACTACGTGCTGCCGCTCTCGCACGACGAGGTGGTGCATGGCAAAGGCTCCCTGCTGAACAAGATGGCCGGCGACCGCTGGCAACAGCTCGCCAACCTGCGCGCGCTGTACGCCTGGATGTACGCCCACCCCGGCAAGAAGCTGCTCTTCATGGGCGCCGAGCTGGCGCAGACCACCGAGTGGAACCACGATGCCGAGCTCCCCTGGCACCTGTTGCAGGACCCGGCGCATGCGGGCGTGCAGCAGCTGGTGCGCGACCTCAACCACCTCTACCGCAGCGCGCCTGCCCTGCACGCGCGCGACACCGATCCCCACAGCTTCCAGTGGCTGGTGGTGGACGACGCCGACCACTCGGTGCTGGCTTTCGCGCGCTACGGCCACGCCCCCGAGGACACGGTGGTGGTGATCGCCAACCTCACCCCGGAGGTGCGCCACGGGTACCGCGTGGGACTCCCGCACGAAGGGCACTGGCGCGAGCGGCTCAACACCGACTCGGCGCACTACGGTGGCAGCAACGTGGGCAACTTTGGTGGCGTGAGAGCAGAAAGCAATGGTCAGCACGGCCAGCGCTGGTCGGCCAGCTTCACGCTGCCGCCGCTCGGCGTTCTCTGGCTGCAACCGGAGGGGGGCGCATGAGCACGGAAGCAGGTCCTGCCCTGGGGGCAAAGCCCGGGCACCGCCGCGGCGTGGAAGGTGTGCACTTCTCGGTCTGGGCCCCCGATGCACAGGGCGTGGATGTCTGCCTTTTCGAGCCCGGTGCCCCGGTGGAACATGAGCGCGTGGGCCTGCAGCCCATCGGCAACGGCATCTGGGCGGCCTTTGCGCCCGGCCTCGTCGCCGGGCAGCTCTATGGTCTGCGCGCCAGCGGCCCGTGGTCGCCGTCCACCGGCCACCGCTTCAACCCGGCCCGCCTGCTGCTCGACCCCTGGTCACTGGCACTGGTGGGCGACACCGAACGCCTGGCCCTGCAGACCGGCCACGCCTGCGCCGATCCGTTGCACCCCACACAGGCCTGGGACGAACACCAGCCCGACCCGGCCGACAACGCGGGCCACATGCCGCGTTGCGTGGTGGTGGATGCGCAGGCCGAACTGGCCGCTGGCCGGGCCATCGCGCCCGGCCCGGCCATCGCCGGCGAACGCGTGGTGATCTACGAGGCCCATGTGAAAGCACTCACCCGCCTGCACCCCGAAGTGCCCGAGAGTCAGCGCGGCAGCTACGCCGCGCTGGCCCACCCGGCGGTGGTGCGGCACCTGCTGCAGCTGGGCATCACCACGGTGTGCCTGCTGCCGGTGCACCAGCACATCAGCGAGCGCCACCTGATCGAACGGGGGCTCAGCAACCACTGGGGTTACAACACGCTCAACGCGTTCGCGCCCGAGCCGGGCTACGCCGCCGCCACGGGTGGGCAATGCCCGGCGCGCGCGGAAGACGCTGCCGCCGTGCGCGCGGAGTTTCGCCAGATGGTCGACATCCTGCACCGCGCCGGCATCGAAGTGGTGCTCGACGTGGTGTTCAACCACACCGCCGAAAGCGACCTCGACGGCCCCACGCTGAGCTGGCGCGGCCTGGGGCAGACGCGCTGGTACGCCATGGGCGACCAAGGCCGGCCGCACAACTTCAGCGGCACGGGCAACAGCCTGGCGGTCAGCGAGCCGCGCGTGCTGGCGTGGGTGATGGACAGCCTGCGCTGGTGGGTGCAGGCCTTCGGCGTGGATGGCTTCCGCTTCGACCTGGCCGTCTCACTCGGGCGCGACGCCGCGCTGGGCCACGCCTTTCGCGCGCGCAGTGCCCTGCTCAGCGCCATGGCGCAAGATCCGGTGCTGCGTGGCGTGCGCCTGATCGCCGAACCCTGGGACGTGGGCCCTGACGGCTATCACACCGGGGGATTCGAGGCCGGCTGGCTCGAGTGGAATGATCGCTTTCGCGATGGCGTGCGCGCCTTCTGGCTCGGCCACGGGGGCACGCGCGGCGAACTCGCCACGCGCACCTGCGCCAGCAGCGACCTGTTCCAGCGGCACCACCGCCTGCCCACCGCCAGCGTGAACATGGTCACCGCGCACGACGGCTTCAACCTGGCCGACCTCACGGCCCACCGCCACAAGCACAACGCCGCCAACGGGGAAGACAACCGCGACGGCCACAGCCACAACCTGAGTGCCAACGGCGGCGTGGAAGGCCTCACCGACGACCCCGGGGTGCAGCACCGTCGCGGGCTGTGGCGCCGCGCCCTGCTGGCCACGCTGTTCTGCGCACAAGGCACGCCGCAGTTGCTGGCGGGCGACGAGCTCGGTCACAGCCAGCAAGGCAACAACAACGTCTATTGCCAGGACAACACGATCACCTGGCTGGACTGGGCGCAAGGCGACACGATGCTGGCCGGCTTCGTGGCCAGCCTGGCCGCCTTGAGGCGCCGCCACCCCGGCCTGCGCCACGCGCGCTGGTTCGGTGGCGCCGGCCCGCAGCCCGACATCATCTGGCTCGACGCCGACGGCACCGCCATGTCACCCGAAGCGTGGCAGGCGCACGACCGCCACACCCTGACGGCGGTGATCACCGTGGGCGAAAGCGGCGACACGCCCACGGAACGCCTGTGGGTGACCTGGCACGCCGGTCCCGGAGCGATCACCGTGCCACTGCCCGATGGCGACTGGGCCTTGCTGCTGGACAGCGCCCGCCCGGCGGTGCACCTGGGCGGCGAGGTCGTGGCCGCAGGCCAGATCACGCTGGACGATACCGGCGTGTGGGTGCTGGTCCAAGGCTTGCATGGGCCCGATGGCCACCTGCCAGGCCGTTCATGAACACCACCATCCACCCCTTCCTTTCGCGCCGCACCAGTGGCGTGTTGTTGCACATCACCAGCCTGCCCGGTCCCAATGGCTCCGGCGATCTGGGCGTGGGCGCCCGCCATTTCGTGGACTGGCTGGTGTCCGCCGGCCAGTCGATGTGGCAGATCCTGCCGCTGTCGCCCGCCGGGCCGGGCAACTCGCCCTACCAGAGCGTCTCGGCCTTCGCGGGCAGTCCGCTCCTGGTCGACCTGGAAGATCTGGTGCAGATGGGATGGTTGCCGTGGATGCCGACCCAGGGCTTCGACCACCACCGGTGCGACTTCGCGCGCGTGGCGCCGTGGCGCATGGCGCACCTGCGCAAGGCCTGGGACGGCTTCAACCTGCACGCCAGCCCGGAGAGCCGCGACGCACTGGCCGGTTTCTGCACCGAACACGCCCACTGGCTCGACGACTACGCGCTCTTCATGGTGCTCAGCGAGCGCCACATCGGCAGCTGGCCGCAGTGGCTCGAGCCACTGGCCCGGCGCGACCCGCAGGCGCTGGACGAGGTGCGGCGGCATTCATCCAGGGCGCTCGGTTTCTGGCAGTTCGTGCAGTGGCGCTTCTGGGTGCAATGGCAAGCGCTGCGCGACTATGCCCACAGCCGGGGCGTGCAGATCGTGGGCGATGCACCCATCTTCGTGGCGCACCACAGTGCCGACGTCTGGGCCCATGCCGACCAGTTCCTGCTTGGCGACGACTTCGAACCCCAGGTGGTCGCCGGCGTGCCACCCGACTACTTCAGCGCCACCGGCCAGCGCTGGGGCAACCCGCTCTACAACTGGCCGGTGATGGCGCAGAACGGCTACCGGTGGTGGAAGGACCGCGTGGCCCACCTCTTCCAGCAGGTGGACGTGGTGCGGCTGGACCACTTCCGCGGCTTCGAGGCGCACTGGGAAATTCCGGCCAGCGAGCCCACCGCCGTGGCCGGGCAGTGGCAAAGCGGGCCAGGCACCGCCTTGTTTGCCGAGCTGCAGCAGGAGCTGGGGCCGCTGGCCATCATCGCGGAAGACCTGGGCCTGATCACGCCCGAGGTGACGGCGTTGCGCGAGGCTTGCGGCTTTCCGGGCATGCGCATTCTCCAGTTCGCCTTTGGCGGCGGTCCGGGCAACCCCTACCTGCCGCACAACCTCGAACACAACTGCGTGGCCTACACCGGCACGCACGACAACGACACCACGCTGGGCTGGTGGCGCACCGCGTCCAGCCAAGAAAAAGCCACCGCTCGCGCCTACCTGGGCCCCGGGGTGGACAACGAGCCGCACTGGACGATGATCACCGCGCTGTCGCAGACGGTGGCCAACACCGTCGTGCTGCCTTTCCAGGACGTGGTGGGACTGGATGGCAAGCACCGCATGAACACGCCGGGGCAGGCCACCGGTTGCTGGGAATGGCGCTTCGACTGGCGCCAGATCGATCACCGACCGGCGGAGCGCCTGCTGGCCATGGCACGCGCGCACGGCCGGACACCCTGAGTGGCCACACAAGCATCCCATCATCAACGGAGACAAGCATGGAAAAGACCTCGCCCCAGCAACTGGCCAGACGCACCATCGCCCTCGTGCTCGCAGGTGGGCGGGGCTCGCGCCTGCACGCCCTGACCGACCGACGTGCCAAACCCGCCGTGTACTTTGGCGGCAAGTTCCGCATCGTCGACTTTGCACTCTCCAACTGTCTGAACTCGGGCGTGCGCCGCATCGGCGTGCTCACGCAGTACAAGTCACACAGCCTGTTGCGCCACCTGCAGCGTGGCTGGAGCTTCCTGCGCAACGAGTTCAACGAGTTCATCGACCTGCTGCCGGCCCAGCAGCGCATGGACGATGAAAGCTGGTACCTCGGCACGGCCGATGCGGTCTACCAGAACCTGGACATCCTGCGCGCGCACAAGCCCGAGTACATCCTGGTGCTCGCGGGCGACCACATCTACAAGATGGACTACGCCGGCCTGATCGCCGACCACGTGGCACTGGGCAAGAAGTGCACCGTGGCCTGCATCGAGGTGCCGCTGGCCGAGGCCACGGCCTTCGGTGTGATGGACATCGATGCCGACCGCAACATCGTGCGCTTTCTGGAGAAACCGGCCCAGCCGCCGCACATGCCGGGCCACCCCGACATGGCACTGGCCAGCATGGGGGTCTATGTGTTCAACACCGAGCACCTGTTCGAGGCGCTCAAGCGCGATTCGGGCACACAGGGGTCCAGCCGCGATTTCGGCAAGGACATCATCCCGGCCATGGTGGCCGCTGGCGAAGCGGTGGCCCACCCGTTCGGCATGTCGTGCGTGAAGAGCTCACCCGAGGCGCCCGCGTACTGGCGCGATGTGGGCACGGTGGATGCCTACTGGGCGGCCAACATCGACCTCACCGGCACCATTCCCGAGCTGGACATGTACGACCGCGAATGGCCGATCTGGACCTACCAGGAGCAACTGCCGCCGGCCAAGTTCGTGTTCGACGACGATGGCCGCCGCGGCTGCGCCGTGGACTCGCTGGTGTCGGGCGGCTGCATCATCTCGGGCGCGCTCGTGCGCCGTTCAGTGCTGTTCTCCCGGGTGCGGGTGCACTCCTACGCCACGGTGGAAGAATCCGTCGTCCTCCCCGAGGTCGACATCGGGCGGGGTTGCGAATTGCGCAAGGTGGTGATCGACAACGGCTGCGTGATCCCGGATGGCATGAAGATCGGCGTGGATGCGGAAGAAGACGCGCGGCGCTTCTTCCGCACCGCCAGCGGCGTGGTGCTGGTCACCCGGGCCATGCTCGACAAACTGGCATGAAGCCCAAAGTCCTCTACGTCTGCTCCGAGGTGTTCCCGCTGCTCAAGACCGGCGGGCTGGCCGACGTCAGTGCGGGCCTTCCTCCCGCGCTCACAGCCCTGGGCGCCGATGTGCGCCTGCTGCTGCCCGCATTTCCCCGCGTGGTGGAAGGCGTCACACCCGAAGGCCCGACGCTGCTCGTGCCGCCCGGGGGCAGCCCGGGCCTGCCGGCGGGCGTGGGCCCACAGGCCACATCGGCCCACGGGCCCACCCCCTGGCTGCGCGCCGGGCGCATCACCGAGAGCGGCACCCCCGTGTGGCTGCTGCATGCGCCCGGGCTTTACGAACGCGGCGGCAACCCGTACCTGGACCCGTCCGGCCAACCCTGGCCCGACAGCGCCGAGCAGTTCGCATGGCTGGGCTGGGCTGCGGCCCTGCTCGGCACCGGGCTGCATGCCGCCTGGCTACCCGACATCGTGCACGGCCATGACTGGCACACCGGCCTGGCGTTCGCCTACCTGCGCGAACTGGCGCGCACGGCAGAGCACCGCCCGGCCACCGTCTTCACGGTGCACAACCTGGCCTATCAGGGCGTGTTCAACGCCGGCCTGCGCCCTCGCCTGGGCCTGCCCGACGGGCTTTTCCACCTGCAGGGCCTGGAGTTCCATGGCCAGATCAGCTTCATGAAAGCGGGGCTGAAGTACAGCGACGCCATCACCACCGTGAGCCCGACCTATGCGCGCGAAATCACCGGCGCCGAACAGGGCTGCGGGCTCGACGGCGTGCTGCGCCAGCGCCAGGCGCATTTGCACGGCATCCTGAACGGCGTGGACGACGCGGTGTGGAACCCGCAGACCGACCCGCTGGTGCAACCGGGCTTCGATGCCGGACATCTGGATGGCAAGGCCCGGGCCAAGGCCCGGCTGCAGCAGCGCATGGGGCTGGAGCCCCGGGCCGATGCCCTGCTGTTCTCGGTCGTGAGCCGCCTCACCGAACAGAAGGGCCTGCACCTGCTGCCGGCGGTGGTGGATGAGCTGGTCCAGCGCGGCGGGCAACTCGCGGTGCTCGGTTCGGGCGATGCGGCCATCGAGCGGGCGCTGCGCGCCTGTGCCCAGCGCCACCCCGCGCAGGTGGCGCTCACCGTGGGGTACGACGAAGCGCTGGCGCATACCGTCATCGCCGGCGCCGATGTGATCCTGCTGCCCTCGCGCTTCGAGCCCTGCGGCCTCACCCAGCTGTACGGTCTGCGCTACGGCACGCTGCCGCTGGTGCGCGCCGTGGGCGGGCTGGCCGACACCGTGGTCGATTGCAGCCTGGAAAACCTGGACGACGGCAGCGCCAGCGGCTTCGTCTTCCGCGACCTCGACGTCCCCGGCCTGCTCTCGGCCCTGCGCCGCGCCTTTGCGCTGCGGCGCCGCCCGGTGGAGTGGCGCGCCGTGCAGCGGCACGGCATGTCGCTGCGCTTTGGCTGGGAACGCGCGGCGGCCGACTACCTGCGCGTCTACACCGCCGTGCTGCCCTCACCCGGCGGCCCCTGAGCAGCCTGCACGTTTATTGCTTCCGCCTTCAGCACCACCACGCACACCCCACCGCCATGTCCGACACCCAACCGACCGCCGACCCTGTCACGTTCGAATACGACCATCTCGACAACGACGTGGATGCGTTGCGAAAGTCGATCACCAACCAGTTGATCTACACGGTCGGCCGCGACCAACGTTCGGCCAATTCGGCCGACTGGTTCTTCGCCCTCTTCCACGCGGTGCGCGACCGCATGATGCACCGCTGGCGAGAAACGCTCGCCACCGCGCAGGACAGCGACGCCAAGCGGGTGTACTACCTCTCCATGGAGTTCCTCACCGGCAGAGCGCTCACCAACGCGCTGCTCTCGGTGGGCATCATGGACGAGGCGCGCACCGCCTGCACCCAGCTGGGGCTTGACTTCGACGCCCTGATCGACCTGGAAACCGATGCCGGTCTGGGCAACGGCGGCCTGGGGCGCCTGGCGGCCTGTTTCCTCGACTCCATGGCCACCGTGGGCGTGCCCGGCATGGGCTACGGGATCCGCTACGACTACGGCATGTTCGCGCAGCGCATCGTGCACGGCCGCCAGGTGGAAGAGCCCGACTACTGGCTGGTGAACGGCAACCCGTGGGAATTCATGCGCCCCGAGTTCAGCTACCCGGTGCATTTCGGCGGGCGCCTGGTGCAGGCGGGCGACGATGTTCGCTGGGTCGAAACCGACGACGTGGTCGCCACCGCCTACGACACCGGCGTGCCCGGCCACGAACTGCGCAGCGTGGCCACCATGCGGCTGTGGACCGCGCGTGCCACCAGCGGCATCAACCTCGACGCCTTCAACAAGGGCGACTACATGCGCGCCGTGGAAGCCAAGAACGCGTCGGAAAACGTCTCGCGCGTGCTCTACCCCGATGACAGCACCGACCACGGCAAGGAGCTGCGCCTGCGCCAGGAGTACTTCTTCGTCAGCGCCTCGCTGCAGGACATCGTGCGCCGCTTCAAGAAGCACCAGGGCAACTTCGACCTGTTCGCCGACCGGGTGGCGATCCATCTGAACGACACCCACCCCGCCCTGGCCGTGCCGGAGCTCATGCGCCTGCTGGTCGACGAGCAGCGCCTGGAGTGGGACAACGCGTGGAATATCTGCAAGAAGGTGTTCAGCTACACCAACCACACGCTGATGCAGGAAGCGCTCGAGACCTGGCCGGTGGACATGATGGGCCGCCTGCTGCCGCGCCACCTGCGCATCATCTACGACCTGAACGCGAACTTCCTGGCCGAGGTGCACGAGCGTTTCCCCGGTGAGAACGACCTGCTGCGGCGTGTGTCGCTGATCGACGAGCGTGGCCAGCGCCGCGTGCGCATGGCCTACCTCTCGGTGCTCGCCAGCCACAAGGTCAACGGCGTGTCGGCCCTGCACAGCCAGCTCATGGTGCAGACCATCTTTGCCGACTTCGCGCGGCTCTACCCCGAGCGCTTCTGCAACAAGACCAATGGCATCACGCCCCGGCGCTGGCTCTCGCAGGCCAACCGGCCCCTGGCAGGCCTGATCGACGCACGGATCGGGACCGACTGGCGACGCAACCTCGACGAGCTGGCGCAGTTGCGCCCGCTGGCCACCGATCCCGAATTCGTGAGCGCGTTCCAGGAAGCCAAGGCACAGAACAAGCGCCGCCTGGCAGAACGCATCGCCGCCGAGACCGGCGTGATCGTCAACCCGAACAGCCTGTTCGACGTGCAGATCAAGCGCATGCACGAGTACAAGCGGCAACTGCTGAATGTGCTGCACGTGGTCACGCGCTACCAGCAGATACTGGCGCGGCCTCACGCCGACTGGGTGCCGCGCACGGTGGTGTTTGCCGGCAAGGCGGCCTCGGCCTATTTCATGGCCAAGCTGGTGATCAAACTGATCAACGACGTGGCGCGCGTGGTCAACCACGACAAGCGCATCGGCGACAAGCTCAAGGTGGTCTTCATCCCCAACTACCGCGTGTCCCTGGCCGAGGTGATCATCCCCGCAGCCGACCTGTCCGAACAGATTTCCACGGCCGGCACCGAGGCTTCTGGCACGGGCAACATGAAGTTCGCGCTCAATGGTGCGCTGACCATCGGCACCTGGGATGGCGCCAACATCGAGATTGCCGAAAACGTCGGGCTGGAGCACATCTTCATCTTCGGCCACCGCACCGAGCAGGTGGCCGCCCTGCGTGCCAGCGGCTACAACCCGCGCCGCTACTACGACAACAACTACGACCTGAAGACCGCCATCGACCGCATCGCCGAGGGCGCCTTCAGCCCGGAGGAACCGGGACGGTTCCACGACATCACGCGCACGCTGCTGGAGTCCGACTACTACCTGCTGCTGGCCGACTACAGCGACTACCTGGCCACGCAGCACAAGGTGGACGAGCTCTACCGCAACCCGGCCGAATGGACCCGGCACGCGATCATGAATGTGGCCGGCATGGGCGCCTTCTCGTCCGACCGCACCATCCGCGAGTACGCCAGCGAGATCTGGAACGTCAAGCCACTTTTCCCCTGAGGAGCGACCGCCCCCCCGGGCGCGTGCCAGAATCGGCCGGATGTGGCGGTCATGGCAACGCGTGAAATGGTGGCTGGGCGGCGGACTCCTGCTGTCCCTCGCGGGCGCGGTGCTGCTGGCGCGCCTGTCGCTTGACGATCAGCGCGCGCTGTTCGAGACCGATGCGCGCATCGTGCACCGGCTGCTCAGCCAGCAGGTGGTGCAACACGACGCGATGCTGGCCACGCTGGCGCTGCTGCAACCGGCACCCGACAGCAGCAGTGGCGCCTCCTCGCCCGAGCAGCGCCTGCCGGTGCTCTACCCGCAGATCCTGACCGTGCAGCGGCGCGCGCCCGGCCAGCACTGGAGCGACCCGTTGCTGGCGCAAGCCGAAACCGTCTCGCGCCAGACGCGCAGGGCCGCGCTGGGCGGGCTTGATCTGCCCGATGGCCGCTACCAGCTGGTGCTCGCGGCCACACCCACCAGCTATGCGCTGACCATCGACATGCGGGCCATGGTGCCCTGGTCCGAATGGCCGATGCAGGCCGACACCAGCCCGGTGCGCGTGACACTGGAGCACGCCGACCAGGCCTTCGTGGTCCAGGCCGGCGCCCATCCCGGCACACCACCATCGCGCGGCTGGCATTTCGCCTTTCACAAGGTACTGGCCGCAGAAAGCCAGCCCTTCGACGTCGCGGCCACCCTCACAGTGGGCTGGGGCCAATTGCCCTGGGGCCTCATGCTGGGCTGGGTGCTGGCCGTGGCGGCGGTACTCGCCACGCTGCACCACCTGCAGCGGCAGCGCAGCGCGCGGCGGCGTGCCGAAGAGCTGCTGCGGCTGGGCCAGGTGGCGCGCCTGAACACCCTGGGCGAACTCGCGGCAGGCATGGCGCACGAACTCAACCAGCCGCTGACGGCCGTGCTGGCGAACACGCAAGCCGCGCAGCGCTTGCTGAATGAAGAGCCCCCCGAACTGGGCACCGCGCGCGATGCCATGCGGCAGGCCGCCGCCCAGGCGCGGCGCGCCGCCGAAGTGGTGGGCCGCCTGCGCCAGGCCGTGGAGCGGCCGGGCCGCAGCGGTCAGCACCAGCCGGTGCCGGCGGTGGAAGCGGTGCGCCGCGCACTGTACTTGCTGGAACCCGAATGCCAGCGGCGAGGCGTGGTACCGACGCTGGACGCGGCGCAGGCCGTCACGGTGCTGGCCGATCCGATCGCGCTGGACCAGATCGTGCACAACCTCATCCTGAACGCGCTGCAGGCGCTCGAGCAGGTGCCGGTGGCGCGGCGTCAACTCATGCTGACCGTGTCGACCTCCGAGGGGCGTGGCGAGATCACCGTGGCCGACAACGGGCCCGGCATTCCCCCCGAGGTGCTGCCGCGCCTGTTCGAGCCGTTCTTCTCCACGCGCGAAGGTGGACTCGGCCTCGGCCTGAGCCTGTGCGAGACGCTGGCGCAAGGCATGGGCGGCACGCTCAGTGCCGGCAATGCCCCGTCGGGTGGCGCGGCATTCCGCCTTCAAGTCCCTCTGGCCAGCCGCACGCCATGACCACCACGCCCGACACGCTGTCCCCCACCGTGCACCTGATCGACGATGACCAGGCGGTGCGCGACAGCCTGGCCCTGCTGATCGGCACCGTGGGCCTGCGCGTGCAGCCCTGGAGCGACCCGCAGGCCTTTCTGGCGGACTTCGATCGCGAAGGCATCGGCGCCATCGTGCTCGACGTGCGCATGCCCGGCATCAGCGGACTGAGCGTGCTTGACACGCTGGTGGCGCAGGGGGTGGACCAGCCGGTGATCATGCTCACCGGCCACGGCACCGTGGACATGTGCCGCCGCGCCTTCAAGGCGGGCGCTGCCGAATTCCTGGAAAAGCCCGTGGACGACGAGGCCTTGCTCGAAGCCCTGCAGAACGCAGTGCGCCAGCATGTGCGCTCGCGCCAGCGCCACCAGGCCGACCGCGAGGCGCGCGAGCGCTACGCGCAGCTGTCCGAACGCGAACGCGAGGTGCTCGGCCTGATCGTCGAAGGCCTGACCAACAAGGAGATCGGCCGCGCGCTCAGCCTGTCGCCGCGCACGGTGGAAACCCACCGCGCCAACCTCTTCGCCAAACTGCAGACGCCTTCACTCGCGCATCTCATCCGCCACTACGCTGCCCTGGTGGACACCGACGACACGGCGGAGGGCAAGGGCGCTGCGTAGTTCTACGGAGGGCCGCGCGTAGCCGCCCGAATGGCGTTTCGGCACCCGGATTTCTACAGTTCTCCCACGGTTGATCGAACCGTTTCATACACACCGGAGAACACCATGCAAACCTTCGCCAAAGCGTCCATCCTCGCCCTGTCCCTCGCCGCCGCCAGCCTGGCGAGCGCGCAAAGCGTGCGGGTGGAGAAAAACATGTCGCTCGACCTCGCGACCCAGATCGCGGCCGCCACCGTCGCATCCTGCACCGCAGCAGGCTACAACGTGGCAGCCACGGTGGTCGACCGCGCCGGTACCGTGCGCGCGGTGATGCGCGCGGACAACGCCGGCCCGCACACGCTGGAAGCCAGCCGCCTCAAAGCCTACACCTCGGCCTCGGCCAAGAACAACACGCTGGCCATGATGGAGGCCGCACAGAAGAACCCGGCCGCCGCCAACCTGGTGAACATCCCCGGTTACCTGCTGCTCGGCGGCGGCGTGCCGGTGAAGGTGGGCAACGAGGTGATCGGTGCCGTGGGTGTGGGTGGCGCACCGGGCGGCCATCTGGACGAACAATGCGCGATCGCCGCCATTGACAAGGTGAAGGACCAGCTGAAATGAAACGCCGCACGCTGATCACCGGCTGGCTGGTGGCCACGCTTGCCGCCACCGCGCCCGCCTGGGCGCAGGTGGGCCCCAGCCCCGGCGAAGCCGCTGCGTACAGCGGGCTGCACGCCGCCGCCCAGCAGGGCGATGCCGCCAAGATCGCACGGCTGGCGGCCTCGGGCGCGGCGCTGAACGCCACGGACGCGCGCGGCCGCACGCCGCTGCATGTGGCCACCTTTGCGCGGCAGCGCGAGGCGATCCGCGCGCTGGTGAAGGCCGGCGCGGACATCAACCGGCTGGAGAACGACCGTTACGACGCGGTGACGATTGCCTCGGTGGCCGACGACGAAGAGAGCTTGCGCCTGTTGTTGCAGCTGGGCGCGAGCGCGAAGCAGACCACCAGCCGCTACGACGGCACGGCACTGATCGCGGCCGCGCACCTGGGTCACGATGGTGTGGTGCGGCAGTTGATCGCGGCCGGCGCCCCATTGGATCACGTGAACAACCTGCACTGGACGGCCACCATCGAGTCCATCGTGCTGGGCGACGGTGGTGCTCGCCATCAGTCGACGCTCAAGGCGCTGATCGATGCGGGAGCAAATCTGCAACTGGCGGATCGCACGGGGCAGACGCCGTTGGCGTTGGCCCGGTCACGTGGGTATTCGGCGATGGTGGCGATGCTGGAGAAGGCGGGGGGACAGTGAGTTTTCGCTCCTGGGCTTCTTCGCTCGCCACCTGAGCGCCAGGGGTGACGGGCTCCGCGGCTGTCCCCCGGCGGCTGGAGCCGCCTCCTCCTTTTATGCCGCTGCGCCCGCCACCCCTGTCACTCAGGCCGCCACCGCGCGGGCCAGCGAACGCTGCGCACCAACCAAGCATCGGTTCGGGGACCGTGGGCGCTCTGCGCAGCGGAATAAAAGGAGGAGGACCGGCGAAGCCGGTCCGGGGGACATCCGCGGAGCAGAGCGCCCACGGTCCCCGAACCCGCGAGGCCTTCGAACGAAAGAGAAACGCTCAGGCCAGCGCGACCCGAGCGAACTTCCGCTTGCCCACCTGCACCACGAAAGTGCCCGCAGGCAGCTTCAACCCCTTGTCGCTGATGACAGCGCCATCCACCCGCACACCGCCGCCCTCGATGAGGCGGTTCGCCTCGCTGCTCGAAGGCGCCAGGCCAGCCGACTTCAGCAATGCCGCAATGCCCAGCGGCGCACCCGACAGGGAGACTTCCGGAATCTCGTCCGGCACACCGCCTTTGCTGCGGTTGATGAAATCCTGCTCCGCCGCGTCCGCTGCCGCTGCGCTGTGGAAACGCGCCGTGATCTCCTTGGCCAGCGCCACCTTCGCATCCTTCGGATTCGCGCCTTCCGCAATCGCCTGCTTCAGCGATTCGATGTGCGCTATCGACTTGAACGACAGCAGCGTGTACCAGCGCCACATCAGCGTGTCCGAAATGCTCAGCACCTTCGCGAACATCGAATTGGCTTCTTCCGTGATACCGATGTAGTTGTTCTTGCTCTTGGACATCTTGTCCACGCCATCCAGCCCTTCCAGCAAGGGCATGGTCAGGATGCACTGCGGCTCCTGGCCGTACTCCGCCTGCAGATGCCGGCCCATCAGGAGGTTGAACTTCTGGTCGGTGCCGCCCAGCTCCAGGTCGCTCTTGAGCGCCACCGAGTCGTACCCCTGCATCAGCGGGTACAGGAACTCGTGCACGCTGATCGGCGTACCGGCCGTGAAACGCTGGTGGAAATCATTGCGCTCCATCATGCGCGCCACCGTGTACTTGGCCGCGAGCTGGATCATGCCCATTGAACCCAGCGGCAGGCTCCATTCGCTGTTGTAGCGGATCTCGGTCTTCGCCGGGTCGAGCACGAGGCTCGCCTGCTTGTAGTAGGTCTCGGCGTTGGCCTTGATCTGTTCCGGCGTGAGCGGGGGACGGGTGTTGTTGCGGCCGGAAGGGTCGCCGATCAGGCTGGTGAAGTCGCCGATCAGGAAGATCACCTGGTGCCCCAGATCCTGCAGCTGGCGCATCTTGTTCAGCACCACCGTGTGGCCGATGTGGATGTCAGGGGCCGTCGGGTCCAGCCCCAGCTTGATGCGCAGTGGCTGGCCGCTGGTTTCCGACTGTGACAATTTTTTGACCCAGTCGGCCTGAGGTATCAATTCTTCACACCCCCGCAGCGTCACGCTCAGTGCCTCCTTGACACCGTCCGTCAGGGGGGCGGATTTCTGAGAACTTTCGGCGTCGTTTGAGAGAGCGGTCATAGGGGTTTTTTCAGATGCGGGAGGGGGTGCGCTGGCTATACTGCCGGGTGCTGTTGACGGATTTTAGTTGGCGCGCTTTTTGCACGATATCAAGTCAGTTCGTCACCGCCCGGGCGATTGAGTGAACTTGTTCCGCCTCAACCGCTCTTTTTTTGTGCGCGCGGCCCCACACATGCGGGCCGGCCTTACCGGAAACAACGATTTTGATCCGTTCGCTACTCCACACGCTGGCACCCATTGCCGAAGCCACCACCCAGAGCCTCGCCCGGCACCCCCGTCGCATCATGGGGGTTCTGGGCGTTCTGCTGCTGGGCACCGGCGTCACCGCCTTCGGCATCGCTCCGCTGGCCCCCGATGCTTCCGACCTGCCGGTCCGCCAGGTCGTCGAGGCGCTCGAAACGCCCAACCAGCAGGCCATTGGAGGTCTTGCTGACGCGCAAACCGCCGCCCCGCTGGTGTTGTTCCGCAGCGAGACCACCCGCCGCGACGACACCGCCCAGAGCCTGTTGCAGCGCCTGGGCGTGCTCGACACCCAGGCGCAGGCCTTCCTGCGCAACGACCCCGCCGCCCGTCAGCTGCTCGGCCGCACCGGTCGTCTGGTCAACGTCGAAGCCACCGATCGCCAGGCCCTGCTCCGCCTCACGGCGCGCTGGCTCTCGGCCGACGAAGGCAGCTTCACCCGCCTGGTGGTCGAGAAGGACGCGCAGGGTGCGCTGACCTCCCGCCTCGAACAGGGCACGCTCACGGCCTCGGCCCGCCTGGCCAGCGGCGTGATCCGCAGCTCCCTGTTCGCCGCCACCGACGCGGCCGGCATCCCCGACCCGGTGGCCATCCAGCTGGCCGAAATGTTCTCCAGCAACATCGACTTCCGCCGCGACCTGCGGCAGGGCGATCGCTTCAGCGTGGTGTACGAGAGCCTGGAAGCCGATGGCGAGAGCCTGCGCACCGGCCGGGTGCTGAGCGCGGAGTTCGTCAACGAAGGCAAGGCGCACAGCGCGGTCTGGTTCGAGGAAGCCGGCCACAAGGGCGGCTACTACGGCTTCGACGGCCAGAGCTCGCGCCGCTATTACCTCGCCTCGCCGCTCGAGTTCTCGCGCGTGAGCAGTGGCTACGGCATGCGCTTCCACCCCATCACCGGTGGCCGCAAGGCCCACATGGGTGTGGACTACGCGGCCCCCACCGGCACCCCGGTGCGCACGATCGGCGATGGCACGGTCGAGTTCGCAGGCGAGCAGCGCGGCTACGGCAACGTCATCTACATCAAGCACCGCAACAACCAGATGACCGTGTACGCCCACCTCAGCCGCATCGGCGTGCGCAAGGGCCAACGTGTGAGCCAGGGTGATTTCATCGGCGCGGTCGGCTCCACGGGCGCGTCCACTGGCCCGCACCTGCACCTGGAATTCCGCGACAACGGCGTGCACGTGGACCCGCTGTCCATTGCCCGCCAGAGCGAGTCCGTGCCCGTACCCGCGGGACTGCGCCAGCGCTTCGATGCCGTGGCCCAGCTGCAGCGCATGCAACTCAGCGCTGCGGCCAGCATCCAGCAGGCCAGCGCCCAGTAGACCGGCGCGTCATCCCCCAACAAAAAAGGAGCCTCTGGCTCCTTTTTTGTTGGGGGATGGGGGAAAGAAGTCAGATCAGACGCTGAAGCTCGATCCGCAGCCGCACGTGGTGGTGGCGTTGGGGTTCTTGATGACGAACTGGGCGCCTTCGAGGTCTTCCTTGTAGTCGATCTCGGCACCCACCAGATACTGGTAGCTCATGGCGTCGATCAGCAGGGAAACGCCGTTCTTCGTCATGGTGGTGTCGTCCTCGTTGACGATCTCGTCGAACGTGAAACCGTACTGGAAACCCGAGCAACCACCGCCTTGCACGAACACGCGCAGCTTCAGATCGGGATTGCCTTCCTCGGCCACCAGTTCGGCCACTTTCGCCGCTGCGCTGTCGGTGAAGACCAGCGGAGCCGGCATGTCGGTCTGGATGTTTTCGGCCACAGCGCTCATGGGGATACCTCTTGAATGGGAATCGGGTGCCTAGCACCCAAGAACGGCCAATACTAAGACAAAACGCTCGGGTATGTGCTCAGCCGTTGTTTGCCGCCAGCTTCAGTGTGGGTTTGTCCTCGATTCCGCCGGCCATGGGCTTGAGCTGGCCGGAAATGGTGGCGCCCTGGTGCATTTCCAGCGCCTTGTAGGACACATCCCCCTCGATGCGGGCTTTCGGCTGAAGTTCCAGCAGCTCGAAGGCCAGCACAGGGCCTTTCACATGGCCGTTGATGATCACATGGTCGGCGTGGATCTGCCCGGTCACGACCGCGACCTCGCTGATCACGAGAATGCTGGGCTTCTCGTCGCTTGCGCGCAGATCGCCCACCACCTCTCCGTCGATGCGCAGGCCATCGTGGAAGAACACGTTGCCTTCGATGCGGGTGCCCTGGGCAATGAGGCTTTTGATGGGGGGCTGCTTTTTCTTGGCAAACATGAGGTTCTCCCGACGGCGGACCGTGGTGGTTACAGGTTGAAGGATTGCATGGACCTGACCGAGCTGCCCTGCAGGATTTTGGCGGTCACGTTTTCTACCACGGCCTGCTCGGGCACGTCCACAATGCCTTCCATGCGCAGATAGCCCTTGATCACCACCGGCTGCGGCGCGGGCGCCGACTGGGCAGACCAGGGCTTGCCCTCAAGTGTGCCAACGAAGGTCACCTCCAGCGCGCCCTTGAAGTCGGGCGCGTTCTTGCCAGGTTGCATCATGAGCACCTGCCACTTCAGCTGCGAGGGCGACAGGCGCTCGGCCTGCAGGCCCCGGATGCTCAGCGAATCGCCACCCGAACCGGGAATCAGGCGTTCGAAGAAGCCAAGGTCGCTGCGCAACATTTCATTGTCGGCCTGCAACTGCCGCAGCTGCATCGTCAGTTGCTCCTGCGCGCTGCGCTCCGCGATCAGCAGGCTGTCCGATGTGTTCGCCACCGACTGGGCTTCGCTCAGGTCGGTGCGCAGCATCTGCACCTCGCGGCGCAACTGCTGTAACTCCTCCTGGGCGTTGCGGTCAAGTCCCGCGATGTCCTTGCCAAACTCAAAGGCCCAGACCGCAACCGCGGCGGAGAAGCCCAGAAGCAACGCACCCAGCACCCACAGGAACGGCCAAGGCAGGGCGCTGCGCACCGACACGCGCGGTGCACTCACCGTCAGCCGTCTGCGCAACAGGCGAAAGCGCATTCAGATCTTTCAAAGTGCAAGCAAACGCAAGCAGACTCCAGAAAGCAAAAACCGCCCGAAGTGTGAACTTGCAGGCGGTTTCTGGGGCATGTGCAGCTTGCTTTAGCGCTTGCTGAACTGCTTGCGGCGGCGCGCGGAGCGCAGACCGACCTTCTTGCGCTCGACCTCGCGGGCATCGCGCGTCACGAAGCCGGCTTGCGACAGGCCGGACTTGAGTGCCGCGTCGTAGTCGATCAGGGCGCGGGTGATGCCGTGGCGCACGGCGCCGGCCTGGCCGGATTCACCACCACCATGCACGTTGACCTGGATGTCGAAGGTTTCGGCATGGTTGGTCAGCAGCAGGGGCTGCTTGGCGATCATGATGGAGGTCTCGCGGCCAAAGTAGGCCTGGATGTCCTTGCCATTGACCGTGATCTTGCCGGTGCCTTTTTTCAGAAACACGCGGGCGACGCTGGACTTGCGACGGCCGGTGCCATTGTTCCATTCACCAATCATCTCAAGGCTCCTTTAGATTTCCAGCACTTGCGGCTGTTGGGCGGTGTGGGGGTGCTCTGCACCACCGTACACCTTGAGCTTCTTGATCATGGCGTAGCCGAGCGGGCCCTTGGGCAGCATGCCCTTGACGGCCTTCTCGAGCGCGCGACCAGGGTGCTTGGCCTGCATGTCACGGAAGTTGGTGCCATAGATACCGCCGGGGAAGCCCGAGTGGCGGTAGTACACCTTGTCCAGGGCCTTGTTGCCCGTGACACGGAGTTTGGCTGCGTTGATGATGACGATGAAGTCACCGGTATCGACGTGAGGCGTGTAGATGGCCTTGTGTTTGCCGCGCAGACGGAGAGCAACTTCACTGGCTACTCGTCCGAGGACCTTGTCGGTCGCGTCAATCACAAACCACTCGTGCGTCACGTCAGCGGGTTTGGCGCTGAACGTCTTGGTCATGAGTTTTCTCTTGAAGAGTTGGTTTGGCGGCTCTTTTCCACGGTCGGTCGTTCTCTGGCGGAACGCTCTTAGGTGGGGTTTGAATGCCTCGCCGCGGAGCCAGCAATTCGCTGCGAAGCCCTCCATTGTACGAAATTCCCCATGCGGATGGCAAACCGCCTGTCTCCAAGGCCCGGGTGACGGGGGCGAACGGCTACCATCGGCGCATGTTCAGCTACCGACACGCCTTCCACGCCGGCAACCACGCCGACGTGCTCAAGCACATCACGCTCATCGCCACGCTGCGCCACCTGATGCAGAAGGAAGCGGGGCTGACGCTGATCGACACCCACGCCGGGGCCGGCCTCTACCGGCTGGATGGCGACTACACGGAAACCGGAGGCGAGGCACGGGATGGCGTTGTCAAGCTGATGGGCGCCCTGCGGGCTGTCGACCGCCCTGCGGCCCAGGCGGTCTCGCCAGCGATCGACGACTACCTGGATCTGATCGCCAGCTTCAATCCCTCCGGATCGTTGCGGGTCTACCCGGGGTCGCCTTTTGTCATGCACCACCTGCTGCGGGCCGAGTCGCGCGACCGCCTCAAGCTGTTCGAACTGCATCCGACCGACAGCCGGACCCTGTCCGCCAACATCGGGCAGCTCGAAGCCGGACGCCAGATCGCAGTCGCACGCCAGGACGGCTTCGAAGGCGTCAAGCCTCTGCTGCCCCCGCCTCCGTCGGCCACCGGCTCCAAGCGCGCCTTGGTCCTGATCGATCCCAGCTATGAGATCAAGAGCGATTACGGGAAAGTGAGCGCCTGCATACAAGAATTGATCAAGCGGTTCCCGACCGGCACCTACCTGGTCTGGTACCCGGTGATCCCCCGGCCGGAGGCGCACGACCTGCCACGCCGGCTGCGCACGCTGTCGAACCAGGCTCAGAAACCCTGGCTGAATGCCACGCTGGCGATTGGTCAGGATCCGACACACGGCCCGGACGACCGCCCCGGGCTTACCGCGAGCGGCATGTTCGTGATCAACCCGCCGCACACCCTCAAGGCCACCCTGCAGGCCGCGCTGCCCCAGTTGCTGGAGCACCTGGGCCGCGGGCGCGGCAAGTCACAGGCGGTGGAGTCCGGCGGCTGAAGCGGCCGGTCACCTCGGCCGTGCCAGGAGCATGGTCCAGTAACGGCCGTAGGTGGTGCCGCTGCGCTGCACGCAGGCCACGGCCACATCGCGGGGCTGGGCGTTCATGATGTTGGAGCAATGGCCGGGGCTGGCCAGCCAGCCGTTCATCACCACCGCGACCGACGACTGTCCCGCTGCGATGTTCTCGCCCACCCACGACCACGCGTAGCCTTCCGCAGAGACGCGCTGCGACATGCTGCGGCCATCCAGCCCTGTGTGGGAGAAGTAATTGTTCGCGGCCATGTCGGTGGAATGCCGTGCGGCCGCCGAGAACAGCTGGTCGTTCCACGTCAGCGGCGCGACCGCAGGCATGGCCGTGCCGCCACAGCTGCGGGCCACGGCGCGTGCGTCATTGATCGCCTGCAGCAGGTTGTTGCGGAAATCGGGCAGGCCGCAACTGGTGGCGGCGTCCAGCGCCACGAGGGTCGCCCCCCCTCCCACCGTTCCAGAACCACCCGATGAGCTGGGTGGCGAAGGCGTTCCGACGGCCCCCCCCGTTCCTGCGCTTTCACCGCCACCGCCTCCACCGCAGGCGGCCAAGGCCAGCAGCGCAGCACTGGCCCCCGCCAGACAGGCGGCGCGGCGCGGAGAAGAAGAGGAGACGCGTTTCAGCGGGGAAGCGAGGTAGGGCATGCGCTCACTCTACGGTCGGGCAGCCAGCGTCGGGTAAGCGGATGTAGCCCTTCACCACTCTTCGGCTGGGCACCGCCGCCGTTCCGCAAACCGCCTGGCGGGTGTTGCATAATTAGCCGACCGATCGGTCGGCTAATTGGCTATACTGCCCCTCAGCCACCCCACTGGCCCAGGAGACACGCATGTACACGCAGTCATTCAACGTTCCGGATGCGGAGGCGAAGTCCACCGCGCCACTCAAGGCGGTGCCGCATGACACGGCCCTGCAGTCGCATTTCGATGCCGTGATCGACGCCGACGGCAAGATCGAACCGCGCGACTGGATGCCCGACGCTTACCGCAAGACGCTGGTGCGCCAGATCAGCCAGCACGCGCACAGCGAGATCGTGGGCATGCTGTCCGAGGGCAACTGGATTTCGCGTGCGCCCAGCCTCAAGCGCAAGGCGATCCTCGTGGCCAAGGTGCAGGACGAGGGTGGGCACGGCCTCTACCTCTACAGCGCGGCCGAGACGCTGGGCACCAGCCGGGACCAGATGTTCGACGCACTGCACAGCGGCAAGGCCAAGTACAGCTCGATCTTCAACTACCCCACGCTCACCTGGGCCGACGTGGGCGTGATCGGCTGGCTGGTGGACGGGGCAGCGATCATGAACCAGATCCCCTTGTGCCGCTGCAGCTATGGCCCGTATGCGCGCGCCATGATCCGCGTCTGCAAGGAAGAAAGCTTCCACCAGCGCCAGGGCTTCGAATCCCTGATGAGCATGATGCAGGGCACGGCCGAACAGAAAGCGATGGTGCAGGACGCTGTGAACCGCTGGTGGTGGAAGTGCCTGGCGATGTTCGGGCCGCCGGACGCCGACAGCCCCAACAGCGTGCAAGGCATGCGCTGGGGCATCAAGCGCATCAGCAACGACGACCTGCGCCAGAAGTTCGTCGACGCCACGGTGCCGCAGGCCGAGGTGCTGGGTGTCACCCTGCCCGACCCGGACCTCAAGTGGAACGAGGCGCGCGGCCACCACGACTATGGACAGATCGACTGGGACGAGTTCTGGTCCGTGGTCAATGGCGACGGCCCCTGCAACAAGGAACGCCTGGCCACCCGGGTGAAGGCATGGGACGACGGAGCCTGGGTGCGCGAGGCCGCCCTGGCCCACGCGCGCAAGCAACAGGAACGCCGCATGAAGGAGGCCGCATGAACGCACCCACACTCAAGGAATGGCCGCTCTGGGAAGTGTTCGTGCGCAGCAAGCAGGGCCTGGAGCACAAGCACTGCGGCAGCCTGCACGCGAGCGACGCGCAGCATGCCCTGCATCTGGCGCGCGACGTGTACACCCGCCGTCAGGAAGGCGTGAGCATCTGGGTCGTGCAGTCCAGCAGCATCACCGCGAGCGAACCCGACAGCAAGGACAGCTTCTTCGATCCCGCCGCCGACAAGGTATACCGGCATCCCACGTTCTACGACATCCCGGACAAAGTGGGGCACATGTGATGGCCTCGACGACGCATGCCCCGATCGGCTACCTCCTGCATCTGGCCGACAACGCACTGGTGCTGGGACAGCGCAATGCCGAGTGGTGCGGCCATGGGCCGATCCTCGAAGAAGACCTGGCCCTGGCCAACAACAGCCTGGACCTGCTCGGGCAAGCCCGCCTGCTCTACCAGCACGCGGCCACGCTTATCAACGCCGATGCCGATGCGCGCCAACGCTTTGAACACCTGCGAGGCGCACGCACCGACGGTGCGGTCACGGAAGACACGCTGGCCTATTTCCGCGACGCACACGAGTTCCACAACCTCACCCTGCTGGAGCTGCCCCACAGCGGCCCGCTGGCGGGCACCGCTTCCGGCGACCGCGACTACGCGACCACCATCGTGCGCAATTTCCTGTACAGCGCATTCATGGTGCATTTGTGGGATCGGCTGCAGGCCTCTGCGGACACGCAACTCGCTGCGATTGCGGCCAAGTCGCTGAAGGAGGTGCGCTACCACTTGCGCCACGCCAGCGACTGGCTGGTGCGCTTTGGCGATGGCACGGACGAATCGCACGCCCGCGCACAGGCCGCGCTCGACCATCTGCTGCCCTACTGCCAGGAGTTCTGGACCGGCAGCGAAGCCGAAGGGGCCGCGCTGGCCAACGGCACAGGCATCGAAGTGGCCGGCCTGCAGGCCGACTGGAACGCGCTGGTGGACGAAACCGTGCAGGAAGCGACACTGCGGCGCCCATCCGGGCAAGGCTATGTGACACAAGGCAAGCGCGGCGTGCACTCCGAGCACATGGGTTTCCTGCTCGCGGACATGCAAAGCCTGGCGCGTGCGCACCCTCAGGCCGTGTGGTGAGAGATGGACGCAGTGCTCGCCCTCTCCAACTCCGCCCAGGCTGCGATCCGTGACGCGCTGGCGAACCTGACGGACCCCGAGATCCCGGTGGTCAGCCTCAGCGAGCTCGGCATCCTGCGCGGTGTGCGCGTGGGCGATGACGGCACACCGGAGGTGGTGATCACACCGACCTACAGCGGCTGTCCGGCGATGGGGCAAATCGAGGACGATGTGCGCGCCGCACTGGCGAACGCTGGCCTTGAAGCGCGCGTGGTCACGCAGCTCGCGCCAGCCTGGACCACCGACTGGATGACCGAGGGTGCACGCGAAAAGCTCCGGGCCTACGGCATCGCGCCGCCACGGTGTGGCAGCGCAACCGCGAGCCGGCCAGCCGCGCTGAAGTTCTCCCGCCAGGCCCTGCGCCACGACGACGTGCCCTGTCCGCAGTGCGGCTCCGTGCACACCACCGAGACCTCGCCTTTTGGCTCCACCGCCTGCAAGGCGATGTACCGCTGCCTCGACTGCCTGGAGCCCTTCGACTACTTCAAACCGTATTGACGCCATGAGCACAGCCCCACGAGGTTTCCACGAGTTGCCCATCGCCCGCATCAGCCCCGAGGCGGCCGGCGCCGTGGCGATCACCTTTGCCGTGCCCCCAGGGCAACGCGAGACCTTCGCGTTCGAGCCCGGCCAGTTCCTCACCGTGCGCGCCCACATCGCCGGACAGGAGGTGCGGCGCAGCTACTCGATCAGCAGCCCGCGCAGCCTGCTCGCGCAGCGCGGCGAACTCACGCTGGGCATCCGCCCGGTGGAGGGCGGGGTGTTCTCCAACTGGGCCGCCACGGCACTGAAGGCGGGCGACACCTTGCAGGCCATGCCACCGGACGGCCGCTTCACCGTGCACAAGCCACGGGCCGTGCACCGTGTGGGCTTCGCGGCCGGCTCGGGCATCACGCCCATCCTGTCGCTGATGGCGAGCACGCTCGAAGAGTCGCCCACCTCGAAATTCACCCTGGTGTACGGCAACCGGCGCATGGGCAGCGTCATGTTCAACGAGGCGCTGCAGGACCTGAAGGACCGCTACGCGGACCGACTCACGCTGATCCACATCCTCTCGCGCCAGGCACAGGAAGTGCCGTTGCTCGAAGGCCGCATCGATGCCGACAAGGTGCGCGCGCTCATCGGTACGCTGCTGCCCGTGGCCAGCATGGACGAGGTGTTCATCTGCGGCCCCGAAGCCATGATCAAGGTGACCGAGAAGGCCCTTCTCGACGCCGGCGTGCGCCCGGATCGCCTGCACACCGAACGCTTCACCTCACCCACGCTCGACGCACTGCCCGCCTCGCAACGCCGGGCGGCCGTGCTCGGCCAACCCGCCGTGCATGCCAAAGGTGATGTGGCCCTGACGGTGGTGCTCGATGGCAAGCCGCACGAACTGCGCATGGATCGCGACGAGCGTGTGCTCGACGTGGCGCTGAACGCCGGACTCGACCTGCCCTGGTCCTGCCGCGGCGGCGTGTGCTGCACCTGCCGCGCCAAGGTGATGGAAGGCGCGGTGCAGATGGAGCGGAACTTCACGCTCGAGCCCTGGGAAACCGACAAGGGTTTCGTGCTGAGCTGCCAGGCCCGACCCACCACCGACAAGGTCGTGGTGAGCTACGACGAGCGCTGATCGCGCTCGTTCAGAAACGCCAGCCCAGGCCCACGCCGACCAGCACCGGGTCCACCTTGAACTGGCCGATCTTCGTGCCGCCCGCACTCACGTCGGTCTTGATGAAAACCTTCTTCACATCGATGTTGAGGTAGAGGTTGCCCGAGAGCGGAATGTCCGCGCCGACCTGCAACGCGGGACCGAAGCTGTTGCGCTTCACATCGGCGGCGCCACCCAGCACGTTGACCGAACTGAAGCGCGTGTAGTTCACACCCGCCCCCACGTAGGGCTTGAAGCCGGGGGCATCGAAGTGGTACTGCACGGTGAGCGTGGGCGGCAAATGGCGCAGCGAACCGATGTCGGTACCGTTCGACGAGAGCCTGTGCTTCTGAGGCACCGTCAGGATGAGTTCGGCGGCGATGTTCTTGCTGAAGAAATAGCTGACGTCGACTTCCGGCAGCGTCTTGTTGTTGATGGCCAGGCCCAGGCCGGTGCTGTCCTTGTTGGCGCTGTCCAGGTGCACGGCGCGTGCGCGCACGAGCACGGAGCCTGCCTGGAAGTCCTGTGCGGGGGCGGCGCCGGAAGCAAGCAGGCAGGCAGACGCCATGGCGGACATGGCGATGTGGTGTGCTTTCATGATGGTCTTCTGTGAAACGTTGACACGGGAGAATCCCCGGGCTCATTACAGAAGACCGTACCGGGTGCCGCGTTGCGCCACATCAAACCCGAAACCGGCCCGGCGCCCCGCCACACGCGATGCTTGATGCAGGTCAAGCCGCCAGGGAATGGCGGTTCATTCGGGGAACAGCGCCACCCGGCCGACACCGCTCTGCACGATGCCCAGCGTCGAGGCCGCGGCGCGGCTGAGATCGATGATGCGTCCCGGCACATGCGGGCCCCGGTCGTTGATGCGCACCGTCACCTCCTTGCCGGTGCCGATGTGGCGCACCCGCACCAGGGTGCCGAACGGCAAGGTCTTGTGGGCGGCGGTGAGCTGGTTCATGTCGAACACTTCGCCGCTGGCGGTGCGGCGTCCGTGAAAGCGTTCGCCATACCACGACGCCAGTCCGCGTGCGATCTCGCCATCGCGCACGCCCGGCTCGGTGACCACCGGGCCATCGCCGGGATCGGGCAACGACGGCGCACGCGTCGCGCAGCCCCCCAGCCACAGCACGGTGGCCAGCGCAATGGCAAGTGCAGGCTTGAGGCTCATGTGGGTTTCGGCTTCCGATCCATATCCATCGTGTTCAGGTGCGGCAGAGGGTGGGAGTGCGGACCATCGCACAGGTTCCCCACCACGTCCAGCCACAAGGGCTGAATGGACGCACGGCCGTCAGCGACCGGTTTCCGGCGTCTGGAACCGCCGACTCAGTGCGGGCCACGCCTTCGCCCAGCAGCAATGGTGGTCGAAGTCCGGCTCCACATGAACCACGGGGGCGGGAGCGGCCTCCGGGTTCTGGTCGGTGCTCGCGCCGAGAAAGCTTTTCAGCACGGTGTCGGGCACCACGCGGTCCCGCTGCCCGGTGAAGTGCCATTGCGGCAGGCGCGCGAGACGCGAAGCCATGTCTTTCGGATTGAGGGAACCGTGCAAGGGCGACAGGTGCTGCTGCTGCGTCCACAGCTCGCTGTCCAGCGTGCCGGCCACAGTCACCAGGGCCACCACGTCGCGGCGCCGCTCGGCGAGCAAGGCCGCCACGGCGGCACCTCCTGAGTAGCCCACCAGCACCAGCGACGATGCACCGTACTCTCGTTTCAGCTGGTCCAGGGCCAGGCCCATCGCACCGGTCACCTCGGGCGCAAAGCGGTGGCTGCCCCAATAGCGTGGGTGGCATCCCTTGAAGGCCGGGCCCTCGGTGTACTGGCAGGGTCGGGCCAGGTAGACCGCCCGGGCACCGGCATCCGCAACGGCCAGGCGCAACGCCAGTGGGTCGATGGGTGTCGGCGCGAACGATGGCGTGTGCCGGTCCACCCAGGCCAGGCCGTCGCCTTCGATGTACACCGTGAGCTGCGATGCGCGCTGCAGGCGAGCGGGCACGAAGGCCTGGAGGTCGAACACCGGGCCAGACAGCAGCAAGGGCCGCCAATCCTGCGCGGCGGCCCATGCCCGGGCGTTGGCCGTGCGCGCTTCAGGCGACGGCGCGGCACAACCGCTCAGGAGGACGAGGGCGGTGGCCAGCCACCACCCCCATCGGCGTGCGCGAATCAGAACGCCCAGCCCAGGCGCACGGAGGCGACCTGGTCACGCAGACCCTTGCGCAGGTGCACGTCGTAGCGCGCGGTGAGTTCCATGCTCTCCGTGGCGCGGTAACGGACACCCACACCCAGGTCGGCCAACGTGCGCGATTTCGGCAGACCGTCCGTGGTGAACGCCACGCCGCCGCCACTGAACCGGGCGGTGACGGCGCTGCGCTGATCGTTGAGGTCGTAACCGACGGCGGCACGGGCGAGCCACTGCGTGCGCGCATTGATATCGCCCTGCACATGCGCGCCCACCTTCAGGATGAGCTCGCGTGCCTTCTGTTCGTTGACCAGGAGGTTCAGCGCGCCTGCGCCGTCTTCGCTGTACGCGTCGCTCTTGAACTGCCGCCAGTCCAGCGCCACCAGGGGTTTGACCTTCAGCTGCTTGACGTCATACGCCTTGCTCAGGGTCACGCCCATGTGCCAGGTATCGCCGTCGTACCTGGCCTGTGCCGTGCGGCCGATGAAGCCCATCACCCGACGCGAGTCGAAACGGCTGCGCGTGTAGTCGCCCTGCCAGTCCAGCTGCCAGCCTGCGTCGTTGAGCACCTGCCGGCCATAGGCGATCAGCTGCACGCTCTCGATGTTGTTGCGGTGGCTGACGGCGAAATCACGTCCATCGACCGTGCTGTCCAGGTAGCCCAGACCGAAGCCGAGGGTGGAGCGCGCGCTCAGGTCGCTTTGCACACCACCCACGAGGCCGTAGGTGCCCATCTTGTACCCGCTGACGCCATCCACCGCGTCCTGATCGACACGGTTGCCCAGCGGCTTGACCCAGAAGCGCTTGCCGCTGGCGTCGGAACCACCCGACTGGCCCGCCTCGGCCAGTTGCTGCTCGATGGCCGTGCCGGTCGCGGCGCCATGGACCAGAGCCGCGAAACCCGCGTTGCCGTGCAGGGACGGCATGACCTGGCCGACCGCGGCCGCCACGCGCTGGTTGGTCGGCAGCGCGCCGAGCGCGGTGACCACCGCATCCCAGTCCGTTCCGGTGGTGCCGCCCTGGATGTACCCGTCGAGCACATGCGCCGCAGGCAAGCCAGCGTTCAAGCCGCTGCCGGTGACCGCAGAAATGATGGCGCCAGGGGACGACGGCGGTGTCGTCGGAGGCGTGGTGGGCGGCGTTGTCGGGGGCGTGGTCGGAGGGGTCGTCGGAGGCGTGACCACCGCGACCACCTGGATGTCGACCGCATTGCCGTTGGTGGCCGAAAGGAAGTCGAACAGCGCGCTGTTGTCGGTCACATTGCCGGTGGTGGCATTGTTCGTCAGGGTGCCGGTGGCGGACACCACGCCGGCCAGCGATTGGCCGTTGGCCAGCGAGTTGGTCGTGTTCACGTCCACGAAAAAGGTGGCGCTGGACGACAGTTCCGCATCGCCCTGCACGGCCACACGGCCATAGCTGCTGGAGCTGCTGGCACCGAGGCGCACGGCGCCGCTTTGCGCGTAGTTGCCAACGATGTTGGCCACCACGCCTTCACCCACCCGCAGGGTGCCTGCGTTGTTGAACGCGTTGGTTGCCGCATCGTTCGCGGTCAGGGTATGGGTGGAGCTGCCCACGCGCAGCGTGGCGCCGCTGTTCACGGCGTAGGTGGCCGCGCTGAAGGTGTTCTCGGTGGTGAAGTCCGCACCACTGAGCAGATTGACCGAACCACCCGTATTGGTCACCGCGCCCGAGATCCGCGCCACTGTGCCCGTCAGGTTGATCGTCGTGTTGCTGGTGCTCACGCTGCCCAGCAGTTGCCCGCTGTTGTTGATCGTGCTGATGATGCCGGTGTTGACGATGGCACCGCCTGGTCCGCTGATGACACCCTGGTTGTTGATCGTCTGGAAAAAGCTGTAGTTCTCGATGCCATGGCCTGAAGAGACGCCTCCGACAAAACCGTCGTTGTTCATCTCGATCACGGTCTGGTAATTCAGGATGCCGCCCTCGACATCGCCCGAGATCTCCCCGGTGCTCGAGTTGTTCAGCAGGGTGATGATCCCCGAGTTCACGATGCCGAAGTTGATGCCGCGCATGCCGCCCCGGTTGTCGACCAGGCCGATCTCACCGTAGTTGCGCAGGCCGTTGAAGGTGGTGCCGTACAGCTCGCCATGGTTCACCACCTGGATGTTCACGGGTGGCGTGGCACCCGCCGTGGGGACGCCGACCTGGATGGCGTTGGTGAAACCCGTGATGCTGCCTGTGCTGGTCACGGTGATGTGGTCGTTGTCGATCAGTTCGCACATCGTGGTGCGCGTGTCCGAGACCGAGAAGGTGCCGGTCTCGGGGCACGATCCGCCCGCACCCAGCGCGGGCCCGGTGCCGGCCAGCGCCGGGCCGGCTGAGCCGATCACGGCCAGGGCCACCACCGCGGCACGAGCCCCTCGGACGCTGGAGCGGGAAGACCCACCGCGCCGTTGACGTGCGGTCTCGGGAACGACCTGGGTCTGGTGGGTGGAGGCAATGCGGACGATCGAATAGATGTGGTTCATGTCTGTACTGGCTACAAAGGGCACCTGCGTCGCACGGGGCGGGTCTGCCCTCGTGCGGTGAAAAACGGATGCGCCAGGAACCAGCGACCAGCGATCGCCCGCCCTCCCTCATCTGGAAAAACGAAGTCTTGTGCACCCACGCCGCCGACACAGGCTCTGCATCCCAAACCAAGGACCTCATCGGCACCTTCGTCCGGTCACCCTTCGGCGTACGTCGGCGCGAAGGATACGTCACAACTTCTTACATTCATCAAAAACAAGAGCAACTAACTCCTGTTTCTGTGCACTTTGACACCCCTGCCCGGCTTGCCGGCACGTTCGGCCGATGTCAGCCCAGTGCGAGACGGCGCACCAGCTCGGTGGTGGCGGCGCTCTGGTTCATGGTGTAAAAGTGCAGGCCCGGCACCCCGCCAGCGCGCAGCCGATCGCACAGGTCGGCCACCACGTCCAGGCCGAAGGACTTGATGGAGGCGGTGTCGTCTCCGAAGGCCTGCAGCCGCATGCGGATCCAGCGCGGAATCTCGGCGCCGCAGGCGTCCGAGAAGCGCATCAGCTGCGTGGAGCTCGTGATGGGCATGATGCCCGGCACCACCGGCACGTCCACCCCCTTGCGCCCCAGATCGTCCACATAGCGGAAATAGGCGTCGCTGTTGAAGAAGTACTGCGTGATCCCGGCGTCTGCACCGGCCTTCACCTTCGCCACGAACGCATCGAGATCGGCCTCGGGCGACTTCGCCTGCGGATGGGTCTCGGGGTAGGCCGCCACCTCGAGGTGGAAGCGGTCGCCGGTCTCCTCGCGGATGAAGCTCACCAGGTCGCTGGCGTAACGGAACTCGCCACCCAGGCCATAGCCACTGGGCAGATCGCCACGCAGCGCGACGATGCGGCGGATGCCCGCTGCGGCATAGGCCGCCAGCCGCTGGCGGATGCTCTCGCGCGACTGGCCGATGCAGCTCAGGTGCGGAGCGGCCGCACAGCCCTCGCCCATGATCTCGGTGACGGCCTGCAGCGTGCCGTCCTGCGTCGAACCGCCCGCACCGAAGGTCACCGAGCAGAACTCGGGCTTGAGCGCATACAGCTGCTGCCGGACGGCGCGCAGTTTGACCGCGCCCTCGGGCGTCTTGGTCGGGAAAAATTCCAGGCTGATCGGAAGACCCATGGTCTTGTCCTTCCTCATTGGCTCGCACACACAAAAAACTCGCGGTTGCCGTCACCTCCGGTGATCGGGCTCTCCAGGTAGTCGCGCAGCCGCAGGCCGTTGTCGCGGCACGCCTGCTCCATCCGCTCGCGCACCACGGCGTAGCTGGCCGTGTCCTTCACCAGCCCGCCTTTGCCGATGTCGGCCGGCTGCAGCTCGAACTGCGGCTTCACCAGCATCAGCAGGTGCGCGTCCGGCGCCAGCAGCGGCACCACGGCTGGCCACACCAGCGTCTGCGAGATGAACGACAGATCGCCGACGATCAGGCCGAACGGCGGTGCACCGCCGGCGGCCCGCAACACCTCGGCCGACAACTCGCGCGCGTTGCACTTCTCGATGCACACCACACGCGCATCGGCCTTGAGCCGGGGATGCAGTTGCCCCTGCCCCACGTCCACGCCCACCACCTGCGCCGCACCCTGCTGCAACAGGCAGTCGGTGAAACCGCCGCTGCTCTGCCCCACATCGAGACAGCGCAGACCGTTGACGTTCAAACCCGTGTGCCGCAGGGCACCTTCGAGCTTGAGGCCACCGCGCGAGACGTAACGCGTCTCCGCCGTGTCCAGCAAACGAAGCTCGACCGCATCTCGCAGCTCCTCACCGTTCTTGGTGACAGCCTTCCAGTCGCCACCCGCCTCACGCCATTGCACGCCCGCGGCAATCAGCCGCTGGGCCTGCGAACGGGAAGCCGCGAGGCCGCGTTCGACGAGAAGTTGATCAGCACGCATGTTGGAGCGCCCACACGCCTAGCCCGGAGATGCCGCGGAACCGGCTTTGCCGGGCCGCCAGCATCACCCCCTTGAGGGGGTCGCGCGAAGCGCGGCGGGGGTGATTTCAATACCGGTAGGTATCGGGTTTGTAGGGGCCCTGCACCGGCACGCCGATGTAGGCAGCCTGCTCCTTCGTGAGCTTGGTCAGCTGAGCGCCCAGCTTGGACAGCTGCAGGCGAGCGACCTTCTCGTCCAGGTGCTTGGGCAACACGTAGACCTGGCCCACCTTGTAAGCGCTGGGCTTGGTGAACAGTTCGATCTGCGCAATGGTCTGGTTCGCGAACGAGGACGACATCACGTAGCTCGGATGACCCGTGCCGCAGCCCAGGTTCACCAGCCGGCCCTTGGCCAGCAGGATGATGCGCTTGGCCGGCTTCTTGCCCTGCCTGGGGAAGATCACGTGATCGACCTGCGGCTTGATCTCTTCCCACTGGCAGTTCTTCTCCAGCGAGGCGACGTCGATCTCGTTGTCGAAATGGCCGATGTTGCAGACGATGGCCTGGTCCTTCATGGCCTCCATGTGCTCGTAACGGATCACGTCCTTGTTGCCGGTGGTCGTCACGAAGATGTCGGCCTTGTCGGCGGCGTACTCCATGGTCACCACGCGGTAGCCTTCCATCGCGGCCTGCAGCGCATTGATGGGGTCGATCTCGGTCACCCACACCTGCGCGCTCAGGGCCCGCAGCGCCTGGGCCGAGCCCTTGCCCACATCACCGTAGCCAGCGACCACGGCCACCTTGCCGGCGATCATGACGTCGGTGGCGCGCTTGATGCCATCCACCAGCGATTCACGGCAACCGTACAGGTTGTCGAACTTGCTCTTGGTCACCGAGTCGTTGACGTTGATGGCGCGCATCTGCAGCGTGCCCTTGGCCGACATCTCGTTGAGGCGGTGCACCCCGGTGGTGGTCTCTTCGGTCACGCCGATGATGTTCTTCAGGCGGCGGCTGTACCAGGTCGGATCCTGCTTGAGCTTGGCCTTGATGGCCGCGTGGATGATCTTCTCTTCTTCGCTCTTGGCCTTGCCCAGCGCCTTGATGTCCTTCTCGGCCGCGGCACCCAGGTGCATCAGCAGCGTGGCATCACCACCGTCGTCCAGGATCATGTTCGGGCCTTCGGTCTTGCTGCCCTTGGGGCCGAACTCGAAGATGCGGTGGGTGTAGTCCCAGTAGTCCTCCAGCGACTCGCCCTTGATCGCGAACACCGGCGTGCCATTGGCCGCGATGGCGGCGGCGGCGTGGTCCTGCGTGGAGAAGATGTTGCACGAGGCCCAGCGCACATCGGCACCCAGCGCCTGCAGGGTCTCGATCAGCACGGCGGTCTGGATCGTCATGTGCAGCGAGCCGGTGATGCGTGCGCCCTTGAGCGGTTGCGATTTTGCGAACTCGTCGCGGATGGCCATCAGGCCGGGCATCTCGGTCTCGGCGACGCGGATTTCCTTGCGGCCCCAGTCGGCCAGGGAGATGTCGGCGATCGCGCTGTCGGCGGCGACCGGGTTGTTCAGACGTGCATTCATGGTGGTTCGCTCCGGAAAGGATGGACAAACCACATCTCGCACAGATTGAGAAAGGACTCATCGCACGGGATGTGGATGAGCGTCGTTGCAGGGATGGTCCGAGCCTCACGCCCCGCTGCTGGCCTCGCCAGTGGGGGCGCTGCAACGCTCCTCGGATCGCGGGATTCTACCGCAGCAGCCCCGATTTGCCCCCTGCCGAACGTCGCCGGTGGCACCCTGCGGCGCGGAAGGCCTGTGCGACACTGCCCGCCTTCCATGACGAACAAGACCCCCCTCGCCCTCTGGCCCGCCCCGGCCCGCGCCCGCATCCACGGCGTGCTGACGGACATCGACGACACCCTCACCACCGAGGGCGCGATCACGCCCGATGCACTGGACGCGCTGCACCGCCTGCGCGCCGCCGGTCTGCCAGTGTTCGCCATCACCGGCCGGCCGGCCGGCTGGAGCGAGGCCTTCGCGCTGGCCTGGCCGGTGGACGCGATCGTGGCGGAGAACGGCGCCGTGGCGCTCTGGCGCGGTGACGCCGGCGAGTTGCGCCGCGACTACCTGCAGGACGCTGCCACGCGCCACGCCAACTTCGAGAAGCTGCATGCCACTGCACAACGTGTGCTGGCCGAGATGCCGCAGGCCCGTCTGGCCACCGACAGCCCCGGGCGGGAGACCGACATCGCGATCGACCACAGCGAGTTCGCGCACCTGGGCGAGGCCGACATCGCGCGCGTCGTGCAGATCATGAAAGGCCAGAGGCTGAATGCCACGGTGAGTTCGATCCACATCAATGGCTGGATCGGCGACCACGACAAGCTCGCCGGTGCGCGCTGGATCGTGCGCTCGCGGCTGGGCCGTGTGCTCGACGACGAGCTCGACCGCTGGGTCTATGTCGGCGATTCGACCAACGACGCGCGCATGTTCGCCCACTTCCCGCACAGCGTGGGCGTGGCCAACATCGAACGCTTCTGGCGGGCGCTCGCACACCATCCCCGCTACGTCGCCACGGGCGAGCGCGGCGCCGGGTTCACCGAAGTGGTCGATGCGGTGCTGGACGCGCGGATCACCCCATGAGCGAGCACCCGCTACGACCTGACCACACCGGCGCCCTCGCCGTCAACCCACCTGGGAAAGCGCGGCTGGGCCTGATCGCGATCTTCGGCTCCACCTTCTTCGAACTGGTGGGCTACTTCATGCTCACGCCCCTGTTGCTGCTGCGGCTCAAAGGCGGCGGTGAGTCCACCGCGCTGGCAGGCCTGTTCGCGGCCAGCGGCTGGCTGGGCGTGTTCCTCATGACGCCGTTCGCCTCTGCCATCACACAGCGGCTGGGCCGACGACCCACGCTCTGGCTGGCCGCGCTGATCCCGGTGATCGCCACCGCCGGCTTCGCGTTCACGCCCGTGCTCTGGCTGTGGTTCGTGTTCAAGATCGCGGCCGGCATGGCCTCGGGCCTGCGCTGGGTGCTGGCCGAGGCCGTGGTGGCCGAGTTTTCGCCGCCGGGCCAGCGTGGGCGCTACGTCGGCATCTTCGAAACCATGGTCGGCATCACCTTCGTGGTGGGACCACTCATGCTGGCCTGGGTCGGCGCGGACAGTGATCGTGCCCTCTGGATCGCGCTGGGCTTCATGGCCATCGGCCTGGCCTGGAGCCTGCTCATTCCACGCCTGCCCGACGCGGCGGATGCGCACAGCGCCAAGGTCGGCCTGTCGGGCGTGTGGCACGCGCTGCTGGCCCACCCGCTGATCATGACGGTCGGTTTCGTGGGCGGCTTCTTCGAGAGCGGCCTCACCTCCATCCTGCCGCTGTACGGTCTGGCGCTCGGCCTGGGCGCCACGGTCGCGGCCCTGCTGGTGTCGGCCAGTGGGCTGGGCAGCGCCCTCATGATGCTGCCCGCCGGTGTGCTGGCCGACCACATGGCGCACCACCCCGGCCAGCGCTGGGGCGACGGCCGCACCGTGCGGCTGCGCATTCTGCGGGCCTGCGCCCTCATCACGCTGCTGGCCACGCTGGTCATCCCCTTCGTCGCGGGCACACCGTGGCTGGCCGCGCCGGTGGCGTTCCTGTGGGGTGGTGCGGGCGGCTGTCTGTACACGCTGGCGATGATCGACATCGGCTCGCGCGAGGAAGGCATCACGCTGGTCAACAGCACGGCGGTGCTGGTGCTGTCTTACACGCTGGGCGGTGTGCTCGCCCCCGCGCTGGGTGGTGCCGCGCTGCAATGGGCGCCCACGCTGGGTTTTCCCGCGTTGCTGATCGCGGTGGCCGGCCTGGGCTGGTGGCTGTTGAGACGGGCAGATTCGCCCCCAACTGAAGGAACCCTGCGGGTCTGAACGGCTCCCACCCGGGCCACGGTTTACTCTCACAAGCGAAAGGATCATTCCCATGGCCATTCCCTGGATGGTTGCCCTGAAAGTGATCCCCTGGGGCGACGTGATCGAACACGCGCCCAAGGTGCTCAATGCCGCGCGCAAGCTGATGGACCGCCAGAAGGCGCCGACCGGCGGCACGGTCACGCCAGCGCCGCTCGACATGGGCGAAGCCCCGCCCACGCTGGGCGAACTGAAAAACCGCCTGATCGAAGCCCGCCAGCTGATCGATCAGCAGGCCGCCACACAGGAGCAGATGGCCCAGACCCTGGCCGAGCTTGCCGAGCAGAACGCACGGCTGGTGGGCGCGGTCGACCTGCTGCGCAAGCGCACGCGTGTCCTCATGGTGGCGATTGCCGCCCTGGTGGTCAGCGTGGTCTGGCTGTTCGCACGCTGATCAATCCCCGCCGCGCTCGGCCTGCAGCGTCGCGTCGCAACCCACGCCCGCCGCGATCCAGCGGTGCGCCAGCCGCCGCAGCACCGGGGCCGCCCAGCGCCAGCGCGGGCCCAGCACGCCCCTCGCATCGGTGATTGCCCCGCAGCGGTAGACCGACAGGTTTTCGTCCCAGCGCAGCGCGTCGCAGGCACCCATCCGCTTGCGCGATATCACGCGCCCCAGCGGACAGGGCTCGGCCAGGCAGCACACCCCGCATCCGTTGCACGGCGCCCCGAACGCGGGCTTGGCCGGTGCCTCGGCGTGGATGTGGATGACCTGGCCGCCGTCCATCACACCCGGTTCAGCACCGGCGCCAGCACGCGGCCGGTGTGCGTGCCCAGCCGCACCACTTCGTCGGGCGGCGCGGCGGCCACGATGCGACCACCGCCGTTGCCGCCCTCGGGGCCCAGGTCGATGATCCAGTCGGCCTCGGCCATCACATCCAGATCGTGCTCGATCACCACCACGCTGTGGCCGCCATCCACCAGACGGTGCAGCACGCGGATGAGCTTCTCCACATCGGCCATGTGCAGGCCCACGGTGGGCTCATCGAGCACGTACAGTGTGTGCGGCGCCTTCTGGCCGCGGCGCGTGACGTCGTCGCGCACCTTGCTGAGTTCGGTGACCAGCTTGATGCGCTGCGCCTCGCCACCGGAGAGCGTCGGACTGGGCTGGCCCAGCGTGAGGTAACCCAGGCCCACGTCCTTCAGCAGTTGCAGCGGGTGGCTGATGCTGGGCATGCTGGCGAAGAAGTCGACCGCTTCGTCCACCTCCATCTGCAGCACGTCGCCGATGTTCTTGCCCTTCCAGGTCACGGCGAGCGTCTCGGGGTTGAAGCGCGCACCGTGGCAGACCTCACAGGGCACCTTCACATCGGGCAGGAAGCTCATCTCGATGGTGCGCATGCCCTGACCTTCGCACGCCGGGCAGCGGCCTTCACCGGTGTTGAAGCTGAAACGGCCCGGGCCATAGCCGCGCGCCTTGGCTTCCAGCGTGTCGGCGAACAGCTTGCGCACCGTGTCCCAGAAACCGATGTAGGTGGCCGGGCAGCTGCGCGGGGTCTTGCCGATGGGCGTCTGGTCGACTTCGAGCACGCGGTCCACCACCTCGGTGCCCAGCAGCTTCTCGCAGCCGGCCCAGGACGGGCGCTGGCCCTTGTCCCAGGCGGTGCGGCCGGCCTGCGTGCTGCGCATGGTGACAGCGGCAGCCGCATTGGTCAGCAGCACGTCGCGAGCGAGTGTGGACTTGCCCGAGCCGGACACGCCTGTGATCACCACCAGCCGTTGCAGCGGCACGGCCGCATCGAGGTTGTCCAGGTTGTGCAGGTTCGCGCCACGCACCTGCAGCCAGGGCGATGCATCCATCGGAGGAATGCTGCGCCGCGCCTGCAGCGGGTGCTTCATGGCGTGCAGCAGGTAGCGGCCCGTGACGGAATCGGCGTTCGCCGAAAGGTCGCTCACCGAACCCTGGGCCACCACGCGGCCACCGCGCTTGCCGGCGCTCGGCCCGATGTCGATGATGTGGTCGGCGCGGCGGATGGTGTCCTCGTCGTGCTCCACGACCACCAGCGTGTTGCCCTGCTCACCCAGCTTGTGCAGGGCGTTGAGCAGGATGGCGTTGTCGCGCGCATGCAGGCCGATGGTGGGCTCGTCGAGCACGTAGCACACGCCCTGCAGGTTGCTGCCGAGCTGCGCGGCCAGGCGGATGCGCTGCGCCTCGCCCCCACTCAGCGTGGGCGCGCCACGGTCGAGCGTGAGGTAGTTCAGGCCCACCTCCTCCAGGAAGGCGAGCCGGCTCTCGATCTCGGGCAGCAGGTCGCGTGCGATGTCGGCCTCGCGCGCGCTGAGAACGGGTACCTCGCCAGCGAAGCGTTCCGCCGCCGGGCCGCCCCAAGGCGGAACAGCCCCCCCGGGGGGCAGCGACCCGCGCAGCGGTGGAGTGTGGGGGCCGATCAGGCCTTGCACCCAGGCACGAACCTCCCGGACGGACAGGCACGCCACGTCGGTGATGCCCACGCCCGCGAAGCGCACCGCGCGCGCCTGCGGGTTCAGACGCGTTCCCGCGCAGGTGGGGCAGGCTTCGTCCGCCAGGTCGTCCACCTCGGGCTCGGCGAAGCTCTGCTCGCGGCCCTTCTCCTTGTCGTCGCGCACCGAATCGTCGAGCGCCTTGCGCTGGTCCTTCGACAGCTTCACGCCGGTCCCCACGCAATCGGGGCACCAGCCGTGCTTGCTGTTGTATGAGAACAGGCGCGGGTCCAGCTCGGGGTAGCTGGTGGCGCACACCGGGCAGGCGCGCGTGGTGGAGAACACCTCCAGCGTGCCCAGGTCGCGCGTGGACGCGCCCTCGGCCAGCGCCTGCGCCAGGCCGTCGAGCGGCGTGAGCACGTGCACCACGCCCTTGCCGATCTCCAGCGCCTTGTTCAGTTCGCGGCGCAGCGCGGCCTCGTCGTTGGCGTTCACCACGAAATCGGCCACCGGGAGTTCGATGGTGTGTTCCTTGAAGCGGTCGATGCGCGGGAAACCGGTGGTGGGCAGGAACTCGCCGTCCACCCGCAGGTGGGTGTGGCCGCGCGGGCGCGCCCAGTCGGCCAGTTCGGTGTAAACGCCCTTGCGGTTGACCACCAGCGGCGCGAGCAGGCCGATGTGCCGGCCCTTGTAGCGCGCCAGGATGGCCGCGGCAATGCTGTCGGCGCTCTGCGGCATCACGGCCGCGCCGTCGTGCACGCAGTGCTGCGTGCCCAGCTTCACATACAGCAGGCGCAGGAAGTGCCACACCTCGGTGGTGGTGCCCACCGTGGACTTGCGGCCGCCGCGCGAGAGGCGCTGTTCGATCGCCACGGTCGGCGGAATGCCATAGACCGCATCCACCTCGGGCCGGCCCGCTGGTTGCACGATGCTGCGCGCGTAGGCGTTGAGGCTTTCCAGGTAGCGCCGCTGGCCTTCGTTGAACAGGATGTCGAACGCCAGCGTGGACTTGCCCGAGCCGCTCACGCCCGAGATCACGTTGAACTTGCCGCGCGGGATGTCCACGCTGAGCTGTTTGAGGTTGTGCTCCTTGGCGTTGACGATGCGGATGGCGTTGCCGCCCTGGGCACGGGCACGTGGCGCGCGCAGACGCCCCGGCATGGCCTCTTTAACCTCGTGCACCTCGCCCATGGCCAGCGCGTAGTCGCGCAGCGCCTTCGCGGTGTGGCTGCTGGCGTGCTCGCGCACCGTCTCGGGCGGGCCTTCGGCCACGATCAGGCCCCCGGCGTCGCCGCCCTCGGGACCGAGGTCGATCAGCCAGTCGGCCGCACGGATCACGTCCAGGTTGTGCTCGATCACCACCAGCGAATGGCCGGCATCGAGCAGCTTGCGCAGGCTGCGCATGAGCTTGGCGATGTCGTCGAAATGCAGGCCGGTGGTCGGCTCGTCGAACAGGAACAGCGTGCCCTTGCGTGCCACGGCCTGGCGGCTGGCGCTGCTGTTCTTCGAGGCCTCGGCCAGGAAGCCCGCGAGCTTGAGGCGCTGCGCCTCGCCGCCCGAGAGCGTGGGCACGGGCTGGCCGAGCTTCACGTACTCCAGCCCCACGTCGACGATGGGCTGCAGCACGCGGATCACCTCGCGGTCGCCCGCGAAGAGGGTGGCGGCTTCGCTCACGGTGAGTTCCAGCACATCGGCCACGTTGAGCGAACGCTCGCCGCGCCGGATCGTCACCTCCAGGATCTCGGGCCGGTAGCGCTTGCCATCGCAATCCGGGCAGCGCAGGTACACGTCGCTCAGGAACTGCATCTCCACATGCTCGAAGCCCGAGCCGCCGCAGGTGGGGCAACGGCCGTCGCCGCTGTTGAAGCTGAACTTGGCGGGCGTGTAGCTGCGCTGGCGCGACAGCGGTGCCTCGGCGAACAGCGCGCGGATGGCGTCCCACGCGCCGACGTAGCTCACCGGGTTGGAGCGGGCGGTCTTGCCGATCGGCGACTGGTCGACGAACACCACCTCGGACAGGTAGTCGGCACCGAGCAGGCGGTCGTGCTCGCCCGGGCTTTCGGTGGACTTGCCGAAGTGGCGCAACAGCGCGGGCGCCAGCACATCCTGGATCAGGCTGGACTTGCCGGAACCCGACACGCCGGTGACCACCACCAGGCGCTGGAGCGGGAACTCGACGGACACGTCCTTCAGGTTGTGCTCGCGCGCGCCTTCGAGGATGAGGCGCGGCGTGCTGTCGGTCACCATGCGCTTGAAGCCCATGCCGATCGTCTTGCGCGAACCGAGGTAGGCGCCGGTGAGGGTGTCGGCCGAGCGGATGGCTTCGGGCGTGCCGTCGAACACGATCTGCCCGCCGCGCTCGCCCGGGCCGGGGCCCATGTCGATCAGGCGGTCGGCCGCGAGCATCACGGCCGGGTCGTGTTCCACCACCACCAGCGTGTTGCCGGCGTCGCGCAGGCGCAGCATGGCATCGTTGATGCGCGCCATGTCGCGCGGGTGCAGGCCGATGCTGGGTTCGTCGAGCACGAACAGCGTGTTCACCAGCGAGGTCCCCAGCGCCGTCGTGAGGTTGATGCGCTGCACCTCGCCTCCGCTGAGGGTGCGGCTCTGGCGGTCCAGCGTGAGGTAGCCGATGCCGACCTCGCACAGGTAGCGGATGCGCGTGTTGATCTCTTCGAACAACAGCCGCAGCGCCTGCGCCTGGCCGGCCGCGGCCGCGTCGGTCCCCGCAGGGGCCAGCGTCTCGTCGAGCGAGGCGAAGAAGCCGCGCAGCCGGTCCAGCGGCAACAGCATCAAATCGTGCAGGCACAGGCCTGGCAGCGCCTCGAGTTGTGCGCGGCTCCATTTCACACCCTGCGGCATGTAGCGCTTTTCGGGCGCCAGCGCGGCGTCGGCCTGCGCCTTGGTGCCGATGCGCCAGAGCAGGCGGTCGGTCTTGAGGCGGGCGCCGTGGCAGCTCGGGCACTCGGTGTAGCTGCGGTACTTGGACAGCAGGACCCGGATGTGCATCTTGTAGGCCTTGCTCTCCAGGTACTCGAAGAAGCGGTCCACGCCGTACCACTGCTGGTTCCACTTGCCGTTCCACTGCGGCGAACCGGACTTCACCCAGTGCTGCTGCTCGGGCGTGAGCTTGGCCCAGGGCGTGTCGCGCGGAATGCCGGCGGCCTCGGCGTGGCGCATCAGGTCGTCCTGGCACTCCTTCCAGGCCGGCGTCTGGAACACCTTGATCGCGCCGGCGCGCAGCGTGAGCTTGTCGTTCGGAATGACGAGGCCGTAGTCGACCCCGATCACACGCCCGAAGCCCCGGCAGGCCTCGCAGGCGCCCACGGCGGAGTTGAACGAGAACATCGAGGGCGTGGGCTCGCTGTAGCGGATGTCGCTCTCGGGGCAGTGCAGCCCCGTCGAGAAGCGCCAGATCTCGGACTCGCCTTCTTCCGCCAGCACGTAGACCATCAGCTTGCCGCTGCCGCGCTTGAGGCCGGCCTCGATCGCCTCCATCACACGCGCCGGCTCGGCCGTGCCGATGCGGAAGCGGTCGGCCACCACGTCGAGCACCTTCACCGATTCGATCTGGGCCCTGGCTTTCTTGCCACCCCTGGCCGGCACCGCTTCGGCTTTCGCCTCGCGCTGCACCACGCGCTCGGCCTGCACGCGCGTGTAGCCGCTGGCAGAGAGCCATTGTTCGATCTCTTCGGCCGTGGTGCTGGCGGGCAACTCGACCGGGAAGGTGATCACGAGGCGCGGATCGCCCTGCCGTTCGGCGCGTGCCTTGAGCTCCGCAAAGATCGATTCGGGAGAGTCGTGCCGCACGGGCAGCGCGGTGTCGCGGTCGAACAGGTCGGCACCGCGCGCGTACAGCAGCTTCAGGTGGTCGTTGAGCTCCGTCATGGTGCCCACGGTGGAACGCGACGAGCGCACCGGGTTGGTCTGGTCGATCGCGATGGCCGGCGGCACGCCTTCGACCCGGTCGACTGCGGGCTTGTCCATCCGGTCAAGAAACTGGCGGGCGTAGGCGCTGAAGGTCTCCACGTAGCGGCGCTGGCCCTCGGCGAACAGCGTGTCGAACACCAGGCTGGACTTGCCGGAGCCACTGGGCCCCGTCACCACGGTGAGTTCGCCGGTGCGGATGTCCAGATCGAGGTTCTTGAGGTTGTGCTGGCGCGCTCCGCGGATGTGGATCAGCCCGGAGCCGCCTTCCGTCGGCTGGTGGTACCCATCGGGGCCGGACGCGGTTGAAATCGCGCCCGCGGGCAATTCGGCGGGCAGAAAGGCATCTGACATGCAAGGGCTCCAGAAGGGGACGCAAAGATTCTACGGAGGGGGGCGAAATGCGTCTGTTCGGTAGGTCATACCCACAATTTCCCGCATGCGTGCCACGCCTAGACTCGCTTGACCTCAGGAGACGCCCTACATGAAAAGGATTCGCATGTTCTCGCACCCCCTCTGGACCGCCTTCGGCCTGGCCGGCCTGCTCGCCTTTTCAACGCCTGCCTGGGCCCAGTTGCGCGTGGGCATGCCCTCGGGCTTCAGCGGCTCGGTGGCGGCCGGCGTGAAGGAGAACCACGAAGGCGCCAGGCTGTACTTCGACACCATCAACGCCCGTGGCGGCGTGAACGGCCAGAAGATCGAGCTCATCGCGGTGGATGACAAGTTCGACCCCAAGGTCACGGTGGAGGTGGCGCGCGAACTGATCACGAAACAGCGCGTGCTGGCGCTGTTCCTGAACCGGGGCACACCGCATTCGCAGGCGCTGCTGCCTATCCTGGCCGAACTGAAGGTGCCGCTGGTGGCACCGAGCACAGGCGCCATGGTGCTGCACGAGCCGGTCAACCCCTGGGTCTTCAACGTGCGCGCCACCTACCAGCGCGAGGCCGCCAAGGCCATCGAGCACCTGGCCAGCATCGGCATCACCCGCATCGCGCTGTTCGAGAACGACGACTCGTTCGGTGCCGACTCGGCGGCCGGCGCACTCAAGGGCTTCGCCAAGGCCAACCTGAAGCCGGTGATGCACGAGAAGTTTCCGCGCGAGAAGCCGGACTTCACCGCGCTGGCCAAGCAGCTCAATGAAAGCAATGCCCAGGCGGTGATGGTGATCGGATCGGCCGGCAACACCGCCAACGCCATCAAGACCATCCGCGAGGCGGGCTCGCGCGCGCAGGCGGTGACGCTGTCGAACAACGCCTCCGATGGCTTCATCAAGCTGCTGGGCGAACACGCGCGGGGCGTGATCGTGACGCAGGTGTTTCCCAACGAGCGTTCGGTGGCCTACGGCCTGATCAAGGAAGCGCAGGACTTCGCCAAGGCCAGGGGCCTCGACGGTGTCTCGCCCGCGATGATGGAAGGCTACGCCGCCGCCAAGGTGCTGACGGAAGGCCTGCGCCGTGCCGGCCCCAACCCCACCCCGGTGGCGCTGCGCGATGCGCTGGAGAACCTCAAGGGCTTCGACCTGGGCGGACTGACGGTGCACTACAGCCCGACCAACCACACCGGCCTCGATTTCGCCGACCTCTCGATCATCGACGCGAGTGGGAAGTTTCGCCGGTAGGCGAAACACCCCCACGTGCCTACGACTTCACTATCAGCACCGGCGCCTTGGCATGCGTCAGCACCTTCTGTGCAACGCTGCCGAGGATGAGCGCCTTCACGCCCTGGCGGCCATGCGAGCCCATCACGATGAGGTCGCAACCTTCGGCTTCGGCGGTCTCGATGATGCCTTCGTAGACCACGTTGCGTTCGATGGTGTCGCCCGCCGCGAACACCACGCCATCGGCCTCGCAGGCCTTGCGCACTCCGTCGAGTGCCTGGCCGGCGGCGCTCTTGGCCTCGGTCAGGTAGGCTTGCAGGCCGACGGCCGAGGCGTCACCGATGCCGATATAGGGAAACGGGTCGATCACGTACACGGCAACGATCTGCGCATTCAGGCTCTTGGCCATGCGCACCGCGACCGTGGTGGCCTGTGCGGCCAGCGTGGAACCGTCGGTGGGCACGAGAATTTTCTTGAACATGGTGGCTCTCCTTGAATGAGATGTGAACGGCCCCGCCCTGAAGGACGGTGCGGTTCATCGTAGGAGTTCCGGCCGCCGGCCGCGTTGCGGCAGGTCAAGACCGGGTCGGGTTCACGCACTGCCCGTCACAGGGCGCACGTCCACCGCACAGTACTTCAATTCCGCGATCTTGCCCACCGGGTCCAGGGCCGGATTGGTGAGCAGGTTGGCCGCGGCCTCCGCGTACGCGAAGGGAATGAACGCGGTCTCGCGTGGCATGCCTTCGTCGATGCGGACCGGCAGTGCCACCTCGCCCCGGCGGGACCGCACCTGCGCCTGCGCCCCCGCCCACAGCCCGAGTCGCCTGGCGGTCTCGGGGTGCAGGCTGACCACCGGGCTGGGCTCAAGCGCATCGAGCACGCTGCTGCGCCGTGTCATGCTGCCGGTGTGCCAGTGTTCAAGCTGGCGTCCGGTGATGAGCACCATCGGGAATTCCACGTCGGGCTCTTCGGCCGGTGGCTTGAGCACCGCACCGACCAGCGAGGCGCGGCCGGTGGGTGTGGGAAAACCATCGGTGAACACCACGGGCTGGCCTGGGTCCTCCGCGTTCACCACCGGGTAGGTCACCGCCCCCTGGCGCCGCAACCTTGCCCAGGAAAGGCCGGCGATGCTGGGCATGAGCGCGCGCATTTCCTCGAACACCGCGCCGATGCCCTGTGTCGCGTCGTCCGTCGCGCTGCCGTCGGGGGCCACGCCGTAGGCCCAGTCCAGGCCGAGGCGGCGCGCGAGCTGTTCGGTGATCCAGGCGTCTGCGCGCGCATCGCCGGGGGCGGGCACGGCCTTGCGTCCGAGCTGCACGCAGCGGTCGGTGTTGGTCACGCTGCCGGTCTTCTCGGGCCAGGCGGTGGCCGGCAGCACCACATCGGCCAGGCTGGCGGTCTCGGTCAGGAAGATGTCCTGCACCACAAGATGGTCGAGCCCGGCCAGCGCCTCGCGCGCGTGCGCCGCGTCGGGGTCGCTCATGGCCGGGTTCTCGCCCTGGATCAGCATCGCCCGGATCTCCTTGCGGTGGGCCGCATCGACGATCTCCACCACCGTGAGGCCGGGCTCGCTGCCGAGCGTGCCAGGGGCAAGTTTCCACAGGCGCTCGGCCTTCTCTCGCGCCGGGCCATCGGCCACGCGCTGGTAGTCGGGCAGCACCATGGGGATGAGCCCCGCATCGCTCGCGCCCTGTACGTTGTTCTGTCCGCGCAGCGGGTGCAGCCCGGTACCGGGTCGGCCGATCTGGCCGGTCACGAGCGCGAGCGCGATCAGGCAGCGCGCGTTGTCGGTGCCGTGGGTGTGCTGGCTGATGCCCATGCCCCACAGGATCATGGCGTTCTTCGCCGTGGCGTAGGCGCGTGCGACCTCGCGCAGCGTGGCCGCATCGATGCCGCAGACCGGTGCCATCGCCTCGGGCGAGAAGTCGGCCAGGTGCGCCTTGAGCTGCGCGAAGTCCAGCGTGTGCGCCTCGATGTAGGCCGGGTCGGTCAGGCCTTCGAACACGATGGTGTGCAGCATGGCGTTGAGGAGGGCCACGTCGGTGCCGGGCTGGAAGCCCAGGTGCTTCCAGCTGTGGCGCGCGAGCTCGGTGCGGCGCGGGTCGGCCAGCACGAGCCGGGCGCCTTTTTTCACCGCGTTCTTGATCCAGGTCGCGCCCACCGGATGGTTCTGTGCCGGGTTCGCACCGATCAGCAGCAGGAAGTCGGCGTGCTGCACATCGCGCAGCGGGTTGGTGACCACGGCCGAACCCAGGCCCTCCATCAGCGCGGCCACGCTGGATGCATGGCACAGGCGCGTGCAGTGGTCGACGTTGTGCGTCTCGAACGCGTTGCGCACCAGCTTCTGGAACAGGTAGGCCTCTTCGTTCGTGCCCTTGGCCGAGCCGAAGCCCGCCACCGGGCTCCGGCGTCCGCGGGCGACTGTGCTGGCAAGGGCACGGCGGAAGCCTTCGGCGGCTGCATCCAGCGCTTCATCCCAGGTGGCTTCGCGAAAGCGCTCGCGCACCTGTTCGGGCGTGAGCCGGCGCAGTTCGCCATGCGGGTCCTTGGGCGCACCGGCGCGGCGGATCAGCGGGCGCGTGAGGCGCTCCGGGCTGTGCGCATAGTCGAATCCGAATCTGCCTTTGACACAGAGACGGCCTTCGTTGGCCGGCCCCGCGATGCCTTCGACGTGTTCGATCTTCCCGTCATTGACGTGGTAAGTGAGCTGGCAACCCACACCGCAGAACGGGCAGACCGAGTCGACCTGCTGCTGCGAGGGCTTGGCGAAGGCGCCATTGGCCGGCGCGATGGCGCCGGTCGGGCAAGCTTGCACGCATTCGCCACACGCCACGCAGGTGCTGGCGCCCATGGGGTCGTTCTGGTCGAACACAATCTGCGCGTGACCACCCCGGAATGCCAGGCCCAGCACATCGTTGCCTTGCGTCTCGCGGCAGGCGCGAATGCAGCGGGTGCACTGGATGCAGGCGTCCAGGTTGACCGCCATGGCCGGGTGGCTGACGTCCTGCACGGCAGCGGCGCGGGCTGGGAAACGCCCCGGCTGCGCGCCGGCCGCCTGCGCCCAGTGCGCGAGCTCGCTGTCGAACCTGAGCGCGGTGGTGTCCGGCGCGTCGGACAGCAGCAACTCCAGCACCGTCTTCTGCGCCGCGCTGGCACGCGGGTTGTCGCTGTGCACCACCATGCCGGCCGTGGGCGCGCGGCAGCAGGATGGCGCGAGCACGCGCTCGCCCTCGATGTCGACCACGCAGGCGCGGCAGTTGCCGGGGCTGCGCAGGCCGTCCTTGTGGCACAGGTGCGGAATGTCCACCCCTGCACGCTGCGCGGCTTTCAGGATGCTCTCGCCGGGCGCGGCCTCGACGGCGCGGCCATTGAGCGTGAAGGCGATCGGGGTGGCGGCCTTCGGCAGATCGTCGGTTTTCATGCGGCGCCTCCCTGGCCGTTCACTTCGTGCGGGAAGAAACGCAGCACGCTGTCCACCGGGTTGGAGGCGGCCTGGCCGAGCCCGCAGATGGAAGCGTCGCGCATCACCTGCGAAAGCTCGCCGAGCAGCGGTGCGTCCCACACGGGCGCCTGCATGAGCTGCACGGCCTTCGTGGTGCCGGCCCGGCAGGGCGTGCATTGGCCGCAGGACTCGTGCTCGAAGAACTGCATGAGGTTGAGCGCGGCACCGCGCGCCGTGTCGTGCTGGCTCATCACCACCACCGCCATCGATCCGATGAAACTGCCGTGGTCGACCAGGGTGTCGAAATCCAGCGGCACGTCGGCCAGCGACGCTGGCAGGATGCCGCCCGACGCACCGCCGGGCAGGTAGGCGTAAAGCGTGTGGCCTTCCTGCATGCCACCGGCGTATTCGTCGACCAGCTCGCGCAGCGTGATGCCCGCCGGCGCCAGGTGCACGCCGGGTTTGTTCACGCGGCCCGAGACGGAGAAGCGCCGCAGGCCGGTGCGCCCTCGCACGCCTTCACCCGCCAGCCAGGCGCCGCCCTTCTCCAGAATCCTGGGCAGCCACCACAGCGTTTCGGGGTTGTGCGCCAGCGTGGGCCGGCCGAACACTCCATGCATCGCAACGATGGGTGGCTTCAGGCGCGGCAGGCCGCGCTTGCCTTCCACCGATTCGATCAGCGCCGACTCCTCGCCGCAGATGTAGGCGCCCGCGCCGCGCCGCAGCTCGATGCGCGGCGGTGTGTAGCCGGGGTGCTGCTCGCGCAGCGCGGCCAGCGTGTCCTGCAACCCGGCGAGTTCGTGCGTGAGCAGCTCGCGCAGGTCGTGGTACTCGTCGCGCAAGTAGATCCATGCGTGTTCGATGCCCACCACCTGCGTGGCGATCAACAGGCCTTCCAGCATCTGCGACGCGCCGCCCTCGGCGCGGGTGAGCACCTGCCAGTCCTTGAAGGTGCCGACCTCGCCTTCATCGATATTGACCACCATGTGGCGTGGGCCCGCTTGCGCGCGCACCGTCTCCCATTTGCGCCAGGACGGAAAGCCCGCCCCGCCCAGGCCGCGCAGGTTGGAGGCCTTGAGCTCGGTGAGCACCTGCTCGGCGGCCAGTTCGCCGGACAGCAGGCGGCGCAGCTGGCGGAACGAGGAAGGCGCCGGCACCGGCAGCGCGCGCGGCCCGGTGTCACCCTTGTCCAGCACCGCCTGCACCGCCGCCACACTGGCCTGGGGCAACTGGCGCTGGCCCACGCAGGCGGCGGGCGCCACGTGGCATTGGCCGATGCAGGGCGCGGCCAGGGCGTGCACCGAGGTGTCGCCCGCCAGCGAAGCCTGCAGCTCGGCCAGCAGGGTCTCACCACCGGCCATGGCACAGGACAGGCTGGTGCACACACGCACCACGGTCCTGGGCACGGCCGCAGTGTCGTCGACGATTTCGAAGTGGTGGTAAAAGCTCGCGACCTCGAACACCTCGACCTGGCTCAGCCGCAGGCGCTCGGCCAGCGCAGCCAGGTGGCCGTGGCGCAGTGCGCCCTCGGCGTCCTGCAGGCGGTGAAGGTGTTCGATCAGCAGGTCCGCGCGCGGCGCCAGGCCTTCGCACAGCGCGGCCACGCGCTGGCGCGCCTCGGGCGAAGTCTGCCGCCCCTTGGGGGTGTGGCGCGCACGGCCACGGCCCATCGCCTCCAGCGGGCGGATGGGGATCACGGCTTTTGCAGGGCGCTCGCCTGTCTCGTGGGCTGTCGTTCTGGTCATTTTTTCAGCGTAGCACCGTATGGGTTGTCTTAATATGTTTGAAATTTCATAAAGTTGGTCATCGGTCCATGCTGCGCATCACCCTCCAGCCCCAATGGCGCATCGGCCAGGAAGACGGCCTCGCGCTCGATGCCAACACCTTGCTCGGCCTGCTCGCCGCCGTGCAGGGCGCTGGCAGCATCGCGCAGGCCGGGCGCGAGCTCGGCCTGTCGTACCGCCACGCCTGGGGCCTGCTGCAGCAGGCGGAGCAACTGTTCGGCCAGCCCTTGCTGGTGCGAGGCCAGGGGCGCGGCTCGGCCCTCACCGAGCTCGGCGAGAAACTGATCTGGGCGGACGCGCGCATCGGCGCGCGCCTGCAACCCCTGCTGGAGTCGCTGGCCTCGGAGCTTGAGGGCGAACTCGGGCGCGTGCAGCGCCGCCAGCGCGCCGTGCCGCGCCTGCATGCCAGTCATGGGTTTGCCGTGGCCGCGCTGCGGGAACAACTCGCGGCGCGCCAGGTGCCGGTGGAGCTGCGCTACCGCAGCAGCCTGGAGGCCGTGGCCGCGCTCGCACAAGGGGACTGCGAACTCGCAGGCTTCCACCTGCCCCTCGGGGAATTCGAATCGGCCGCCGCCCGGCGCTACCTGCCCTGGCTCAAGCGCGATCAGCACCTGCTGGTGCAGCTGGCGGTGCGCACGCAGGGCCTGTTCGTGGCGAAGGGCAATCCGCTGGGCCTGCGCAGCCTGCGCGATCTCACGCGGCGCGGGCTGCGCTTCGTGAACCGGCCCGAAGGCTCGGGCACGCGGGTGCTGACCGACCTGCTGCTGCAGCGCGAGGACATCGCGCCGCGCGCGGTGACGGGGTACGACAACACCGAACTCACGCATGCCGCCGTGGCCGCCTACGTGGCCAGTGGCATGGCCGACGTGGGCATCGGCGTGCAGACCGCGGCGCACCGGTTCGGCCTGGATTTCATCCCCTTGCTGAAAGAGCGCTACTTCTTCGCCCTGCCCGCTGACGCGCTCGACCGCGCGGAGCTGCGCCCGGTGCTCACCGTGCTGCGCTCACCGGCATTCCGCGCGCGCGTGGCCGCGCTCAAGGGCTATGAGGCGGCCGACACCGGCAGGGTGATGGCCGTCGGAGACGCGCTGCCTTCCCCTTAGCGCCGGCGCACGCCTTCGGGCCGCTGCGCCGAGGCGTCCCACTGCGTGTCGAACCAGGCGTCGCCCTCGAGGTACGCGCGCAGCATGGGCAGGGCGTCCTGGCCCCAGAACACGCGGCCGTCCAGCACCATCGCCGGCACGCCGAACAGGCCCAGCGCCAGCGCCTCATCGGTGTTGGCGCGCAGGCGTTGCTTCACGATATCGCTGTCGGGTGCGTGCCAGGATTTGCCGCGCTGGGCCATGTGGTCCTGCAGTTGCGCCTGCAGAGCGCCCAGGCGCGCGGGGTCCGCGGCGTCCAGACCACCGCGCCACACGTGACGAAACAGGAGTTCGGTGACGTAGCGGTTGGTGTCCCCTGGTGCATCGTCCGTCGCCGTGGCCAAACCCAGACGCAGCAGCGGCAGCGGGTTGAACGGGTGCGCCTCGGGCAGGTCGAGCACCACGCCATGGTGGTGGGCCAGCCAGCTGACCTGGCGGTAGGTCCAGTCGCGCTTGGCGGGAATCTCGGCCGGACCGAGCTGGCCATGGGCCTTGAGCAGCGCCGCGAACAGCACGGGCCGGTAGCGCAGCTGCACGCTGTGGCCCATGAGCGCTTCGGGCAGGCGCTCGAACGCGAGGTGCGCGTAGGGCGAGATCGGGTCGTAGAAAAAGGCGATGTCTCTCATGGCGATCTCGCGTGCGATGACGTCAGGGCGTGAGTTGCCTGGCTTCGATCTGCTGCCAGATCAGCAGCTTGTCGGCATCGCTGGCGCGGCTCCAGGCACCGATCTCTTCCAGGGTGCGGAAACACCCTTTGCAGCGGCCGCGCGCCTCGTCCATCTCGCAGACCGAGATACACGGCGAAGGCACACCGGGCCGGAGCCCGGTGCGGCGGCGGGCAGCCTGCAGGGTGACGGGAGGCAGGGACATGGGTTCAGGCCGCCACGGTGACGTCGTGCACCGGTGCGCCGGTGAGGGACTGCAGTTGCGCCGGGGTGAGGCGGAACACCGCGTGCGGGTGACCGGCGGCGGCCCAGATCTCGTCGAAGCGCAAGAGCTGTGCGTCGATCAGCGTGACCGGTGCGACCGCGTGCGCCAGCGGCGACACACCGCCGATGGAGAAACCGGTGCGCGCCTTGACGAAATCGGCGTCCGCCCGGCCGAGCTTGCCGCCGTCGGCACAGACGAGGGCCTGCACTTTCTTCTCGTCCACGCGCAGGTCACCCGAAGTGATGACGAGCACCGCCGCGTCATCGCTCTTGCGGCGAAAGATGATGCTCTTGGCGATCTGGCCGAGCGCGACACCGAGCGCGTCCGCGGCCTGCTGCGCGGTGCGCGCCGCGTCGTCGAGCATCACCGGGGCATGGGCATGGCCCGCGTCCTGCAGCACGCGCGCCACGCGTTGCACGGTTTCAGGTAAGGCCTGGAGTTCGGCACCGCACATGGCTCAGGCCGCGCGCTTGACGAGCAACAGGCTCGCGCCCATGGCCATGAGCACGCCACCGAACACGCGGTTCTGCGCGCGACGGGCCCGGGCCGTGGCCAGCCAGCGCTGCGCGCGCGAGGCCAGGAAGGCATAGCCGTGCATCACGACCAGGTCCACCGCCACGGTGGTGACGAGCAGGATCAGCAACTGCAGCCAGAGGCCGCGCGCGGGGTCGATGAACTGGGGCAGCACAGCCACCATGAACACGATGCCCTTGGGATTGGTCACGTTGGTGAAGAAGCCGGTGACGAAGCGCTCGCGCGCAGAGGGCATGACTGCGTCCTGCACCAGGGCCGGGGCATCGCCCGCCGCAGGCGCCACGCCCACGTGCGCTCGCCACTGCTTGAGGCCCAGCCAGATCAGGTAGCCCGCGCCCGCGAACTTCACCACCGTGAACGCGGTGGCGGAGGCCAGCAGCAGCGCGCCGACGCCGACACCGGCGACCAGCAGGATCACCGCCAGCCCCAGCTGCAGGCCGGCGATGGTGGCGCTGGTCTTCTTCACGCCGTAGGCGAGGCCGTGCGTCATGGAAAGCACCGCACCCGAACCGGGCGACAGCGCGATGGCCCAGGAGGCGGCGAAATAGGCAAACCAGATGTGGAGGTCCATGGAGAACGTCGGGAGCAGAAAGACAGCCCGCCATGATGCCACCACACCCTGGGCACCGCCGGTCGCGCGTGCGATGCCCCTGCCGCGTGGCGGCCGCTCAGACCTGTGCCGCGAGGCTCCGCAGGCGTTCCAGCAGGGCGTCCGGAATGTCCAGCCCGTCGCGCTCGGCTTCGCGCTGGCGCGTCAGGCGCTGGGCGCCGGGCAGGCGCACGCCGTCCTCCTCCAGCATCACCTCGACCAGGCTTTCGATGCGGGTGAAGTAGGTGTCGCGCCCGGCCAGCGCCGCCGGGTCGATGAACAGGAACAGCTGCCCCACGCGCGGCGGGCGGCCTTCGTCGTCGAGCAGGGAATCGGCTTCGAAGCCGAAGTGGGAACCGGTCAGCGTGGCCACCAGCAGGTCGATCACCAGCGCCAGCATCGTGCCCTTCACACCACCGGCCGGCACCATGGTGCCGGCGAGACCCGCCCTGGGGTCCGTGGTCGGCTGCCCGTCGGCGTCCAGCGCCCAGCCCAGCGGGATCGAACGGCCCTCACGGGCGGCCACCACGAGCTTGCCCCGGGCCACGGTGGACAGGGACAGATCGATCAGCAGCGGGTCGTGCCCTGCACGCGGAAAGGCCGCGGCAATCGGATTGGTGCCAAACAAGGGCCGCTTGCCGCCCCAGGCCGGCATGGCCGCTGGCGAGTTGCCCAGCGCCAGCCCCACCAGCCCGGCCTCGGCCACGGGCCGCAGGTGGTAGGCCGCTGCGCCGAAGTGGTGGCTGTTGGCCACCGCCACGAAGGCCACACCGTGCTGCCGGGCCAGCGCAATGCCCTCGTCCACCGCCAGCCGGCACGCCGGGTAGGCCAGGCCCGCGTGGGCATCGATCAGCACCACCGAGCCCTGGCGGCGCAAGACGGAAGGCTCTGCGGTGCCGTCGGCGCGGCCGTTGCGCAAATGGGCCGCATAGGCGGGAACGCGGGTGACACCGTGGGATGCCAGGCCTTGCAGGTCGGCCTCGACCAGCGCGGTCGCGGTCAGGCGAGCCATGGTGTCGTTGGCACCGGCGGTGGCCAGCGCGCGGTGGGCGATGTCGAACAGTTCGGAGTGGGAAAGGTGGGCCAAGGGGGTTCTCGAATCGGGGCAGGTGACGGCGCGCATTGGGCCATCGCTGGCGGCGCTTGACCCAACGATTTTCTACTAACCATATGCGCTTTCATTCGTTTTGTTTCTAAGGCCGCTTTCCTACAGTCGCTCGTCTTCAGAACCTCCTGACGCGAAACGACATGAGCACCACCCCGGCGATCGACCGCCTTTCCCCCTCCCAGGCGGGCCGCCGCCGCCTGCTGTCCGCCCTGGCGCTCGGCCCGGTGGCGCTGGCCGCGCCTTTGCTGCACGCCAGAACTTTCCCCGATGGCAAGCCGGTGCGACTGATCGTGCCGTTCCCGGCCGGCTGTGGGGTGGACCTGTTGGCCCGCCCGCTGGCCCCCGCGCTGTCCGAAGCGCTGGGCGTGCCGGTGCTGATCGAGAACATCGGCGGCGCCTCAGGCCGCATCGGCACCCAGCGCGTGGCGCAGGCCGCCGCCGACGGTCACACCCTGCTGTTGACCAACGACACGCTGGTGGCGGCCGACGCGGTGGCCGAGGGCGCGCCGCTGCTGCCCCACCTGAAACCGGTGACGCTGGCCATCTCGTCCTGCAACCTGTTCATCACACACCCGAAATCCGGCATCACCGACCCGGCCAGCTACCACCGCCAGCTCCAGGAGAGCAAGGGCCAGCTCACCATCGGCGTGCCGGGGTGGGGCACGGCGCACCACCTGACCAGCGCCGCGCTCAACCACCAGCTCGGCGTCTCAGCCAAGTACGTGCCTTACCGGGGTGGCGCACCGCTGATCCAGGATCTGCTGAACGGCACGCTCACTGCCGGCGTGGTGACCATGGCGGCGGCGCTTGCCCACATCCAGGCCGGCACGCTGGTCGGTATCGCGGTGACGAGCAAGACCCGCGCAGCGGCCCTGCCCAGCGTGCCCACGCTGGACGAAAGCATCGCACCCGGCTTTACCCACAAGACCTGGCAGGGCATCCTCGCGCCTGCCGGCACGCCCGATGCGCTGGTGGCCCGCCTGCATGCCGCCATCGGCCAGGCCTTGAAGAACCCGCGCGTGCTCGAGGTGCTGCCCTCACAGGGCTTCGACGCCGAAGGCCTGCCGGGAGCCGATTTCGGCGCCCTGCTCTCGGGCAGTCTGCGCAACTTCGAAACGGTGGTGAAGGCCACTAACATCCAGGCCACGCAAGGCTGAGCCCATGGCAGGAAACGGACACGCCTTGAGCACGGAACCCGAAGTCCTCGTCCTGCCCGGACGGGGCAACTCGCCCGCTGAACACTGGCAGACGCGCTGGGAAGCGGAAGACCCCCGGCTCGCCCGCGTGCTCCAGCACGAATGGACCACGCCCACGCGGGAGACGTGGGTGTTGACGCTGGCGCAGGTGCTGGCCGCGCGCCAGGCCCCTGCCGTGCTGGTGGCGCATTCGCTCGCGGTCGCCCTCGTCAACCATCTCGCGGCGGCGTGGCCCACGCTGTACCCGGGCAGACCCCTGCCCGTGCGCGGCGCCCTGCTGGTGGGACCGAGCGATGTGGAAGCGGCGGACTATCCGCCCGGCCCGATCGGTTTCGCGCCATTGCCCTTGAATCCCCTGCCATTCCCCACGGTGGTCGTGGCCAGCACGAACGACCCCCGCGTCACGCTCGAGCGGGCGCGCTTCTTCGCCCATGCCTGGGGGGCGCGGCTGGAGATCGCAGGCGCGCTGGGCCACATGGGATCGGACGCGAAGCTGGGCAGCTGGCCGCAGGCACGGCGCTGGCTCGACGAGTTGTTGGGCTAACCTAACACCCCCTGCGCCGCTTCGCGGCTTCCCCCTCTCTCTGGCGCCTTCGGCTGGGAGGGGGACGGCACCCGGGGCCGGCGGAGCCGGACCTTCGGTGCCCCTTGCCCGCGCCGCCGCATGCGTTGCGAACCGCGCTCCGGCGCGGTGAAAACCGATGCAGGAAACGCGCTTCAGCCCGCCCGCTTCGCCAGCAGCGCGCGCGCCACGCGCGAGCCCGTGGGCCGACCCAGCTGTTCGCTGATGTAGACGCCGGCGTCCACCAGCGCGTCGAGGTCGATACCGGTCTCGATGCCCATGCCCTGCAGCAGGTAGACCACGTCCTCCGTCGCCACGTTGCCCGTGGCGCCCTTGGCGTAGGGACAACCGCCGAGGCCGGAGACCGACGACTGGTAGTTCCAGACCCCGAGTTCCAGCGCGGCCAGCGTGTTCGACAAGGCCTGTCCATACGTGTCGTGGAAATGGCCCGACACCTCGTCGATGCCGTAGTGCCCCAGCGTGGCCTCGATCGCGGCCTGCACCTTGCGCGGTGTGCCCACGCCGATGGTGTCGGCCACGTCGACGCGCTGCACCCCGATGCCCTTCATCAGGCCGGCGAGATAGCCGACACGCTCGGGCGCAATCTCGCCTTCGTACGGACAACCCACCGTGCAGCTCATGGCACCGCGCACGCGGATGCCGGCAGCGAGCGCGGCCTCGACCACGGGGGCGAAGCGATCGATGCTCTCGGCGATCGAGCAGTTGATGTTCTTCTGGCTGAAGGCCTCGCTGGCCGCACCAAAGACGACGATCTCGTCGGGTCGGTCCAGCACCGCCGCCTCGTACCCCTTGAGGTTGGGCGTGAGCACCGAGTAGCGGATGCCCGCCTGCCGCGCGATGCCGCTCATGACGGCGTGGTTGTCCGCCATCTGTGGCACCCACTTCGGGCTGACGTAGCTCGTGACCTCGATCTCCTTCAAGCCGGCGGCCTGCAACCGGTGCACCAGTTCGACCTTGACGGCCGAAGGCACGGGCTGCTTCTCGTTCTGCAGGCCGTCGCGCGGGCCGACGTCGATGAGCTGGACGCGGGAAGGGAGTTTCATGGAGAGCTTTCGGGAGATTCAGTAGCCCCGCGTGGCATCGACCACGCCAGCAATCGGATCACCGCGTTCGAGCGCGAGGATCTTGCCGGTGATCTGGGCGATGCTTTCCTCGCGCAGCGTGCGCGCCGAGGTGTGGGGCGTGACGGTGATTTTCGGGTGGTTCCAGAAACCATGCGACGCGGGCAGGGGCTCGGTGCGGAACACGTCGAGCGTCGCGCCGGCCAGGTGGCCGCTGTCGAGCAGTGCAAGCAGGTCCTCGTCGACCAGGTGGGCGCCCCGCGCCACGTTGATCAGGTAGCCGCCGGGCCGCAGGCGCGAGAGCGTGTTGCGGTTGAGGATGTCGCGCGTTTCGGGCGTGAGGGGCAACAGGTTCACCAGCACTCGGCACGAGGCCAGGAAGCTGTCGAACGCCGCTGGGCCCGCATGGCAGGTGACACCGTGCACCGTCTTCGGCGTGCGGCTCCAGCCATGCACCGGGAAGTCGAATTGCACCAGGGACCGCGCCACGCGCTCGCCCAGCACGCCCAGGCCCATGACGCCGATCGGGAAGTCGGCCCGCGCTCGCGGCTTGCGGTACGACCAGCGGCCTTGCGCCATGTCGGCCTCGTAGCCATCGAACTCGCGGAAATGGCGGATCATCGCGTGGCACACGTATTCGGCCATCTGCACCGACATGCCCGCGTCGTCCAGCCGCACCACCTTCGTATGCGGTGGCAGGCGCAGCTTGAGCAATGCATCGACGCCCGCGCCGATATTGAACAGCCCCTTGAGGCCGGGCTGTTCGTCCAGGAACTGTTGCGGCGGCGACCACACCACGGCATGGTCGGCCTGCGGGGCGCCGGGTTGCCATTCGGCCACGTGGGCATGCGGCAGGGCCATGCGGAGGCCGGCGAGCCAGGGCTCGGCCTTGATGTCTGTGCAGCAGAAGGTGATGTTCATGCGGTGAGCTTAAGCGGCTCTCGCGCGGAATGCCTCAGGCCACCGAAAGCTTGAGCAGCTCGGCGCCTTCATTGACCTGGTCGCCCGGCGCGTAGAGCAGCTCGGCCACGGTGCCGTCGGCCGGCGCGGCGATGGTGTGTTCCATCTTCATGGCCTCCATCACGGCCAGGGCCTGACCCTTCTTCACCGCGTCGCCCGCCTTCACCGCGAACGAGACCACCTTGCCCGGCATCGGAGCGGTGAGGCGGCCACCCTCGGCCGCCGTTTCGCCGGCGTGGGCCAGCGCGTCGATCTCCACGATCTGCGTGGCGCCCAGACCGCAGAAGACATGCACGTTCTCGTCCACCTGCCAGGTCTGCACCGTCTGGCGCTGACCGTTGAAGCGCAGGTCCATGCGGGTGCCGGTGTCGGACGGCAGTGCATCGAACGCCAGCACACCACTCACGCCATCGAAGGCGAGCTGGAGTGCGCCGTCGTGCAGGTAGCTCAGCTGGGCGAGCAGGGACTCGCCCTGGTACGCGAAGTCGAAGCGGCGCACGGTGATGCCGTGCGGGCGCCAGCCATCGCGGCGCGAGAACGGGTCGGCCCCTTCGCTCGCGCGCTCTGCCAGCAGTGTCTGCGCCACGGCGGCGGCCACGGCCAGGGGACGGCCCACCTTGTCCTGGTGGAACAGCGCGGGGGCTTCGCGCGGGATCAGTGCCGTGTCCAGTTCGGCCTGCGCGAACGCGCGGCTGGTGACGACGTGGCGCAGGAACTGCACGTTGGTCGAAAGGCCGACGATGCGCGTCTCGGCGAGTGCGGTGTCCAGCCGTGCCAGGGCTTCTTCGCGCGTGGCGCCGTGCACGATCAGCTTGGCGACCATGGAGTCGTAGAAGGGGCTGATGGTGTCACCCTCGCGCACGCCGTCGTCCACCCGCACGGTGCCGCGCGCGAAGCTGGTGCAATCGGGTTTGCGGTAGACCGTGAGCGTGCCGGTGGCGGGCAGGAAGTTGTTGTCCGGCGTCTCGGCGCAGATGCGCGCCTCAATCGCATGGCCATGGATGCGCAGGTCTTCCTGCTTCAGCGGCAGCGGTTCGCCCGCGGCCACGCGCAGTTGCCACTCCACGAGGTCCAGCCCGGTGATGGCCTCGGTGACCGGGTGTTCCACCTGCAGGCGCGTGTTCATCTCCATGAAATAGAAGCGCATCGCTTCCGGGTGTGCATACCCTTCAGGTTGCTCGACGATGAACTCCACCGTGCCCGCACCGACGTAGTTCACCGCCTGGGCCGCCGCCACCGCGGCCGCACCCATCTGCGCGCGCAGTTCGGGCGTCATGCCGGGTGCCGGGGCTTCTTCCAGCACCTTCTGGTGACGGCGCTGCACCGAACAGTCGCGTTCGAAAAGGTACACACAGTTGCCCTGCGTGTCGCCGAACACCTGGATCTCGATGTGGCGCGGGCGTTGCACGTATTTCTCGATCAGCACCGCGTCACTGCCGAAGCTGTTGCGCGCCTCGCGCTGGCAGCTCGCCAGCGCGGCGGCGAAGTCTTCGCTCTTCTCGACCACGCGCATGCCTTTGCCACCACCGCCCGCACTGGCCTTGATCAGCGCGGGGTAGCCGATGCGATCGGCCTCGCGCTGCAGCAGCGCCGGGTCCTGGTCGGCACCGTGGTAACCCGGCACCAGCGGCACACCGGCCTTTTCCATCAGGCGCTTGGACTCCGCCTTCAGACCCATGGCCTCGATGGCCGACGAGGGAGGACCGATGAACACCAGGCCGGCCTTGGCGCAGGCGTCGGCGAAGGCCTCGTTCTCGCTCAGGAATCCGTAGCCGGGGTGGATGGCCTGCGCGCCCGTGGCCTGCGCGGCCGCGATGATGCGCTCCCATTGCAGGTAACTCTCTTTCGGCGCGGATCCGCCGATGTGCACCGATTCGTCGCACGCCGCGACGTGCTTGGCGTGCGCGTCGGCGTCCGAATAGACAGCGACGGTCTTCACACCCAGGCGGTGCGCGGTGGCGGCGACGCGGCAGGCGATTTCACCCCGGTTGGCGATCAGGATCTTCTTGAACATCTCAGGCTTCCTTCGAGGCAAAGGCAAACACGCGGCGCCAGGCGGCGCGCAGGAACTTGAACAGCATCCAGGTGACCGCCCACATGAGCAGGACCATGACGACCAGCAATACCGCAAACACCAGCGGGTGCTGCGTGGCAAGCCAGATTGCGCCCACGGCCAGTCCGTCTTCCAGCAGGCTGGCGCCCACGTTGCTGAACGGTTCGGGCGAGGCATTGACCGCCGCGCGGGTGCTGGTCTTGGCGGCCTGGCTGGTGGCGGCCAGCGTGCCGCCCATCAGCGCGGCCACCAGCGCCATGGTGGCGCTGTCGGTGCCGAGCGCGCCGGCAGCGAGCGCGGCGCCCGCCGGGATGCGGATCACGCTGTTGACGAGGTCCCACAGGGAATCGACATAAGGAATCTTGTCGGCGAAGAACTCGACAAAGAGCATGAAGCCACTGGCACCCAGCAGCGCGGGGTGCTCCAGCACCTGCAGGCCGGGCGGCAGTTCGAGCCAGTTCATCCAGCCCAGCAGGCCGGTGACAAAAACCACGAGGTACAGGCGCAGCCCGCTGGCCCAGCCGAGCGCAGCGGCCAGTGCCAGCAGCTCCGGCGTGCCCAGGGATTGCAGTGCGTCGCCCATGGGGTTCCGTGGCCTCAGGGCAGCCAGTTCGGCTGGCGTTTGCCGAGGAAGGACGCCAGCCCCTCGCGGCCTTCGTCGCTCGCGCGGATGTCGGCGATGCGGCGCGCGGTCTCGCTGCGCAGCGCTTCGGTGATCGGCACACCTCCCACGTCGCGCACCAGGCGCTTGCATTCGCGCGAAGCCTTCGGGCCGTTGGCCACCAGCGTGGCCACCAGGTCGTCCACCTTCGCGTCCAGCGTGTCGGGCGTGGCGAGTTCGTGGACCATGCCCAGTTCGTGCGCGCGCACCGCGCTGAACCGCTCCGCCGTCACCATGTAGCGGCGCGAGGCCTGCACGCCCATGGCGCGCGCCACGTAGGGGCTGATGGTGGCGGGCAGCAGGCCCAGCCGTGCCTCGGACAGGCAGAAGGTCGCGCCCTCGACCGCCACCAGCACGTCGCAGATCGCGGCCAGGCCCATGCCCCCGGCGTAGCAGTCGCCCTGGATGCGGCCAATCACGGGCACCGGGCACTGGTCCAGCGTCCACAGCATGTCGGCCAGCCGCTGCGCGTCGGCGCGGTTCTCGTCCCAGCTGTAGCCGGACATGGTCTTCATCCAGTTCAGGTCGGCGCCGGCGCAGAAGGCCTTGCCATGCGCGCCGAGCACGACCACGCGCAACGCGTCGTCCTGCGCCAGGTCGGTGAAGGCGGCGGTGAGCGCGGCGATCACGTCGTCGTTGAAGGCGTTGCGCACATCGGGCCGGTTGAGCCACACCTTCGCCACGTGCGGCGAGGGGCGGGATACGTCGATCACGTTGCTCATGTTCAGTCCCTGCATCAATAACGTTTGGCGACTTCTTCCAGCATCACCTCGGTGGCACCGCCGCCAATGGCCAGAACGCGCGCGTCGCGCCAGAGGCGTTCGATCGCCGTCTCGCGGATGAAGCCCATGCCGCCGTGGAACTGCTGGCAGGTCTGCACCACCTCGTTCACGAGTTCACCCGTGAGCGCCTTGAGCATGGAGACTTCCTGCACGATGTCCTTGCCCTGCGTGACGCTCCAGGCGCAGTGGTACATGAACTGGCGCGCGGCGCGGGTCTTCGCGTCGAGCATCGACAGGCGCTGGCGGATGGTCTGCTTGTCCCACAGGGTGGCGCCGAAGGCCTGTCGCTGGCGCACGTGATCCAGCGTGAGCTTCAGGGCCTGGGTGCAGTGGCCCACGGCCATGGCGGCCAGCGCGATGCGCTCGGTCTGGAAGTTCTTCATCACCGAGTAGAACCCCTTGCCCTGTTCGCCGAGCAGGTTCTCCTCGGGGATGCGCACGTTGTCGAACACCAGCTCGGCCGTGTCGCTGGAGAGCCAGCCGGTCTTGTGCAGCGCGCGGCCCACGCTGAAGCCCGGCGTGCCCTTCTCGACGATGAACATCGTCATGTCGTGCCGCGCACTGCCGGTCTTGGCGGCGACGAAATACAGGTCGGCGTGCACGCCGTTGGTGATGAACATCTTGGTGCCGTTGAGCACCCATTCATTGCCGTCCTTGCGCGCCGTGGTGCGGATGCCCGCCACGTCGGAGCCGGCGCCGGGTTCGGTGATGCCGACCGCGGTGATCATCTCGCCCGCCGTGACCTTCTTCAGGTACTTCGCCTTCTGCGCCGCGTTGCCCGCGTGGTGCAGGTGCGGGCCGGCCATGTCGGTGTGCACGAGCACGGTGATGATGAAGCCGGCGAACGTGGATTGGGAGAGCGCTTCAGCGAACACCAGGTTGGTGAGCGCGTCGGCGTCGCCGCCGCCGTGTTCGCCCTCGAACATCAGCCCGAGGAGGCCGGCCTGGCCCATGCGGCGCAGCACATCGCGCGGCACCATGCCGGCCTCTTCCCACGCGGCGGCGTGCGGCTCCACCTCGCGCTCCAGGAAACGCGCGACCTGGTCGCGCAGCAGTTCGTGGTCGGGGTTGTCGTAGATCGTGGTGTTCATCTTGTCTCCAGTGCCTTTCCCGGCGCGCAGTGTTTGTTCCAGAAACGCCGCGGAACCGGCTTTGCCGGGCCGCTGGCGTTGCCCCCTCGAGGGGGTGGCGCCGAAGGCGACGCGAGGGTGTCCATTGCTACATCCGGAAGACGCCGAACTTCGGCTCTCCGATCGGCGTATTGAGCGTGGCGGAGAGCGCTAGACCCAGCACGCGGCGTGTGTCCGCCGGATCGATCACGCCGTCGTCCCACAGGCGGGCGCTCGCGTAGTAAGGGTGCGACTGGTGTGCGAACTGGTCGAGCAGCGGCTGCTTGAACTTCGCCTCTTCCTCGGCGCTCCAGCTGCCGCCCTTGGCCTCGATGCCGTCGCGCCGCACGGTGGCCAGCACGCTGGCGGCCTGCTCGCCGCCCATCACACTGATGCGCGCGTTGGGCCACATCCAGAGGAAGCGCGGGCTGTAGGCGCGGCCGCACATGCCGTAGTTGCCGGCGCCGTAGCTGCCGCCGATGATGATGGTGAACTTGGGCACCTGCGCGGTGGCCACGGCCGTGACCATCTTGGCGCCGTGGCGCGCGATACCTTCGCTCTCGTACTTGCGGCCGACCATGAAGCCTGTGATGTTCTGCAGGAACAGCAGCGGCACCTTGCGCTGGCAGCACAGCTCGATGAAGTGCGCACCCTTCTGCGCGCTCTCGGAGAACAGCACGCCGTTGTTGGCCACGATGCCGATCGGCATGCCCTCGATGTGCGCGAAACCGCAGACGAGCGTGGCACCGTAGCGCGCCTTGAACTCGTGGAACTCGCTGCCGTCGACGATGCGGGCGATGATTTCCCGCACGTCGTAAGGCTTGCGCGTGTCGACCGGGATCACGCCATAGATCTCCTTCGCGTCGTACAGCGGCGCGCGCGGTTCGCGCAGCGCCTGCGTGGCGACCTTGCGACGGTTGAGCGTGGCCACCGCCTGACGTGCCAGGGCAAGCGCGTGCGCGTCGTTCTGCGCGAGGTGGTCCGCCACGCCGGAGAGGCGCGTGTGCACGTCGCCACCACCCAGGTCTTCCGCGCTCACGATCTCGCCGATGGCCGCCTTCACCAGCGGCGGACCGCCCAGGAAGATGGTGCCCTGGTTCTTGACGATGATGGTTTCATCGCTCATCGCGGGCACGTAGGCGCCGCCGGCGGTGCAGGAGCCCATGACAACCGCGATCTGCGCGATGCCGTTCGCGCTCATGTTGGCCTGGTTGTAGAAGATGCGGCCGAAGTGCTCGCGGTCGGGGAACACGTCGTCCTGGTTCGGCAGGTTTGCGCCACCCGAGTCCACGAGGTAGATGCAGGTGAGGTTATTCTGCATCGCCACCTCCTGCGCCCGCAGGTGTTTCTTCACCGTCATGGGGTAGTAGGTGCCGCCCTTCACCGTGGCGTCGTTGCAGACGATCAGGCAGTCGACGCCGCTCACGCGACCGATGCCCGCGATCACACCGGCGCAAGGCGCGCTGTCGGTGCCGTCGCGATCGGGGTACATGTTCAACGCCGCCAGCGGGCTGAGCTCGAGGAAGGGCGTGCCCGGGTCCAGCAGCATCTGCACGCGGTCGCGCGGCAGCAGCTTGCCGCGCGCGGTGTGCTTGGCACGGGCCGCTTCGCCACCACCGAGCGCCACCTTCGCGATCTGCGCCTTGAGGTCGTCGACCACCACCTGCATGGCCTGGGCGTTGGCCTGGAAGTCGGCGGAACGGGCGTTGAGTTGTGTCTCCAGGATCGGCATGTCGGCATCCGTTGTGGTGTTTCGGGGCATTGTGGAGGATAGACAGGGCCGCGCGCGAGCCACCGTCATGCAGGTTGCAAATAGCGCCAATCACAATCACACTGTCGCATGCGAGAAACCACCTTGATGCCAGCGCTCGACCCGTCCCAGCTTCGGGCAGGTCCAGCCGTCACTCCCATGGCATTCGTTCGCGCCATGGTGGCGGCGTACCGCACCCGGGGGCTGAGCCCGGAGCGGGCGCTGGAAGTGGCACAAATCCAGCCACACGAAGTTGATCAACCCTCTTCCCGCATCACCGCCGCGCAGATGGAAGCGGTGTCGGATGCGGCCATGCGGGAACTCGATGACGAGGGTCTGGGCTGCTTCACGCGGCCACTGCCCTGGGGCAGCTACGGCATGCTGGCGCGCGCCTCGCTTCCAGCGCCCACGCTGGGCGTGGCGCTCAAACGCTGGTGCCGCCATCACGGGCTGATCACCAACGACGTCGCGCTGTCGCTGGAGACCGTGGCCGACCGCGCGCGCCTCGTGATGCGACCACACCGCCAGCCCGGCCCACTCACCGAGTTCTGCGTGGTCTCGGTGCTGCGCAACATCCATGGGCTGGCGAGCTGGTATGTCGATTCGCGCATCCCGCTGCAGGGCGCGCAATTTCCTTACGCCCCGCCTCCGCATGTGGACGCCTACCGCGTGCTGTTCGACGGCCCGGCCACGTTCGGCGCGGACGAGGCGGCCATCGCTTTCGATGCGCGCTACCTCGCCCTGCCGATGCGGCGCGACGAGACGGCCATGAACCAGCTGTTGCAGCGCGCCCTTCCCCTCACGGTGCGCTCCTACCGGCGCGACCGTCTGCTGGTGCAGCGCGTGCGCCAGGTGCTGGCCACGCAGCCGCTGGATGCGCACAACGCCAACGACCTGGCCGCGCTGCTGAACGTGTCGGCACGCACCCTGCACCGGCAACTCAAAGACGAAGGCGCCTCGCTGCAGGCGCTCAAGGACGAGGTGCGCCGCCAGCGTGCCACGGAGTTGCTGCTGCGCACACGCCGACCGATCAAGCAGGTGGCACAGGCCTGCGGGTTCCAGAACGAGAAGAGCTTCATCCGCGCGTTCCGCGGATGGACCGGACAGTCACCCGGCGAGTGGCGCAGCGAACAGGCTCCGTAATTCGTCCATGTGGTGGAACACGCGCGCCACCGGCATGCCGTCGAAGGCGCGCCCATGGCCTTCGGGGCAGTAGCCCCACACGGTGGCGCCGGCAGCCAGACCCGCCTGGGCACCGGTGGCGGTGTCCTCCACCACCAGGCAGCGCGCCGGGTCCACCCCCAGATGGGCGGCGGCAGCGAGGTAGACGTCGGGCGCGGGTTTGGAGCGCGGCAGGTCATGCCCGCTGAACACGCGCTCGCCGAAGTAAGGCAGCAGGCCCACCATGTCCAGTTGCATCACCACCTTGGCCCGGTCGGCGCCCGAGGCACAGGCGATGCGGCCAGCCACCTGCCGATGCACCACGGACACGGCGTCGACTGCGCCTTGCATCGCCTTGAGTTCGGCCAGCAGGCGCGCATTGCGGCGTTCGTAGAAGGCCTTCAGCCAGGCCTCGGTGAAGGGCTTGCCGGTCTCCGCCTCGATGCGGGCGCGCTCGTCGCGCACCGCCTTGCCGATGAATATCTGCATGCACTCGGCCTGCGTGAGGGCCCAGCCGCTCTCGTTGAGCACCTCGCGCAACACACCGTTGGTGATGGGCTCGCTGTCCACGAGCACGCCGTCGCAATCAAACAGAACCGCGTCAAACATGGAGCACCCCCTGCGTCGCCTTCGGCGCTTCCCCCCTCGAGAGGGGCGACACCTCGGGCCGGCGAAGCCCGACCCTGGGTGCTTCCGGTGGTTGCTGCTTCGTTCGGGGGATCACTTGATTTCTCCATCGACATAGAACCAGTGGCCATTTTCCCGCACGAAGCGGCTGCGCTCGTGCAGGCGCTGACCACGGCCCTGCACGCGCGAGCGCGCCACGAACTCCACCTCGGCGTGGTCGGCGTCGATGGGGCGGTGACACTTGACGTCCAACCCCAGCCACTTCACGCCCGCGTCGAGCTCCAGCGACTCGGGCCGGTGACTCGCATGCCAGGTGGCCAGCAGGTGCGCCACGTCGCCGCGCACGAAGGCGGTGTAGCGCGACCGCATGAGCGACTCGGCATCGGGCGCAGGCAGACCGGTGCCGAGATAGCGGCCGCAGCAGGCCGAGAAATCCGGCGCACGGCCGCAGGGGCAGGGGTCTTTGGGCATCGGCATGACGGAGCGATTATCGATTCCCTTGCAAGGGTGGGGACATGGCGCGCCAGTGTTCCAATGCCTGCTTCCGCCCCGAATTCAAGGACCGTCCATGAGCCTCCTCGACACCTTCCCTATCACCCAGAAGTGGCCCGCCACCCACCCCGACCGCCTGCAGCTCTATTCGCTGCCCACGCCCAATGGGGTGAAGGTCTCGATCATGCTGGAGGAAACCGGCCTGCCTTACGAGCCCCACCTGGTGAGCTTCGACACCAACGATCAGATGTCGTCGGCCTTCCTGTCGCTCAACCCGAACAACAAGATTCCCGCCATCCTCGACCCGAACGGACCGGACGGCCAGCCGCTGGCGCTGTGGGAGTCGGGCGCCATCCTGGTCTACCTGGCCGGCAAGACAGGCCGCTTCCTGCCCGAAGGTGTGGCCGGGAAATACGAAACCCTGCAGTGGCTGATGTTCCAGATGGGCGGCGTCGGACCGATGTTCGGCCAGCTCGGCTTCTTCCACAAATTCGCCGGCAAGGATTTCGAGGACAAGCGCCCGCGCGACCGCTACGTGAATGAAAGCAAGCGCCTGCTGAACGTGCTGAACCAGCGCCTGGAAGGCCGCGCCTGGCTCATGGGCGACGCCTACACCATCGCCGACATCGCCACCTGGCCCTGGGTGCGCAACCTGGTCGGTTTCTACGGCGCGGGCGAGATCGTCGGCTTCGAGGATTTCCCGAATCTCAAGCGCGTGCTGAATGCCTTCGAGCAGCGCCCCGCCGTGCAACGGGGCCTGAAAATTCCGGCACGCGGTTGAGCGCACTGGCAACGAATGGGCCTACTTTCGCCAGAAAGGCCCCGTGAAAAGAACCAGCACCGTCAGCAGTTCAAGGCGGCCCAGCAACATGGCAAAACTCAGCACCCAGATCTGGCCATCATTGAGCACGCCGAAGTTGCTATCCGGGCCGACGAGGCCCAGGCCGGGGCCAATGTTGTTGACAGTGGCAATGACGGCCGAAAACGCCGTAACGATATCCAGCCCGGTCAGCAGCAGGAGCATGGTGAGTCCCACGGTGGCCGCGCCGTAAATCAGCATGTAACCCAGCACGGCATTCATCACCTGCGGCGGCACAACACCGCCAGCGAGCGTGACGGGATTGACCACGCGGGGATGAATGATGCGCACCAACTCACGGCGGGCCTGCTTGACCAGCAGGACCATGCGGACCATCTTGATCCCCCCTCCCGTCGACCCCGCACAAGAGGCAAAGCAGCCCAGGAACATCATCAGTACAGGCGCAAAAACGGGCCACTGCGCGTAGTCTGCAGACGCGTAGCCCGTGGTGGTGGCCAGCGACACCACATGAAACGCCGCCATGCGCAATGCCGTTGGAAAGTCCGCATAGACGCGGTTCGCCAGCAACAGCAACGTGACCAGCACGATGGACGCGGCCAGGACCGCCAGATAGGTCCGGATCTCGCGATCTCCCGTGATGGGGCGCAGGGAGCGCCGCCGCAGCATCACGAAGTAGCGCAGGAAGCTGATGCCCGCCATGGTCATGAATACAGTCGAAACCCACTCGATACGCTCGGAATCGAACTGCCCCAGGCTGGCGTCATAGGGCGAGAACCCCCCCAACCCCATGGTGGTGCACATGTGCATGAAGGCGTCGGCCCAGCCCATGCCGGCCCATCGATAGGACAACATGCAGGCGACCGAGAACACTGCATAAACCCCCCAGAGGCCCCTGGCGGTTTCTGCAATGCGCGGGGTGAATTTGGTGTCCTTCATGGGGCCGGGCGTCTCCGCCCGGTAGAGTTGCATGCCACCCAGGCCAAGCAAGGGCAATATGGCCACCACCAGCAGCATGATGCCGAGGCCACCGACGAGCTGCAGAAAACAACGCCAGACGTTGATCGAGACAGGGAGCTGATCCAGCCCCAAAATGGCAGTCGCTCCAGTGGCCGTGAGCGCGCTCATCGCTTCAAAATAGGCTTTGCTCAGGCTCAGGTCGGGCACCGTGTAGTACAGCGGTGCGGCGGCATAGGCAGGTAACACCACCCAGACCAGATTCACCAGCAGGAACCCGTCACGCGGCAACAGTTCGCGACGGTGGTGTCGAGTCATCAGCCATAGCCCCCAACCGCTGAGCACCGCTGCGGCGAAACCAAGTGCCCACGTGACGACATGGTGGTTTGTGTCGTGAAACCATGCCCAGGCCAGAGGAACAAGAAAAGCCGGAGAGAACGCGAGCAGGACGCGCGAAAAAACGGAGAGGACGGGAAGCCAGATGGACTGCATTTGAACCAGCGTGTGGTGCGTCACCCAAAGAAAGTCGCACTGACCTGAAACAGTTTTTCGACCTCTCGAACCAGTCGCTTGTTCGGTATGAAAATGATGACGTGGTCCCCATCCTCGATGAGCACATCATGATGCGGCATGAGGACCTCCGAATTCCGGCCCTCCCCTCGAACGATCGCCCCTATGCGAGCACCGGAGGGCAATCTCACCTCCTCGACGCGACGGCCCACCAGCTTGCTGGTTTTTACGTCTCCACGGGCAATACCTTCAATGGCCTCGGCCGCCCCCCGCCGCAAACTGTGTACCACCGCCACGTCGCCACGTCGCAGGTGGGTGAGCAGTTCGCCGATGACGGTTTGTGACGGAGAAATCGCGATGTCGATCGTACCGCCTTGCATCATGTCGGCGTAGGCGCGTCGGTTGATGAGGGACAGCACGCGCCTTGCCCCCAGCCGCTTGGCCAGCATGGCTGACATGATGTTGTCTTCATCGTCACTGGTGAGCGCGAGAAACATGTCCATTTCGCCCACGTTTTCCTCTTCCAGCAAGTCTTCGTCAGCCCCATCACCTTGCAGAACGAGGATGCGGGAAGGCAGCTGGCTGGCGAGATACTCACAGCGCTTCTTGTCGCGCTCGAGAATCTTGACCTCGCACTGCCCCACCAGGCTGCGCGCCAATCGCAAACCGACCTTCCCTCCCCCCGCAATCATCACACGCTGAACAGGTTTGTCGATGTTGTGTACCGCTCCCAGCACATAGCGGATTTTTCGTGTGTCAGCCAGCACAAAAACTTCATCGCCGGCCAGGATGCGCGTGCGGGCGCTGGCTTCCATCTCGGTATCAAGCCGGTACAGCGCGACCACGCGCATCTCGGCGTGGGGAAAGCGCTCACGTATCTCGCCAATGGTGTGGCCCACCAGCGCGCCGCCGTGGGTGGCGCGCACCGCGATCAGGCTGGCGCGGCCATCGGCGAACTCGAGCACCTGCAGGGCTTCGGGATAGCTGATGAGCTGGTGGATGTAGCGCATCACGGACTCTTCGGGACAGAGCACGTGGCTGACCGAGAAGCTGGTGCGCGCGAGCTGGGTTTCCTCTTCGCCCTCGGTGAACTCGGGGGATCGCAGGCGGGCGATGGTGGTGGGAACGTTGAAGACGTCGTGGGCGACATTGCAGACCACGAGGTTGGTTTCATCGGTGGCGGCGCAGGCGATGACCATGTCCGCGTCCTTGGCGCCGGCTTCCCCCAGCACCGACGGCTGGATGCCGTTGCCCACCACCCCGCGCAGGTCCAGCCGCTCTTCCAGCACGCGCAGGCGGGCCGGGTCCATGTCGATCACGGTGATGTCGTTCTGCTCGGAGACCAGGCTCTCCGCAACGCTTTCGCCCACGCGGCCGGCACCCAAAATGATGATGTTCATGGTGGTGGAATGGTACCCGTGGCGCGTTGCGGTCGGGCGGGCTCACGGGCGCATGGCGTCCAGCGAACGAAATGCCGCGCGCTCAGACCAGCCCGATCACGACCCCGGCAAACACCGTGAACCCCAACCAGTGGTTGAGGCGAAACGCCTTGAAGCAACCTTCACGCGTGCGGTCCTTGATCAAGGTGTAGTGCCAGCCGACCTGGACCAGCGCCACCAGCAGCATCACCGCCCAGAGCCTGTGGTCCACCATGGGCCAGAGCGCCCGGCTCCAGATGGCAAGGTACAGGACATAGAACGCCGTGACGGCGGGTACGTCCGCACGGCCCAGTGTGATGGCCGAGGTCTTCATGCCGATCTTCAGGTCGTCGTCGCGGTCGACCATCGCGTACTCGGTGTCATAGGCCAGCACCCAGAACAGGTTGCCGATCAACAACACCCAGGCCAGCACGGGCACCTGCCCCTGCACGGCGGCAAACGCCATCGGAACGCCAAAACTAAAGGCCACCCCCAGCACCGCCTGCGGCATGGACACGTGGCGCTTCGCATAGGGATAGGCCAGCGTGATCGCCAGCGCCGCGAACGACATCAGCACCGTGAGCAGGTTGGTCGTGAGCACCAGCAGGAACGCCGCCAGCGCGAGCACCGCACCCACCATCAGGGCTTCGCGCGTCGACACCCTGCCCGAGGTGACCGGCCGTTGCGCCGTGCGCTTGACATGGCGGTCGAAGTCGCGGTCCGCCACATCGTTCACGCAACAGCCGGCGCTGCGCATGAGGATGGTGCCCAGTACGAACACCGCCAGCAGGTGCCATCCGGGAAAGCCGCCCGCCGCCACCCACAGCGCAGCCAGCGACGGCCAGAGCAGCAGCAGCCAGCCGGCAGGCCGGTTCCAGCGGATCAGGTCAAGGTACAGCGCGAGGCGGGACGGCGCGGGCGACGTGGCGGCAACCATGGCGGGTGGTCAGTCCTCGAGAATGGAACGCAGCATCCACGCGGTCTGCTCATGCACCGTCAGGCGCTGGGTCAGCAGGTCGGCCGTGGGTTCGTCGCCGGCCTTGTCCACCACGGGGAACAGCTGGCGCGCCGTGCGTGCCACGGCCTCGTGGCCTTGCACCAGGATGCGCACCATCTCCATGGCCTTGGGCGGGGTCGCGGGTGCGTCGGGCACCGAGCTGAGCTTGCCGAACTGCGCGTAGCTGCCGGGAGCGGCGTGGCCCAGCGAACGGATGCGCTCGGCCACCGGGTCGACGGCGTTCCACAGCTCGGTGTACTGGGCCATGAACATCGCGTGCAGCGAGTTGAACATCGGGCCCGTCACGTTCCAGTGGAAGTTGTGCGTCGTCAGGTACAGCGTATAGGTATCGGCCAGCAGCTGGGACAGCCCTTTGGCGATGGCGGCTCGGTCTTTCTCGGCAATGCCGATGTTGATGACGGGCGCGGCGGTTTTGGCGGTGGACTTGGCCATGAAGTGCTCCTTGGTCTGATGAAAGAAAGGGGGGACGGATGAGTGTAGGTCCGGCGTCAGGACAGGCGTCTGACGCCGGGCAACTCGCAGGCATAAATGGCGTTGCGCAACTCGGCAATGGCTTCGTAGCGGGTGAAGCTGCGCCGCCAGGCCAGCACCACGCGACGCGTGGGTGCCTCGCCCTTGAAGGGCAGGTAGCGCACGTAGGACGAGTCGCCGAAATCCTGCCCCGGCGTGGCCGACCCCTCCAGCGCGGAAGACGGCACCGACAGGCGCGGCACCAGCGTCACGCCCATGCCGGCGGCCACCATGTGCTTGATCGTCTCCAGCGACGAGCCCTCGAAGCTCTTGCGGATGCCCTCGGTGTCGTTCGAGAAGCGGGCGAATTCGGGGCAGACTTCGAGCACATGGTCGCGGAAGCAATGGCCCGTCCCCAGCAGCAGCATGGTCTCGCGCTTGAGCTCCTCGCTGGTGATGTGGTCCTGTTTCGCCAGCGGGTGCGTGTGCGGCACCGCGGCCAGGAAAGGCTCGTCGTACAGCGGCGCAATCGCCAGGTTGGTGTCAGGGAAAGGCTCGGCCAGGATGGCGCAGTCGATCTCGCCCAGTCGCAGTTGCTCCAGCAGCTTGACGGTGAAGTTCTCCAGCAGCATCAGCGGCATCTGCGGCGTGCGGTCGATGACGTGGCGCACCAGGTCGGGCAGCAGGTAGGGGCCGATGGTGTAGATCACGCCCAGCCGCAGCGGGCCGGCCAGCGGGTCCTTGCCGCGCTTGGCGATCTCCTTGATGGCGGCCGCCTGTTCGAGCACGGTCTGCGCCTGCCGCACGATCTCTTCCCCCAGCGGCGTCACGGCGATCTCGGTCGCGTTGCGCTCGAAGATCTTGAGTTCCAGCTCCTCTTCCAGCTTCTTGATGGCCACCGACAGCGTGGGCTGGGACACGAAGCAGGCCTCGGCAGCCTTGCCAAAATGCCGCTCGCGCGCCACCGCGACGATGTACTTGAGTTCGGTCAGCGTCATGGGGGCTATTTTGCGCTCGCGGCCGCAAGCCTGCCTTGCGCCTCAGCCAAACGCTCAGGCTTTCAGGTATTCCGCCTTGCCACCCAGCCAGCGCGCGATGTGCCTTTCCGCCTGTGCGGGGTATTGCGCCAGCATCACGGGCGCCGCCTCGCGGGCCCAGTCGAGCAGGTGCGTGTCGGTGGTCAGGTCTGCGAAACGCAGCAGCGGCGCACCGGACTGCCGCGCCCCCAGGAATTCGCCCGGACCGCGGATCTCCAGGTCGCGGCGCGCGATCTCGAACCCGTCGCTGGTGTCGGCCATGGCCCTCAGGCGCTCACGCGCGGTCTCGCCGAGCCGGCCGCCGTCCGGGGGGGTGTACATCAGCACGCAGGCCGAGGCCGCCGCGCCGCGCCCCACGCGGCCGCGCAACTGGTGCAACTGCGAGAGGCCGAATCGCTCGGCGTGCTCGATCACCATCAGCGAAGCGTTGGGCACGTCCACGCCCACCTCGATCACCGTGGTGGACACCAGAACGCCCATCTGCCCCCCGGTGAAGAGCGACATCACCGCCTTTTTCTCCGCCACCGGCATGCGCGAATGCAGCAGCCCGACGAGCACGCCCGGCAAGGCCTGCGACAGCTCCGCATGCGTGGCGGTCGCGTTCGAGAGGTCGATCGCCTCGCTCTCCTCGATCAGCGGGCAGACCCAGTACACCTGACGGCCCTCCGCCAGCTGGCCACGGATGCGCTCGATCACTTCGGCACGGCGGCTGTCGGCCACCACCTTGGTGACGATGGGCGTGCGCCCGGGCGGCAGCTGGTCGATGGTGGAGACGTCGAGGTCGGCGTAGTAGCTCATGGCCAGCGTGCGCGGGATGGGCGTGGCGGTCATCATCAGAAGGTGGGGCTCGCCGTCGGGCATGTCGGGGCCCATCTTGCTGCGCAAGGCCAGCCGTTGCGCCACGCCGAAGCGGTGTTGCTCGTCGATGATCGCCAGCGCCAGGTTCCTGAACTGCACCTGGTCCTGGATCACGGCGTGCGTGCCCACCACCAGCGCGGCCTCGCCGCTGGCGATGAGCGCGAGCATCTCGGTGCGCTGCTTCTTCTTCTGACTGCCGGTCAGCCAGGCCACTCGCTTGCCCAGCGGGGCCAGCAGTGGCTCCAGCCAGCCGATGAGCTTGGCGAAATGCTGTTCGGCCAGGATCTCGGTGGGCGCCATCAGGGCACACTGCCAGCCCGCGTCGATGGCGATGGCCGCGGCCAGTGCAGCCACCACCGTCTTGCCCGACCCCACATCGCCTTGCAGCAGGCGGTGCATGGGCAGCTGGCGCATGAGGTCACGCGCAATCTCCTCGCCCACGCGGCGCTGCGCGGCGGTGAGTGCGAACGGCAAGGCGGCGAGCAACTGCTCGTGCAGGCCACCGGGCAACAGCCGCAGGGCGGGGGCGCTCAGCGCGGCGCGCTCCTGCCGGGCAGTGAACTGGGAGAGTTGCTGTGCCAGCAGCTCCTCTGCCTTGAGGCGCTGCCAGGCCGGGTGGCTGCGGTCCTCCAGGGCGTCGAGCGACACGTCCGGCCCCGGGTGGTGCAGGTACTGCAGGGCGTCGCGCAAGGTCCAGGTACCGCGCACCACCGTCTGAAGCCCTCCCAGCAGGGCCGGCGGCAGGGTTTCACTCAGGTCCGCGCGCTTGAGGCCGCTGGCCACGGCCTTGCGGATGTAGGCCTGGGGGAGCTGCGCGCTGGTGGGGTAGACCGGTGTGAGCGCGTCCGGGAGTTCGCCACCGGCCGCGTGGAAGGCGGGATGCACCATGGTCCAGCCCAGGAAACCGCCGCGCAGCTCGCCCCGCACACGCACCCGGGCACCCACCGCCAGCGCCTTCTGGTGCGCCGGGTAGAAGGTGAAGAAGCGCAGGGTGCAGGTGTCGGTGCCGTCGTCCAGCGTCACCAGCAGCTGGCGGCGCGGGCGAAAGCTGATCTCGCTGTGCGTGACCGTGCCCTCGATCTGCGCCAGCTGGCCGTCGCGCGCGCCGCGCAGCGTCACGATGCGGGTCTCGTCCTCGTAGCGCAGCGGCAGGTGAAGGGCCAGGTCGATGTCGCGCACCAGCCCGAGCTTCTGCAGGGCTTTCTGCGGGGCAGAAAGCGGCTTGCGATCGGGCTGGGCTTCGGGCATGCGGCGATTGTGACCCACGGCACGGAACCGTCCTGCGGGTGGCACACGGTTTGCTATGAATTTTGGTATGCCCCACCACCTGCACGCCGACAGCTTCCTTCCCTACATGCGCGACGTGGCCCGTTGCGAGCAGTCCCTGCGCGAACTCGGCCTGATGTGGCGCATGGTCGAGTCCTCGGCCAAGCTCAACTGCCCGCTGGAAGCCCAGAGCATCCTGCCGATCATGAGCGCCACCCAGGCCGGCTTCAACCGGCTGGAGCGCGAGCTGGTGCGCAGCCTGATTGAGGAAAAGGCGGGCAACGTGCTGACGGCGATCGGCACCAAGGCGCGCTTCGTGATCGACATCGTGGTGCGCAACCTTTACGAGCGCACCGCGGACGTGGGTTTCCTGGCGACCGACCGCGAACTCTGCGCCTTCGTCGCTGGCCTGGAGGGTGAGCCGGACATGATCCGTCAGCGGCTGCACGACTACCGCAACAAGTACACGGTCTACAACGAGATCATGCTGCTGGACACCCAGGGCAACGTGCTGGTGCAGCTCGACCCGGACGCGCCGGTCGAGGGCAGCACCGATCCGCTGATCCAGGCCACGCTGGACACGAGCCAGTACGTGGAGACCTTCCGCGCCACGGACCTGCGACCGGGCTACTCGCAGGCGCTGATCTATTCGCGCCGCATGCACCATCCCGACACCGGCGCGGTGGTGGGCCTGCTCTGCCTGTGCTTCGACTTCGAGCGCGAGATGACGAGCATCTTCCGCTCGCACCGCGATCGGGAGGGCCGCATCAACATGCTGCTGCTGGACGAAGACCGGCGCGTGATCGCCAGCGCCGACGAACGCTGGATCGCCGTGGGCACGACGGTGCCGGCCAACCCGCAGGGCCTGCCGCAGGTGTTCATCCACGAGGGCCGCGAGTACCTGGTGCAGACCTGCCAGGCCGAGGGCTACCAGGGCTACCCGGGCCCGCGCGGCTGGCAGGGCCAGGTGATGGTGCCGCTGTCCATGGCGTTCTCCGCGCCACCGCGCCAGACACTGGCCTCGCTGAACCCGAACACCGCCGCCGGCCTGCTGACCCACGCACGCCGCTTCAGCCCGCCGCTGTACGAAGTCATGACCGCCACTGAGACGATCCAGCGCGTGGTGTGGAACGGCCAGGTCATCACCTCCGAGCGGCGCGAGGGCCAGCAGCAGCTCAAGGCCATCCTGGACCAGATCAGCGAAACCGGCACCCGCAGCAACGAAGTCTTCTCGCAGTCCATCAGCGACCTGTACGAAACCGTGCTGCAGTCGCGGCTGGACGACGCCGAATCCACCGCCCAGCTGCTGGTGGACCTGCTCGATCGCAACCTCTACGAGCGCGCCAACGACTGCCGGTGGTGGGCGCTGACACCCGAGATCCGCGCCGCGCTGGCCAGCCCGGTGCCCGATGTGGACGCGATCACCCGCATCCTCGACGTCATCAACGGCCTCTACACCGTCTACAGCACGATCTGCGTGTACGACGCGCAGGGCCAGGTCATCGCCGCCTCGCGCCATGCGCTGCCGCGCTTCGTCGCCGCGAACACGCAGGTCGATGGCGCCACGCTGCGGCGCGTGAAGGCGCTCGACAACGACCAGGCCTACACCGTCAGCGAATTCGCGCCCTCGGCCCTGGGCGGCGACGCCCCCACCTACGTCTACCACGCGGCGATCCGCCATCCGGACGACGGCACGCAGGTGGTCGGTGGCATCGGCATCGTGTTCGAGACCGAGCGCGAACTGCTGGCCATGCTCCAGGGTTGCCTGGCGCCCGATGCGCCCACCACCGCCCATTTCGTCGATCGCCAGTGCCGCGTCCTCTCCGCCACCGACGCGGCACTGCCGACCGGCACCACCCTGAATCTACCCGGGGAGGCCCTGGCACTGGGCAGCGGCGAGAGCCTGGCGCGCGTGCTGGAGCACGAAGGGCAGTACGTGGTGATGGCGATTGCCGCCAACGCGGGCTACCGCGAGTTCAAGACCAGCGACGGCTACGTGGAAGACGTGCTCGCCGTCGTGTGCATTCCGCTGGGCGAGGTGCAGAGCCAGGCCATGGCCACGCGCAGCGCCTACCAGCCCTCCCCCTCCTCCCACCCGGGCGAAGAGCCGCTGCGCATGGTGGCCACCGTCTGGTGCGGGCCGCACATCCTTGGCCTGCCCGCCGCCAACGTGGCCGAAGCGGTGCCGGCACAGAAGCTCTCGAGCCGCAGCACTGGCGACACGCAGGGCCGCGTCGGCCTGCTGGTCCCCCAGGCCGGGCTGACCATCGAACGCTCGGTGTGGGTCTACGACCTGGGCCGGCTGCTGGGTGCCGAACTGCGCACCGCCGACGGCACCGATGGCGAGATCGTCGTGATTCAGCGCGGCCAGCGCCAGGTGGGCCTGCTGGTGGACGCGCTGCACGCCGTGCCCGAGTTCGCCGACACCCAGATCGTGCCCTCGCCCGTGCTGATGGCAGACCGCCCCGCACTGGTGACACACCTGATCAAGCCGGAGGGCGACCACCCACTGATCCAGCTCATCGACAACGAGCGCCTGTTCGACTGCCTGGACCGATTGCCCGCTCTGCCAGAATAGCGGACCGTGTTTTGGAACGGGCCTGTCCGGCCCTCAAGCGCATGTCCGCCCTGCCTGCCCCCCCGACGCCCCGCGCGTTCACCGTCGCCGATTTCGATTTCCACCTGCCCACGGAGCTGATCGCCCAGCACCCGGCCCCCGAGCGCAGTGCCTCGCGCCTGCTCGATGGCACCGGCGATGTTCCGGTGGACCGTGTCTTCCGCGACCTCCCTGCCCTGCTGGACCCGGGCGACCTGCTGGTCTTCAACGACACACAGGTCGTCAAGGCCCGCCTGTTTGGCCGGAAGGCCAGCGGCGGCCAGCTGGAAATGCTCATCGAACGCGTGCTGCTGCCACACGAGGCGAGCGACGGCACGGCGCACGAGGTCGTCGCCCACCTGCGCGTGAGCAAGAAGCCCCAACCCGGCGGCCGCCTGCACATGGCCGGCGGCCTGTCGGGCGGTGGCTTCGACGCGGTCTTTCTCGGGCGCTGGCCCGACGAACAAGGCCAGCTGTTCCGCTTCCGCCTGTCCGGCCCGGCCGACGAAACCCCCTACGAGCTGATGGCCCGCCACGGCCACGTGCCGCTGCCGCCCTACATCGACCACGGCGACGATGCCGATGACGAGCGCCGCTACCAGACCGTCTTCGCCCGCGTGCCCGGCGCGGTGGCCGCCCCCACCGCCGCGCTCCATTTCGACGAGGCCGTGCTGACCGCGCTCGACGCACGTGGCGTGCGGCGCGCCAGCGTCACGCTGCATGTGGGCGCCGGCACCTTCGCGCCCATGAAGGCGGGCCGCATCGAAGACCATGTGATGCACCACGAGCGCTACGCCATCCCGCCCGCCACGCTGCAGGCGATCACCGATTGCCGCGCACGCGGCGGGCGCGTGGTGGCCGTCGGCACCACCACCGTGCGCACGCTGGAGAGCTGGGCGCGTTCGGGCGAGACGCAGGGCGACACCAACATCTTCATCACCCCCGGTTTCGGATTCCGCGTGGTGGACGCGATGGTGACCAACTTCCACCTGCCGCAGTCCACCCTGATGATGCTGGTCAGCGCCTTTGCCGGCTACGAGCCCATCCGCGCGCTGTACGCCCACGCCATCGCACAGCGCTACCGCTTCTTCAGCTACGGCGATTCGATGCTGCTGCGGCGGCGTTCCTGAGGCCCAAGCCATGCGTTCCCTTCTCTTCGCCCTGAGCGCCCTGCTGACAACGCCCCCATCGCCAGCCGCCGAGCCGCCGTACGCCACCCACGGCCAGTGCGATGGCCACCCCGGCGTGGCGCTGAGCGTGCCCAGGGGCTGGTGCGCAGGTCTGGTGGCGGACGCACGCGATGGCCTGCGCATGCCGCGCCGGCTGCTCGAAGTGGCACCGCAGCGGTTCTGGATCGTCGACATGGGCAACTGGGAGCCCCGCCGGGGCCGGCTGCTTGAACTGCGCACCGACGTCGCGCACGGCCAGCCGGGCCGCGTGCGTGTGCTCGCCAGTGGCCTGGACCGCCCCCACGGCCTGGCGCGTGGCCCGGACGGGCGCATCTACGTCGGCGAAGCCGGCACCGTGTGGCGCACACCGGTGGGCGATGCCGTGCAGCGGCAGGACGTGATCACCGGCCTGCCCGCCGACGGCGCGCACCCGCTCAAGGAGCTGGTGTTCACGCCGGACGGCCGCCTGCTGGTCAACGTGGGTTCGGCCACCGACGCATGCCGGGGCGACGACCAGCGGCAGCCCATGCCCTGCCCGGAACTCGGCGGTGAGCGACCACGGGCCGCGGTCTATGTGGCCCGCTTCGGTGGCACCGGCTTTGCCCTGGAGAGCTTCAAGCCGCTGGCCACCGGCCTGCGCAATTCGCTCGGCCTGGCCACCACCACCGCGCAGGACGGCCGCACACACCTGTGGCAGGCCGAGAACTCGGTCGACTACACCGACGCCAAACTGCCCGCCGAGGAACTCAACGAACTGAAGGACGGTGCGTCCTATGGCTGGCCGTACTGCGTGAGCGACGAGCGCGGCAAGGCCGTGCCCACGCGTGGCTACGAGGGCCGCGCGCGCTGCGGCGACCATGTGGCCGCCCACGCGGCCTGGCCTGCGCATGTCGCACCGCTGCAGTTGCTCGCCACGCCTGCGGGCGCCGGCCCCTTCGCGGGCCGCCTGCTCGCGGTCTGGCACGGCTACCGCACCGGCGGCCACCGCGTGGTGGCCTGGCGGCTCGACGCGCACGGCCAGCCCACCGGCACGCGCGAAGACCTGGTGAGCGGCTGGCAGGCCCAACCGGGTGTGCGCCCCCTGGGCACACCAGCCGGCATCACGCTCGACACCCACGGCCGCCTCTGGATCGTTGAAGACCGCAACCGCAGCGTGATCGTCATCGCGCGGCTACAACCCTGAACACCGACACCCCGAAGAGTCATACCATGCTCCAGTTCGACCTGCTCATCAACGACCCGGACAGCCACGCGCGCCGGGGCCGTCTCACGCTCAACCACGGCGAGGTGCAAACCCCCATCTTCATGCCCGTGGGCACCTACGGCACCGTCAAGGGCGTGATGCCGCAGAGCCTGCACGACATGGGCGCGCAGATCATCCTCGGCAACACCTTCCATCTCTGGATGCGCCCGGGCCGCGAGGTGATGCAGAGCTTCGGCGGCCTGCACGCCTTCGAGCAGTGGCACAAGCCCATCCTCACCGACTCGGGCGGCTTCCAGGTGTGGAGCCTGGGTGCGATGCGCAAGATCACCGAGGAAGGCGTGCACTTCGCATCGCCCGTCAACGGCGACAAGCTGTTCATGTCGCCCGAAGTGAGCATGCAGATCCAGACCGGCCTCAACAGCGACATCGTGATGCAGCTCGACGAGTGCACGCCGTACGAGACCAACGGTCACATCACCACCGAGGCCGAGGCGCGCAAGAGCATGGAGATGAGCCTGCGCTGGGCGAAGCGCTCGCAGGACGAGTTCGCCCGGCTGCAGAACCCGAACGCGCTGTTCGGCATCGTGCAGGGCGGCATGTTCGAGCACCTGCGCCAGGAGTCGCTGGACGCGCTGGTGGCGATGGACTTTCCCGGCTATGCCATTGGCGGCGTGAGCGTGGGCGAACCCAAGGAGCAGATGCTCCAGATCATGGCCCACACGCCGCACCGCCTGCCCGCCCACAAGCCGCGCTACCTCATGGGCGTGGGCACGCCGGAAGACCTGGTGCAGGGCGTGGCCGACGGGGTGGACATGTTCGACTGCGTCATGCCCACGCGCAACGCGCGCAACGGCACGCTGTTCACCCGCTTCGGCGACCTCAAGATCCGCAACGCGCGCCACAAGACCGACCACCAGCCACTGGACACGACCTGCACCTGCCACGCCTGCGCCGGCAGCAGCGGCGTGAGCTGGGACCAGGGCGGGCGCGAAGGCTTCAGCCGCGCCTACCTGCACCACCTGGACCGCTGCGGCGAAATGCTCGGCCCGATGCTGACCACGATCCACAACCTGCACTACTACCTCAACCTCATGAGCGAGGTACGCGCCGCGCTGGACGCCGGCACCTTCAGCGCCTTCCGCGCGAAGTTCAAGGCCGATCGGGCACGCGGCGTCTAGCCGAACTGCAGGCAGCGCATGCTCAGCGTGCCGCTGTGGAAAGCTTCGAAGACGTGCTTCGGCACCTGGCCTGCATCGGCGGCGCCCAGCGCGTAAAGGAATGGCCAGTAATGGTCAGGCGTGGGTACCGCCATGCGCGCGGACATGTCCAGCCCGACGTAGTCCTGCAGCGATTTGTCTTCGCGCTGGTCCAGCGCGCGCTTGACGCGGTCGTCGAACGCCTGCGCCCAGGGGCGGCTGGCCGCCGCCTGCTCCGGCGTTGCGCGGTCGGTGGCGCGCAGGTTGTGCACGATGTTGCCGCTGCCGATGATCAGCACGCCCTGCTCGCGCAAGGCCTGCAGCTCGCGGCCCAGCGCGTAATGGAAGGCGGCGGGCTTGTCGTAATCGATCGACACCTGGAACACCGGCACGTCGGCCTTCGGGAACATGTGGTGCAGCACCGTCCAGGTGCCGTGATCCAGTCCCCATTCCGTGGTGGGCACGCTGGGGTTGCTGCGGATCAGCTTCGCAGCAGCGCGCGCCAGCTGGGGATGGCCCTTGGCGGGGTACTGCATCTCATGCAGTTGCCGGGGAAAGCCACCGAAGTCGTGGATCGTCGGCGGCACCTCATTGACTGTGACACCCGTCGCTCCGCTCGTGAGCCAGTGCGCCGAGACCACCAGGATCGCGCGCGGCGTGGCCAGCCGCTTGCCCCACGCGCCCAGTTCGCGGGTGAAGCGGTTGTCCGAGATGGCGTTCATCGGGCTGCCATGGCCGATGAACAGCACCGGCTGGCGTTGCGGCTTGCCGTTGGCCTGGGCGGGCACGGTGGTGCTGAGCGAGAGCAGCGCGGCAGACACCGCGCTCAGGGAGGTGGATTCGAGGAACAGGCGGCGGGAGAACATGGGGCGACGGCGGATGGGGAAATCGTGTGCCTTCCTGGCGAAAGGCAGATCGTAGAGAACGGAGCCCGCGACTTGGTTCCTGCGCCGCACAGAAATATGGCGGCTCAGACCGCTGGTGCATCGGGCGCGACCGTTCGCGCTGCCGGATCGCCGCACGAATGGCAGTACCGCGCGAAAGCGCTCTTGCGCGTCTGGCAGGCGCCGCAGCGGTTGTGCAGGCCCATGCCGCAGTGCGGACAGAAGTCGTTCTTCGGGTCCTTCAGATCCAGCACACGTTCACACCCCGGGCACACGCCCTTGGCCAGGCGCGTCTGCGCCAGGTCGTAGTCCAGCTCCTGGCGGCGCTGCCGGTCGGGCAAGGCCTCGGTCTGTTGCTGGCGCTCCAGGTAGCGCTGCAGCGCCTGAATCGCGTAGCGCCCGCCGATCACCGTGAGCACGATGCCGACGAGGTAGCGCACGTAGCCACCGTAGCTGGGCAGGTAGGGCACGAGCTCGACGAAGAACGCGAACAGCGCGAAGAAGATGAAGCCCCACACGAACGGCCAGTACGTGCTCTTGCGCTGCTTCGCGAACAGCCAGCCGGCCGCCACCAGCAGCGGCAGCGTGAGCGCCAGCCGGTAGAGGAACACGCGCAGTTCCTGCGCGCGCACCGCCGATTCGAAGGACTGGCGCGCGTCCTCCTGCATCTGATGGAGCTCGTCTTGCGCGCGCTGCTGCGCCTGCCGCGCGTTCAGTTCGGCCTGTTGCTGCACCTCGACCGCCGCCAGTGCATCGCGCTCGGTCTGGCGGTAGCTGTCGAGCTGGCGCGTGCGCTCGATCAGCTCCGGGTCCTGTTCGGGCCGTTGCGTGGCCTGCCGCGTGTTCAGCCAGTTGCCGAAAGTGTCGCGCGCCGCACGGTGGTTGGCCTGCGCGGCCTGGTGGCGCAGCTGCGCCTGGTCCAGCGCGTCCTGCGCCTCGCGGGCGGCGCGCTGCGCGGCCTCGATGGACTGCCGGACCTGCGGCGCCCGCTGCGGGTCGAGGAAGTCGTCGAGTGTGCGCTGCTGCTCCACCTGGGGCAGGTCGCCCACGACGGTGCTGCCCAGCCCCACCAGGAACCAGGCGAACACGAATGCCACCAGCCAGAGGCCCCGGTGAAACCACTTTTCGGACCAACGCAATGCCTTGCCCATGTTCTCTCCTTGAAAGTGGCGCGGCTCACAGCGCCAGCGTCTGCGGCGCAGAGGCCAGCCCGCCGCGCGAAAGCCATTCAAACACCGAGTCCACCGTCACGGTCTCGATGCGGTCCGAGAAACGTTTCTCGTTCGGATGGTCGTCGAACGCGACATTGGCCGTGCCGGCACGCGCTCCCAGCCGGGTGAAAGCGCCCAGCTTGAGCGTGCTGGGCTGGTAGCCCTTGAAGCGCAACCAGGCCTGCGCCTGCTCCCGCGTGGCCACGCCCGGCTCGGTGGCCATCGCCAACGTCTCGATGGCCCACTGGTTCGACTGCTGGTAGCGCAGGCCCCAGACGTAGCTCACGAGGTTGTACGAACGTTCGTGCAAGGCCACCGAGCGGCGGGAATCGTTCAGCAGATCGAACATCGGGCCTTGCAACGCGGGCGCCGGCACCATCCAGGCCGCTTCCTGGCGCCACAGGTCGTCCAGGAAGAACTCGCCCAGCCCCTGGCGGTAGAGGTCACCGGTGGCGGTGCCGCACTGGTTGAGTTTGTGCAGCACGCGCCAGGGGCCCTGGGCGGTCTTGTAGGCCCAGCCCAGGTGCGAGTAGCGCAACTGGTACTTGCTCAGGTCCTGCCCGGCGCGTGCCAGCAGCACCACGCGGGCGCCGCTGCGGGCGTGCTCGGCGTCCAGCGCCTGCGCGGTGCGCTGCGCCAGGGCCATGCCCTGTTCGATCGCACGCGGGGTGAGCGGCTTCTGCTCGCAGGAACGGCCTGCATGCGCCGTGGTGACAAGCCACAGCGCGGCGGCCAGCCCGCACACGAGACGTGTCACGCGGCTCATTGCGTCACCCGCTCGTTGTGCAGCAGGGCTCGGCCCAGCTCGTTCGGCACGAAGGCCAGCACCTCGCCCGCCGCCGACAGCAGCACACCCGTGCCGATCACACTCACCGTGACCACGGTGCCCACACCGATCACCACACCCGAGGCCGCGCGGCCGGCCACTTCCACGCTGGCGCGGGCACCGTCGGACGCACGCTCCAGCACATAGACCGTGCCCCGCGCAGTGCTCTCCACCGCCTTGACGATGAGCACCGCACCCGCGGTGGACAGCGCCACCGGCACCACGCTGAGCGCCGCGGCGCCCGCCGAGGCGGTGCCCACCACGGAAGCCACTGGCAACAGGGACAGCGCGGCCGAAGCCTCGCTCTGCGCACGGGCCGGGGTACTGCCGACCGCCAGGGCGAGACACAGACTGGCCACGATCGACATCGATTTCCATTTGTACGTGTTCATAAAAGACTCCAGAAGAAGAGGAAGGACAGGACAGCGGGGGGGTCATTCGGCGTGGGCAGCGGCAGCGCGTTCCTGCAGCGCCTGCTGGCGGCCCGCCATCTCGCCGCGCACATGGGCTTCGCTGAGGTCGGCCTCGTGGCGGTCGCGCAGCGTCTTGGCCAGCGTGAACGCGGAGGTGACGAGGTACAGCCAGCTCACGCCCAGGTAGGCGCGGTAGGTGTCGTTGATGTCCATGCGCAGCAGACCCCAGCCCGTCAGGCCCATGGCCACGGCGAAACCACCCCAGACCACCAGGCGCCACATGGGCGTCTCGGCTTCACCGCTCAGCGCGGCCTTCTGACCATCGCGCACCGCCTTGGACAGCACGAACACGGTGGAGAGACAGAACACGTAACCCATCACCATGAACGCGCGGTCCAGCGACTGCCCCGGCAGCCAAGCCAGGCCGGTCGCGCAGAGAAAGACGGCGACACCGAACGAGACCCACACCTGGATCTGCCAGGCACGGGTGTCGCGCATCACGATGAGGGGGGATCGGTTCGAGGCCATGTAAAACCCTTGGGGTTGTTGAGGAGCCGCGATGGTGCTGGCCGGCCGCCGGAATGGCGCCGGAATCTTCAACCTGTATCGTGAATTGGCTGCCAAGGTATCGCATTCCGATACCTATGGCCGATCACATCGCGCGTCAGCGCAGCAGCTGGGCCACCCGGTCGTGCAGACCTTCCGGTGTCACGGCACCGGCCGGCAGGGGTTCGCCCACGTTGAGCCCGACGCGGTTGAACAGCCCGCGCCGGAATGGCCGGACCATGGCGGTCTTCTCGCCGTTGCGCACTTCCACGCGGCTGAAGAACGAGCCCCAGAGGTTGGTCAGCGCCATCGGGATCACCGGCACGCGCAGGCCATCGGCCTCGGCGCGTTCGAGGATCTTCATCACCCCACCCTTGAAGGGCTGCAGCGTGCCGTCGGCGGTGATGCCGCCTTCGGGAAAGATCGCCAGCAGCTCGCCTTCGCGCAGCACGTCGGCGGCGGCATCGAAAGCGGCCTCGTAGGCGGCAGGGTCGTCCTTCTGCGGTGCGATAGGAATCGCCTTGGCGAGCCGGAACAGGCCACCGAGCACCGGCATGCGGAAGATGCGGTGGTCCATGAGAAAGCGGATCGGCCGCGGGCTGGCCGCCATCAGCAGCACGGCGTCGACGAAGCTCACGTGGTTGCAGACGATCACCGCCGCGCCGTCGGTGGGGATGTGCGCGTCCCCCGTCACCCTGAAGCGATAGACGCAGCGCGAGGCGACCCAGGCCACGAAGCGCAGCAGGTACTCGGGCACCAGCATGAAGATGTAGAAAGCCACCACGGCATTGGCCAGGCCCACCAGCAGGAACATCTGCGGAATGGTGAAGCCTGCCTTGAGCAGGGCCCCGGCGATGACCGCGCTGGCGATCATGAACAGGGCGTTGAGGATGTTGTTGGCCGCGATGATGCGCGCGCGGTGCGTGGGCTGGCTGCGCATCTGGATCAGCGCATACATGGGCACGCTGTAGAGCCCCGCGAACAGACTGAGCAGGGTCAGATCGGCCAGCACGCGCCAGTGGCCCGGCACCGCCATGAACTGCGCCACGCCCTGGCTGGCCACCGGCGGCAGGCCGCGCGAGGCGAAGTACAGGTCGATGGAAAACACGCTCATGCCGAAAGCCCCCAGCGGCACGAGGCCGATCTCCACATGCCGGCGCGAGAGCACCTCGCACAGCAGCGAGCCGGTGCCGATGCCGACGGAGAACACGATCAGCAGCAGCGAGGCCACCTGCTCGTTGCCGTGCAGCACTTCCTTGGCGAAGCTCGGGAACTGGCTCAGGAACACCGCGCCGAAAAACCACATCCAGCTGATGCCGAGCACCGAGCGGAACACCACCGTGTTGCCATGCGCGAGCTTGAGGTTGCGCCAGGTTTCGGTGAACGGGTTCCAGTTGATCTTCAGGCCGGGGTCGGTGGCGGGCGTGGCGGGCACGTAGTGCGCCGTCACGCGGCCCAGCACCGCCAGCGCCACGCAGCTGAAGCCGACGTGGTGGGCACCGATCTCGGGCACGGCGATGATGAGGCCGCCGGCCAGGTTGCCCAGCAGGATGGCCACGAAAGTGCCCATCTCCACCATGCCGTTGCCGCCAGTGAGTTCTCGCTCACCGAGGTGGTGTGGCAGGTAGGCAAACTTCACCGGGCCGAACAGCGTGGAATGCAGGCCCATCAGAAAGGTGCTGAGCAGCAGCAGCGGAATGTTCGCGCTGAAAAAGGCCCACGCCGCCAGCGCCATGATGAGCATCTCCAGCCGCTTCACGAACACGATGAGGGTCTTCTTGTCGTACTTGTCCGCCAGCTGGCCGCTGGTGGCGGAAAAGAGCAGAAAGGGCAGGATGAAGAGCGCCCCGATCACCAGGCCCGCCAGCGTGGGCGGCAACCAGGCCACCTGCAGCTGGTAGGTGACCAGCACCGTGAAGGCGAACTTGAAAAGGTTGTCGTTCGCCGCGCCCAGGAACTGGGTCCAGAAAAAGGGCGCGAAACGGCGCTGGCCCAGCAGCGCGAACTGGCCACCTTCATGGCCCGGCGCAGCGGGCACGTGGCCCACGGCGGTGGGGTTTGTGGAATGGCTCATGCGGTTCTCTCCTCCTGTTGCGTTGTATTCACTGGCCTGAGCGCACAAGGGCACCGCCCATGGCCCGCGGATTCTGCCGCAAGGCGCGCCACGGAGGTCGGGTCGCCAGTGCGAACAGGGCCGGCGGGACACAGGTTCGGTGCGGGATCGAAATGCATGAGGCGGCAAGGGTCGCCATGTCGGAGGCTCCGGGAGTGGGGGTGCACCGCAATGTCGCTGCCCGCGCGCCGCCCAGCATCGCATTCCGATACAGTCGCAAAAATCCAACCCTGAGGTATTGCATTGCGATACCTGTTTGACCATGAGCACCACCGCCGACCTTGTCCTGGCCCTCAAGAAAGAACTCAAGGCCGCACAGATGACCTATGCCGACCTCGCGCAGGCCATCGGCATGGCGGAGTCCAGCGTGAAGCGCATGCTGGCCAGTGGCGACATGTCGCTCTCGCGCGTGGACGAGATCTGCCGCGCGCTGCGGCTCGATTTCGCGGAGCTCTCGCGCCGCGTGGCGGACACGCAGCCACTGCTGCGCGAGATGACGCAGGACCAGGAACGCGCTGTGGTGGCGGACAAGAAGCTGCTGCTGGTCGCCATCTGCGTGCTCAGCCAGTGGACGGTGGAACAGATGACGGCGCAATACCGCCTGAGCGAGGCCGATTGCGTGAAGTACCTGGCGCAACTCGACCGCATCGGCATCATCGAACTGCGCCCGCTCAACCGCTACCGCCTCAAGCTCGCCAAAACCTTCCGCTGGCGCCCGCATGGCCCGGTGATGAACTACTTCCGCGAGCACGCGCTGCTGGACTACTTCGCCGGTGGGTTCGACGGCGCAGGCGAAGGCGTGATGCTGGTGCACGGCTCGGTGAGCCGCACGCTCGCGCCGGCCTTCCTGGAGCGGCTGCAGCGGGTGGCACAGGACTTTGCCCAGCAGCACCAGACGGACCAGAAGCTCGGCGAGAAGGACCGGGAGGGCTACACCTTGGTGCTGGCCATGCGCAGCTGGGAGTTCGAGGCCTTCACGCAACTTCGGCGCTGAGAAACGCATGAAGCAGAGCACCGTTCCGCGCCACGTCCTGCCCGTGCTGGTGCTCGCCCAGTTCATGGGCACCTCGTTGTGGTTTGCGGTGAACGCGGTCATGCCCGACCTCCAGCGCGAACTGGGCTGGCCGGCCAGCGCGGTGGGCACACTGACGTCGGCCCTCCAGTTCGGCTTCATCACGGGCACCCTGGTGTTCGCGCTGCTGGCCATTGCCGACCGGTTCGCGCCGCGCGCCGTGTTCCTGGTGTGCTCGCTGGCCGGTGCGGCCTGCACCGTGGGGGCGTGGTGGACGGTGCGCGACCACACAGCACTGCTGGTCTGGCGTTTTGCCACCGGCTTCTTCCTCGCCGGCATCTATCCGGTGGGCATGAAGATCGCGGCGCAGTGGTACTCGCGCGGTCTGGGCGGCGCGCTGGGCCTGCTGATCGGCGCGCTGGTGCTCGGCTCGGCCAGTGCACACGCGCTGCGTGCGCTGGGTGGCGCACTGCCCTGGCCCACGCTCATGCTCGGTGTGGCCACACTGGCGGCGGCCGGCGGCGTTCTGCTCTTCTGCTGCACGACAGACCCGCCGGGCATTCGCCCGACGGCGGCGACACTGCAGTGGCGTGCACTGGCCACGCTGTGGACCGATGCGCGCGTGCGCAGCTCGGTGCTGGGCTACTTCGGCCACATGTGGGAGCTCTACACGATGTGGGTGCTGGTCCCACTGGTGCTGGCCACGCGGCTGCAAGGCAGCGACCTGTCCTGGGCGGCGTTTCTCGTGCTCGGCGCGGGCGCGATCGGCTGTGCCGGAGGCGGCTGGGTGGCGCAACACCTGGGCAGTGCGCGGGTGGCCGGCACGCAGCTGGCCGTCAGCGGCGCCTGTTGCCTGGCCGCGCCTTGGGCCATGGACGCGCCCGCCACCCTCTTCTTTGCCTGGCTGGTGCTGTGGGGCATCACGGTATCGGGCGACTCGCCGCAGTTCTCCACGCTCACCGCGCGCAACGCGCCACCGCAGGCGGTGGGCAGCGTGCTCACGCTCACGAACAGCATCGGCTTTGCCATCTCCATCACCAGCATTCTTCTGTTCGTTTCGCTGGCCGAGCACGTGACGCTGGCGGCCCTCATTCCCTGGTTGGCGATCGGGCCGGTGCTGGGCCTGTGGGCCTTGCGGCCACTGTGGCGGGAAGAGTCGCGCACCTGAAAGCACCGAGGCCCCGACGGGTGTACCCGTCGGGGCCTCGGTGCTTCGCTGGGTCCTGTCGTCAGCGTCGACGGACGAGGCCGACCACGATGGAGACGAGCGCCATCACCAGGAAGATCACGAAGAGCAACTTGGCGATGCCGGCGGCGCTGGCGGCAATACCGCCAAAGCCCAGCACGGCGGCGATGAGAGCGATGACGAAGAAAACCACGGCGTAATGCAGCATGTCGAGCTCCTGTTTCCGGCCGGTGGTCCGGCCTTGGGTGGATTCACAACGCCTGCCGTTGTGATGACTCCACTGTAGGAGCGCCGCCAGTGAAAGGCTGCAAGCACGAACGCCGTCCTCGCGTAGGACGGCGCCGACACTCACTGGATGAGGCCGTTCTTGAGCGCGTAATAGGTGAGATCGCTGTTGCTCGTGAGCTTGAGCTTCTCGAGCACGCGCGTGCGGTAGGTGCTCACCGTCTTGATGCTCAGGAACATGGATTCCGCCATGTTGCCGATGGTCTCGCCCTTGGCCAGACGGAGGAAGACCTGCAGTTCGCGCTCCGACAGGAGTTCGTGCGGCGGCCGGTCGTTCTCGCCTGCGGCATTGTCCGCCAGCAGCTCGGCCACTGCCGGGCTGATGTAGCGTCGGCCGCGCGCGACGGTGCGGATGGCGTTCACGATGTCGTCGGGAGCGCAGTCCTTGTTCAGGTAGCCGCTCGCGCCGTAGCGCAGCAGCGTGGTGGCGTACTGGGCTTCGGGGAAACCACTGAGGATGAGCACCGGCAGGTCGGGAAAGCGGGCCTTGATCGCCTGGAGCGCATCGACACCGCTGTGATCGGGCATCGAGATGTCCATCAGCAACACGTCCACTTCGCCCCCGCGCACGAGCTCGAGCGCCTCTCGGCCGTTGTTGGCCTCGCCTGTCACCTTGATGTCCACATGCTCGGAGAGGAACTGGCGCAGGCCGGATCGCACGATGGCGTGGTCGTCGACGATACCGACTTTGATCATGATCTTATGGGGCTCTTGTTGATGCGGGGAGCAATTTAACAGGACATACCCCGGGGAGCAGTCGGACGCATCCTACAACCTGTTCCCTGGCATCGGCAATGTCCTACACAAGGGCGGCCAGCCGCCCGACATCCGTCGCGCCGCGCCTTTCCTACAGTGACACCACGGCACAACGCAATGCGTGTTCAACGCATACAAGCCGCAGCCGGTTGAATGACCGGCTCCCTGCAACCACAGCACAAGGAGTCACCATGAACTGGGATCGCATCGAAGGCAACTGGAAGCAAGTCAAGGGAAAGATGGTCGAACAGTGGGGCAAGCTCACCGACGACGATCTCGACGTGGTCGCCGGCCGCCGGGAACAGCTCGCCGGAAAGATCCAGGAACGCTATGGCGTGGCCAAGGACGAAGCCGAACGCCAGGTGGCGGACTGGGAACGCCGCGTCACCGACGACTGGTTCGACCGCCCCAACTCGAAAAAGCCGCACTGATGCGGCACCAGATCACACCTCATGAAACGCCGGCCTCGCCGGCACGCTGAAAGGACGCACATCATGAAACGCAATACCCGACTCGCCGCCCTCGCCGCCGCAGCCATGGCCACCAGCCTGATCGTGGCTTGTGGCCAGAAAGAAGACCAGACCGTGGGCCAGCGCATGGACAACACGGTGGAGCAGACGCAGGCCGCTGGCGCTGAGATGCGCGACGATGCAAAGGCTGCTGGCGCTGAACTGCGCGCCGATGCCAGCAACGCCGCTCAGGACATGAAGGCTGCCGGCAGTGAAGCTGCCGACAAGATCGCCACCGGCGCTGCCGATGTGGCGATCACCGCCAAGGTCAACGCCGCGCTGGCAGGTGACTCCCAGCTGAGCGCCCTCAAGATCGACGTGGACACCAACAACGGCCATGTGGAACTCAAGGGCACGGCCCCTGACCCCGCTGCCCGCGATCGCGCGACCGTCCTGGCCGCTGCTGTGGAAGGCGTGGTGAAGGTGGACAACCGCCTGACCGTCGAGGCCAAGGGTTAAACCCAAGCCATTTTCTGCTTCAGATGACCACCCCAGCCACCGGGCTGTCGTTCCATCGGCAGCCCGGTGACACCAACAGTCCAACAAACCCTGAGGAGAACCCCATGAAACTGTCGCATGTCCTTCTGGCTGTCGCTGCCGCCACCGCCATGGTTCAGATCACCGGTTGCGCCGTCGCGCGTGACCAGCAGACCGTCGGCGCCTATGTCGACGATGCCACCATCACCACCCGCGTGAAGGCCGCTTACGCCAAGGACCCCACGGTCGCCGCCACCTCCATCAACGTCGAGACCCTCAATGGCACGGTTCAGCTCTCGGGCTTTGCCAAGTCGGCGGCTGAAAAGAGCGCGGCGGAACGCCTGGCGCGTGACGTGAACGGGGTGAAATCCGTGAAGAACGACATCGTGGTCCGCTGACCACGAGACACCGCCTGCTGACCGTGTAGGACAACGCCTACATAAAAATCAGCATGGTCTGAAGCGCAGGCAGTCATAAACGCGGCATGATGGCCGCGTTTGTGCCTGCTGATTGCAACGCAATTGCGGTCACTGCGCTGAATGCCTCTCGATCGCTACCGCTTCGTCCACCCCATGTCACCGCTCAAAACCTTCATCGTCGAAGACAACAAGGTCATCTATGAGAACCTCGTGTCCACGCTGGAAGAGTTGGCGAATGTGGAAGTGGTGGGCCATGCCAAGGACGAGGAGACCGCCGTGCAATGGCTGCACCACGGCGAGCGCTTCGACCTCATGATCATCGACATCTTCCTTCTGACCGGGTCGGGTCTGGGCGTGCTCAAGGCAGCCCAGGATGCCCAGGTCGAAGCGCGCAGGGTGGTGCTCACCAACTACGCCACGCCGGACATACGCAAGCGTTGCGCTCTGCTGGGTGCCGACCGGGTGTTCGACAAGTCGTGCGAGCTGGAGGATCTGATCGCCTACTGCGAGCGCATCTCTGACGGTTCGGCCACCACGCCCGGCGGTATTCAGTAGGAACAGCGCGGCCACCGATGCCTTCTCCCCCCCTCCCTGGGCGCAGCGCGCCATGGCAGACCACGCTGGTCATCGTGCTGGCCGTCGTTCTGGCATTGGGGGCGGCGGTCGGGTCGGAATGGGCGTATCAGCGGGCCCTGAACTCGCTGGCCGGCCTGGGCGCGCGGGACAATGCGCGCACCGCCATCCAGACAGTCATGCGCCGCCTGCTTGATATGGAGACAGCCCAACGCGGCTACCTGCTGACCGGCCGGGCCCAGTACCTGTCACCCTACCAGGCCGCCGAATCCGATATCGCGCACGCCGTCAGCCGCCTGCGTGAGCATTACCGGAACGATGCCGAGCTGCTGCGCATGGTCGACGGCCTGCAGGAACGCGTGCGCGAGAAGATCTCCGAGGTCACCGAGACCATCGCCCTGTACGACGCCGGTTCCCATGCTGCCTGGCACGGCCTCATGCTCACCGACATCGGGCGCGAGAAAATGGAAGGCGTCCGGCGCGTGGCCGACGTGCTGCTGGTCACCGAGGAGCGCCGGGTTGCGAGCGAGCGAGCGGCCATCTACCGGACACTGGACCTGGGCCGCATGGCCGCGCACGGCCTGATCCTGCTCAGCCTGCTTGGCTATGTATTTTTTCTGCGCAAGAAACTGGCCTTGCAGAACAACCAGATCCAGCACGCCTTGCATCTGCAGGCCGAGCGCGATTCGCTGGAGCTGCAGGTGCGTCAGCGCACCGAGGAGCTCGCGCAGCTCAACCTGGGGCTGCAGGAAATGCGCGACGGCGAGCGCAGCGGGCTGGCCCGTGCGCTGCACGACGATCTGGGCGCCCTGCTCACCACCGCCAAGCTGGATGTGACCCGCCTGCGCCACGCGATCGACACCACCGACCCCGAAGTGGTCAACCGGCTCGACCATCTGAGTGCGGCGCTGGACGACGGCATCAGCATGAAGCGCCGCATGATGGAAGAACTCATGCCGCTGACGCTCCACAACCTGGGGCTGCAGAGTGCCATCGAACAGCAGGCCGGCGAATTCGAGCAACGGACGGGCGTGGCGGTCGAACGCGTGCTGCTGCCGGTGCTGCTGGAAGCCTCGGGCGAACAGGCACTCTTTGCCGTGGTGCAAGGCGCGCTCTCCAACGTGGAACGGCATTCGGGCGCGATGCAGGTATCGCTGCGCCTGGCACCCGATGGGGCCGACGCGCTGCTGGAAATCTTCGACAATGGGGCCGGTTTTGCAGGAACGCGCGGCACCGCTTCGGCCAAGGGACTCCGGAACCTGCGCCACCGCATCGAGTCCCTGGGCGGGCAGTTTTCCATCAACTCCCTGCCCGGTTCGGGCACCCGCGTTCAAGTGCGCCTGCCCATGCGACGCCAACCGGCGACCCCTTCTTCATCTGAGGCGAACCCCATATGAAGTTCAAGTACTCGATCGAACGCGCCGCGCGCAACCGATTCGGCATGCCGATCATCCTGGCGATGGCGCTCATCATGCTGGTGGTCAACGAAGCCAGCTACCAGCATTCGCGCTCCACATTGATGCAGGGCATCACGCTGAGCGACGCGCGCCAGCAGGCCGCCCGGACCCTGCAGGCACTCACCGACGCCGAGGTCGCCGTGCGCGCCTTCATGCTCAGTGCGCAACAGGCCGATCTCACGAACTACCGCGAAGCCATCAACGAGATGGAGGGTGTCCAGCAGGACGCCTTCAAACGGCTGGAGCAGCTCGATCCCGGCCGCACGGTGTCGATGGCAGAGGTGCGCAAACGCATCGAGGAGCGCACGGCCACGCTCAACCAGTGGGTGAGCATGACCGAGCAGGGGCGGCGCACGGACGCACAGACCCTGGCCGTGAGTGACCAGGGGCGGCTGCGCTACGCGGAGTTGCGGCAGGAATTCGAGTTCGTGCTGGAGCGGGCCGCAGCCATCCAGAAGAAAGCGCGCGTCTCGCTGCAGGACGCCATGATGATCAACCGCCTGGCCATCCACCTGCTGGTGGTGGTGGCCTGGGTCGCCCTGATCATGTTCGCGCGCCAGCTGCGCGAGAACGACCTGCGCCAGGCCGAGGAACACCAGCGACTGGCCACACAGGTGGCCCTGCGCACGACTGCGTTGCGCAACCTTGCCGGCCATCACGTGAGCGCGCGGGAGGACGAGCGCGGCCGCGTGGCACGCGAGCTGCACGACGAGATGGGTGGCCTGCTGACCGCGATGAAGCTGGACATCGCGCGCCTGCGCCGCGTCCCCGAGCTGCCGGGCCTCGCCCTGGAGCGGCTGGTCAGCATCGAGCAGCGCCTCAACGAGGGCATTGCCGTCAAGCGCCGCATCATCGAGCACCTGCGCCCGTCGTCGCTCGACCAGCTGGGCCTGATTCCTGCGCTCGACATGCTGTGCCAGGAAGCCGCCGGACGGTTGGGCATATCGGTGGACGCCCGCCTCTCGCCGGTGGAGTTGCACAAGGGCACGGAGCTCACCGTGTTCCGGCTGGTTCAGGAGTCTCTCACCAACGTGCAGAAGTACGCCAAGGCGAAGAATGTGTGGGTGGTTCTGGAGCAGCAGGACGCGAAGGTCTATGTCTCGGTGCGCGACGACGGCCTGGGCTTCGACATCGACAACGTGCCCGCCGGTCACCATGGCCTGCTCGGCATGCGGGTGCGGGTGGAATCGCACAGCGGCCATCTCGAGATCCACAGTGCCCCGAACCAGGGCACGCGCGTCGAGGCCGTGCTGCCGGCCGAGCCGACCGTCGAAGAAAAAGGCCGCTGAGCGCGGATCAGGGAGAGAGGGTGGTGGTCAGCGTGGCAACTGCCGTGCTCAGGCTCGACACCGCACGCACGAAATGCGCCTCGACATCCAGCCAGGGGTGGACGGCCGCGGCCGCCACGGCGATCACCAGGGTAGCGAGGTACCCCACGACAGAGAGAGCGGACAGATGCATGGGGATTCTCCGGTTGGCAACGGCGTTCCGGAGCGCTCCTTCCCGCATGGGCCCACTGTAGGGACAGCGCTGCAATATCACAGCCGGACGACGACGGCCCGCCGTGTCGGACGGCTCCTACACGACGTGCGCAGCGCCGGTAACCAGGTCGTAACTTGTTTCACGGATAATTGAAACCAAATTACAGACCGGCCTTCGGCCTTTTCGGAGACAGCCCCCCAATGAAGATCATTCGCGCCACCAAGATCGTTGCCACCCTGGGCCCTGCATCCAGCGACCCCGACCTGCTCGAACAGATGATCCGCGCAGGCGTCAACGTGGTCCGGCTCAACTTCTCGCACGGTACCGCCCAGGACCATATCGACCGCGCCACACTGGTGCGCGCGGCCGCCCAGCGCGCCGGCCGTGAGGTCGGCATCATGGCCGACCTGCAGGGCCCCAAGATCCGCGTCGGCAAGTTCGCGCAGGGCAAGGTGGTGCTGGAACCGGGCCAGCCCTTCGTGCTGGACGCTTCGCGCACCGAACCGGGCGACGTCGAAGGTGTGGGACTGGACTACAAGGAACTGCCACGCGACGTCAAACCCGGCGACACGCTGCTGCTCAATGACGGGCTGATCGTGCTCACCGTCAACAAGGTGACCGGTCCCCAGGTGCACACCACCGTGAAGCTGGGCGGCGAGCTGTCGAACAACAAGGGCATCAACAAGCAGGGCGGCGGCCTGACCGCGCCCGCGCTGACCGCCAAGGACATGGACGACATCAAGACCGCCATGGGCCTGAAGGCCGACTACGTGGCGGTGAGTTTTCCGAAGAACGCGACCGACATGGAGCTCGCCCGCCAGCTGTGCAACGTGGCCGGCGCGGCCATGAACCACAAGCCCGGGCTGATCGCCAAGATCGAGCGCGCCGAAGCGATCCCGGAACTGGCCGCCATCCTGAAGGTGTCCGACGGCATCATGGTCGCGCGTGGCGACCTCGCGGTGGAGGTGGGCAACGCGGCGGTGCCAGGCCTGCAGAAGCACATGATCCGGCTCGCGCGCGAGATGGACAAGGTGGTGATCACCGCCACGCAGATGATGGAGAGCATGATCGTCAACCCGGTGCCCACGCGCGCCGAGGTGAGCGACGTGGCCAACGCCGTGCTCGACGGCACAGATGCGGTGATGTTGAGCGCCGAAACCGCCGCCGGCCGCTACCCGCTCGAAACCGTGATGGAGATGGCCACGATCTGCTCGGAGGCCGAAAAGGCCGAATACCGCGAACTGTCGGCCGACTTCCAGGGCAAGACCTTCAAGCGCATCGACCAGTCGATTGCCATGGGTGCACTGTTCACCGCGCACCACCTGGGCGCCAAGGCCATTGTGGCGTTGACCGACTCGGGCTCCACCGCCCTGTGGATGAGCCGTCACAACGTGCGCATGCCGATCTACGCCATGACGCCCAACCTCTCGACCCAGCGGCGCATGACGCTCTACCGCAACGTGCGCCCGCTGCTCATGGACAACAGCACCGATCGCGATGCGGCCCTGCTCGATGCCGAGGCACATCTGAAAAAGCGCGGCATCGTGCAGACGGGCGATGTGTACGCCATCACCGTGGGCGAACCCATGGGCCAGCCAGGCGGCACCAACACCCTCAAGATCTGCAAAGCGGTCTGAACGAGAGCGCGTGATCCGGAGACATCCGGGGTCCGGCTTCGCCGGCCCGGGATGTCGCCCCCTTGAAGAGGGTGGTCAATCAAAGCGCAGCGACACGCCGGTCACGAACATCGTGTCGGCTTTCTTCAGGTTGGTGCCGGGATCGCTGTCGTAGCGGTAGCTCAGGCCTGCGGACAGGTTGATCGTCTGCGTCATCGCCACCGTCAGGCCGGTGTCGAGCACGGCGCGGAATTTGCCCGAATCGCGCAGGTCCGGGTAGATCGAAAACTTCTGGCGAAGGTTGGTGGTGTCTGTCAGCTTGTGGCTGGACTCCTCGGCCAGCACAAGCTCCAGGCGTCCGTAGCGGTCGCGCATGGCGCCCGCGATGTCGGTGGAGTTGACATAGCGGTCGTAGGTGTAGCCCAGACCGACGGACACATCGAAGAAGCCTCGGTCGTCCTGCCACACATGGCGCCCCACACCGCTGGCCACCGAGTAGCGGCCTGCGATGTTGGCGAGCCGGTCGCGCAACAGTTCGCCCGACCCGAAGCCGAACCAGTCCACCGAGAAGTCGCGGTTGTACTGGCTGCGCAGTCCGTAACGCTCGATGGTGTTCACGCCGGAACTGCGCGCGCGGTCGGCCCTGGCGGCCCAGGTCCATTTGTCGTCGTCGGTCTCCCGCGCGCCCTCGGCGGCCAGGTTCAGGGAACTCGCGTTGTTGTTGCCCGATGAGATGTTGGCGCCAGCCGTGATCAGGTAGCGCCACTGGCCATCGGGCTTGAGGGTAACCTGGGCCGACGCCAGCGAGGGCGCGAGCAGGGCCGAGACGGAGGTCAGCGTCGCGATCAGGGTGCGGCAGTGCATGAAGAGTCCTTTCTTGTTTCACATTGGGCATATCCCAGGAAGGACTCTCGTTGCCGCCGCCACAGTTCCCCCGGTTTTGTGACGATTGGTATCCACATCCAGGGAGGGGCGCCTCAGGCCCCGTCGGACCCGGCCAACGGGACGGCCCGTACCTCCACACCGCGACGACGGTTCAGCCAGCCGATACAGCGCCGCGAAGTCACTGCGCAGGCCGCGCCCAGCAACAGCCCCAGGGAAACATCCGATACGAAATGCAGGCCGAGGAAGACCCGGCTCCAGGCGATCGCCAGCGCCACGGCACCTGCACACAGCATCCACCACCGGACATGCCGGGGCGCAAACAACACCAGGGCAACGGCCCAGGCACCTGCAACAGCGGCATGGAAGCTGGGGAAGCCGGCCGTGGCGGCGTGGGCCAGCCATTGCAGGCCCACGCCCAGCTCGAACGGCCGGGCCACATGCACGGTCTCGCGCACGCCGCGCACCGCCAGCCAGGCCAGCACCATGGCCAGGCACACGCCCAGCAACTGCCGGCGCGCCACGGGGCCGAACAGCACCAGCGGGGCAAGCCCCACGGTGGCCAGGGCGGGAAGGTCGGTGGAAATCCACCGCGCCAGCGCGAGCAGCCAGGCGGGCGTGTCGACCGTGGCGTTGATCCAGAGGAAGAGGAAGGTGTCGAGTCGGGTCATGGTCGTGCCTGAAGTTCGACCCAGTCTGGCTCGCGCACATGAAGGGCGTGTGAAATGACACGCCGCCGTCACTTCCGGCCTGGAGGCCAAAAGTTAAAATGCCGGGTTACACCACGGTTACCAACTGATTAAGGGGATTCTCATGGCGCTCGTTTCCATGCGCGAACTGCTCGACCACGCCGCGGCCAACGGCTACGGCATTCCGGCGTTCAACGTCAACAACCTCGAACAGGTGCAGGCAGTCATGGCGGCTGCCGACGAAGTCGGTGCACCGGTGATCCTCCAGGCCAGCGCGGGCGCCCGCAAGTACGCTGGAGAACCCTTCATCAAGCACCTCATCCAGGCCGCGATGGAGGCCTACCCGCACATTCCGCTGGTGATGCACCAGGACCACGGCACCTCGCCCAAGGTCTGCGAAGGCGCGATCAACCTGGGCTTCGGCTCGGTGATGATGGACGGCTCGCTGATGGAAGACGGCAAGACCCCGGCATCGTTCGACTACAACACCGAGGTGACGCGCAAGGTGGTGGAGATGGCGCACAAGGTCGGCGTCACGGTGGAAGGCGAGCTTGGCTGCCTGGGCAACCTGGAAACCGGTGAAGCCGGCGAGGAAGACGGCATCGGCGCCGAAGGCAAGCTGGACCACAGCCAGATGCTGACCGACCCCGAAGAGGCCGCGCAGTTCGTCAAGGCCACGCAGCTCGACGCGCTGGCCATCGCCATCGGCACCAGCCACGGCGCCTACAAGTTCAGCCGCCCGCCCACTGGCGACATCCTCGCCATCAGCCGCGTGAAGGAAATCCACCAGCGCATTCCCAACACCCACCTGGTGATGCACGGCTCTTCGTCCGTGCCGCCGGAACTGCTGGCGATCATCAACCAGTACGGCGGCAAGATGAAGGAAACCTACGGCGTGCCGGTGAAGGAAATCCAGGAAGCCATCAAGCACGGCGTGCGCAAGATCAACATCGACACCGACATCCGCCTGGCCATGACCGGCGCGGTGCGCAAGTTCCTGGCCGAGAACCCCGACAAGTTCGACGCCCGCGAATGGCTCAAGCCCGCGCGCGAGGCCGCCAAGGCGGTCTGCAAGCAGCGCTACCTGGAATTCGGCTGCGAAGGCCAGGGCAGCAAGATCAAGGGCGAGAGCCTGCAGGTGGTGGCGGCCAAATACGCCAGGGGCGAGCTGGCCCAGGTCGTGAACTGATCTCTCCGGTCCCCTGGACAAGCGCCACCCTCGCGGTGGCGTTTTTCATGGGCGAGGTGTTCAATCCTCCCAGGCGGCGGCCTGGATCGCAGCCACGATCTCGCGCCCCGTGCGCACCAGCGCCGGTCCGAAGTCCTCGTGCAGCAAGGTGCCCTGCAACCGTGACGCCGGCCCACCCACGGTGAGGGCCAGCGGCTCCCGGCCATCGCCCAGGTCGATACCCACGCCAATGGCCGCGATCTCGCTCTCCCATTCCGATTCCGACACGGCGTAACCGCGCCGGGCGCACTCGGCCTCGGCGCGCCGCAGACCGGCCTCGCGCTCGGGCCACAGGCTCGCGTCCTGCGCGCGCAGCCGGCGCGCCATGAGGTCCTGCATGCCGGGGGTGGCGGCACACCAGATGGCACGGCCCATCGCGGTTTCGGCGAACGGCAAGCGGGTGCCCACGTCCAGCCCGAGGATGAGGCGTGCCGTGCTGCGGCAATGCGCCACGTACACCACCGACGTGTCGTGCCGCACGCCGAGCGAAATCGCGGCCTGCGTGTGTTCGGCCAGGGCCTCCATGAAAGGCCTTGCAATGCGGCCAACCTGGAAGTTCGACAGCACGCTGAAACCCAGCGACAGCACCGCAGGACTCAGCGCGTATTCGCCCGTGCTGGCCCGATGTCGCAGGTAGCCCAGGCTGGTGAGCGTGTAAGTCAGGCGCGAGACGGTGGCCTGCGGCAGGCCGGTGCGTCGCGCCAACTCCTGGTGGGCCAGCCAGCGATCCGATGGAGTGAAACATCGCAGCAGCGTGAGGCCCCGCGCCAGCGCGGTGACGAAACGGCGGTCCTCGCTCGGGTCCACCTCGTCGAGCGGGCTGATGGTCGCGTGGCGCTGCCGCCCCATGGCGTCTCCTTTTTCTGCAGATCGGAATATCTCGCAACGATATTCCGCACATCGGAATTTTCGCCCGCGTTCGTCGCCTCAACCATGATCGCTTTCCCTGATTGGCGTTTACAGCGCTCCCAAGCGGCACGTATATTGACCTTCAGCCCACCAATTTTCCGCCCAGCGGAATGAAGGACATGCCCCAGAACACGGCCCACTGGCCGCCAGGCCTGCCACGGCACCTCACGCTGCCGCAGACGCACGTCTTCTACAACCTGGAAGTGTCGGCAGCGCGCTTCCCCGACAAGCCTTTCACTGTCTTCTACGACACACCGTTGACCTACGCGCAATTCCTGCGCGAAACGGAATATCTGGCAGGGCATCTGCAGCAGGTGTGCGGCGTGAAGTCCGGCGATCGTGTGCTGCTGTGCATGCAGAACAGCCCGCAATGGGCCCTGGCTTTCTACGCCATCCTGCGGGCCAACGCGGTGGTGGTGCCGGTGAACCCGATGAACCGTGTGGAGGAGCTGCGCCATTGCCTCACGGACAGCGGTGCGCAGGTCGCCCTCGTGGCGCAGGACCTGCTGCCCCAGGTGGGGCCCCTCGTCGATGCCACGGGCGAAGGCCTGCGCCATGTGGTGGTTGCCACGTACAGCGATCACCTGCGCGCGCCGACCGACCTGCGCGTGCCCGACTTTGTCGCTGCACCGCGCCTGCCGCTGCAAGCTGAAGGCATGGTTGCCTGGGCCGACGCGGTCGCCGCCGGGCGAGTGCCCGGGCCGCTCACCACCGGCCCCGAAGACCTCTGTGCCATGCCCTACACCTCGGGCACCACCGGTCTGCCCAAGGGCTGCATGCACACGCACCGCAGTGTGATGAGCACGCTGGTGGGCGGTGTGCGCTGGTTCGGCACCACGCAGGACGCGGTGTGTCTGTCCGTGCTGCCCTTCTTCCACGTCACGGGCCTGTCGGGCAGCCTCAACGGGCCGCTGTACGCGGGTGCCACCATCGTCGTGCTCTCGCGCTGGGACCGTGAGGTCGCCGCGATCTGCATGCAGCGTTACCGCGTCACGATGTGGCAGGCCATCTCCACCATGGTGATCGACTTCCTGGCACACCCTGAGCTGGACCGCTTCGACCTGAGTCACCTGGCCTGCGTGCGGGGTGGCGGTGCCGCCATGCCCGATGCGGTGGCCGCGCGGCTGCAGGCCCTCACCGGTCAGGCCTACATCGAGGGCTATGGCATGTCCGAGACCATGGCCGCCACCCACATCAACCCGCTGCACCGGCCCAAACGCCAATGCCTCGGCCTGCCGGTGTTCGACGTCGACGCCCGCGTGGTCGACCCCGACACCCTGACCGAGCTGCCCGCAGGCGACACCGGCGAGATCGTGGTGCACGGGCCGCAACTGATGCAGGGCTACTGGCACAACCCGCAAGCCACTCGGGAGACCTTCGTCGACATCGACGGCAAGCGTTTCCTGCGCACCGGCGACCTCGGGCATGTCGACGCCGACGGCTACTTTTTCATGACCGACCGCCTCAAACGCATGATCAATGCGAGCGGCTTCAAGGTCTGGCCCGCCGAGGTGGAGGCGCTCATGTACCACCACCCAGCCATCCAGGAGGCCTGCGTCATCGGCGTGCGCGACGCGCGGCGCGGCGAGACCGTCAAGGCGCTGGTCGTGTTGCGCAAGGAACACCGCGGCCGCGTGAGCGAAGACGACGTGATCGCCTGGGCCCACGAGCACATGGCCGCCTACAAGAGCCCGCGCATCGTGGAGTTCGTGGAGACGCTGCCCCGCTCGGGCAGCGGCAAGGTGATGTGGCGCGAACTGCAGGAACAGCAGGCCGCGCGCGACGCGACAACCGGGCATTTCCCCTGAGCAACCGCCAACCGGCATTCCCACAAAAGGAGACAAGCGCATGAAGAACACGACTCCCCCATCCAGACGCCGCCGCGCGCTGATGCTCGCTGCAGCGGCCGGCATCGGCGTGGCCCAGTTCGGCCTGGCCCATGCCCAGTCGCAGGCCTACCCGAACCGGCCGGTGACCCTGATCATTCCCTGGCCCGCCGGCGGCTCCACCGACCGCCACCTGCGCGCGCTCGCCGAGATCGCCAGCAAGCACCTGGGCCAACCCATCGTGGTCGAGAACCGCCCCGGCGCGGGCGGCACGCTCGGCCCTGCCACCATGGCACAGACGGCCAAGCCAGACGGCTACACCATCGCCCAGTTCCCGCTCGGCCTGCTGCGCATGCCGCACATGCAGAAGACCAACTGGGACCCGCTCACCGATTTCACCTACATCATCGGTGTCTCGGGCTACACCTTCGGCCTGACCGTCAAGGCCGACTCGCCCTACAAGACCTTCAAGGACTACATCGAGGCCGCGCGCAAGCAGCCCGGCGCGATCAACTACGGCTCCACCGGTACCGGCAGCAGCCCGCACCTGCTGATGGAAGAACTCGCCGGCAATGCCAAGGTGCAACTCACGCATGTGCCGTTCAAGGGCAACGCCGACCTGCAGGCCGCCCTGCTGGGTGGCCACGTGATGGCGCAGAGCGATGCCAGCGGCTGGGACAAGTACGTGGACGGTGGCCAGATGCGCCTGCTGGTGACCTTCGGCGAGCAGCGCACCCAGCGCTGGCCCGAAGTGCCCACCGCGCAGGAGCTCGGCTACGGCGTGGTGTCCACCTCGCCCTACGGCCTGGCCGGCCCCAAGGGCATGGACCCGGCCGTGGTCAAGGTGCTGCACGACGCGTTCAAGAAGGCGATGGACGACCCGAAGCACATCGAGGTGCTGGGCCAGCTCAACCAGGCCATGTGGTACCGCAACGGCGAGGACTACCGCAAATGGGCGGTCGATACCTATGCCAAGGACAAGGCGCTGATCGAGCGGCTGGGGCTGGCGGCCAGGTAGTTGCCGCACGCCGGGAGTCGGCTTTCGACCCCGGGTCTTCGCCAACTTGCGATAATCCGCCGGAATGGTTCAAAGCCCGTTGGCTGTTCAACGGGCTTTTTTGTTGTCCTGCTTTTTCCCGACCACCATGACCACTGCCTTGCACACATCGGCCCTGACTTCCCTGCCTCTGCTGGCGCGCGGCAAGGTGCGCGACAACTACGCGGTGGGCGACGACCGCATCCTGATGGTGGCGAGCGACCGCATCAGCGCCTTCGACGTGATCATGGGAGAGCCGATCCCCGGCAAGGGCGAGCTGCTGACCCGGCTCTCTCTTTTCTGGTTCGACCAGCTGGGTCCCAAAGGCCTGAACATCTGCCCGATCCACCTGACCGGCGACGCCCCCGAGAGCGTGGTCTCGGCCCAGGAAGTCGCGCAGATCAAGGGCCGTTCGATGCTGGTGCAGCGCCTCAAGCCGATTCCCGTGGAAGCCGTCGTGCGCGGCTACCTCGCCGGCAGCGGCTGGAAGGAGTACCAGGAGAGCCGCTCGGTCTGCGGCGTGCTACTGCCCGACGGTCTGCAGAACGCCTCGAAACTGCCCGAGCCGATATACACCCCCGCGGCCAAGGCGGCCATGGGCGAGCACGACGAAAACATCACTTTCGAGCGCACGGTCGAGATGATCGGCCCCGGGCTGGCCGCACAGATCCGCGATGTATCGATCGCGCTCTACAAGGCCGCCGCCGCCATCGCGCTCCAGAAGGGCATCATCATCGCGGACACCAAGTTCGAGTTCGGCCTGGACAAGGCGGGCAAGCTGGTGCTGATGGACGAGGTGCTCACGCCCGACAGCTCGCGCTACTGGCCAGCCGAGAGCTACACGGTGGGCGAGAACCCCCCCAGCTACGACAAGCAGTTCCTGCGCGACTGGCTGGAAACGGCCCAGGTCGGTGGCAAGCCCTGGGACAAGACCCCACCCGCGCCGCGCCTGCCCCGCGAGGTGATCGAGAAAACCGCCGCGAAATACCAGGAAGCGCTGACGCGGTTGATGGGTTGAGGGCTTGAGAGCCCGAAGCCTCCCTGCCCGCCCATGCACAGGCGCGTCATGAAGGGGAAGCCGCGAAGCGGCGCAGCAGGCGGGCTGAATCAGCTCAACACGACGGACGACAGGCGGCGGCGGTAGGTCGCCACCGTCGGGTCTTCCGGTGGCACCTGGCCTTCGGCCACCTTGGGCTTCGGTGGATCGATCACGTCGAGGATCGCGATGAAGGTCTTGCGCGCCAGATCGTCCTTCCAGGCCTTGTCGCGCATCAGGATCTCCAGCAGTTCATCCATGGCCGCGGTCCATTGGCCATAGGCCATGAGCAACTGGGCAAGCGCGAAGCGCGAATCGAAGTCGCGCTTGTTGGCGGCGATGGCGGCCTGCAACTCGGCCGCCCGCGCATCGGGATCGGGCACATCGGCCTGCGCGTCACGCGCGGCCATCCAGCGCTGCAGCGAATCGAGCCGGCGCACGCCAGCGGTCTTCGCGATCACCGGTGCGAAAGCCACCTTGGCGTCGTCGTCCTGCCCCATTTCCAGCAGCAGCTTGACCAGATCGAAACGCGCGTCATCGTTGTCCGGCGCGGCCTGCACCGCCTCGCGCATCTTCTCCAGCGCGCCATCGAGGTCGCCCTGGGCGAGCGCATCCTGCGCGTCGGGCTCTGCCGCATCGGCCTCGGCTTCTTCCGCACCGGCTGGCAGGTGTTTGTCCAGAAAGGCCTTGATCTGGCCTTCGGGCATCGCCCCCATGAAGCCATCCACAGGCTGGCCATTCATGAGCAGCACGCAGGTGGGAATGCTGCGGACGCCGAACGCGGCGGCCAGCTGCTGCTCCTGGTCGGAATCGATCTTGACCAGCTTGAAGCGCCCGGCGTAGTCGGTCTCCAGCTTTTCGAGCAGCGGTCCGATGACCTTGCAGGGGCCGCACCAGGGCGCCCAGAAATCCACCAGCACGGGGGTGTGCATCGAAGCCTCGATGACCTCGGCTTCAAAGTTGGCGACGGTGACGTTGATCATGGGAAGAAGCCTGGCTGGGCCGTCCGCAGCAGGTGTGGCGGGCGGCAAACGTAAAATCCACACTTTACCGGAGACGCCCCGCCTCGCGGCGTGCGCCACACCGGTCCAGCCCCCCTTGCCGGGGGTCCATCGGCCAGAGGCACCTTCATGAACTCCATCCAAGTGGGTGTGCTCATGGGCTCCAGCAGCGACTGGGACACCATGCAGCACGCCGTGCAGATCCTGCAGGACTTCGGCATCGCGCACGAGGCGCGTGTGGTTTCCGCGCACCGCATGCCCGACGACATGTTCAGCTACGCCGAAGCGGCCGCCGGGCGCGGGCTCAAGGCCATCATCGCGGGCGCCGGCGGCGCCGCCCACCTGCCCGGCATGCTCGCGGCCAAGACCGTGGTGCCTGTGCTGGGCGTTCCCGTGGCGAGCAAGCACCTCAGCGGCGTCGACTCCCTGCACAGCATCGTGCAGATGCCCAAGGGCGTGCCGGTGGCCACCTTCGCCATCGGGGCGGCCGGCGCGGCCAATGCGGCACTGTTCGCCGTGGCCCTGCTCGCCTCCCACGACCCGGCCCTGCGCCAGAAGCTCGACACCTTCCGCGCCCAGCAGACCGCTGCCGCACGCGCCATGACCCTGCCCGCATGAGCCTGAAACCCCTTCTTCCCGGCAACCCTTCCGTCAACAGCGGCCAGCAGACCACACTGGGCGTGCTGGGTGGCGGCCAGCTCGGCCGCATGTTCGTGCAGGCAGCACAGGCCATGGGCTACTTCACCGTGGTGCTCGACCCCGATCCGGCCAGCCCGGCCGGGCTGGTCAGTCACCACCACATCCGCACCGCGTACGACGACGAGCAGGGTCTGGCCCAGCTCCAGCAACGCTGCGACGCCATCACCACCGAGTTCGAGAACGTGCCCGCCCACGCGCTGGCCACACTGGCTGCGCAACGCCCGGTGGCCCCGTCGGCCGCATGCGTGGCGGTGGCGCAGGACCGGGTGAAGGAAAAGGCCCATTTCGAACAATGCGCGCCGCTGAGCGGCGTGGCGCCCGCGCCACATGCCGTCATCACGACCGACGCCTCGCTCAACGCCGTGCCGGCCGACCTGCTGCCCGGCATCCTGAAGACCGCGCGCATGGGCTACGACGGCAAGGGTCAGGTGCGGGTGTCCACGCGCGAAGAACTCGCGGCCGCCTGGGATGGGCTCGACAAGGTGACCTGCGTGCTGGAGAAGATGCTCAAGCTGCGCGCCGAGTGCTCGGTGATCGTCGCGCGCGGCGCTGACGGCCAGGTCGTGAGTTTTCCGGTGCAGAAGAACACGCACCGCGATGGCATCCTGGCATTGACGGAAGTGTTCGACGGCGCCCTTGACGCCACCCTGGCCCAGCGCGCCCAGGCCAGCACCGTGGCCATCGCGAACCACCTGCGCTACGTCGGCGTGCTCTGCGTCGAGTACTTCGTGGTGGAGGACGCGGGAGGCTCGCTCGACCTCGTGGTCAACGAAATGGCCCCACGCCCGCACAACAGCGGCCACTACACGCAGAACGCATGCGACCTCTCCCAGTTCGAGGCCCAGGTGCGTGCCCTCGCCGGCCTGCCGCTGCCCACACCACGCCAGCACAGCCCGGCGATCATGGTCAACCTGCTGGGCGATCTCTGGTTCGAGCCCAACGCGGTTCGCGCGCAGGCCAGCCGGCAGCCGGTCTCGCCCCCCTGGGCCGCCGTGCTCGCCCTGCCCGGCACCCACCTGCACCTCTACGGGAAACTGGGTGCCCGTCCGGGCCGCAAGATGGGTCATCTCAACGTCACCGGCTCCAGCGTGGCGCAGGTGCGCGCCACCACCGCTCAGGCCCTGGCGCTGCTGGGCCTGCCTGGCCTGGACGCCTGAGAGCCCATGCCGCCTCGCCTGCTGCCCGCCAGCGACAACGCCGCGATCGATCTAGCGGCCCGGCGCCTCGCAGCGGGATCGCTCGTGGGCATGCCCACCGAGACCGTGTACGGCCTCGCCGCCGACGCGGACAACGCCACGGCAGTGCACCGCATCTTCGGGGCCAAGGGCCGGCCGGCCGACCACCCGCTGATCGTGCACCTGGCCCCGGGTGACGGCCCGCAAGGCTGGGGCGCCGGCGTGGACCACTACGCCAGCGAGGTGCCGGCCTTTGCCGCCGCGCTCATGCAGGCCTTCTGGCCGGGGCCGCTCACCCTCATCCTGCCGCGCCGCAATGGCGTGGCGGCGGTGGCGGCGGGCGGTCAGGACTCCGTCGGCCTGCGCTGTCCGGCGCACCCCGTGGCACAGGCGCTGCTGACGGCCGCCGCCGCGCAAGGGGTCAGCGGCGTGGCCGCACCCAGCGCCAACCGTTTCGGCCGCGTCAGCCCGACCACCGCCAGCCACGTGGCCGAGGAATTCGCCTCCATGGCCGATGAGGATCTGCTCATCCTCGACGGTGGTGCCTGCCCCGTGGGCATCGAATCCACCATCATCGACTGCACGCGCGGCCACCCGGTGCTGCTGCGCCCAGGCATGGTCACCGTCGCGCAGCTCGAAGCCGCGTGTGGTCAGCCGATACGGGAACGCGACGAGGCAGCGCCGCGCGCCTCGGGCACACTCGAATCGCACTACGCACCACGGGCCCGGGTGCGGTTGATGGACGCGAAGCAATTGCGCGCCGCGTTCGAGGTGTTGGGTCGCGATGCGAAGAACATCGCACTCTATGTCCGCAGCCCGATCGAGGCTGCAAAGGGCGTACCGCACCGCCGCATGCCCGATGACGCGGCCGCCGCCGCGCAGGAACTCTTCGCCGTGCTGCGCGAACTCGATGCCACCGGTGTGCGGCTGATCTGGGTGGAAACACCACCGGCCGATCCCGAATGGGACGGCGTGCGTGACAGGTTGCAGCGCGCGGCGGCTTGAAGCCGTCAGTCCGGCAGCGAGGCTGTCCACTCCAGCAGCGCGTCCAGCGCAGGGCGCGCGGCAGGCGCATTGGGGTGGTTGACGAAGCCGACCACCACGTAGCGCGCGCCATTGGCGGCGTTCACGTAGCCCGCGATGCCGGTCACGTCGCGCAGGGTGCCGGTCTTGACCCAGGCATTGCCCCGCGCGGCGCTCTGGCCGCCACGGGCCAGCCGCGACGCGGTGCCGCTGACACCCGCGATCGAGAGCGATTGCACGAACTCCACGCCTTGCGGGTGACGCGCGGCGTGCCGCAGGAGGGCGGCCAGCGCCTCAGGGGTGATGCGTTCGTCGCGCGACAGGCCGGAGCCGTTGTCCAGCACCGGGCCGGGCATGCGTGGGCCGAAGGTTCGCTTCCACCAATCGGTCACCACTTCGCGCGAATACTCGAAACGGGCAGGTCGGGAGGGCACGAGGCGATCGGCTGCCGAGCCTGGCGCGACCACGGCCAGCGTGGGCGTGGCCACCTGTGGCGGTGCCAGCTGGCCCAGCGTGAGGAACACCTGCTGCGCCATCACGTTGTTGCTCCACTGGTTCACGTCCACGATGACGTTGGACAGGGGCAGTGAGCGGGCCTCGTGCAGCAGCTGCACCTCGCGCGGCATCTCACCGTCGCGCACCTGGCCGGTGATGGCCCCACCGCTGGCGCGCCACAGTCCCTCGAGCGCGCGCGCCGCGTAGCTGGCCGGCTGCTGGTAGGCCACGGGCCACTTGAGTTCACCACAGCTCTGCGGGTAGCGCCCTTCGAAGCGGATGCGGTCGGGGTCGTCGAAGCGGGCCAGCACGGCGCCGCGCCAGTCGCCACAGGCGGTGCGCGACAGCGGCACGGTCGCATCGATCGCCAGGCCAGCCAGGGGAGGCTCGCTGATCACGCGGGCCACGCCATTGGCCACATCGGGCTGGAAGGTGAGGATGACGGACTTGAAGTTCACCAGCAACGCATCGGGCGTGGCGTTGTAAGGCCGCAGCGCCTCGCCGTCGAACGCACCGGGGTCGATGTGCGGCAGCTCGAACGCACTGTGGTCCAGCACCATGTCACCCAGGATCACGCGCACGCCCTTGGCCTGCAAGGCCTGGTAGGCTTCCTGGATGCGCTCCAGCACGAATTTGGGATCGCCACCGCCGCGCACATAGAGGTTGCCGCGCAGCACGCCGTTCTCGACCGTGCCGTCGGTATAGAAACGCGTGTTCCAGGTGAAGTCGCTGCCCAGCATGTCGATGGCGGCGTAGGTCGTCACCAGCTTCATGACGGATGCCGGGTTCACCGATGTGCTGGCGCGGTAGCGCAGGCGCTCATGGGCATCGGGGTCGACCGAGATCACCAGCGCCGACAGCGCGCTGACCGGCACCTGGGCGCGGCTCATGGCCGCCATCACCAAGGGGGGCAGTGGGTCGCCCCGGCCCGCCAGCTGCGCACACGCCGGCAGCGTCCAGCCGGCCAGCAAGCCCAGCGCGAGCCCGCGCAACCAGCGCGGGGCGGTCCAACGGCGGAAAGAATCGGCATCTCGCATGGGTTTTGATTATGGAACGCCCGACCGGCCTGGTCTGTCACGGCAGGGCGAATGGGCACTGCGGAGGACAGCCGGTGGTGCACCCACACCACAGCGCTCCCTGCACCCGGTGGCCGATAATCCCCGGATGCCTTCCGCCCCACGACTGCTTGCCCTTGAAACCAGCACCGACACCTTGTCGGTGGCCCTGGGCGACGGCGTGCCCGGCGGTGCGCTGTGGCAGCACAGCGGCCCGGGCGGTGCCCTGGCATCGACCACCCTGCTGCCGCTGGTCCGACAACTGCTCGACACCGCGGGCTGGGCCATGGACAGCCTGGACGCGGTGGTGTTCGGTCGTGGGCCGGGCTCCTTCACCGGCCTGCGGACCGCCTGTGCCGTGGCCCAGGGCCTGGCCTACGGTGCGCGCCCCGGCGGGCTGCCGGTGCTGCCGGTGGACACCCTGCTGGCGCTGGCGGAAGAAGCCCGCTTCGTGCAGCAGCAGGCAGGCCAATCCGGGCCCGGCGCCATCGCCGCGCTGCTGGATGCCCGGATGGCCGAGATGTACGTCGCCACCTACGCCTGCACCGCCACCGGGCTGGCACCGCTGGCACCGCCCCGCCTGTGCGCGCCGCCGGACCTGGGTACCTACCTGCGCGAACACCTGCCCGCCGGGCGCCCGGCGCTGCTGGCCGGCAACGTGTTCGAGACCTACGCCCCGGCCCTGGCAGATGTGACTGGCGAGCGGCTGCACGCGCTGCCCACCGCCAGTGCCTTGCTGCGCCTCGCCCCGGCGCTGCTGGCTGCGGGTGCCGCCGTGCCGGCTCGGGACGCACTGCCCCTCTATGTGCGCGACAAGGTGGCCCAGACCACCGAAGAGCGCGAACGGCTGCGCGCCACCGTGCCCACGCCATGAACACCGCGGTCCAGAAGCCGACACCTTCATCCGCTCCGGCGGCACACGCCGCGTGGCCGGTGCCGCAACGCCCGCCCGCGCCGGCAACCCGCGAACGCCACATCCGCTTCGAACCCATGACCGAAGCCGATCTGGACGCGGTGCGCGCGGTCGAAGTTTCTGCCTACGCCCACCCCTGGTCGCGCAAACACTTCCACGACTCGCTGCAGGCCGGCTATCCGGCGGTGCTGTTGCTGGGCGAAGCCCTGCCCGGTGAACCGGGGAAGGCCGTGATGACCGGGGAGCGCGTGCTCCTGGGCTACCTGGTGGCCATGCCGGGTGTCGACGAGGTGCACCTGCTGAACATCACCGTGGCCCCGATGCACCAGCGCCAGGGATGGGCGCGATTCCTGCTCGACGCGCTGGTGCTGTGGTCGCGCGGGCAGCGGGCGCAATGGCTGTGGCTGGAAGTGCGCGAGAGCAACGAACCGGCACGCCACCTGTACCGCAGCCACGGCTTCTCTCAGGTCGGCGTGCGCAAGGGCTACTACCCCGCCGGGCACCTGCGACGCGAGGACGCGGTCGTCATGAGCCTGAACCTGGCCGCTGCCACGGCACGGGAAGCCCCATGACCAACGAAACGCCCGACACGTCTTTCGTGCCGCAGCTCGACGCGCGCCAACGCGCCATGCTGGCCGAAATGGGCGTGCGCGTCTGGGCGCCCCGGCCTGTGACCCCGGCACCGCCAGCCGCCATCAGCGAACAGCCGGCGCCCGACATGCCTGTGCCGGCGACCGCGGTGCCGCCCGCCCGCCCGCCCGTCGTGGCACCCGCTCCGGTGGCCGCCACGATGGCGCCCACCCCGGCGACCGCGACCACCCGCCCCTTGGCGGCTGGACTGGACTGGCCCGAACTCCGCGAAGCCGTGGCGGGCTGCCAGGCTTGCGGCCTGTGCAAGAGCCGCCGGAACACCGTGTTCGGTGTGGGCGATGTGCAGGCCGACTGGATGATCGTGGGCGAAGCCCCTGGCGAGAACGAGGACCGGCAGGGCGAACCCTTCGTGGGTGCGGCCGGTCAACTGCTCGACAACATGCTGCGCGCCGTGGGCCGCAGCCGCCAGGGCGAAGGCGCGCAAGGCACCTACATCGCCAACGTGCTCAAGTGCCGCCCACCGGCCAACCGCAACCCGCAGCCCGAGGAAGTGGCGCGCTGCGAACCGTATCTGGTGCGCCAAGTGGCCCTGGTCAAGCCGCGGGTCATCGTGGCGATGGGCCGTTTCGCGGTGCAGTCGCTGCTGAAGACCACCGAACCCATCGGACGCCTGCGGGGCCGGGTGCACCGTTATGAAGGGGTGCCCGTGATCGTGACCTACCACCCCGCCTACCTGCTGCGCACCCCTGGCGACAAGGGCAAGGCCTGGGCCGATCTCTGCCTGGCGATGGAGACGGTGGAGCAAAGCTGAAAGGCCACACGATCCGGCGCCGGGCCGCCCCAGGCCGGATCAACCCCCTCAGGGGGGCGCGACCCGCGCAGTGGCGAAGCGTGAGGGCCACAATACTGCCGCAATCGCCACCATCACCAGGGCCACGGCGGCCCAGTCCTGCCAGTGCAGCACCTCGCCCAGCCACCAGGCACCGCTGAACACCCCCAGCACCGGGATGAACATCACCGACAAGGTCGACGCGATGGGCGGCAGATCGCGCGCGAGCGACAGCCATGCCACCTGGGCAAACGCAAAAATGCCGATGGCGTTGTAGACGATGGCCCACCAGATGCCCACCGAAGGCCAGGTCCACGCGTGGTGCTCGAAGGCGACGGACAGCAGGGTCATCCAGGCCGTGGTGATCGCGGTGAGCCAGAACGAGATCGTCAGCGTGGGTTGCGGGATGCGGGTATGGCGCATCATCTGCGTGCCCAGCGCCCATGTCGCTGCCGCCACCAGCATCATCACCACGCCCACCGGCCTGCCCGTGAGGTGAGTGAATTCGTGCCAGAGCAGCAACAGCACGGCCAGCCCCGCCGAGGCCACGCCGATCCAGGCGCGCCCGGCCAGCCGCTGGCCGAACCACCAGGCCCCCACCAGTGCGGAGAAGACCGGCATGGTGTAGCCGAGGATCGCGGCGCGCCCGCTCGACAGCGTCTGGATGGCGAGGATCGCCAGCGTGTGCCAGAACAGCATGTTGAACACCGTGAGCCAGGCCAGCTCCCGCCAGTGTTCGCGCGGCAGGCGAAAGGTCACACCGCGCCACCACAGAAAGAACCCCAGCACCGGCAGCCCGATCCACATGCAGATGGTGCGGAAGGTCAACGGCGGATAACCGGTGACGCCGTATTTCATGATCGGCCAGTTCAGGCCCCAGACCACGGTGATGAGGATGAGCAGGACGATCTGCTGGCGCGACAGGGCATGCATGGCCGCGATCTTAGGTGGCTGACAGGCCGGGGGCTGTCGCGCGGCCGCCAGAAAGGTGCGCCAGACGGCCAACTAAAATCGCCCGCATGACCTTCCTCGACCAGCTGCGCAACGCCGAGCGCCAGAACCGTTCCCTGTTGTGCGTGGGCCTGGACCCCGATCCCGCCCGTTTTCCCGCGCACCTGAAGAACGACGCCTCCCGCATCTACGACTTCTGCGCCGCCATCGTCGAGGCCACCGCCGACACCGCCATCGCCTTCAAGCCGCAGATCGCGTACTTCGCCGCCCACCGCGCCGAGGAACAGCTCGAACGGCTGATGGCCCACATGCGCAGCGTGGCGCCGCAGGTGCCGGTCATCCTGGACGCCAAGCGCGGCGACATTGGCAGCACCGCGCAGCAATACGCCATCGAGGCCTTCGAGCGCTACGGTGCCGATGCCGTCACGCTCTCGCCCTTCATGGGGTTCGACTCGGTGCAGCCTTACCTGCAGTACCACGGCAAGGGTGCGTTCCTGCTCTGCCGCACGTCCAACCCCGGCGGCGACGACCTGCAGAACCAGCGCTTCGCCTCGGTCGACGGCGAGCCGCGCCTGTACGAGCACGTGGCACGCCTCGCGCAGGGCCCCTGGAACCTCAACGGCCAGCTCGGCCTGGTGGTGGGCGCCACCTACCCCGCCGAGATCGAGCGCGTGCGCGAGATCGCACCCACCCTGCCGCTGCTGATTCCCGGTGTAGGCGCGCAGGGTGGCGATGCCGTGGCCACAGTGAAGGCCGGCCTGCGCGCCCAAGGCGGCGAGACCACTGGCCCCATCATTGTGAACTCCTCGCGCGCCATCCTGTACGCCTCGGCGAGCGCCGATTTCGCCGAAGCGGCACGCCGGGTGGCCTTGAAAACCCGGGACGAACTGCACGCCGCGCGCATCTGAATTTCGACGAAAGGCGGTCGGAACGGCACCCGACGGCATGACCGCCTGGCGGGTGCAGCAGGTATGCCACATCTACCTGTAACGACATGAAATTCAACCCGATCCGTCGCCAACGGCTCCCTAAACTCGCGCTCGTCGAACCGAGGAGGGACCGTCATGACGGACATCGAAGCGCGGGGAAAGACCGCTGACACAGGCGCTGCAGCGACATCCCACGAAAACGGCCCATCGCCGGAGCCATCTGCGTCTTCGTTCCCCCAGGCGCTCACGCCGCTGGCGGCGGCTGCCTTGCTGGCAGCCTGCGGCGGTGGCGGTGACGGCGCCGCCGAAGGGCCTCCACCCACGGGCGTGGTCGACTTTCCCACCACCGGTTTCAGTAACCCTGCCGCGGCCAGCGATGCCGACGCAGCGCGCTTCCTTCAACAGGCCCAGTTCTCGTCCACGACGGCGGAGATCACCGAATTGCGCGGGATGACCTATGCGCAATGGCTGTCCAACCAGTTCGTGCGCTACCAGGGCACAACCGGCTGGAACTGGCTGGAGGCCCGGGGCTACGGCGCGGTGGACACCAACAGCTATTTCTTCAACCACTACCCCGCCGACTTCATGATCTGGAGTCAGTTGCTCAGCGGGCCGGACATGATGCGCAAGCGCGTGGCGCTCGCGCTCTCGGAGTTCTTCGTGTCCTCACTGGCTTCGGCCGAATTCACCTGGCGCGCCCATGCGTACGCCAGCTGGTGGGACATGCTGATGCGCAACGCCTTCGGCAACTACCGCCAATTGCTGGAGGACGTGACGCTGCACCCGGCGATGGGGTACTTCCTCAACACCAAGGGCAATCAGAAGGAAAACACCAGCACCGGCCGCGTGCCCGACGAGAACTACGCCCGCGAGGTGATGCAGCTCTTCACCATCGGCGTGTACGAGCTCAACCTGGACGGCACCGTGAAGACCAGCGGCGGCGTTCCCGTGGAAAGCTACACCCAGGCCGACGTGAGCGGTCTGGCGCGGGTGTTCACGGGCTACGACTTCGACACCTCCGACGGCGTGCGCCACACCCCGATCGGACAGAGCTACACCATCGAATCGCGCGCCTTCGCGGCCAAGCGCATGTCGCTCAACGCCAACCGGCATTCCAGCCTGGAGGCCCGCTTTCTTGGCACCACCGTGCCGGCCAACACGCCCGGTGCCACAGCCATGCGAATGGCGATGGACACCTTGTTCAACCACCCGAACGTCGGCCCGTTCTTCGCGCGCCAGATGATCCAGCGCCTGGTGACCAGCAACCCGAGCCCGGCGTACGTGGCGCGGGTGGCGGCACGTTTCAACGACAACGGTTCGGGTGTCCGTGGTGACCTCAAGGCGGTCTGGGTCGCCATCCTGCTCGACGACGAGGCGCGTGGCCAGGCCACGCTGGGCAGCACCACCTTCGGCAAGCTGCGCGAACCCATGTTGAGATTCATCCAGTGGGGCCGCACCTTCGGCGTGAATTCGGCCGCCGGCAGCTGGAAGATCTTCGAGCTGAACAACGCCGCCACACAACTGGGCCAGAGCCCGCTGCGCTCGCCGTCGGTGTTCAACTTCTTCCGCCCCGGTTACGTACCGCCCGGCACCGCGCTCTCGCCTTCGGGCGCCACGGCGCCGGAGTTCCAGCTGGTCAATGAGTCCACCGTGGGCGGCTACCTGAACTTCATGCAGGGCGTGATCGAACGCGGCATCAACTGCCCCGAGCCAGGTGTGCCGCAGGCCGCCTGGACCAACTACAGCTACGACGTGCAGGCGAACTACGCCCGCGAGCTCGCCCTCGTCGCCGACGCCCGGGCACTGGTGAACCATGTCTGCCTCGTCCTGGCGGCAGGACAGGTTTCCGACGCCTCGCGCGCCACCATGGTCGCCGCGCTCGAAGCCACGCCCGTGACCACCGCAAGCACCGACGTCGTCAAGCGGCGCCGCGTCTGGGCCGCCATCCTGATGGTCATGGCCTGTCCCGAGTACCTGATCCAGAAATAAGGGGCACACCATGCACTTCATCCAGCCCGACAAGCACACGCGCCGCGCCTTCCTGCGCCGCGCCGGCCAGCTCGCCTTCACTGGCGCGGCCCTGCCCACCGCGCTCAACCTGGCGGCCATGGCCGATGCCGCCGCGTTCAATGCCACCGACTACAAGGCGCTGGTGTGCGTGTTCCTCAACGGGGGCAACGACTACGCCAACACGGTCATCAATTACGACAACACCAGCTACGACCAGTACGCAGCCATCCGCGGCGGCTCGGGCCGCAACGGCGGCGGCATCGCCATCGCGCAGGCCGCGCTCACCCCCACGCTGCTCAATCCCACCGTCGCCTTGCCCGGCGGCAAGCAGTACGCGTTGCACCCCTCCATGACGGGATTGGCCGGTCTGTTCAACAGCGGCGTGGCCGCGGTGCAACTCAACGTCGGCCCGCTGGTGGCGCCGGTCACCCGCCAGCAGTACAACAGCAGCAACCGTGTGGCGTACCCCCTGCCGCCCAAGCTGTTCTCGCACAACGACCAGCAGTCGGTCTGGCAATCGTCGCAACCCGAAGGCGCCACCACCGGCTGGGGCGGCCACATCGGTGATCTGGCCCTCTCGTCCAACACCAACCGCGTGCTCACCTGTGTCTCGGTCACCGGCAACACCGTGTTCCTTTCGGGCGACCAGGCGCTGTCGTACCAGGTCAGTACCGGCGGTGCGGTGAAGATCAATGCGATCGCGAACAACGTCTACAACTCGGCCGCCGTGCGCGCGGCCATCAACTCGCTGGCGCTGCAGACGCGGTCTCACGTGCTGGAGAACGAATACAACCTCGTCACCGCCCGCGCCGTGGGTGCCGAGAGCGCCATTAGCTCGGCCCTGGCGGCCTTTCCCGCCACGACCGCGCCGTTCAACACCTTTCCCACCAACAACAACCTGGCCGACCAGCTCCGCATGGTGGCGCGCCTGATCGCTGCGCGCACGCAGCTGGGCAACGCCCGCCAGGTGTTCTTCGTCTCCATCGGCGGCTTCGACCTGCACGACAACCTCATCAACGGACAGGCCACGCTGATGGACCGCCTGAGCTCGGCGCTCACCGCGTTCTACAACGCCACGGCCACCCTGGGTGTGGCCGACAAGGTGACCACCTTCACCGCCTCGGACTTCGGCCGCACGCTCACCTCCAACGGGGACGGTTCCGACCACGGCTGGGGCAGCCACCACTTCATGGTGGGCGGCGCGGTGCGCGGCAAGGCCTTCTACGGCAAGGCGCCACCGGTGAGCGTGGGCAACTCCACCACCGATGCCAACGACCAGTGGCACGTGGGCCAGGGCCGGCTGCTGCCCGGCACCTCGGTGGACCAGTACGCCAACACCCTGGCCACCTGGTTCGGCGTGCAGGGCACCGAGATCAACGGCATCCTGCCCCACATCGGCAATTTCAACAGCGCGGACTATCCAGCCAACCTCGGTTTCATGGCGTAGAGGGACTTCCCCGCGTCACGCCTGCGGCGCGTCCCCCCAGAGGCAACCCCTGCCGCCCGCAAAACCGGTTCCGAGGTGTTCCGGACCTGACACCTCGCTGCGGTGAAGTGCCCCTAAGATGGCCCGATTTTCCCAGCGGGCCTCTTCATGATCGACCTCTACACCGCCGCCACCCCCAACGGGCACAAGGTGTCCATCGCACTCGAGGAACTGGGCCTGCCGTACAAGCTGAAAGTGCTCAACTTGGGCGAGGGCGAGCAGCGGCACCCGGACTACCTCGCCATCAACCCCAACGGCCGCATTCCTGCCATCGTCGACCACGAAGCCGGGGGGTTCGCGGTGTTCGAATCCGGCGCGTGCCTGATCTACCTGGCCGAGAAGACCGGCCACCTCATGCCGTTGGATGCCAAGGGCCGCTCGCGCGTGCTCCAGTGGCTGATGTTCCAGATGGGCGGCATCGGGCCGATGATGGGACAGGCCAATGTGTTTTTCAGGTACTTCCCCGAGAAGATCCCCGCCGCGATCGACCGCTACCAGGGCGAATGCAAGCGCCTGTTCCGGGTGCTCGACGGGCACCTGGCGAACCACGAATACCTCGCTGGCGACTACTCCATCGCCGACATCGCCAACTGGGCCTGGGTGCGCACACACCGCTGGTCGGGCGTGGACATTGCCGACCTGCCGCACCTCAAGCGGTGGCGCGACGCGATCCGTGCACGGCCGGCCGTGCAGCGCGGCATCGAACGGCCGGCATCGTCGATGGACCTGGAGCGCGACGGTGAAAAGGGCGCCGAGCGTTTCGCGGTAGACGCCCGCCGGATGGTGGAGACCGGCCAGAGCCTGCAGGCACCGAAGGGGGCCGCATGAAACTCTACGTCTCGCCCCGTGCACCCAACCCCCGCCGGGTGCTGATGTTCCTCGTCGAGAAAGGCATCAACGGACTGGAACTGGTCAACATCGACCTCAACGCCCAGGAACACAAGACCAGCGGCTACCGCGCCAAAAGCCCGCTGGCACGCGTGCCAGCGCTCGAGTTCGATGACGGGCGCGTGCTGACCGAGACACGCGCGATCTGCACCTGGATGGAAGGCCGCTACCCCACGCCCAACCTGATGGGGCAGAACGCGGAGGAGCGCGCCTTCATCGAGATGGCCGACCGCCGCATGGAGTGGTACTTCATGCTGCCGATGGCGAATGCCATCCGCCACACGCACCCGGGTCTCGCACCGCTGGAGCAACCACAGTTTCCCGATTTCGGGCATTCGCAGGTGGCGAAGGCGCGCGAAACCGCCGCCTGGCTGGACGGTGAGCTGCAGCGCCAGCCTTGGGTGGCCGGCCCTCGCTTCACCATCGCGGACATCACCGCGTTCTGCACCGTGGAGTTCGCCCGGCTGATGCGCTTCAAGCCTGCCGAAGAGGGCTTCCACGCACTGCAAGCCTGGCGCGACCGCGTGGCGGCGCGGCCCAGCGCCATGGCCTGAAGGCCATCAATCCCAGGGTGTGGGCGTTCGCGCCAGCGCGCGCTCCATCGCCGGCAAGGCCTCCAGACCCGTCTCCAGTTGCACCTGCAGATCGGCCAGCCACTGCTGCACGCAAGGCGTGGCCAGGCCTTGCGGCACCGTATCCAACAGGGTTTGCGCCGTGCTCAGGTCGTTGAGGTCACCCAGCAGCGCCTGCGCGTCGGCAAGGGCTGCGGTACTGCGCCTGACCTGGTCTCGCGGCAGCAGGCTGCCCAGGAAATCCTGTGCGTAGCGCAGCTTCTTGAGGCGGATGCGCAACGCGTGCCGGCCTTCCGGGCCGAGGCGGCGGGCGCGCCGCGCCTCTTCCCGCAGCGCGTCATGCCGCTGCCGCAACGTGGCACACGCCCAGTCCGGGAGGCTTTGCGCGGGGGCATCATCCGGTTTTTTCAGGGCCAACACGGCCCGCGTGAAGGCCAGCATGCGCAGGGCATGCGCGCTGTCACCCAGCGCCTGCGCGGCGCGCACGTTGGCGTCCAGGCGCTGGTGCCGCACCCAATCGAACAGGGCCCGCTCCGCCACGCCGGAAGCGGCATGGGGCTCGCCGCCGGGCAGCCAGTCGGGCAGGCGTTCGGTGGCGAAGACATCCCAGTTGCGCGCGTCGCCCAGGCGGCCTGCCAGCGTCTTCCATTCGGCGGCCCAGTGCGCGACGAAGCGGCGCGGCAGGTGCACGCGAAACAGGCGCAGCCCGGTGCGCAGCCGGCGCAGCGCCACCCGCGCCTGGTGCACGAACTCGGGGTCGGGCAAGGTGCTGTCCGGGCCTGGAGGCAACACGCCTGCCGCATTGGCCTGCAGGTGCATCAGGCAGCCGAGGGCAGCGTCCCGGAAGGCCTGCACCGGGTGCATGTCCGCGCTCAGCGAGAGCGGTGCTGCCTTGGCGGGGCGGGGGCGCTCCCCCGTGAACAGCGCGTAACCTCGTTCGGCCTTGCTGCGCTGCGCGGGGAGCAGGCGCAGCGCCTGTGTGGCCAGACCCTGCGGACCCAGGGCCAGCGTGTGCGCCAGATCGAGCAAGCTGTCGACCGGCCCATCCAGCAACTCCAGCTCCACCTCCAGGATGGCCTGGCGGTGGGTGCCCCCGGCGTTGCCGGTGGCGATGGCGCCCTGGTCCAGCGCCAGCTCCACGGTGGCGCCCCCGTGATGCAGGATCCAGCTGCGGCGCGTGAAGTCGGTGCGGAACACCGGCACCAGTTGCCACGCCACGGACAACAGCTGCTGCGCCAGCGCCTCGTCGTCCACCAGCGAAGCGAAGTCGAACCGACCCGGTCGCCCCGGGGCCTCCCATTCGCCACGGCTCGACAAGCCGCCCACCGAGGTACCCGCTGTCTTCACCGTCAGCAAGGTGCGGCGGCCGACCCGGCGCTCACGCACGGCCACGCGCTGGGCGCGAAGCGCCAGCGTGGAGGTGTCGAAATAGGTGTTGAACAGGCGCTCCCGCCTTGGTGTCGGGGCACCCAGCAGCGGGTGTGCCAGCAGGCGCGGCAGATCGTCGGGGTGCAGATCGAGCTTGAGTTCGGTTTCAACGGGCATGAGAGGCCATGAGCACGGAGGTGACTGGTGAGTCTGCCAGCCGGCGGTGAATTCAGCTACCGCGCCGGACGTGCTGCCCCCGCTTACCGCTTGTAACGACGGCGCCTGTGCGCCTTGTCAGAATCTCGACAGGCGCCGTTCCACGGGAGCGAATCGCCGGCCTCACAACCACAACACACCCACGATATGAACCTCTCACCACGCCCTCGCCTGCCCGTTGCGCTGCTGAGCCTGTCGCTGCTGGGCGGCCCGGCCCTGGCTGAAAAGCCGGAGTGGGCCAACCAGCGCGGCGGCAAGCACGACAAGCACGACAAGCACGACAAACACGAGAAGTACGAGAAACGCGCCCCCTCCCACACCGATGACCGCCGCGACCGGCCGCGCGCACCCACGTCCAACGTGACGGTGAACATCCAGATCGGCGGTTATTTCGCCGAACCCCAGCGACGGATCGCCTACGACTACTACGAGCCGCGCTTCAAGGCCGGCAAGTGCCCGCCCGGGCTGGCCAAGAAACACAACGGCTGCATGCCCCCTGGCCAGGCGAAGAAGTGGCGGCTGGGGTATCCGCTGCCTCACGACGTCGTCTACTACCCGGTTCCAAGTGGTGTCTCGGTGCAGATCGGCCTGCCGCCCGCGGGCTACAAGTACGTGCGCGTGGCCGCCGACATCCTGCTGATCGCCGTGGGCACAGGCATGGTGGTCGACGCCATCGAAGACCTCGGCCGTCTCTGACCCGCCGTGGGCCGCGCCACCATCACCATGGCAATGCGGCTCAGCCCGGGCACATCCACTAGGGCGTGTTAACACTAATAGCAATTACTAAGCCGGCGACAGACACTCTCGGGTATGGAAATCACGCCCGAACAATTCGCCACCATCGAGCACTGTCTGCCCAGGCAGCGCGGCAATGTCAGTCTGAGCAACCTGCAG